>OFES01000021.1_pt1 | contig 90951 bp, 90 predicted proteins | sample 1521151 | NCBI WGS metagenome assembly OFES01 (sample SAMN04272335, study PRJEB24112) | coral metagenome | biome: Coral reef; feature: Shallow seawater; material: Coral tissue | host: Coral | place: China: South China Sea | collected 2014
TTTGATGGCATCTCCGGAAAAGGCGCTCTGTGACAAGCTGGTCTTTACCCGCAACCTGAATATCAAGTCAAGAGATGCATTAGAGGAACTGCTCATTAATGACCTGCGAGTCGATGAAGATTCCTTAGCTCGTTTTGACATGAAGGTGATCGATGCCTGTATCGCGGCAGGTATAAAGTCTGATATGTTGCGGGCATTGCTGCAACTCGTCAACACATTTCAGCGGGAGGTATCATGACTGTCCTGAAGCAGATGCTCGAAAAATATGATATGAGCACGGCTGACGGAGCCGTGAATGGGCTGCGTGAGGTTATGCAGGAAGTGGCACTGGCTGGTTTGTATAGGGGAGGCTTTTTCGATAAGGCTGCATTTTATGGTGGCACCTGTCTGAGGATTTTTTACGGATTGCCGAGATTTTCCGAAGACCTGGATTTTTCTCTGCTCGAATCCGATGCCAACTTTTCACTTGAACCCTATTTCAAAGCGGTCAGGGAAGAGTTTTCGGCATTGGGGCTTCAGGTCGAAATATCGGCAAAAAAGAAAACGGTTCGAACCGGTATTGAGTCTGCATTTTTAAAAAGCGACACCCGCCTTTTCAGTTTTGCCGTTCATGCGGACAAAACCATCAAGATCAAGTTCGAGGTCGATACGGTGCCTCCTTTGGGATTTGCAACCGAAGAAAAACTTCTTCTCCAGCCATTCTCGTTCTATGTCAAATGCTTCAGCCTGCCGGATCTGTTTGCCGGGAAGATGCATGCACTGCTTTTCAGAAACTGGAAAAACCGGGTCAAAGGGCGGGACTGGTTCGACTTCGAATGGTATGTCAGGAAAGGTACTTCGATGAACCTTTCTCACTTTGTCGTTCGCGCCAAGCAGAGCGGGAATCTTCAGGGGGAAAACCTCACAGAACCGGACTTTCGCCAGTTACTCCATCAGCGAATTGATGCGCTCGATGTTGCAGCGGCCAGGAATGATGTCTCACGGTTTGTAAAGGATGTCGAAGCCTTAAAGATATGGTCGCGTGATTATTTCCATGAGCTTGCAAAACGCATGCAAATCACTACCTGAGAAGGTCTTTCATTGCAGCCTTACGGGCTACTTCCCCGCCGTTTGACTTTTTACTTTTGAATTTTGACTTCATCTTTCTTCTTTTTCTGGCTGGTGAAGTAGGTCAGTGCGGCTACCATGAAGGCGATGGCTGCGCCGTAATAGACGATCTCGGTTTCTCCATGCCATTTGATGACATTGCCGAGAAAAACCACGCCCATGACCACCACGATGACCCCTACCAGTTTCTGTTTGAGATCGTCGAGTGTATGAATTTCCAGCCAGCCAGGCAGTTCTATGTTGTCATCGATGAACAGTTCATACAGACCTGTCGAGATGATATACATCACGGTGCCAAGCAGGAAGATGTCGGCTATTTCGACAAAACTGAGCATCAGGGATTTCGATCCCTTGCTCGAGACATATCCCGTCTGGACTGTCTCGATAATTTGCTGGACGGTGAGTATACCGCCGTAGACGAAAAGCGATATTGCCGCCAGAAAAGCGCCGATGACGCCGATGATGACCATGTAGCGGCCGTTTGAGAGGATGAACTTCATAAGAATCAAGTCAAAAGTCAAAAATTAAAAGGCAAAAATTCTGAATCCAGAAGTCAGGAAAGAATTCAGCCAGCAGTTGGTAAAAAAGATAAGGTAATGCTGAGTTTTCACTTACCCGCGGAAATTTACGCAATACGTTGTTGAAATGAAATGCCTTGGGGCTTAAGGTTGTAGGTGGATGAGTAAAAAAAACGATATTTTATTTCTTATATCCTTCATGAACCTTCCAGGTAGCTTGTCATGACTGCGAAATGGAAGCTGATCTGCGATTTCATACGCCTGCCTCTTCTGCGCTGGACAAGCGTCAGTGATGTTGTTATGGGTGGTGTATCGGACAGCCTGATGCAGGTTTCGGAAGATGGTACGGGAGTGTTTGCCGGTCACCTTTCTCTTGAAAACAACGGCGGTTTTGCCTCGGTGCGGGCGCCGCTGCCGGAAAACGATTTCACCGGTTATGACGGAATCGTGCTTCGCGTGAAGGGTGACGGCAATCGCTACAGCTTCCGTGTCAGGACCGATATGCTGTTCGACGGCGTGGTTTACCGTCAGGAGTTTGATGCGCCGGAGGGGGAATGGATGGATGTAGAACTTCTTTTCAGTGACTTCAGGCCGTCCTTCCGCGGCCGGATCGTTCCCGATGCTCCGCCTCTCGACCCGTCCCGCATCTTCCAGATCGGATTTCTCATTTCCGAAAAGCAGGAAGGGGAATTCCGTCTGGAGGTTGAGAGGATCGATGCTTTCTGAACCTGAGCATCATGATGTGTATATTAAACTTGTAGACAGAATCAAGGAGTTAGTGGGAAATTAGTTCAAAGGGAGTTTATGCAATCGAAAGACGAAATACTGGACATACTGAAACGGCTGTTGCCGGAGATACAGGAACGGTATCATGTGCGTAGCTTGGCGCTTTTCGGGTCGTTTGCAAGGGATGATTACAGCGTTGAGAGTGATGTCGATATTCTTGTTGATTTCAAGGAAGGGGCCAGTCTTTTTGATTTGACCGGTTTGGGCTGCTTTCTTGAAGATACTTTACAAAGAAAGGTTGATGTGGTATCAAGAAAGGCATTGCGAAAAGAGATTTTCGAAAGCGTTTATCATGATGCGATTGCGGTATGAGAGATGCTAAGCTCTATCTACAGGACATGCTTTCTGCGTTTGAAAGTATTGAGTTGTTTATCGGTGATATGACGTATGCAGAGTTTGTTGATGATGATAAGACCAGCAGCGCTGTAATAAGGAAATTTGAAGTTGTTGGGGAGGCTGCAAAAGGTATTTCTGAAGAGTTCAGAGAGAGGTATCCCGATGTTCCCTGGCGTGAAATGGCGGGTATGCGTGACCGTTTGATTCATCTCTACTTTGGTGTTGATTACGAACTGGTATGGAGTGCGATTAAAGAGCATCTTCCCAAGTTGAAAAAAGTTCTGAATCAGATTATTGACGAGTTTCCTTGAGCGCGTTTTATGAAATAACTCATAAAGATTAAAGCATTATGTCTTCAGAAGTGATGGTTGCGGAGAAAATCATTGGGTATGACATTGCATATTATGCTGGCGGGAAGTTTGCAAATGGTTATCCTTTCCGGTCGATTATCGGGTTGCGGCGTGATGATGGGAGCCTGATAGGCGGGGCCTACTTTCACCGCGAGCATGGAACAATGCCGGATGCGGATGAGCAGACGTCAAACGGATATATCTGGTGTCACTACCATTGGGAAGATTTTCCTCATGTGCTGGATATACTGCGTAATGAGAATCCTGTGTATGTGCGGTACGTTGCAGGAAGCTGGCACACGGCGTCGATTACCACGATGGTCGAGCCGGTGGGGGAAGGGGAACTGCAATGATTTACAGCCTCACCTCTATGCCTCGTTCACGCAAATACTCCTTTGCCTCGCGGATGGAGTACTGCCGGAAATGGAAGATGGATGCGGCAAGGGCGGCGTCGGCGCTTCCTTTTGAGAAACCATCATACAGGTGCTCGAGGTTTCCCGCGCCGCCTGACGCAATGACCGGTATGTGAACCGTTGTTGAGATCCGGTGCAGGATCTCGTTGTCGTAGCCTGCCTTGGTGCCGTCCCGGTCCATGCTGGTAAGCAGTATCTCTCCTGCGCCAAGATCCTGAACCATGTGAGCCCATTCAACGGCTTCGTACTTTGTCAGCTCTTTGCCGGAATGGGTGTGGACGATGTGCTTGTCGCCGACTTTTTTGACGTCGATCGCAACCACTACAGCCTGAGTTCCGAATTTTTCGGCGATTTTCGTGATCAGTTCCGGTTCATAGACAGCAGCGGTGTTGACCGATACCTTGTCTGCGCCATGCAGGAAGGCGTCTCTGGCGCGTTCGACCGAACTGATGCCGCCCCCGACCGTGAGGGGTATGAACACCTCTTCAGAAACTTTTAAAACTTCATCAAGTGTTGTTCTTCTCGATTCGATTGAAGCCGAGATGTCGAGAAAAACCAGTTCATCGGCAAGTTCGTCGTTGTAGAATCTGGCCTGTTCGAGTATGGAGCCGGCATCGCGAAGTCCTTCGAAGTTAATTCCTTTGACAACTCTTCCGTCCAGGACGTCGAGACAGGGTATAATACGTTTGGCTAACATCTATTATTAATTCAGATTCAGTTCGATGATGACATCGATAGTGACGGGAAAAATAGGAATAAATCAATTAACTGGTAAACTCAAACATAATGCTTCTGAAAATTCTCAACTTTAGAGCTACTGAGCTACTATGAAATATTATATATTAGCAGCCATCAAACCGAGAAGACAAGGAGGATAAAAACCATGAAATTTCCGGTATGCGATTTTGCCGATTCCGACGACGGGTTCTACTCGCAGTGCGCCAGTTGTCCGATTGACGCTTCAACGGAGGGCTGTGCTCTTACAGAGCTTGACGATGGAACCTATGAGTTTGTTGGAAAGACTCCTCATGGCGGCGTGAAAGCTGTATTTCTTTTCAAAAACGACGCAGGGGACCAGGTTGAAAAACCAAATGCGGTTCATGTTGAAATCCATGAACTCGACGAGCACGGACATCTGGTGACTATTCTTTACGGCATAGTTGATCCTGAAGGTATGATTTATCTCAAGAGGTCCGGTGATGAGGGTGCGTCGTAACGGTGCCCTGTAAAAGACATTTGAATTTATTATACAGCAATGACAGAAGACGGAAAAGTTATTCCCGAAAAGGACAATATGCGTGATCTGACGATTATCGGCGGCGGCCCGACAGGTATTTTTGCTGCTTTTCAGTGCGGTATGAATAATATTTCCTGCCGGATTATAGAAAGTATGCCGCAGCTTGGCGGCCAGCTTACTGCGCTGTATCCTGAAAAACATATCTACGATGTGGCGGCTTTTCCCGAGGTTCAGGCTGCGGATCTTGTCGAGAGTCTCTGGAGACAGGCTGAGCGATATGGTCCGGAAGTTGTTCTTGATGAACAGGTTAACAGGTACAGGAAGTTCGATGACGGTTCGTTCGAAGTTGAAACCGGGAGCGGCAGGACTTTTGCGTCACGCGCGGTGCTTGTAGCCGCGGGGCTGGGAGCTTTTTCTCCGAGAAAACTTCCCCAGCTTGGCGACATAAGCGTGCTCGAAGGTCATTCTGTTTTGTATTCCGTGCAGCATATGCAGATGTTTGCAGGTAAGAAAGTATTGATTGTCGGGGGCGGTGATTCAGCGCTTGACTGGGCAATGATGCTTCTTCCTGAAGCAGAGCATGTCAGCATTGCTCACCGTTCGCCGGAATTCAGGGCTCACGGCAATACCCAGCAGAAGGTGCTGGAAGCAGCAGAACAAGATCGGATAGATGTGTATCTCAACACCGAGGTGAAAGGGATAGAGCATGACGGGCCTGTTTTGCGGAAAGTGAACCTTCGTTCGAAAAGCGGGCAGGAAACGTCCATCGAGGCCGATTACATGCTGGTATTGATCGGTTATATATCGAACCTCGGCCCCCTTGCCGAATGGGGACTTGCTCTGAACGATAATGCCATTGTTGTGGACGGTCATATGAAAACGGAAGTGGACGGCCTGTATGCGGCAGGGGATATTGCTTCCTATCCCGGAAAGCTCAAAATTATCCAGACCGGGCTGAGCGACGCCACGATGGCGGTTCGGCACAGCCTCACCTACATTCATCCGGGCAAGAAAATCAAGCAACAGTTCAGCAGCATCAAGATGGCTAAAGAGAAAAATAAATGACGGAAGGCTCTCTAAAGGCTCCTGCCAGGCCTTCAGGTTTTCAGGCATGGATGATGGCCATACGGCCCAAAACACTTCCTGCCGGTGCGGTTCCTGTGGTTGTCGGTACGGCTGTTGCTGCAGCCGATGGAAAGTTTCTGCCTGCCGCTGCCTTCATCGCTCTCTTATGTGCCCTTGGGATACAGGTTGCGACGAACTTTATCAACGAGATATACGATTTTCGGAAAGGTGCCGATACTGCCGAGCGCCTTGGCCCGACACGCACCGTTGCGGCAGGTTTGATTTCGGAAAAAACGATGATTGTCGTCTCTGTTCTGCTCCTTCTTGTGGTTTTTTTAATGGGGCTCTATCTGGTTTACCTTGCGGGCTGGCCGATTCTTGTTATCGGACTGCTTTCGATGCTTTTTGCATGGGTTTATACGGGCGGTCCTTACCCTATTGCGTATTCAGGTCTCGGTGATCTTTTCGTGTTTATTTTTTTCGGGCTTGTCGCTGTCGGGGGAACCTACTACGTTCAGGCGGGGGAGGTGACGTTTCCGGTATTGACTGCTGCAGTTGCACCGGGCATCTTTTCCGTCAACATCCTGCTTGTCAACAATATCCGTGATATCGATACCGACCGCAAAGTAGGGAAAATGACCCTTCCTGCAAGGATAGGCGGTGGGAATGCCCGATGGCTGTATTTCGGGTTGACCGTTGTCGCCTATTTTGTTCCGGTCTGGATGTGGATGACAGGATATTCGATCTGGTGCATGCTTTCATGGCTTTCCCTGCCGCTTGCGGTCGGGCAGGTCAGGGCGCTTTTCAACAGTGACGGCCGGGCATTGAACGAGGTTCTTGCCGGTACCGGCAAGGTGATGACACTGCATGGGCTTCTTTTTGCCGCCGGATTGCTGACCCCAACATTTTCGGTTCTATAACGCTATGTGTGCAGAAAAGGTACGAATTGCTCTGGTGCAGATGGTTTGCGAGGCCGACCCCGGGGCGAACCTGAAAAAAGCATGTCAGAGAATCGAGGAATCGGCTGCACAGGGAGCAAAGATCGTCTGCCTGCAGGAGCTGTTTAAAACGTTGTATTTCTGTCAGACAGAGGAGTATGAACAGTTTGCTCTTTCGGAAACCGTTCCCGGTCCTTCGACCGACATACTGCAGAAACTGGCTGCTGAATATGAGATTGTTGTCGTAGCTTCGCTGTTTGAAAAGCGTGCAGGAGGGCTTTACCACAATACCGCTGCGGTTATCGACGCGGATGGAGCCTGCTTGGGCAAGTACCGCAAGATGCACATTCCTGATGATCCCGGTTTTTATGAAAAATTTTACTTTACGCCGGGTGATCTTGGTTACAGGGCCTTCAAGACACGATACGCCACGATAGGGGTGCTGATTTGCTGGGATCAATGGTTCCCGGAAGCGGCACGTCTGACGGCTTTGCAGGGGGCGGAAATTCTTTTTTATCCGACAGCCATCGGGTGGGCTTCCCGGGAAGCTTCTGAAGAGGTTCGCCGTACCCAACTGCAGGCATGGATGACCATTCAGCAAAGTCATGCAATCGCTAACGGAGTGTATGTTGCTGTGGCCAACAGGGTCGGGATGGAGGGTGAACTCAACTTCTGGGGAAACAGTTTTGTCTCGGACCCTTTCGGACAGGTTACCGTTACTGCAGATGAATGCAGTGAGCAGATTCTTCTTGAAGATTGTGACCTGGGTAAAATAGCGTATTACCGGTCACACTGGCCTTTTTTGCGCGACAGGCGTATCGAGACGTATGGAGAGCTTCAACGGCGATATATCGATTAAAAGAGGTCAAACTTTCCCCCATTGTCACTTGTAACTGCTTCCAACATGAACATTTTCGCCATTATCATCCTTGGTACCCTGCTCGGTACCTTTTCCATAAAGCTTGTTGCGAATATCCTGAACCTGAAAGCCGCCGGAGAAGTTCTCCCGGATGAGTTCCGGGATGTCTATGACCGGGAGGCCTATGAAAAGTCCCAGAACTATCTGCACCACTCGACGGTGTTTTCTCTCGTGACCGCAACTTTCGATCTGGTGGTGCTGCTTGTTTTCTGGTTTGCAGGAGGGTTTAACTACCTTGACCTTGTGGTAAGGGCACTTGGTTTTTCACCTCTTCTGACAGGTATTGTCTACATCGGAATCCTTCTGTTGCTTCAAGGGCTGGTTTCTCTGCCTTTCAGCATATACCACACATTTGTGCTTGAGGAGAAATACGGTTTCAATAAAACATCTCCGCTTACTTTTATCTCGGATAAGCTGAAGGGGATATTTCTCGGCCTGGTGCTGGGTGCTCCGGTTCTTGCCGGACTGCTTTGGTTTTTCGAAAACACCGGTTCCCTCGCTTGGGTCTGGGCATGGCTGGCAGTTGCTCTTTTCGGTTTTGTGCTGCAATATGCTGCACCGACTCTTATTATGCCGCTTTTCAACAAGTTTACTCCTCTTGAAGACGGAGAGCTCAAATCGGCGATTATGGATTATGCCCGGTCGGTTGCTTTCCCTCTGTCCGGTATTTTCGTCATAGACGGATCAAAACGTTCTGCGAAAGCCAATGCGTTCTTTACCGGCTTCGGCAAGCAGAAACGCATAGCGCTTTTCGATACGCTCATCGAGAACCATACCGTCAGGGAGCTTGTTGCGGTTCTTGCACATGAAATCGGCCATTACAAGAAAAAACACATCATAATTGCAATGTGCCTCAGCTTCATCAACATGGGTATTGTGTTTTTTCTGCTTTCCGTTTTTCTGAACAACAGGTTACTGTTCGATGCATTTTATATGGACAACCTTTCTGTCTACGCAAGTCTGTTGTTTTTTTCCCTGTTGTACAGTCCGGTTGAATTTATTCTCTCGGTTCTTCTTCAGTTTTTATCGAGGCGTCATGAGTTTCAGGCCGACCGTTATGCCGTTCAAACCTACAGTGGTGGAGCCAGCCTTGTCGAGGCGCTGAAGAAGTTGTCAAGAAAGAACCTTTCCAACCTGACTCCCCATCCTTTTTTCGTGTTTCTGAACTACTCTCATCCTCCTGTTCTGCAGCGTATTGAACGTATTCGAAAGACAGCGGCGGCAGGAGAGAGTGCCTGATATATGTGCAGGCAGTGAACAGCGGCTTTTACATGCCTCCCGAGTGGGCGGTACATGAGGCAACGTGGCTGTCATGGCCTCACAAAGAAGCGTCATGGCCGGGTAAATTCGGGCCCGTACCGGACGTTTTTGCCACAATAGCGGCCCTGCTCTGCCGTTATGAAACGGTGCATATCAATGTGCTCGATGATGGCATGGAGGGTGATGCCCGTGAGCTGATACGCAGCAGGGCAGGGAGTGGAGAGGAGGACATGTGCCGGATATGCTTTCATCGCATCCCGACGGACGATGCGTGGTGCCGGGATCATGGGCCGAACTATGTGCATTGCAGACAAGCGGATGCTTTGCAAAAGGTTGTTGTTGATTGGGAGTACAATGCATGGGGAGGGAAGTACGAGCCTTATGACAACGACAACAGCGTCCCGGAAAAGGTTGCAGCCATGCAGGGGCTCCGTGTTGTAAAGCCGGGAATGGTTCTGGAAGGGGGGGCGATCGACGTGAACGGCAAAGGGCTGTTGCTGACAACCGAGTCCTGCCTGCTCAATTCCAACCGTAATCCCTCGATGACGAAAGAAGAGATTGAGGGGAAGCTGAGGTATTATCTCGGCATAGAGAAGGTTCTCTGGCTGAAGGACGGGATAGCAGGGGATGACACGGATGGTCACGTAGACGATATGGCACGTTTTGTCGATGAAAGAACCGTGGTTATTGCTGTTGAAGACGATCCGGATGATGAGAACTTTGAAATACTTCAGGAGAATTACCGGTTGCTTCAGGAGTGTACGGATGTTCAGCAGAACCCGCTGCAAATAGTAAAACTGCCGATGCCCGATCCTGTCTATTATCAAAACGAAAGGCTTCCTGCAAGTTATGCCAACTTTTACATCGCAAACCGTCAGGTTCTTGTCCCTACATACCGCTGTTCCAAAGACAGGGTCGCACTTGATGTGCTGAAAAGGCGCTTTCCTTCAAGAGAGGTGACGGGGATTGACTGTACCGATCTGGTCTGGGGGCTGGGGGCTATACATTGTGTGGCGCATGAAGAACCCGCTTTGCCCCGTCCTACTGCATGAACCAACATATCGGTCTCTTTTTTGCTGTCCCGATTTCAGTTTCCTGGCTGTTTTATCGTCTGATGCGCACGGGGTTGTCAATGGTTTTGCGAAGCACCCGGTGCCATGATTATGGTCTCAAAGCGAGGCGTAATTTCTCATTTTGAATTACATGCGGTTTCGTGAACCTCGCAAACGAGTGAATTCGCGTTGTTAATACGCTGTTTTTTGCGTTTTTAATGCATTGTTCAGTTTGGCATGTTCTTTGCCGTTTTGATAACAATATATGTACATAGGTTCCAACCTCACGCCAGTGAGGTTGAGCGGGCGGAATGGGGGACGCCTGCTCAAAGAAAGCGGTCAGTACGGCCGCTTTTTTTATACCTTCCAGATGCTTTTCTGATGTACTACAGGAGTTTCATCAGAAGTCGGCGGGTTGCGCGTATATCAGAGACGGCATCATGAGCCTCGATCTCGATCCCGAAGTGACGGCAGACTGTTTCAAGCTTGTAGTCCGGCAGATTCAGTGTTCCGGTGAAATCTTTCATGAAAAGGAGAGGAAGAGGATCAAGCCTTCTCCAGTTCACATACGAGCCGATCCCATACTTGTCTCCGTGCAGCCTGAACCAGTGCTGTACAAAGTCAAGGTCGAAGTGCACGTTGTATCCTGCAGGATAGCATTTATCTTCCCGGTCGTAAGGTTCGATGTGCCGGTTGAGAAAATGCCTGAATTCGATCAGGGCGTTTTCACTGCTCATTCTGTGTTGCAGTTCAGCCCTGCTTGTGCCGGTTACCTGCAATGCCTGGTCGTCAATGTCGGCTCCCTTGTGGGGAGCACATTTCAGATTGAACTCTTCGGCAATGGTTCCGGACGTTTCCATGATCGCACCTATCTGGATAATCCCGTGCTTTACAGGGTTTGTTCCGGTTGTCTCAACGTCGATATACAGTACTTTTTTATTCATCCTGGGTTGATCGTTTCAGTCATCGGGAGAGCAGCCGATACAATGAACCCTCTACTGTGCCTCAGCCGGAGCAGGGGAGCAGGATATTTCCTGAGTGTTGAACAGGTAGTAGTTGATGCTGTCGCTCAATGCCTGAAGGCTGGCATCAATGATGTTGGTTGAAACGCCGACGGTTGACCATGTGGAGTGCCCGTCGCTGGTTTCTATAAGTACCCGCACCTTGGCGCTGGTGCCTTTCTTTTCTTCAAGTACTCGTACCTTGTAGTCGACAAGCCGTATGTTGCGAATCGAGGGGTAGAAACCTCGCAGAACCTTGCGAAGTGCCTTGTCGAGAGCATTGACAGGACCATCTCCGTCGGCGGCAGTCATCTCGATTTCATCGTTAACCTCGATTTTCAGTATTGCCTGATCGACAGGTTCACGGTTTTTGCCTGATTCGATGTGTACTTTCGACTCGAGTATTTCAAAGAAAGGTTTAAACTGTCCCAGTTCATGGCGGAGAAGCAGTTCGAAAGAGGCTTCTGCAACATCGAACTGAAATCCCTCGTGTTCGAGTTTCTTGATTCTCTGAACGATTTTTTTGAACAGCTCTCCGTTATCCGGCAGCTCTATACCAAGCTCTTTTGCCTTGTAACGGACATTACTCTGTCCTGCAAGTTCCGATACAAGCACTCTCTGACGGTTTCCTACGGTTTTCGGGTCGATGTGCTCGTAAAGAGAGCTTTCCTTGAGAACAGCACTGACATGAATGCCTCCCTTGTGGGCAAACGCCGATTTCCCCACAAACGGAGCCCGGTTATCGGGAGGAAAATTCAGCAACTCGTAAACAAAGTTGGACAGCGAAGTGAGGTTGTTCAGGTTCAGCTTGTGGTGAAAACGGCCTCTGAGCTTCAGGATAACGTTCGGAATGATGCTGATCAGGTTTGCGTTTCCGCATCGTTCTCCGATACCGTTAATGGTTCCTTGTACATGCTCCGCGCCTGCTCGCAGGGCTGACAGGGCATTTGCGACGGCAAGGTCACTGTCGTTGTGTGTGTGAATGCCTACCGGCACGCTGGTTGAAGAGATAACCTTCCCGACGATATCGAAAATCTCGTGAGGCATCGTTCCGCCGTTGGTATCACAGAGAACAAGGCGTTCTGCGCCTGCTTCCTCGGCAGAGAGAAGCATGCGTATTGCAAATGCGGGATTGTCCTTGTAACCGTCAAAAAAGTGCTCGGCATCGAACAGTACTTCACGGCCTCTGCTTTTAAGAAAGTGTACCGATTTGAAGATCAGGTCGGCATTTTCTTCATCGTTCAGGCCCAGTCCTTTTGCTGAATGTGCTTTCCAGGTTTTTCCGAAAATGGTTATGACCGGGGTTTCCGACTTGAGAAGTCCTGTAAGGTTGGGATCGTTTTCGATGTTGTCCGGTTTTCGGGCGGTCGACCCAAAAGCACAAAGTTTCGCGTTTTTAAACTGAAGGTGCTGCACCCTGCGGAAAAATTCCTCATCTTTGGGATTGCTGCTTGGCCATCCTCCTTCAATGTAATCAACACCGAACTCATCGAGTTTTTCAGTAATAAGCAGCTTGTCTTGGACGGAAAGGGTTATTTTTTCCCCCTGGGTGCCGTCCCGGAGTGTGGTGTCATACAGTTCGATGGCGCTTCTGTTCTTCATGTCTGTTGCTGTTCCTTGCAATGGGCGATCAATAAAGAAAACCCGAATCAGGAGTTCATAAGATTTTCCTGTCTGGCGTAGGCGAAAATGCCTCCGGCCATGACAATATTGTAAACGTCACCAAGCGGTTTAAGCGTATAGGTGACCTCCTGTGTCAGGTTTGTGATAGTGTTGTTTTCAATATCGATTTTCAGTTCATCGCCTGTCAGCACGGTTTTGTTGAGCTGCTCGGCAGTCTCGTAAGGTATAACAAATCCACCGTCTACACAGTTGCGATAGAATATCCTTGCGTATGATTCAGCGACGATCGCTTTCGCTCCGGCAACCTGAAGGGCGAACGGAGCATGTTCACGTGATGAGCCGCAACCGAAATTGGGGCCCCCTATGATGATCGAATACTCTGACTGGAACTTTCCCTCTTCAACAAAGGGACGGTTGCCTTCGGGAAGTCCTGCTTCTGCAATCGGTACGCCCGAGAGGGCATACTTGCCGTAGAGCTTGACCTCTTCGGGATCCGAAAGACTGTATACCAGATGCTCGGCCGGGATGATCTGGTCGGTATCGATGTTTTTGCCCAACACGTAGGCTTTTCCTTGTATGATGGTATCCATAATGTTTATGCTTTGATCTGGTTGACGGTCCAGTTATCTGAGACCTAATTTGAGCGATTGTTCGAGCATGCCGGAGATGCAAGGCACAGGGAATGCAGCTGTAGTGAACTACTGCAAGTGCCCTGTAACGAAGCAGATCCGGTATGATCGACAATCCCGAAGGTTTTCAAATTGTGCGATCTTTCTTTTTTTCTCTTTTGTCTTGACAGAAGCAGGATTTTGTTGTGTCTCATAGCTTATGAATATTCCTTTTCTATCTAAAATTAATAGACTGCAAAATTTGAGACGCTCAACTTAGGAATTCTCTCGGATCAGTAAGCTTCCCGGTGATTGCCGATGCTGCAGCGGTCAGCGGAGAAGCAAGGCAGACCCCTGCTTTTTTGCTGCCCATCCGACCCGGAAAGTTTCTGTTTGTTGTCGAAACGACAAGGTCATTGTCTTCCGAGCGCCCGAAGGTGTCCGAAGGACCGCCCAGACAGGCCGCACATGACGGCGGGGCAATCGTACAACCTGCGTCTTCGAGGATTTTTATGATCGAATGGCCGTCGAATTGCTCTGTTTCAAGGCTTTGAGCAGCTTCTACTGTCGCGGGTACGATATTTGTCGGTACGGAAACCTTGTTTCCTTTCAAGATTTTTGCCGCCATCACAAAATCGCTCAACTTGCCTCCCGTGCAGGAGCCGATATATGATTTCGTGATTCGGGTGTCCTGAACGCTCCGAACGGTAGCACGGTTATCCGGGCTGTGCGGCATGGCTACTACCGGCTCGAGTTCTTCTGTTTTGTAGCGGTGGATGCTGTGATACTCTGCATCCGGATCACTGTTGAAGATTTCATACGGTTTCCCTGTTCTTTCCCTGACATAGGCCTCGGTGACACTGTCTGCAGCAATGATGCCGTTCATGCCTCCGGCCTCGATAGCCATGTTGGTAAGGGTCATACGCTCTTCCATCGGCATTGAATACACCGCCGGGCCATCGAACTCCATCGCCCGGTAGGTTGCCCCGTCGGTACCGATATCACCCAGGATCTGCAGGATGAGGTCTTTTGCCGCGAGGTAGTCCGGCATTTGGCCTTCAAAGATGAACTTCATTGATTCGGGGACCTTTTCCCAGATTTTTCCTGTACCGAGAATGAAGGCTGCATCGGTGTTGCCGATTCCCGTGCCGAACATGCCGAACGCACCCGATGTGCAGGTGTGCGAGTCGGTACCGAAAAGAACCGTGCCGGGAAGATTGTATCCTTCCTGGGCAAGGGCGACATGACAAACCCCTTTGTAGCGGTCGGTTCCTACATCGTGATGATTGGGAAGGTCATGTTCTTCGGCGAACTGCCGAAGCAGATCGATGTTGCGGCGTGCGTGCTCGTTCTCGGTGAAAATGTAGTGGTCGGGCAGTATGACGACTTTCTCGGGATCCCATACCTTTGCGCCGGGGCCGAATTTTTCCCTGAATATGTCGAAAGTAGGCGGGCCGCATACGTCATGGGTCAGCAGGATGTCGACATTGAGCCATACACTCTCACCTGCTTCGACAAATTTACGCCCGGCAGCCTTTGCGAGGATTTTCTGCGTTATCGTTTGTGCCATGATCGTTATATCCCGTTATCGATTGTTTTGTTGTTGTCATGTTCTTTTGAATCCTGCCTGAGACTCAGTGCCTGCAGGTATGCTTTGGCACTTGCTTCGATGATATCGGTTGAAACACCACGCCCGGTAAAAAGTTGTTCACCATCCTTGAGCCTGACGGTTGCCTCTCCGAGTGCCTGACGGCCTGCGGTTGTTGAGCGCACCGAGTAGGAATAAAGCAGTGAACCAAGGCTCAGCGCCCGTTCGATTGCCTTGAAGCATGCATCGACAGGACCGTCTCCCGTTGACGACTCTTCATAAGTTTTGCCTCTGGCTTTTATGCGGACCGTTGCGGTCGGGATCGATGCCGTGCCGCTGTTAACGTGCAGGTAGTCGAGCTCAAGCGGTTCAAGCGGCTTGTTCAACTCGTCTCCCATGAGCACTCTCAGGTCGTCATCATAAATTTCTTTTTTCTTGTCGGCTATCGACAAAAACCGCTCATAGACTTTCTCCAGTTCGGCACCGGTAACCTTGTAGCCCAGTGAGCTGAGCCTTGCCTGTAACCCATGCTTGCCCGAATGGCGTCCGAGAACGATGGTTGTCTGCGGAACACCGACGGATTCAGGGGTCATGACCTCGTAGGTCTGCCGGTTTTTCAGCATGCCGTCCTGGTGTATGCCCGACTCATGGGCAAACGCATTGTCACCGACGATCGCCTTGTTCGGCTGGATAATCAGGCCGGTAAATGAAGAGACCATGCGGCTGGTGTTGAAGATTTCTTCGGTTACAACACCGGTATAGTAGTTATGCAGGTCGCTCCGTACTTTCAATGCCATGACAATTTCCTCCAGGGAAGCATTGCCTGCTCTCTCGCCGATGCCGTTGATCGAACACTCTGCCTGTCTTGCTCCATTTTCGACGGAACTGAGCGTATTTGCCACGGCAAGTCCAAGGTCATTGTGACAGTGAACACTGATAACCGCCTGGTCTATGTTTTGAACCCGTTGTTTCAGGCCGGCGATTTTTCTGCCGAACTCCGAGGGCCAGGTATAGCCTGTAGTGTCGGGAATATTCACCGTCGAAGCACCGGCAGCTATGACCGCCTCTATGATCTCGGCTAAATACACCGGGTCGGTTCTTCCGGCATCTTCCGCGGAGAATTCAACATCATCTGCAAAGGTTCTGGCGAAAGTAACTGCGTCTACCGCCATTTTCAGGATGGTTTGCTGTTTTTCCGCAAGTGTTTTACCATACCTGTCGTGGCCGAACTTGCCCATGATATGAATATCCGATGTACTGATAAAGGTATGGATCCTCGGATATTGTGCGTTCCGTAATGCGTCATGGGCGCTTTTGATATCGTTTTCCACAGCCCTGCTGAGCGCTGCGACAATTTTGCCGGACTCATCGCCGACCTGCCGGACTGCTTCGAACTGAAGCGGGGAAGACGCAGGAAACCCTGCTTCAATGATATCGACATTGAGCTTTTCAAGCTGCCTTGCTATCTCGACCTTTTCCTGCAGGTTGAGGGACGCTCCCGGTGACTGTTCGCCGTCGCGCAAGGTTGTGTCAAATATCAGTACCTTTTCTTTCACGCTTCATCGGGTGATAATTACGATGCCTCCAGGCTTGCTGTGATGGCATCGGTGATTTCTGTTGTCGATACGACACTGTCGCCGGGATTTGCGATGTCGGCAGTACGCATTCCGGACTCGAGGGTCTTTTCAATCGCCTTGTAAATGTCGTCGGCAATGTGCTGCATCGAAAAGCTGTGTTCGAACATCATGGCAACCGAAGCAATGGTTGCTATGGGGTTTGCCTTGTTCTGACCGGCAATATCGGGCGCGCTGCCGTGAATCGGTTCATAGAGTGCATGTTTGCTTCCGATACTTGCCGAGGGAAGCATCCCGAGGCTGCCGGTGATCATGCCTGAAATGTCGCTGAGAATGTCTCCGAAAAGGTTTTTGGTGACAATCACGTCGAACTGCTTCGGGTCGCGGACAACCTGCATCGCTGCATTGTCGACATACATGTCGCTGAGTTCGACCTCCGGGAATTCCTTGTGCACTTCGTGGACGATGTTTCTCCAGAATTGGGAGCACTCCAGTACGTTTGCCTTGTCGATAGAGACGAGCTGTTTTTTCCGTTTCATGGCTGTTTCAAAAGCAAGGCGTGCAATCCGCTCGACCTCGTATTTTTCATACACCATGGTGTTCCAGCCCTTGTTTTCGTCATACCCTCTGGGCTGGCCGAAATAGATGCCCCCGGTCAGTTCCCTGATGACCATGAAGTCTGTCCCCGAAAGGATGTCCGGTTTGAGTGACGAGGCATTGACAAGGGCGTCGTATACTTTCGCCGGGCGGAAGTTTGCAAAAAGGCCAAGTTCCTTGCGGATTCTGAGAAGCGCAGCCTCCGGTTTTTTCTCGTGCGGCAGGTTTTCCCACTTCGGGCCGCCGACGGCACCCAGCAGAACGGCGTCACAGTTTTTACAGGCCTCGAGTGTTTCTTCGGTGAGCATCTCGGCGTGAACATCGTAGGATGCTCCGCCGAAAAGATGTTCCTCTGTTGCGATTTCCAGGCCGTGCTTTTCCTCAAGTGCATTGATGACCTGTACAGCACTGGCGACAACTTCGGAACCGATGCCGTCGCCTGGTATGGTTACTAGTTTAAACATTCTTTATGGGTTATTGGCGCTTCTATTAATTTGTTGCGCACCATGATTAATTCGTTGGTCGGTGCTCGAAATCCTCATGTACTGGCGTGTACACTCCGGTTTCTGTGCTCTGTCCGCCTTGTACTCAAGGCGCTCACGACAATTAATAGAGGCGCCATTATTTTTTCAAAAGCCAGCTCATCATTTCGCGCAGTTTCGATCCGATCTTCTCGATCGGATGGCCTGCATTTGATTCGCGCAGTTTTTTCATTTCCGGATAACCGGCGTTGCATTCGTCGATGAACTCTTTGGCAAACCTTCCGTCCTGTACCTCTTCGAGGATTTTTTTCATCTCTGCCTTGACGGCGGATGTAATGACTCTCGGGCCGCGTGTCATGCCTCCGTACTCGGCAGTATCGCTGACGGAATAGTTCATCCGCGACAGACCGCCTTCATAATAAAGGTCGACAATGAGCTTCAGTTCATGCATACATTCAAAATAAGCAAGCTCTGCCGGGTAGCCTCCTTCCACAAGCGTTTCAAATCCAGCCTTGATGAGCTCTGCAGAACCGCCGCAGAGAACGGCCTGTTCGCCGAAAAGATCTGTTTCGGTCTCGTCTTTGAATGTTGTTTCAATAACACCGGCTTTGGTGCCGCCGAGGCCTTTTGCCCATGCCAGCGCCTGCTGTTTCGTGTCGCCCGTATAATCCTGATACACTGCGATGAGGCAGGGAACACCGTTGCCCTGGGTAAATGTGCGGCGGACAAGATGACCAGGACTTTTCGGGGCGATCATCATGACGTTTACGGTTTCAGGCGGTACAATCTGGCTGTAATGGATATTGAAACCGTGAGCAAAAGCCAGGGTGTTTCCGGCTTCAAGGTTCGGCGCGATTTCCGTCTCATAGATGCTTTTCTGGTACTGGTCAGGGAGAAGAACCATGACGATATCGGCCCACTTAACCGCATCGGCAATTGTATTGACATCAAGGCCGTTTTCCCTTGCTTTGGCGCACGAGGAACTGTCCGGTCTCAGGCCGACGCAGACGTTGAGACCGCTTTCTTTAAGGTTCAGGGCGTGAGCGTGGCCCTGGCTGCCGTAGCCGAGAACGGCGATATTTTTCCCCTGCAGGTGTTTCAGGTCAGCGTCCTGCTCGTAGTAAACGTTCATGTGCTCTATGTTATTTTGATGTTATGTGAAAAAAACTCAGCTTTCGCCACGGGTCATTGCTACCGTGCCGGAGCGGGCGATTTCCCTGATGCCGAGGGGTCTGAACATGTCGATGGTTGTATTGATCTTGTCCGGTGAACCGACGACCTCAATAGTAATGGATTTTTGTTTTATATCCACGACTTTTGCCTTAAAAACGTCGATCAGCTCGAAAATCTCCTGTTGCGTCTGTTTCCCGAGCTTCAGGGTCATCAGAAGCAGTTCTCTCGATACGTGTGGCTTGTGTGTGACATCGACAACCTTCAATGTGTCAACAAGCCGGTTAAGCTGCTTGAGTATCTGGCTGATGATGCTGTCGTCTCCTCTGGTGACTATCGTCATACGGGATATCTCATTGTCTTCTGTTTCGCCGATCGAGATGCTTTCAAGGTTGAACCCCCGCGCACTGAACATGGCGGCAACCCTGTTGAGCGTCCCGAATTTGTTTTCGACCAGAACGGATATGATATGTTTCATAGCTTCAGTTATACCATTGTTTTAGGATTCAGCCTTTCAAAAAGCATTTCCGAAATTGATGCACCCGCCGGTACCATGGGAAAAACCATGTCTTTTTTTATCACCTTGAACTCTACAAAGACAGGGCCTTCGTTGTAGGCAAGCGCTTCTTCGATGGCATGCTTCGCTTCCGCAGGATTCGAAGCGCTGAACGCCTTGACCCCGAACGCTTCGGCAACGCGGACAAAGTCAGGGTTGCTCTGCTGAAGGTCGGTGAACGAATACTTTTCCTGATGAAACAGTTCCTGCCACTGGCGGACCATACCGAGAAAATTGTTGTTGATCAGGAAAAGCTTGACCGGCAGTTTGTAATGAACCGCTGTAACAAGCTCCTGGATATTCATCATGAATCCGCCATCGCCGCAGAACAGGACAACAGGTCTGTCGTGAACCCCGAATGCGGCGCCGATTGCCGCAGGGAGACCATAGCCCATCGTTCCGAGTCCTCCGCTTGTAATAATCGAGCGCGGGCTGGTGAATTTGTAGTACTGGGCTGTCCACATCTGGTGTTGCCCGACGTCGGTCGCAACAACAGCCTTTCCTCGCGTCTGCCGGGAAACCTCGTCAATGACGAACTCGGTTTTGAGCGAGTTATCGTTATTCGTATAGGTGAGCGGACACTGTTCCTGCCATTTTCCAATCTGTTCGAGCCATGATTGCCGGTCTTCACTGGTTTTCGGCAGCGCTTCGAGGACACCCTCGAGGAAGTGCCGGGAATCACCGACAACAGGAAGATCGACCTTGACGTTCTTGTCGATATTTGTCGGGTCGATGTCGTTATGGATTTTATACGCGTGTGTTGCAAACGTGTCAACCTTACCGGTTACCCTGTCGTCGAACCGTGCTCCGACCGAGATAAGCAGGTCGCAGTTGTTGATTGCCTGGTTGGCCCAGAATGTCCCGTGCATCCCGAGCATTCCCATGCTCAACGGATGGTCGCCCGGAAATGCACCAAGGCCCTGAAGAGTCATGGTGACAGGAATTTCCTGTGCGACGGCGAGCTTTCTGAGCGCTTCCGAGGCTTCCGAGGCAATGACGCCGCCGCCGACATAGAGCAATGGCCGTTTTGCTTTTGCGATCATCTTCGCGGCTTTCTTTATCTGGTTTTCATGACCCTTGACTGTTGGCTTGAAACCACGAATGTCAACCTTTTCCGGCCAGTTGAAAACGCACTCGGAATTCAGGACGTCTTTCGGCAGATCAACCAGAACCGGCCCCGGTCTTCCTTGTGTTGCAAGGTAAAAAGCCTTTCTTATCGTGGTTGCCAGGTCCTTGACATCCTTGACCAGAAAATTGTGCTTTGTTATCGGGCGGGTGATTCCTACTATATCGGCCTCCTGAAAGGCATCGTTGCCGATAAGGGCACTCGGTACCTGGCCGGTGAAAACAACGAGAGGAGAGGAGTCCATATAAGCGTTGGATATTCCCGTGACCGTATTGGTCGCACCCGGCCCCGACGTGACAAGGACAACTCCCGGCTTACCGGTTGCACGGGCGTAGCCCTCCGCCATGTGCGTGGCGCCCTGTTCATGGCGAACAAGAATGTGTTTGATATCTTCGACGTCGTAAAGGGTTTCATATACTTTCAGCAATGCGCCACCGGGATAGCCGAAAATGTATTCGACATTTTCCCGGCGCAGGCATTCAAAAAATATTTCTGAGCCATTCATTTTCTGGCCGGATGTATGCATGAGTCATTGTTGTTTAATGTTAACAAGCCGGATTTTGTAAAATCGCTCCGGTGCTTGCAGACGTAACCATTTGTGAATATCGTGCGAGGTATCCTTTGGTGATTTTCGGGATAAATGCAGGAACCTCTGCCAGTCTTTTTTCAATTGTTTCATCGGTCAGATCTACCGAAATCACCCTGTTCGGCAGATCAACGGTGACCATGTCGCCGCTCCGGATTGCTGCTATCGGTCCTTTTTCAGCCGCTTCAGGTGAAATATGCCCGACACATGCTCCCCGCGATCCTCCGGAGAACCGCCCATCGGTAATGAGCGCAACGGAATCGCCGAGACCGCGTCCCATTATTGCGCTGGTGGGGGAGAGCATTTCAGGCATTCCCGGTCCACCTTTCGGCCCTTCGTAACGGATAACCACAACATCACCTGCGACCACGTCTCCATTCATAATGCCGGTAATTGCATCGTCCTGGCACTCATATACTTTCGCCGGACCGGTGTGGTGCATCATCGATTCGCTCACTGCGCCGGTTTTGACAACGGCGCCTTCAGGGGCAAGATTGCCGTAGAGCACTGCAAGTCCTCCGGTGTATGCATAGGGAGAATCGACGGAACGAATGACCGACGGGTCCCGTATAACGGCGTTTTCAATATTTTCCCCGAGCGTTTTACCCGTAACAGTCGGCCTGGAAAGGTCGAGCAATCCGTCGATTTTCGACAGCTCCTTCAGTATGGCTGAAATACCTCCTGCACGGTCGACATCCTCGATATGCACGTCCTGCGTTGCAGGGCTGACCTTGCAGATATACGGTGTTTTTGACGAAAGCTCGTTGAGTTCTGAAAAGTCAAACGTTACCTCGGCCTCATTGGCAATAGCCAGTGTGTGCAGTATTGTGTTTGTGCTGCCGCCCATAGCAAAGTCAAGCGCAAAAGCATTAAGCAGCGATTTTCTTGAAAGGATGTCGCGAGGTTTGATATCTTTTTCAACCAGGTCAATGATACGTCTGGAAGCTTCTCTGACCAACTCCTCTCTTCCGGGGTCCACCGCAAGTACCGTTCCGTTTCCCGGAAGCGCAAAACCAAGCGCTTCACAGAGGCAGTTCATGGAGTTTGCCGTAAACATTCCCGAACAGGAGCCGCAGGTCGGGCAAGCGTGGTCTTCGATAATGCCGAGCTCCTCCTGGCTGATCGCGCCGTTACTGTGACGGCCGACAGCTTCGAAAACCGATATCAGATCAACGGTTTTACCCGAAGGCGTGCACCCTTTTTTCATTGGGCCGCCGGAGACAAAAATAACCGGAATATTCATGCGAACGGCAGCCATCATCATGCCCGGTGTTATCTTGTCACAGTTTGGAATACAGACGAGACCGTCGAGGCGGTGAGCCTCTGCAACCGTCTCCACGCTGTCTGCGATCAGTTCACGGCTTGCAAGAGAGTAGCGCATGCCGATGTGTCCCATTGCAATGCCGTCACAGACGCCGATGGTGTTGAATTCAAAAGGAAGCCCCCCGGCTTTTTTTACCTCTTCTTTGGCGATTTGCCCCAGTTTCTGCAAATGGGCGTGACCGGGGATAAGTTCGGTAAACGAGTTGCAGATGCCGATAAACGGTTTTTTGAAGTCGTCGTTTGAAGAGACTGTGCCGGTAGCCTTCAGGAGGCTTCTGTGAGGGGCTTTCTCAAAGCCTTTTTTTATGGTATCAGATCTCATGAATGGTAATTTTTGTCATTAAAAATCCTTCCCCGGGAACACCGTTCCCAAGGCCAATGACAGAATTTTTGTCAAGAAAGAAGAAGATTGGACCAGGGACCGGAGCGCCGTCAGGGCACAAGAATGCCCACCTGTAGAATAATCACAGGCACAAGTATTCCGATCCTGCAAATGAGGAAATCAACTGTTTTGCCGAATAACGGTTTATCGGCTCTAAGAGGAACTGCACGGTGCTTGGCCCGGGTGCAGCTGTTGCCACTATGTTGGTGACGTGCAGACATTCAGGTGAAAGCTGTTGATGTAAAAAGACTCTGCGATAGAAAAAATTAAGTTGTACCAACTGTTTTACTAATATAAAAATTTATGCTTTTTGAAGCAAGTGCCGATACAGTGAAATATCAGGAAAGTTTTCTTTTCTGTTCATTCTGCCGGACACAGCTGTTTTTGCCGGGGAAAGGTGAAATTGCATATAGCCCTGAATAAATATTTCTTTTTCGTAACATGCTTTTTTTGAGGTTGTTTTTTGCGTTAATTATACTTTTGGGAAGTGTTTAAAAGGATTTAAACTGAAATTCTGCAATATGTTAGGTTTGCAATCTCCTTTTCCGCAGGACCTCCCGGTGTTTTTTTTGTCATTGGGGGCTTTGGTACTGTTGCTGCTGCTTTTTGAGGTGCTGATCAGGACGTTTTCCGTCAGCGGTTTTGTTCTCAGAAAAGTGTTGCATCTCAGCCTCGGGTTTCTGTTGTTTTTTTTCCCCGTGCTTTTCACGACAAACTTCTACCCGGTTTTACTGGCGCTGATTTTTGTGGTCGTTAACGGGGCCAGTTATTATTTCGGTTTGTTTCGCGTTCTTCATGACAAGACCCGAAAAGAAAAGGGAGAAAACGACCTGCCCGGCTACGGTCCTGTTCTTTTGCCTGTTGTGTTTATTGTCCTTGCACTGCTTCTCTGGGAGGATCATGCGTGGATATTGCAAACATCGGTACTTGTTGTCGGGATCGCCGATTCTCTCGCTGCACTTGTCGGAGGTTCCCTGGGCAAGGTGCACATTGAGAATATTACAAAAGCAAGAAAAACCATAGAGGGCTCGCTTGCCATGTTTGTGGCGAGTTTTGTGCTCATTGCTGCCTGCTTCTTTGTGTTCCAGGGCTCTTTTAGCGGTGGGCTGGTTTCGGCTTCCTGGCTTGAGCTTCTTGCTCTTGCCCTGCTTCTCGCACTGATTGCAACGGCAGTGGAAGCTCTTGTTTCCTATGGTTTTGATAATCTCTTCATTCCCCTCGCGGTTGCCTATGTGCTTTACGTCATCAATGTCGATGGCACAGGACTGCTCATCCGTTTTCTTGCAGGAGGTCTTTTTGCTCTGTTGCTGGCCGTATTTTCTATCAAGGTGAAATTCCTCAACAACAGCGGCGCTACGGCGACTTTCCTGCTCGGAACGACGATTTTTGGAATCGGCGGTCTTTACTGGACGGTTCCGTTGCTTACTTTTTATCTTTTGTCTTCGGTGTTATCAAAGCTCGGCGGGAAAAGAAAGGCAAAATTCGATCTGGTGTTTGAAAAGGGGTCCCAGCGTGACGCGGGCCAGGTCTATGCCAACGGAGGAATAGCGTGGGTGGTCATGATTGTGTATTCTCTAACCAATGACCCGGCATATTTTTTTGCATATCTTGGGACTTTGGCTGCCGTTCAGTCTGACACATGGGCTACGGAGATCGGTACCATGTGGCCCAATCCCAAGGCACGGCTTATTACCACCATGGAACCCGTGCCGGTTGGAACATCCGGCGGTGTTTCGTTTCCCGGAACGTTCGGCGCGTTTGCCGGTGCTCTCCTGATTTGTGCCAGTGCGGTTCTCATACAGGTGGGCTGGGTTATTGATTTCGGGATTGTAAATTCATTCCTGCTTATCGGTTTGTCAGGACTTCTTGCAAGCCTTGTCGACAGTTTTTTTGGCGCTACGGTTCAGGCTCAGTATTATGATCCGGTGAGGGAGAAAGTAACGGAGCGGACACACAGTTACCGGAGCGATGGCACTGTGGTGAAAAACAAGCTTATCAAAGGGTATCAGTATGTCAATAATGATATGGTCAATACGCTTTGTGCGCTTTCCGGCTGTGCGCTTGCTTTTTACTTTTCCCAGAACCTCTGATCAAATTCCCGTGAACGAATAAATTGCTGTAACCTATGTTTACATCCAAGATCGGTTTTTTTTCTTTGCTGGCCGATACGGGGCCGGTGGTGTTGTTGGTGCTTGTTGTTCTTCTGCTGTTTTCAGTGTTGTCATGGACCATTATTATTGTAAAAGCCGGCAGCATAGGCAGAGCAATGTCGGAATCAAGGCGTTTTCTTGATTACTTCTTTGATGTTTCCAGTATTGACAAGGTTTTCGGAGAAACGGAAAATTGCAGGAACGGTTCGTTGGCAAGGGTGTTCAGGGCCGGGTATGTAGAGTATCGCGCGCTCGGTGAAATGAAAGATCCCCGGCGGGGTGAAGAGCGTATCGCAAGGGCGGTCAGGCGTGAAGCAAACGAGGAGTCAAAAAATCTGTCCCGGTATGTCCCGTTTCTTGCGACAGTGGGCAATACTGCTCCGTTTATCGGTTTGTTCGGTACGGTATGGGGGATAATGAACTCGTTTATGAGTATAGGGGTTACACAGTCAGCTTCGCTCGCAACGGTTGCTCCGGGCATTGCCGAGGCGTTGGTCGCAACTGCAGCAGGGCTTGGAGCGGCTATTCCCGCTGTTATCGCGTATAACTATTTTACCCAGCAGATTAATACAATAGAGAGGGATATGGAAGACTTTTCCGGTGAATTTATAAAATCGTTTGCCAATGAACTCGGGTAACAGCGGGAGGGGACGGCGCCCTGGAGCGAGCCGGTTGATGAGCGAGATCAACGTTACCCCGTTTGTCGACGTCATGCTGGTGTTGCTGATTATTTTCATGGTCACGGCTCCTATGATGGTCCATGGTGTGAAGGTGGATACACCCGAGACATCACATGAAAAAATGGATGTTGAGCCTGAAGCGCTGATTGTGAGTGTGGATGAGAACCGGCAGGTATTTATCAATAAATATCAGCTGGCTCCGGATGAACTGAGAGAAAGGCTTCCCGAGATTATCGACATCAACACTGCAGGGGAGATATATCTGAAAGCGGATAAATCGCTTCCTTACGGTTTTGTCATGTTTATTATGGCTCAGATCAGGGATGCCGGCCTTGAAAAGATAGGGATGGTGACGGAGCCGGAAGGGCTCCCGGCAAATGATGCGATAAATCCTGAAGAGTATGAATAACCGTGACAAACGGAAGGTACAGCATCGTCGCTTTTTCACGGCTCTTACCGTATCTGTTCTTCTGCATGTGCTGCTTGTTGCCGGGAGTCTTTATCTGCAATATCTGACCGGGGTGAATCATCGGCAGTTGAAAACTGTCGAGGTAAGCCTTGTTATGCTTCCGGGTCCCGGTTCATCAGAAGAGGCCGATATGGTTGACGTTCCATTGGAAATTCCCGAGCCAGAGCCTGTTCCAGAACCGCCTGCTGAGCAACCGCCTGTTGAACAACCTCCAGTTCCGGTAGAACCCAAAAAACCTGAACCCGTAAAGAAAGTCCCGAAAAAGGTTCCCGATAAGCCGAGACAACCGAAGAGGGCGCCGGTTGAGGAAAAGCTCAAAGAGCTCGAACAGACCGCTCAGCAGAAAAAGCCGAGCGAGATTGAACGAGCACTCGCTCGCCTGCAGCAGGAAGTTAAAAAGGGACCGCCTTCCAACCTGTACAAACGGTCGGGGCCGGGACTCGGTAAGGACAACGGCAATTACGGTGCGCCCATGAGTCCTTTTGAAAGCTACCTTGTAGAGATCGCTATGATCATTCGGCAAAACTGGTTGTTTACCCCTCAGCTTATCCGGGAGAGAGGGGATGTCAAGGCATACGTGGCGATGACCATCCAGCCGGACGGGAGTGTGAGTAACATAGTGTTCGACAGAAAATCGGTCAGTGAATATTTTAATGATACAGTGTTCAAGGCGATTGAAAAATCATCGCCGCTGCCCCCGGTGCCCGAGGAGGTGAGCCGGAGAGCGCTGAAGATCGGACTGGTTTTTACACCACAGGGGATAGAGTAAAAGATGAGGGCAAGCATGTGCTCATTATTTCAACCGTATAGCTTGTAAATAAACATGTGAGTTCTTTATTTTTATAAGGACGGAAGAAGGTGTGCTCGGCTGTCGTTGTTCAGGGAAGTTGTTTGTAATAAAAAAGTAGTTGTTTCGATCAGAGAAAAATCTTTTTTCATCATACTATGAAATTTCCGCGTGTAACCGTGTCCCGGATGGCATTCATTCTTGCATGGTGTATGGTCTTTATTCCATCCACGCTGTTTGCCGAATCGGTAAAGGAATATATCAGGATTACCAAGGCTGGTGCCGACAGGATTCCTCTGGTGCTGAAGTCGATCGATACAAAGAAAAGCAAAAACAGGAAATATGCTGCCGGAATCGATGCGGTAATCAGAAACGGGCTGGATTTTACAGGGTTGTTTGCCATCATACAATCTCCAATGAATATCATTGCCGGCGGGGATCTCTACCAGGCAGGAGGGAGGCAGATTAATTTCGCTGCTCTGAGTTCCGTCGGTGCAGAGGTATATGCCGGAGGAGTTCTTGACAGGAAGGGCAAGACTCTGAAAATGGATATGGAGGTTTACGATGCCCTGACAGGCAAACTGCTCATGCGGAAACTCTACGAGGGTAACAGGGATGATTTGCGCCCGATTGCGCATAGATTTTGTGCCGATCTTGTAAGGCTTTTCACGGGGAAACCTTCCATCTTTGGAAGCAAGATCGCTTATGTTTCGCAAAGCGGCGGCAAAAAGGAGATTTATCTTGCTGACTTTGATGGTTACGGTGCAGTACAGGTGACCAGTACCGGCGGCCTCGCGCTTACTCCTGCACTCTCTCCTGACGGGCGTCAGCTTGCCTACCTTACCTATACCAGGGGGGTGCAAGATCTTCATATCAAGGATCTTTCAACCCGGAAAATTGTTTCCGTAACCAAAAAAGGCGTGAAAATCGATCCATCCTGGCGAAATGGTTTCCTGGAATTAGCCACTACCTTTTCTTTCGATGGTAACCAGGAGCTGTACCTGTTGCGGAACAACGGTTCCATTACACGCCGTTTGACAAAACACAGAGGCATTGATCTTTCACCCTCTTTTTCTTCGGATGGAACAAAAATGGCTTTTACTTCCAACCGGCACGGCAATCCTCAGATCTTCATTAAAGATATGAATTCGGGGGCCGTCAGGCGTCTGACATTCAGGGGAAATTACAATACTCAGCCTGCATGGTCGCCTGTAAATGATAAAATTGCGTTTACAACTATGCAAAAGAACGGGGAAATCAATATATTTACGGTAAATGCTGACGGTACAGGGTTGAAACAGCTGACCTACGGAGCGCGTCAGAATGAGGCGCCGAGCTGGTCTCCGGATGGAACCATGATTGTGTTCAGTTCAAACAGGAGCGGTGGTAAAAAGCTCTATGTAATGAATGCTGATGGTCGAAACCAGAGAAGTCTCAATCTGGCAGGCCAACAAATGCAGCCCTGCTGGTCTTCATTTCAATGAAAGCAGTTCCTACTAACCTAAAAAAGGGGGCAATATGAAATCTCTCAAAAGCTTGTTTAAAGTTCTTCTTATCCCGTCCATGCTGTTTGTTATAGGCTGTGGATGCTGTGAAGAAGTGGTCGCACCGGCGCCGCCTCCTCCACCTGTTGAGCCTGAACCCATGGAAATGCCGGCACCCGTGCCTCCGCAGCCAGCTAGAGGATGATGCTGATTGTTCCTCCCGTCATGCCGCACCTGCTTCGTTTTGCATGTTGCGGCATGATGGTCTGGTGCTCAACAGGAAGGTGAAATACCTAAAGCGGAGCTTGGTGATGTTTTCTATGCTTTCGACAGTTCTGTTCTTGACATGACAGCCCGGAATCAGCTCGATGAAAACGTTCAGTGGATGAGCAAGGAACAGAAGGGCTCGCTTTGTTGTTGTTCAATAACTGTCTTGCTTTGCGTGATGACGAAGGGCAAACAGTAAAATGTTTGCCCTTTTTTTGTAAGAGAAAAAACAAACAAAAACCATGAAGAAGCTATTACTGTTATGCTGGGTTGTTGCTGCTGTTTCAGTGGCGGGATGTTCGTCAAAATCAAGTGAATCTGCTCTGAGTACCGATACCGGACAGTATGATCAATCAGATGCCGAGGCAGCGCTCCTTGAAGAAGCACGCCAGATGGTAAAGGATGTATTTTTTGAGTTTGACAGCTCGGAGCTTGATCAAACTGCAGTCAGCCAGTTGAAAAACAATGCCGGCTGGCTGGTTGAACACACCAGTATTTCGGCGACGATCGAGGGACATTGCGATGAGCGGGGGACATACGAGTACAATATGGCACTCGGTGAGAAGCGTGCGGAAGTAACAAAAAGTTTTCTGGTAAGGGCCGGTGTTGAGGCTTCAAGGCTTGAAACGGTGAGCTTCGGGGAAGAACGGCCGTTTGACCCGGGCCATGACGAGGCTGCGTGGGCAAAGAACAGGCGCGCGCACTTTGTTGTTAAATAGAGATCTTTCTCGTAATGTTGTACAAGTGTTTGCCTGGTTTCAGGTCAGACACTTGTTACTTTACTTATGAAACAGAGGTGGATGACGATGAGAAATACCGTTAGAATTATTTTATGCGCCCTTGTTGTAGGTACGGTAGCGGGATGTGCGTCCAAAACCGATCTCTACATGCTGCAGGATGATGTCAAGGAACTGAAGACACAGTCCCAGAAATCCGGTGGTCAGACCGCTGAAGTGTATACCGAGGTTGAAAAGCTTCGTCAAGAGGTGGCTCAACTGCAGGGAACGATTGAAGAATTGCGTCACAAGGTGGCGGTGTCAGAACAGAAGGATGTGGTTGCCGGTCCGGACTCTTTGGACATTTCAGGGAGTGTTGCAGGAACACAGGGCGTTGAGAAGGTTACGATGCCGCTGCTTGAGGAAGGTCAGGGCGAGCCCGCTGACACAACAGCGTCTGTTGAGGGAGAAACAGATGTCCCTGCCGAACCTGAGCCTTCAGCTCCTGCAATTGATGATCAGGGGTTATATGATGCCGGGAAGCGATACTTTGACAGTTATAACTATGCCTCTGCAAGAAAAGAGCTCGGGCTGCTTCTGGACAACTACCCCTCTTCATCGCTTGCCGATGATGCGCAGTACTATATTGCCGAAACCTATTTCAACGAGAAGTGGTTTGAGAAAGCTATTCTTGAATATCAGCTTGTTATTGAAAAATATCCGAAAGGAGACAAAAGACCCGCGGCATTTTTCAAGCAAGGGCTTGCATTTGAGAATATAGGTGACTCGACCAATGCAAAGGTTCGGTACAAGGAACTGGTACAGCTTTATCCCGATTCAAATGAGGCTAAAATTGTAGGTGCAAAGCTTCAGTAGATTACGCGCCTCAAACACAACACAGTATCCAGTGGAATAAAATTGTCTTGGCACAGAGCTTGGCCACACGAGGGCTGGTGCAATGAAAAAACAACGAGCTTCATTTATCTCCTCATATGGTGCAAGAGCAGCATTGTTTGCTTTTGCTTTTCTGTTCTGTATGGACGATGCATACAGCGGTGACAGTGCTGAGGACAATATTGATTTTTCTGCGTCAAGTGCTTCTGAAGCCGTAAAGCAGGCTGTAGACTGGATACAGGATAGGAGAGATAACAGATATTTGCCGTTTGCGATAATCGATAAAAATAATTCAGGTATTTTTGTTTTTGACACCAAGAGTAAATTCCTTGCATCCGGTCCGGTATTGCTCGGAATTGCAAGATATGACCGAATTGACCCGAAAACCCTTAATTCCTCGTTGTCAAAAATCGCAGCCGACCAAAGAGTTACTCCTTCAGGGCGTTACTGGGCAATACTCGGAAAGGATCATAATGGCAAGGAGATGCTCTGGATTGATCCTGAATATGCCATAGCTCTCCATCCGGTTGTTGATGTGCCAGGACAGAAAAGAAAGACACGGTTAAAGACAGAGACTTCCAAAGATAACCGCATAACGTGGGGATGCATCAACGTTTCGCCCGTATTGTTCGAAACGATAATCACTCCTGTGTTCAAAGAAAAAGGGGGGATGATTTATATCCTGCCCGAAGAGCCGGAGAATAAAGGTCTTATGCAAATAGGAGATACGCGTTAAGGTACCGCTCGTACCTCCAAAAGTATCTTGGCTAAAGCTTCCTACTTGAAGAACTCGTCGAGAGTGTAGGTTACCTTGTCAATTTCCACGCAAAGCTGACCGCGAAGATTGTTGTAGAAAACCGGAATGTCGCGCATTGTCCACTTGACACCACGCTTATCAAAATCAATAACATAGCGGTTTTCATTGTCCAGCACTTTTTGCGGAACATCAACGGCAATGTCCGACTGGGTTGTCAGAACGAACAACTGGATTTTCCCTTCTTTCAACTGCTCTATAATTTCTTTTGTCGGAGAGAGTTTTCTTCTTCCCGATGCAGGAGATATCGTAAGGTTCAACCCTCCGTTGCGATCTCTTTTAGCAGAGGTGATGAAATATTTTGCCCCTTTATGCAAGGCATTGCCGGACCAGACAGCTGATTGCATCGTATAAGTGTTTAAATTGCTGAAAATTAAAACACCAGCATGGAAAAACTATTACCTAAGTTACTAAAACACAGGAAAATAAAAAAGGGATTCAGATCGAATCCCTTTTTATTGGTACAGGCGAGCAACGGGTCTTTACTTGTCTTTATCGTTTCCGTCAATCACTTCATATTCGGCATCAACTTCACCTTCACCTTTTTCTTTTTTGCCAGTACCGTTCTCTTCGGATGACGCAGCATCTGCCTCTGGCGCCGGATTTTCGCCGGGTTGTGACTGATACAGCCCCGAGGCGACATCATTCCAAACCTTGTTCAACTCATCCATCGCCGGTTTGATGGCATCGACACTTTCTGATTTGTGCGCTTCCCGGAGCTTTTCAAGCGCAGACTCAAGCTCGGCTTTCTTGTCTGCGGGCACTTTTTCGCCCAGTTCATCGAGCTGCTTTTCGGTACTGAAAATAAGGGCATCAGCACTGTTTTTCAGATCGATTTCCTCCTTGCGTTTTTCGTCTTCAGCAGCATGCTGTTTTGCATCATCTTTCATTTTTTCGATCTCGGCGTCGGTAAGCTTGCCGCTGGCTTCGATGCGTATGCTTTGCTCTTTTCCCGTTCCTTTGTCTCTTGCCGAGACGTGAAGAATGCCGTTTGAGTCGATGTCAAATGTTACCTCGACCTGAGGCACTCCGCGGGGTGCCGGAGGAATGTCTCCAAGGTGGAAACGGCCAAGAGTTTTGTTGTCCGCAGCCATCGGTCGTTCTCCCTGAAGCACGTGGACTTCCACCGAGGTCTGGTTGTCGGCAGCGGTGGAGAAGATCTCCTGTTTTTTGCTCGGGATCGTTGTGTTGGCATCGATAAGTTTTGTCATGACGCCGCCGAGAGTTTCAATGCCGAGTGAAAGAGGCGTTACGTCAAGAAGCAATACATCACTGACATCGCCGCTCAGAACCCCGCCCTGTATTGCTGCGCCTATGGCGACAACTTCATCAGGGTTGACGCTTTTGTTCGGTTCCTTGCCGAAAAGTTCCTGTACAAGAGACTGTACCTTCGGGATTCTGGTGGAACCGCCTACAAGCACTACTTCATCGATCTCGCTGGTTTTGAGCTTGGAATTCTTTATGGCCCGTTTACACGGTTCTACGAGATTCTTGAACAGATCTTCACACATCGCCTCGAATTTGGCTCTTGTAAGGTTGACGACAAGATGTTTCGGTCCTTCCTGTGTCGCGGTGATAAAAGGAAGATTTATCTCGGTGTCGGTGCGTGAAGACAGCTCGACCTTGGCTTTTTCTGCAGCTTCTTTCAGGCGTTGCAGGGCCATCATATCTTTCCTGAGATCAATGCCTTCCTGTTTTTTGAATTCTTCAGCAAGATAGTTGATGATTTTCTGATCGAAATCATCACCACCGAGATGGGTGTCACCGTCTGTGGCCTTGACTTCAAAAACGCCTTCACCGAGCTCAAGGATAGAGATGTCAAATGTTCCGCCTCCAAGATCGAATACGGCGACCTTTTCATTTTCTTTTTTCTTGTCCAGGCCGTAAGAAAGAGACGCTGCGGTCGGCTCGTTGATAATGCGTTTCACCTCGAGTCCGGCAATTTTGCCTGCATCTTTTGTCGCCTGGCGTTGTGCATCATTAAAATAAGCGGGAACAGTAATGACCGCTTCGGTAACTTTTTCTCCAAGAAAATCCTCCGCAGTCTGTTTCATTTTCTGCAGGATCATGGCCGAGATTTCCTGGGGCGAATAAGTTTTTTCGCCGATTTCCACCCTGGCCTCACCGTTGACATTGGTTACCTTGTAGGGGGCTATTTTCTTTTCATTGGGGACTTCGTCAAACTTACGCCCCATAAAACGCTTGATTGAAAAAACAGTGTTCTGGGCATTTGTTATTGCCTGACGTTTAGCGGCATGGCCTACAAGGCGCTCGCCATTTTTTGTGAAGGCAACCATTGACGGTGTTGTCCGGTAGCCTTCAGAGTTTTCAATGACCGTTGGCTGTGTTCCCTGCATTACTGCAACGCAGGAGTTTGTCGTGCCAAGATCGATTCCGATAATTTTACCCATAATTATATTTCCCGGTTTACTATTGGTGTCACTGGGGCCCCTTGGAGAAAAGAGGCCCGTTATGCGGTCGTGACATTACTTGATTGCTATTTCTTTTGTTTTTCTCACCTGCTGTGCTTTGGGAAGTCTGACATGCAGGACACCGTTGTCATAAGTCGCCTCTATCGCTTCCTGGTCTATCATCTCTCCCAGGTTAAAGCTTCTCGAGAAGCTGCCGTAGGTTCTTTCTATGCGGTGGTAGTCTTTTCTTTGTTCTTCGCTTTCCTGCTTTCTGTCTCCCTTGATAGTCAGCACATCTTCTTCAACACCAAGAGCAATGTCTTCTTTATTTACTCCAGGCATTTCAGCTTCAAGGTAAAATGCTCCTTCATCTTCAGAGATGTCTACCTTGAACGCAGGTGCTGATGGTGTTTGTGTCCTGTCCCAGATGTCATCAAACATTTTGAGTGGGTCTTTCGATAACTTTACCAACATTGTATTCCTCCTTTATATGGTACATTATTACTGACTGTTATTGTCGTTTTTTATGCCATGTGCGGCACGCAATATCTTTAATAGCTGCAAAACACGTGCCAAACTTGTTTTGAGCTGTTTTTTGTGTACAATGCTGTATTATTGTCAATTTTTTCGGCGACAGGTGTGCGTATCTGTCAAGGTCTCTGACATGGGGTATGACAGAATTGAGATAAGGGGAGTTGTGTTGTGTGTCGTGAATCAGCTTTCAACCTTCTGAAGCCAACTGAGTCTGTCCTGAAGATTTTCCACGACGCTTTTGGATGTGAGGTAGCAGGCAAAGATAATGCTGCTGTCAGCGATACTGTAATAACATTTTAACCCTTCTTTCCTGCGGTTGACAATACCGTTGTCATGCATCAGGGCAAGATGTTTTGAAACATTGGCCTGGCTTGCACTGATTTCGTTCACAATCTCCTGGACTGTTCTTTCATTTTCGCAAAGCGTTCGGATAATTTTCAGACGCATAGGCTCGGAAAGCAGCTTGAACCTGTTGGCAACCGCTGCAAGCATCTCTTCAGGCATTCTGAGGTTCCATTTTTTTACTTCGTCTTCCTCAATGGTGAATTTGTTGCCCATCAGTAAAAGATTGATTCAGTGTTGTTAAGAGTGCTGCATTAAAGGGAGAGTTCGGTTCTTGAGGTGGTTATATAGTTATTTATTCATACAAATCAAACCCAAAAAGATGTTTTTCTTTTCGCAATGACCAGCTTTCTTTTTTTTACCGTAAAGAAAGCAATATTTCCGGTGGGTCAGAATAGAGAGTCGGTAAGTTTCAGAACGGAGTTTACCAGGGACTGTGGAGCTTTGAACCTGACAATTTTTTCCCTGATGAGACTTTTTGTTTTTTGAGCTTCCTTGAATTCACTGAGGCAGGACGGGCATTTCACGATGTGCTTTTCAAAACCCTCTCGTTCTTTCGGCGTCAGCTCTCCGTCGACAGCTGCGCTCATAAGTGCCTGGGCTTGTTTGCAATTCATTGTACTGATTAATTCGTGTGTTACAGCGCGCCTGAAGAATGCTTTGACAAGCCGGGAACCGTTTTGATCCGGTTGTTGAGCACTTCCTTCCCTTGAGCAAAGCATCTCATTTTTATACGCGCCTTTATGTGAATATTACGGGGTTTCCTCATTGTCGGTGTTGTACCCGTATTTTTTTGCAAACTCATTCAGCTTGCTGCGTAAAAGCTTTCTTCCCCTGTATAGCCTGGATCTGACAGTTCCTATAGGGCTTTCAACCATGTTTGCAATTTCTTCATAAGTAAAACCTTCAATATCACATAACTGTATCACTTCTTTAAACTCTTCAGGCAATGAATTCAGAGCTTGATATACTTCATCATGCATCAGGGACCTGAAATAACCCGCGTTAAGGTCCTCGCTGTCGCTTTGGGTGTCCTTGATGGAATGATAAAAGTCCTTGATCAGATCATAGTCAACTTTCCCCGGTTCACGTGCGTTTTTCCTGAATTTGTTGATATAATTGTTTTTAAGGATTTTAAACAGCCATGCCTTGCAGTTTGTTCCCTTTTCAAAAGAATCAAAAAATTTATATGCCTTGAGATAGGTTTCCTGTACCAGGTCATGAGCATCGTCAGGATTCATCGACAGATGCAATGCATAGTTGTAGAGTGCATTGATGTGTTCAACCGCTTCTTCCTGGAACTCCTGCTGTTTGATTTTTTCCTTCTCGGTAAGTGCGTTTTTTTGTGCCGGAGTGTTTTTTTTATGCGGGGAACTCGTCATGTTCGTGGCTCGATAAGTGTTCGTTGAACTTGTTCATTCTCATTATTAACTATTATTCATACAGTAAGCTAATTATAATATAAGAATCTGTTATAATAGAGTTTAGGGCAAAAAAACAGAGTCTCTTTATAATGGCATATTCTGCAGATGTTATCATTGTCGGGTCGGGCATTGGCGGACTTACGGCGGCTGCACTTCTCCAGGAGTGCGGATTTTCCACGCTTACTTTTGAAAAGAACAAGTACCCCGGAGGAAGTTGTGCGTCATTCACGCGTCAGGGGTATACGTTTGATGTCGGGGCTTCTGTCTTTTATGGCTTTTCAGGGGACGACAAGAGCGGGACACTCAATCTTCATACAAGGATATTTAACAGACTTGGGGTCGATGTCCGTACCATTCCGGACCCCGTTCAGATTCATTACCATTTGCCAAACGGGTTTGAAGTTCCTGTTTTTTACGAGAAGGACAGGTTTCTCGGCATCCTGATACGCCGTTTTCCTCATCAGGAGGCAGGTATACGGGCTTTTTACCAGGAACTCGAGTCAGTCTATGATATTCTCAGTGCGCTGCCGGCAGGCTCGCTGGAGGATTTTGTGCATGTTATACAGGTTGGTGCGGGAAATCCTGGAAAAACAATGGCCCTTGCCCTGAAGACGTTTCAGTCGATGGGTAAGGTTGCAAGAAAATATATCACGGATGAGGAGCTTCTTCAGTTCATTGATATGGAGTCCTATTCCTGGGCAGTTCAGGATGCGGTGTCGACACCTCTTGTCAATGCCGGTATCTGCCTCGCTGACCGGCATCATGGCGGTATCAACTATCCTGCAGGAGGTGCAGGAGCGATTCCTGCAGCTTTGTGTGAAGGCATAAAAAAGTTCGGGGGCGCAGTGAAATACAACTGCGATGTGGAAGAGATTATTCTGAAAGACGGGAGAGCAGAGGGGGTAAGGCTGAGTAACGGAGAGGTTTTTACGGGCAGGGCGGTGATATCCAATGCTACAGTGTGGGATACATTCAACCGTCTGGTAAAAGACCCCCGTTACAACATCCCTGAAAACAGGTTTCTTCGTGCTCCAAGCTGGTTTCAGCTCTATCTCGGTGTCGATGCCGATGTGATTCCCGAAGGATTTCATGTGCATCATATTCTTGTTGATGACTGGGAGCGTTACAGCGAGATCGGCGGTACGATATATTTTTCCACACCATCGGTTCTTGATGCTTCTGTTGCGCCTGAAGGCAAGCATGCTGTGCATGTATTTGTTACGGATGAAGTGCACCGCTGGAACAGCTATAGAAGGGGGGATAGTGCTTATAAGAAGGCCAAGGAGGCATTTGGCGCTTCGGTGATAAAGAGAACTGAAAAAATTCTTCCGGGACTCGGCGATGCCCTTGAGGTAAAGGTCCTTGCAACACCGTTAACCAATCAGCGTTATCTTAACCGGTACAAGGGGTCGTATGGGCCCTTGCTGTACCCCGGTCAGAATGTTCTGCAAAAACCCCAGAACCGAACAGCGGTAAAGAATCTTTACGCCACAGGGGACAGCACATTTCCGGGACAGGGGGTCATAGCCGTGACCTATTCGGGTGTGTCCTGTGCGTCTTATGTGGCAAGGAAGCTGGGGAGTCCTCTGGATTATCTTTAGGGCACCTCAATGTATGTATTCCGCGATTCAATTGCCTCGTTGATCCCGGCGAGTCGGGACACTCGCCCGGTAAAATCGGGACTCATGACGATAAACTGAGGTGCCTTTTAGAGAGAAAACGTTTCAAAAAACCTTTTGCGGTTACCCGGTTGCCAGCAGCATATCGATCTCACGGCAGGGCAGGCCGGTAATCTCGGCCAGGGGTTTCTGAGTAACATACCCTTTGAATGCATACGTCCCTTTACGCAGGCTGTGGCTGTTCCAAAGGATTTCCGTGATGGTTTCATGCGCCGTGAGTTTTATCAGGAATGGCAGCAATGTATTGGTCAGGGCAAACGATGCTGTTCTTGCAACGGCTGAAGGTATGTTCGGCACACAGTAGTGGGTAACACCGTGCTTGACGAATATGGGGTTTGTATGTGTTGTATGTCTGCTGGTTTCAAAACAGGCTCCCTGATCAATCGAAACGTCAATAATAACCGAACCGGGTCTCATTGTTTTTATGACACCTTCACTGACAATGGGTTTGATGAGTTTCTGTTTCGGGCTGAGTGCCCCTATCATCACATCGGATACTTTTGCAAGTTCAGAAATGTAATGGTCGTTGGCGATGGCAGTAACTATGTGGCGATTGAAAAATGCCTCAAAACGGCGTAGCCGGTTGATTTCCTTATCGATAACGGTTACCTGTGCGCCGAGCCCCAGTGCATCCTGTGCGGCGAACAAGCCCACTGTTCCGGCACCGATAATGGTGATATGTGCAGGAGGCACACCGGCAATGCCTCCAAGCAGAACCCCGCTTCCCCCGTAACCTGTTTCAAGGTATTTTGCTGCGGTCTGAATGGCGAGGGAGCCGGCTATTTCGCTCAGCGTCCTCACGATAGGCAGCTCCCCATCCCTGGTTTCAATAAACTCAAACCCGAGGGCAGTGATGTTTTTTTTAAGAAATGTACTGATAAGGGGTTCGCTGACGGATCCGAGATGAAGCGCGGAAATGAGCATCTGACCTGTTTTGAAGAGAGGCGCTTCTTCAGGTTGTGGAGGAAAGACTTTTACAATGACATTTGCGTTGTCGTAAAGTGCGGTCTGAGAATCCGTAAGATACCCGCCGGCCTCGGCATATTCCTCGTCCGAAAAATTGCTTGCAAGGCCGGCATTTTTTTCAATCAGTACCCGTACACCGTTTTCATTGAGGATTTTGACTCCTGCCGGGGAGAGTGAGACCCTGCGTTCGTCGTTAGCACGTTCCTTTGGGATACCCAGGGTTATGTTCATCCTTTTCTCAGGCTTGATGAGCCATCGTTCGAGGGTTTTGACGCCCAGATCGAATTCTATGCCTTCAAATTCTCCGCTGTATCCCATCGTGTTTTCGAGGTGTTTTTGTGGTCAGGGCTGCTGTTGCGTAAGGGCTGGCCTCTGGGTTTGGTCAAAACCCGAAAGATGCTTTTTTAAGCCGGGTAATGTGCCAGGTGATATCAATTTCCTTGGGACAGGCTTCAACACAATTATATGCTGTATAACACTTCCAGATGCCGTGGTCCGAGCCTACCTTTTCGAGCCGTTCCTGTTGTGCCTGGTCGCGGGAGTCAAAGATAAACCTGTAGGCTTTCAAAAGGGCAGCAGGTCCAAGATAACTCTCGTTTGCCCAGGAGGTAGGGCAGGCATATGAACAGGCCCCGCAGAGAATACACCGGGTCGATTCCTCGATGATCTCATGTTCGGCAGGACTTTGCAGGCGCTCTCTGTCGGGAGGAGGTTCGTGATTGACCAGGTAGGGCATGATGTCCCGGTATTTTTTCCAGAAAAAATCCGTATTGATTACGAGATCCTTTTCGACGGGCGCTCCCGGAAGGGGTTCGACCCTGATGCTGTTGCTTTTCAGATCTTTCACCAAGGTTGAACAGGCAAGCCTGTTTTCGCCGTTTATGAGCATTGCGTCGCTTCCGCATACGCCATGCCCGCAGGATTTTCTCAATGCAATCGTACTATCCTGTTCGGCCTTGATTTTCAGCAACACATCCAGCACTCTTTCATGAGGAGCGGCATCTGTGAAAAATTCTTTGTAGTAGGGTGATGCATCTTTTTCAGGATCAAAGCGCAAAATTACAACCGAATACACCATGTCGTATCTGTTAGTCCTGCCTGTAAAAAGCTTTGGGGCTATTTTTTTGCAGGGCTTGCTTTAATATGAACCCTTTCGATCGGAGGTTCGTCCGCACAGGTGTCGCATGTTGTCCCGGGGAGATGCAGGTTTCCTCCTGAAACATTGCAGAGAATGTCCGATGTCGTATCAAGCAAATTTTTTGTGCCGGTGCCCAGAAAGTTTACCGAGCCCTGAATAAACGGGAATGTTTCAAAAATGTTCCGGCCGACCAACTGGGAGGCCGGTCCCAGGCCCTTCCCGATATTCTGAATGGATGTTACCGGATTGAGTTTGCCGTCTCTGACACGATTGATAATGTTGCCGATTCCCGAAGGTAACTGGTTGACGACATTGTAGCCGATGGTTTGTGCGTAGGTGACAAAACCGGAAACGTTCAGGCCGAGAACTGTACGGCGCAGCATTTCCGCTCTTGACAGTACCCGCAGGTCACCGTCCTTTACGATTTTGCTCTGGCAGGCGAGTCTTCCCCCTGCTTCCGCGAGCTTGTCGGCGATAAATGCTTTCTCGGTGTCGTTACGTTCTGATAAACAATTCATACCTTCCTGCACATATACAAAGCAGCTTTGGCAAACACCGCTACCGCCGCATATGTAACCGATATGGCACTTGTTCTGCTTTGCAACATCAAGGAGAATATCTCCCGGCTGCGCTTCACAGGGTCTGTCATTTATGTAGATCCGCATGATCGTAACGGTTTGGTTTTTTCAAATATAATTATTTTTTCCGCAACAGGGGTTTTTTCTGCTTGTCGGCGGCAGAGCGGCTTTTCAGGCAGATGCCCCGGTGTCAGTTCACCGGAGCATGTTTGTGCAGTTTCAGGGATTCGTGTATCTCAGGAGAAGAGCCTTTTGCGTTTTCTGCTGTTTGGTGTTCTTCTCCGTTGCTGTTCTCCGCTGCTTCATGTACATAGCGCCTGGTGAAAGTTTTTGTTTGTTTCTTCATACCAAAAGCTTCCTGGACGGCCATGCCGATCAACTCAAGGGCGCCGGCTACAGCTTCGGCTATATCGGTAACGAGCTGCCACGTATCAAGTTTGCCTTCAGAAAATCTCTGGGCCTGCATTGCTATGGTTTCCGGAAACTTGATCAGAGACTCCCATCCCATTTTTGCCTGATAGGGAATGAGATCGAGCGGTTTGTCATCAAACGTTCTTTTCACCTCTTCCACAGCCGTCAGAAGTTTGACCGTTCCGAGCTTGTCGAGAGTCGCCAGGCATGCTACCCTTGTTCCTTCGTTGACCAGCTCATTTGAAAGCATGGCTTTTTCTCTGTCGTTCAGAGGAGAGAGAAGATCCATTCCTTCCAGCACCTTTACATAACAGGTCTGGCATATTCCGTTACCTCCACAGAAATAACCTATATGCGTATGGTTTTTACGGGCAATATCTATCAGACGTTCGCCTGTGTTGGCTTCATATTTTTCATCGTTTATATATACAAACATAGCTATATGGTTTATTGTTTGTGTATTAAAAGTCACACCAATGGTAACCTTTTTCAGTTCTTTAAAAGTTGCCAAAATAGGACGATTTATGTCTTATTTTGTTGGCTGAGAGTGTCGATTGGCAACGTCGGTTTCATTCCTTGTTGAGTTTTTCGAGAAGGAAACGGTAATGTTCCATGATGCCGGCGGGTTCCTGGTAGGAGTCCGGCGGATGATGGAGGAGAAGTTTCATTTTTTTGCCCTGCTGAAAACGAGGAGCGTAAACCTGCATCCATTCGGACTGGAGTGACACTATCAATTCCTGAAAAAAAGGCTGGCTGTAGAATTCCGCCTGGTTTTCACCGGGCAGAAGGATGGAAAGTGTTCGAGGTTGGATATCGACCTTTGACAGGCCGATGGATGAACAAAGGTTTTTGAGTTTTGCAAGACCGGTCAGGTTTTCAACATCTTTTGGAAGAGGCCCGAACCTGTCACGCAATTCATCCCGGATCGAGTCGATTTCATCGTCTGTTGAGCTTTTGGATATCTTTTCATAGAATGAGAAGCGTTCCTGAGTTGCAGATATGTAGTAATCGGGAATGAGCGCATCGAAATAAAAAACCATATCGGTATTGCCGGTGATCTGGGCCGGTTGCGACTCATCTGAGGTGAAAAGCCGGCTGAATTCGCCTGTTTTCAGTTCTGTGACGGCTTCTTCAAGCAGTTTCTGGTAAAGGTCGAAACCAAGTTCATGAATCGCTCCTGACTGCTCGGCACCGAGAAGGTTTCCTGCTCCTCTGATATCCAGGTCGCGCAATGCAATATTGAAGCCGGAGCCCAGTTCCGTAAAGCTTTCGATTACGGCAAGCCGCTGCATGGCCTCTCTTTTAAGAGTATCGACAGGAGGGATGATGAGATAGCTGTAAGCTTTTCTTTCACTTCTTCCTACACGGCCTCTGAGTTGGTAGAGATCGGAAAGACCGAACATGTCGGCACGGTTGATGATGATCGTGTTTGCATTGGAAATATCGAGTCCCGAGCCGATAATGGAGGTGGAGATGAGAACATCAAGGTCATGGTTGATGAAGTGCATCATTGTGTTTTCAAGTTCGGCAGTCGGCATCTGACCGTGGGCTATCCCGGTTTTTGCTTCGGGAACGAGTTCTTGAAGAGTATTCTGAATCTGGTCGAGTCCGGAAATACGGTTATGCAGGAAAAAAACCTGCCCTTTCCGGTTGATTTCGTGCTGTATTGCCGAGCGGATCGTGTCGGAATTGAACTGGGTAATGATTGTTTCAACAGGTTGCCTGTTTCGGGGAGGTGTCGACACTATCGAGAGATCCCTGGCGCCGAGCATGGAAAACTGGAGTGTTCTCGGGATCGGAGTTGCAGACATGGTGAGTGTATCCACACCTGGGAAGTTCTGACGCAGCTTTTCTTTTGCGGCAACTCCGAAATGCTGTTCCTCATCGATGATGAGCAGGCCGAGATCCTGGAATACAACGTCTTTGGAGACAAGTCTGTGAGTGCCGATAATTATGTCAACCAGGCCGCGCGAGATCTTTTCAATGAGTTCTTTCTGCTCTTTTCTGGTTATAAACCGGCTCAGTACGGTTATGTTGACCGGAAAATTCTCGAATCTGCGTCTGAACGTTTCTACGTGCTGGTGTGCGAGTATCGTTGTCGGAGTAAGCACAGCGACCTGTTTTTTTGATTCGACCGCCTTGAATGCAGCACGCATTGCGATTTCGGTTTTACCGAACCCGGCATCTCCACAGATCAGACGATCCATGGGTGACCGGGAATGCATGTCGTTCTTGACTTCCTCGATTGTTTTCAACTGATCGGGAGTTTCATCGAAAATGAACGATGCGTCGAACTCTCTCTGGAATATCGAGTCTGGACCAAAAGCAAAACCCGGAGTCATTTTTCTCTGCGCGTACAATTTTATGAGCTTTGCAGCGATATCCTTGAGGCGTTTTTTTACCTTCTCTTTTCTGGTTTTCCACTTCGGGCTTCCAAGTTTCGACAGGGCGGGCAGGGCTCCTTCCGATGCGGTATATTTTGAAAGGAGGCGGATGTTTTGGACATTGACGTAGAGCTGGTCGCCGCCCTGATATTCTATCAATACGCTTTCCTGTTCGGAGTCACCGACCTCGATTGTTTCAAGTGCCCTGAAAACACCTATACCGTAATCTTCATGAACGATATAGTCTCCGACGTTCAGGTGCCGGAGATCTTTGAGAGAGATGCCTTTAAATGCTCTTTTTTTATGAGACTTATGGGTGTGTAACTTGCCGAATATGTCTGATTCCGTGTAGACGTCAAAACCGCTGAAAACAAAACCGGAATGCAGGTTACGTGCTACCCAGTTGACTTCGATGCGGGAATCTCCGTTGAGTGCGCTAATTTCCTCGGAAACAAATTCCGTGAGCTCCTCGATCTCCTTTTTTGATCTCCCGACAAAAACCGTGTGCGGTTTTCCTGTTTTTTCCTGACTGAGCTTCCTGGCGAACAATTTGAAATTTGCATTCAGTCTTGTCTGTGCCTCTGCATGGAAATCAATCGCCTGTTTTTCAAGACGGTGAACCCCGAGACATCGAAAATCTCTTAATTTTTCCTCGACAACAGCCCTGTTTTCATAAGCACTGAAAGAGGTAATGTCATCTATAATGACGAGTGTTCGGGGCGGCAGATAATCGAGAAGGTTCCAGACATTGCCGGTATCACTGTTGTTGTCGGCGATAAAATTGCCGGTGAGTACGGCGGAGTTAAGAAGGGTGTCCGAACGCTGGCTGTTGGTGTCAAATGAACGCAGCGAGGTGACGTTGTCTCCGAAAAACTCTATACGAACCGGTTCCCTTGAACCAAACGGGAATATATCGACGATCGAGCCACGTGTTGAAAACTCGCCCTCTTCTTCTACAAACTCTGTTTTGCTATAATTGTTCAGAAACAGAAAGTCTTTCAGTTTGTCGTAGCCTACCTCCTGACCGGTATTGAGAGTAAAGAACCTTGAGTCCGAGCTTTCAGGGTTATGCAGGGGAGCCAGCAGATCGTCAAATGTGGCGAGAAGCACGATATCGCGACTTTCAGAGAGCTTGCCGAGCGCTGGGGACAGTTCGTCCGAAACGGTATGAACCATGCCGGACTGAAGCAGCTCGAAAAGATCGTTATCATAGATATCGAATACTGTCTGGGAGCCAATGATCAGGAGAGGAACATTCAGGTCTTTGAACAGCTGTACGGCAAGCAGGGAAGGAAGGGAACCCTGAACTCCGGAAATGTTCAGTGCAGGAAAATCATGCTTCTTTTCGTCGTGTAACTGAAGTTTTTGTTTGACAGTACCGAAAGCAGGGTGACCTTTGAGAGCATTCAGGAGGTATGATATTTTTCTTCTGGTTACTGATGCGTTATGTTCCTGTTTTTGTTTACCCCGGTCTGTCGGAGTTTCATAAGAGTGCTGCATAAACTATTTTATCCTGAGCGGGGCGTATCGAATTGTAAAGATGGTGACCAAAGATAAGTCTCAAATACCTGTTGATTTGTGCTATTCATTGAATTGTTTTTTTGCAAAAAAACAGCAAGAGAACCGGTTTGACAGCTCAAGAGCTTACAAGCCCATTAATTATGCAAAATATCCTGGAAGTAAAAAACCTCAAGACCTATTACTCGACCGACAGCGGGACAGCAAAGGCGGTTGACGGGATAAGCTTTTCCCTCGGGCGCAACCGTACGCTGGGGATCGTCGGAGAGTCAGGCTGCGGAAAGTCAGTGACGGCGCTTTCTATCATGCGTCTTGTTCCAATGCCTCCGGGGTACTTTGCAGGAGGAGAGGTTTTCTGGCAGGATCAGGACCTTCTCAAGCTTTCCGAAGCACAGATGAGAAAGCTGAGAGGGGACGATATAGCAATGATCTTTCAGGAGCCGATGAGTTCCCTCAATCCTGTTTACACCTGCGGATATCAGATAATCGAGCAGATTCTTCTGCACCGGGAAGTTTCAAAAAAAGAGGCGAAAAAACAGGCTGTAGAGATGCTTCATCTTGTCGGTATTCCTAACCCTTCCGAACGAACCGATTCCTATCCGCATGAACTTTCAGGAGGGATGCGGCAGCGCGTGATGATAGCCATGGCGCTGTCGTGCGGTCCTGCACTGCTTATCGCCGATGAGCCGACGACCGCGCTTGATGTCACCGTTCAGGCGCAGATACTTGAACTTATAGGCAAGCTCCGGAGCGACACAGGAATGAGCGTGATCCTTATAACGCATGATTTCGGGGTGATTGCCGAGTTATGTGAAGATGTGCTGGTCATGTACGCTTCGAAGGTAGTTGAAAGCGGAAGCGTATCCCGGATTTTTTCAAATCCGCTACATCCGTATACGGCAGGACTGCTTCGCTCGATTCCACGGATCGGTGCCAAAAAGCAGCGTCTCAACGTTATTGAGGGAAACGTTCCAAGTGCCACATGCCTTCCTGAAGGATGCAGGTTTGCCAATCGCTGTCCTCTTGCCGATGCGCATTGCCGTGAGGTTGAACCGGAACTGAAGGAATATGAGCAGGGGCATCGTGCGGCTTGCTGGAAAATTCATGCCTGAGAGGGCATTGTGCGGTAATTTTAACACATTCGTAACATTCTTCCGGGTTGTCAGGGGTGCTCCCGGGGAAGGGCGGTTTCTGAAATACCGCTTATAATGCCTATATTTTGAGCTGAGTTGAACGTTTCAGGTTTCTCCCAACCGTTCCCTTGTGATGCTATGTCAGAGCAATTGATTCTTGTTGTTGAGGATGACCGCAACCTGGCAAAACTTCTGAAGTACAATCTCGAAAAGGCCGGTTATAAGTGTTTTCTGGCCGAATCGGGCGAGGATGCGCTACAGTTGCTTGCGGAAAGAGATGTCGATCTTGTTCTTCTTGATATCATGCTTCCCGGTATCGACGGTTTCGAGGTTTGCAGAAAAATACGGCAGCACCCGCTCCACAGAGAGCTTCCTATCGTTATGCTGACGGCAAAAGGAGAGGAGATAGACAAGGTGCTGGGCTTTGAGCTGGGCATTGATGACTATGTCGTGAAGCCGTTCAGTCCGCGTGAGTTGAATTTGAGAATTCGTGCTATTCTGAAGCGCGAGCGGAGGGGAAAACAGGATGTCAGGGAGGTTATGAAATGCGATGGCCTGGAGGTTGATATTGCCCGGCACAGCGTAAAGCTTAACGGAAAGGACGTTACCCTGACTCTGATGGAGTTCAAGCTTCTTGCTGTGCTTCTGAAACGCAGGGGACAGGCCCAGTCGCGAGAGACGTTGCTCAGCGATGTGTGGGATGTCGACAAAACCATTAACACCCGGACCATAGATACCCATATTACCAGGCTGAGAGAGAAGCTCGGTGAAACCGGCAAGCGAATAAAAACCGTAAGAGGGCTTGGTTACAAGCTTGAGGAAAGCGGAGAACCCGGTGAAGAAAACTAGTGTGTCTTTTCGGCTCGGGCTGGTTTTCGGGGTGATCATTTTTTTTACGGTAGCAATCAGCTATGTCTATCTTGGCGGCCAGCTTCGGTCGCTGTTCTATGGTGGCCTGAAAAACCGGTTACACAAGGAGTTGCAGCTTAACCGCCAGCTTCTTGAGCATCGTCCCGCCCAGTGGGATGACATCAGGGTTTCCGACCGGTGGGCGGATGATGTAGGAGCCGCTCTTGAACTTCGCGTCACTCTTATCTCGTTGAACGGAGAAGTTATAGGTGATTCCTATATTGCATCGGAGCGTTTGTCTTTCGTGGAAAATCATATGCAGCGCCCTGAGGTGCAGCAGGCGATAGTTGATGGTTTTGGTGAAAGCACCCGTTTCAGTGAAACGGTGAAAAAGGATATGCTTTATGTCGCGATGCCTCTTGGTGTAGAGGAGCCTTTTGCCATTCTCCGGTTTGCCAAGCCTCTGAGTGACATCCGGTTGCTTGAGGCCGAACTTCGCAGGGGTATTGAGGGTGCATTGTTCTGGTCTCTGTTTTTTTCTCTCATTTTCGGTGTACTGACTGCTGTTTTTCTTTCAAGACCCCTGCGTCATATCGTTGAGACAGCGAATAATTTTGTGCACGGTGATTACTCGGTCAAATTGCGCATCCGACATGATGACGAGATAGGTCAGCTCGCTCGGGCGCTTAACTTCATATCGGATGAGATGAAGCGCATGAACCAGCAGGAAGAGTGGTTCAAGGCGGTATTCTCGAGTATTCGTGAAGCTATTATCGTTACCGACTCAAACGGCGACATCATGCTTGGAAATCCTGCTGCCTGCAGGTTTTTTAATCTTGATTGCGGGCAGATGATAAAGACAGGCACCGGGCACAAGGCCACCGATACTCGACTGCTTGGTTTGTTTGAGCGGCTTGGGGTGTCTGGCTCCCCGGTGGAGAAAGAGGAAATTACCGTGATGACCGATCGTGGTGAAAGGGTTTTGCAGGTCAGTGCAATGCCTGTCATAAAGGACGGGAGCTCTCAGGGAACAGTTTTTGTAATGAACGATATCACGAAGCTGCGTAACCTGGAACAGGTGAGAAGGGATTTTGTGTCGAGCGTTTCTCATGAGCTCCGTACCCCCCTAACCAGCATCACAGGGTACACGGAGACGCTTCTCGAGGGAGCAATACATGATCCTGAAAACGCAAAACATTTTCTGCAGATAATCCTTCAGGAAAGTGAGCGGCTTACTGCGCTTATCAATGATGTTCTTGACCTCTCGAAAATTGAGTCAGGCAGGATCGATTACAAGTTCAGGCCCGTAAACCTTGGCGACCTTGTTGAAAAAACAGTGAACCTGTTCAACAGGGCGATTGAGAAAAAAGGTACGGTTCTTCAGTTGCAAATTCCTCACGATCTTCCGTATGTTAACGCCGACGGAGACTATCTTGAACTTGTTATCCGGAACCTTGTGGACAATGCTATAAAATACGTTCCTGAAGAGAACGGACAGATACGGATCAGTGCGTCGAAAGTCGATGATATGGTAAGAGTCGAGGTAGAGGATAATGGTACCGGTATTCCCCGGAAGGATCTTGGAAGAATATTCGAGCGTTTTTACCGTGTTGACAAGGCCAGGTCTACCGCTATCGGCGGAACCGGTCTTGGATTGTCTATTGTCAAGCATATTATACTCGCGCACAAGGGTAAGGTTGAAGTTCGTTCCAGGCTGAATCTCGGATCACTGTTCAGTTTCACCATTCCGATAGCACGCGAAAACAGTACAGCCTGAGTTGAGCAATCGCTCATTTCGGGGAAAAAAACAAAAACGTTGATATGACAGAAGCAGCATTTTCCTATTTGCAGATATACGGATTCAGTGAGGCGGAAACAAAGATTGTCGTGACAGCGGCCATGATCCTGCTTGCCCTGCTTCTTGTTGTTGCCGTAGAGATATTGACTAAAAGGATCCTGCTCAGGATTATTGTTTCAGTTGCCAAAAAAACAAAAACCCGATACGATGATCTGCTGGTAAAGCACAAGGTTTTCAACTGGCTGGCTCATATGGTGCCGCCTCTTTTTCTTTACAATCTTGCCGTTCCCGTGTTGCAGTTTTATCCGGAAAGCATCAAGGTTGTCCAATCGGTTGCGATGCTTTATCTGACAGTTATTGTTATCCTGATCCTGCTCAGTACGCTTGATGCCCTTCTTGAATTCTATAATCAAAGCAAGGCTTCCGAGAAGCTTCCTCTGAAAAGCTTTGTACAGGTTATAAAAACCGTGGTGGTTTCAATCGGTACGGTGATTATTATTTCAGGCCTTATCGGTAAGTCTCCTGTTGTGTTTTTCAGTGGACTTGGTGCGTTTACTGCAGTGATTATTTTGATTTTCAAGGATTCGATTCTTGGTTTTGTCGCAGGTATTCAACTGACCACAAACAACCTTGTCAGGGTCGGTGACTGGATTGAGATGCCCGGTTACAACGTCGATGGCGACGTCATCGATATTTCACTTGTAACGGTATCAGTGCAGAACTGGGACAAGACCATCAGCACTATTCCTGCTTACGCGCTTATCTCGGAAGGCTTCAAAAACTGGAGGGGAATGAGCGAGTCGGGAGGACGCAGGATCACGCGGTCGGTCAATATCGATATGAACAGTGTACGCTTTTGTGACGAGGAGATGTTTGAGAAATTCAGCAAGGTTCAGTTGCTGCAGGATTATCTCAGAGTAAAAAATCTTGAAGTAAGCGAGTACAATAAACGCCATGGTATCGATGCAGCTTCTCCGGTTAACGGACGCAGACTTACAAATCTTGGAACTTTCAGAGCATATCTTGTGGCCTATCTTCGCAATCATCCGAAGATAGACCCTGACATGACCTTCCTTATCCGTCATCTGCAGCCAACTGAAAACGGTATTCCTGTACAGATATACGTGTTCAGCAATGATCAGGTCTGGGCAAATTACGAGGCCATACAGGCGGACATCATGGATCATGTACTGGCTGTTTTGCCGTTTTTTGAACTCAGGGTATTCCAGTCCCCCTCGGGCGGCGATATAACAAAAGCAGTACAATCCGTGCAGACGGCATTTTCCGGGAACAAGAAGCTGGAAGGATGATCCGCTTATTCCCGTGCCCGACACGGGAATCCGGCGGTAGAACCGAGCAGGCTGTTCCGGTAGTGCTCAGTAGGTCAAGATACGGGGCAGTTCTTTTGCCTGATTAACCCAGTCGGTCACCTGGGTTTCAGTGGGCATTTTCCGTACCAGGTTTTTTGCGTTGTTGACCTCGATCATTTTCGCGTAAAGATTTGATGCATTACGCTGGGAAAGTTCAGGAACGGTATCGACGCCTGCTTCTTCAAGGAGGTCGGAGTACTCTGATCCGACTCCTTTGACTCTCGACAGGTCGGCACGGTTTACCCATTTCAGTATCTGATGCTCACCAAGGCCTGTTTTTTCCGCGAGGGCTTTTCTGCCTTTTCGATCACACCCCTGTCTCAGCAACTCCGCATCGTTTGGCACTCCGGCATTTTCGAGTTTTGCACCGAAAGCCTTTCCGATTCCTTCAATGTCTGTAATTTTGGTCATGCAAGGTCTCCTTTTTTTGTGATGTTAGCGATGGTTTTGCTGGCTTGGCAGTTATGAGAAATATAACACATACATCGGGTTTTAAGCCGCTGAATGAAAGGGTGCCGGTGGCATCTGCCATGTACGGGGTGGGTCACAGAGGGTGCTGGTGGTCATGGTTTCTGACATCTTCAATGACTTGCTGATGCAAAGGAATGTTGATCTGAGGGATACGCTCGGACGGATAAAAACCTGCTTCATACAGCTCATGGTTGATTTGCAGGGCATCGTTCATAACAACGACTTTATAGGCGACAACCACCAGGGAACCGTACATTTTCGATTCTCGGTGATATGCTCCGATAAGCCGATCTATTTTTCCCTGCAATGAAGTTTCTTCCCGCAGCTCCCGCAGACAGCCCTCCTGCGGTGTTTCCCCCGACTCCAGAAATCCCCCCGGCAGAGCCCATTCGTTATATGCCGGATGGTGAGCCCGTCGGACAACGAGCAATTCGCCCGAGCGGTTCACTGTGTAGGCAAGAGCGACAGGTAAAGGGTTTTCGTAATGTATCCATGAACATGACGGACATGTTTTTCTTGTTCGGTTTTCTATTTCTGCCGTTCCCAGGGGAGTACCGCATATCGGGCAATAGCTGTAGATGTTCATGGTGACTTGTCGTTATCGCATCGCGGAACCGGCACAGTATAGAGCAAGCGTTCAGCTTCACTACCTGTCCCGTGACGTTATTGTACTCAAGCAAAGAAACTTTTTGTTTGCACAATTAATTCATATCAAACAGTAAAAAAATTGGTAATCATGAAGGCGCTCATAAAAGCATCATAACTATGTCATTACTTGAACCGGGCATGAAAGCCCCGCTTTTTGAATCAACCGACCAAAACGGAAAAACCGTTACGCTCAAGGAGTATGGCGGCAAGAAAGTTATTCTGTATTTTTATCCCAAAGACGATACCCCCGGATGTACGAAAGAGGCTTGCGCATTTAGAGACAATTTCCCTAAGTTTAAGAAAATAGGAGTTGAGGTTCTTGGGGTCAGCATTGACAGTGAAAAGCGTCATAAAAAATTTGTCGAGAAGTATGCACTTCCTTTCAGGCTTGTTGTCGATGAAGAGAAAAAAATAGTGCAGGATTACGGTGTTTGGGGGCTGAAGAAATTTATGGGACGGGAGTATATGGGGACGAACAGGGTTACCTATCTCATAGCGGAAGATGGAACCATAGAGCATGTCTGGTCGAAAGTGAAGCCTGCGGAACACGCGGTGGAACTGCTTGAATATATTGAAAATACCGGGTGAATCATGGTAAACGAGTTTGAAGAACTTACAACAGGGGGACTTATCATGGCGTCGGCAGTGATGCTTGAATCAAATTTCAAGCGCACTGTTTTGCTGATGTGTGAGCATAATGAACAAGGGTCGCTGGGCTTTATTTTAAACCGCCCCATGGAGATAAAGGTAAGCGAGGCTATTGCGGGCTTTGATGATATTGACGTTCCCCTTCACATGGGAGGGCCGGTTCAGGTTGACACGATCCATTATCTGCACAGCAGAGGAGATGTGATTGATGGCGCCCATGAGATTTTGCCCGGTGTGTTCTGGGGCGGTGAACAGGAGCAGCTCAGTTATCTCATGACTTCAGGGGTGGTGTCTCCGTCGGAGGTTCGTTTTTATCTTGGGTATGCAGGCTGGGACTCCGGCCAGCTCGAAACGGAGTTCGAGGAAGGTTCATGGTACACGGCTGAAGCCTCACAAAAGATCGTTTTCAGCGTTGAATATGAGCGTATGTGGGCCAGAACAGTACGCTCAAAAGGAGGGGAGTATTTTTTCGCTGCAAACTCCTCTGAACTTCCCGGTATGAACTGATGGTTTATCACCCAAAGATGGCCAGGAGGGTAACAAGCACTACATAAGAGACAAGTCCCCAGAGAACTACTTTGGTTGCTTTCAGGTTTTTTTTGAACATGGAACGTTGTTCTGAGTATTTGAGTTGTTCCTATGGTTGTAAAATTATATATATGCCTCATGTTTTTCAAACATTGTTCTTTGATTTTGGGGATGACAGGCTTTTGACAGGACAGGTGTGCGATCCAGTTGCACTCCGAGTTTCAGCATGGATGGACTCGTTAAAGAAGTCTATGCAATCACTAGATGCAGACGATCATTCGTATGCAATGGCTGCCTAATTAGCAAAAGTTAATTCAGATAGCCATCGTTCGGCGGGGGAGGCGCTTGCTCCGAAGCCGCCCAACGGCATAACCCGCGCTTGAGCTTCAGCTCGCGCAAGCAAGCTTCATTCGTTTTTTCCCGGAGGGGCGGATGAATAGTTTTCCGGGATAGTGTTCCGAACTCTGTCGGCGGAGTCGCGGCGCACGAAACTTCAACCACCGAAGATGAGTGTGGTGGCTGTTTCAAGCAATGTTCTGGACGCGGGTTCGATTCCCGCCATCTCCACTCTTAAGATGTCCGGTGAAATCCGAAAACGTCTGTAAACCCCTGAAATATCAGGGGTTTTTGCTTTTCTGTTCCCTGCCTGTTTGGGGAAAAGGTTGTTGCTGAAAAGTTATTTTACTTGCTGAACAGCGGCCCCTATTTCCCTAGAGACAGCCAGCAGGGTTGCCTTGGCATCCGTCTATGAACAACGTTGCCGCCCCGAACACGCCGCTTGGCGGCGTGCCTTTGAGCACGCGAATACCGAAGCTGATACTATCATCGTCACTGGGCGCGACGCTCACCAGTTCGAGCACGACGTGGGACGGTTCGCCGTGACTCAGCAGGCTTAGTGTCGCGTTGGGTGGGTCAATTGCGAAGCTGTCGTTCCCCTTGTACCAGATATCGAAGAACTCATTCATGGTCATGTGACCTGCGATGCGGGCGGGACGATCGCTAAAGTAAATGACCGAGGGTACGCCGTTGAGTACCAGTTTTTTGCCCTCAATCGAGCCCGAGCGACCGCTCAGGACCAGCAGAAAATCGGGCTCCGCACTCTCGTTGACAACATGCCGCTGCGTTAGGGTGAGCGCCTGCCCGAAACCGTTTATCGGCAGAAACAAAAACAGCAACAATGCTAACCGCGAAATGTGCTTTATTTTGCGTGGCTTGATCATAACATTACTTATTATCTGCACTAAAGGTTTTCCAAAGTATTCTGAAAAATATACTGTGTTTTTCTTGAAGCTCAAGAATACAACAGGACTTATACTGCCGGATAGCACCTTTTGAAGGTTATTAATACGCTTATGCGGCGCACGCATAAGTTGTGATTTCTGTTGTGATTTCTGCCAGATTTGCGAAGTGATAAATTACTCAAGTGTATTATGCCCGGCTCCGTCCGGGCTTCTGTGTTTGCGGGAGGATGGAAGGGGGGGAATATGCCCGGTTGAATGCCGGGGGTTTGTGTTTCTGCCTGTTTTTAAATTAGAGGCAGTGTTAGCTATCCAATGATCCCCATCGTAGGTAGAAGGCGAAGAAGGGATCTGTAATATGGAGGCGTTTTTCTTCATCGTCAAAGTCGATAACCGGTGTAGAGCTTTGGTCTGTTGCAGCGATATCAGACATATGGCGCAATACTCTAGCAACTTCGTGCAACTGCGGTACCTCTTGAGCCGAAACCTCACGAATGGCTGTGCGTAAATCTTCGTATTCAAGGGACACAAGCCCAGGGCGGATATGAGCCAAAGCATGTAGAATTAGTCCGTAAATATCCACATCCTCGCCCGACCGGAGTTGCCTACGAATACGGTCTGCTCTCTGCCTTGGTCCGCGTGCAAGTTTCTCAAAAATTGGACGTCCTATAGTTTCTGCTGTCTCCTTGAATATTTTTTCCAGAGCTTGTATGGGCAACTCTGCAGATGTTCCATCAAAAGAGCGGTTGATTCTATGTGTCTTGCATACTGCTCGACAAAACTCTTGCATTAGGTGAGGACTTCCAATGGATTCTTCAGCAAGACGGTCAGAAAAGCTATCACTAACTTTTCCGTCAAGAAGAGGAAATCCTTCCTTAGGGATGAAACCAAGTTCTTTTTTTTCCCAAATGGGAATAGTTACAGGCAATATGCGACCAGTCATCTCCTTTTCCACTTTGACCGCATCGTATCTTCTGTGAGGAATAGCGATGATAACAACTGGTAGACCATCGAAGATAAGAGGCTTGAGTGCACGAACGAAATTACCTTGAAGATCACGTGGTAAATAGTGGAAGTCATCAATCACAAGTGCACGTTGCGCTGAGCGCAAACCGGCCAAAGCTGTTACGCGAGAGGAAAGATTGCGTGATTTACTGGTTGATTTGCTACTGCCTGTTCCCCAGGAACCCCCAAGCTCAATTTCGCTTTTGCTGATCATGAGGTTTGCTCCAGCTTTTCCAGACGCTGAAAACTCTCCGGTATTATATTTCTCTGCTGATGTCAAGGTATCTTGGAAAAGTTCAAGTTGGTCAATGATAGTCGTCCAGAGATCTTTTTCGTCACCCACGCCGCCGCCATCGACCCAAATTGCGTCTTCTCGTGGAAGAATGTTCCTTACGAGTACGGTTTTTCCAGATTTGGTATGGCCAGTGACAGGGACAAGTTTGCATAGGTTCTCGGTAACCTGACGAACGGTCTCCTCGATTTTCAATTCAGTTCTTGGGTTGTAAGTATGTTTAGGGTATCCACCGGGAACAAACACTTCAGTGTATCTCAATTTGCCCATGTTAATTTTCCATCATCAAAAAATTGGCAATTATATGTGCTTTATAGAATAAACTCATTATGACTTCTCTTCACAATTTCGTCACCTCTCCCGAAAAAAACAAGCATGTACTACTCTACCCAGCCTATCAACTTTCTTGTTCGCCCCCGTCCGGGCTTCTGTGTTAGCGGGAGGTTGGAAGGGGGGATTGGATTATACCTGGCTGAACGCCGGGTTTTTTGGTGTCCTGTCGTTGCTGTCATTATGACGAAATTTTGCGTATCTTTCCCGTAATGTAGTATCCAGAGTAGTACTCTCCGTTAATTCATGATAGGCTCTCGGGTATGAGGATTTTACGCATTCGACCATTCTTTATCCTGCTTATCCTCTTGGCAGGTCTTATGGGTTCGTCCTTGCTGCATGCGGGGATATCGAGTACCATGGGAACGTCAATACGAAAAAGTTTCACGAGCCCAGTTGCCGATATTGCGACTGCAAAAACTGCACAGCCGTGTTTAACAGCCGGGAGGAAGCAATCAGGGCCGGGTATGTGCCTTGTAAGGTGTGTCGGCTTTGATATCTTATAAAGATCTAAAAACAAGATGTTTATATTATTATGAATCGTTATAAAAAATCTTATGCAACTCAAAATCATTGAGGAGATAGTACATATGCATAGCCACCAAATAAATCTAGGTAAAGAAGAAGGTTGTGGTAATTGCGTGCACGAATTTTTCTGTATAGATTATGATAAAAGTATGCAAATGATTAAACAGCTTTCAACATGCAAGTTATCCTATCAGCGAATGTTTATAATTATGTATGCTGCAGTTGCCACAATTGTACTTGCCGTTTTGAGGTTGCCCGGCAAGTCGATTGCTGAACAAGTTATTAATGATATCGGCCTAAATCAGATCTTTGGGTCAATCTTTGTTGGGACATCAGTTCTTGGTTATTTAATAGTGAAAAACCTTGCATCTGCGCGCGTGTCGATAATGTTTTTTGTAAGTTCTATACGGAAAATACGAAAGATTTATACAGAATGTCTTGAATTACCAAAAGATTATCCACGCCTGATGAAAGTTCCAGTACGCTCATCTAAATCAGCAGACTACCAAATGATCATTGTGCTATCTTGCTTCAACGCTGCATATCTCATTATCGGTATAGCATTATTTTTATATAATCCAGATAATATCCAGTTAGCCTTTATATTAGCGTCATGCTTCATTGGATTAATTGCATACGTTTTTTTGCATGTTTACCAGATAGAAGTATTCATGGAAAAAGGAGGTCAAAAGTTTTCGATAGAACATAACAGTGAAAATGCTATATCTGATTCAGGTTCAGATTAACTAATTGAATAATATGTTGTCGCCTCCCTAATTATATATAATTACACCGATCTCCGTATCGTTCTCGTTGCCAGAATAGGGGACGTTGTTCAATAAGTTAAAAAGTTGATGGTAGTTTGTGTATATTAAGGACACGATAATCAGGTTTCTTTATATGAGCGAGATACGATTAGATGCCGTGAGGAGCAAGGCTGGATGCGTCGGGAATGTTGTATGATGTGATTATCCGGGGAATCGAGTAGGGGAAATCGTTTGGGATGACGAGAACAGGAGAATTGACCATAAAATGCTTATCATATACCAAGAATAATCTTTAGTAATAATCACTTGCCACTCCCAACACCTGGTAGTCCATTCCCTTTGTTACATCGAGAGGTTCGTAATGTTCGCATAAAAGGCTATTTACAAAGCCGTTAAGCTGTAATGTATCGAAAATTTGAGTATATCTGAAGTCGTAACGCCTCCCGGCGAATTCCGGTGCATGCGTTCCCACCATATCGTTGATATCGTAAAGAAAAATGTTTTGATGGATGACTATCGCTTTTTACAGAATGGATACGCCTCAATATCCGCTATGGAGGGGTTACGTCGAAGATTTGGCAAAGCTTCAGCTCGACGACCCCATAGAAGGCGCGATCTACCGATTCTGCCGCGGACTGATAAAAGAATACCGCCTCAGCGGGCAGCTTCCGGGTTCGATCTGGATTGACTGATTTTTAAAGTGCACAGGAAATAACAATCACAAAACGGGATTGAGTTTATGTACGGAGCAATCAAAATACTTGCCGGCGACTTTAAGATCGGCAGAGGAAGTACCTATGCACTGGGGAAACTGTATCTCCGGAAAGAAGGGTCCCTATTCAGGGAAAAAGTGCCTGTTGCCGACATAGCATCACTTGAGATTGCAGACCCTAATGTCGGCTCAGCCGAACAGAATGCGCTTGCGGGCAGTGTAGTGGGAGGTGCAATGTTCGGAGGCGCCGGGATGGTCGCCGGGTCTGTCATTGGCAGCAATAGCAAAGAAGTCGCTGCCGTATGCGTCCTGAAGGATGGCCGCAAATGGCTTGGCATGATGGCGACCACTGACTACAACAAGCTGAAACAGAAAGTGATGTCGCTGACTTATTTCAAGAGTGATTCCGATGAGAAGGGTGTAATTGCTGCTGAATCCGGCACATCTGAAAAAAATATGGGTTCTAAACAGAAGAAGCCAAAACCGGCTTTAAAAACTTTCGGGTGTCTTTTTGCGGTATCATCGTTCATCTTTTTCTTTTTCGTCTTGTTCATGACCATGGACCCGCCAAAGCCTTGGGATAAAGTAGAAAATACTATATCTGCTGAAACAAGGATGCAGACATATGTTAAAGACAATCATCTGAGATTCCCGGATGGGGCTAAGTTTTTTGAATTTTCTGAGCCTCCAGCACACGTTGAACATTTAGGAGATCAGGTATACGAAGTTTATGCGTGGGTAAAAGCCAAAAATGCGTTTGGGGTCTACATAAAGTACAATTACTATGGTAAGATCAAGCAGGTTGACGAAGATGTTTGGGAGGTCTTAGAGTTCAATTTCTTATGACAGGGGATATGAAACGTTTTTTGCAGCTCCTTTTTTCGAACAATCCCAAGGACGCTGAACCTGATGAGAAAACCCCTTCCGGGGCCTCAGAAAAGCCCAAAAGCAGTAGGTCCTTGCCAACCCCGGTCGAGTTTGATCATAAACGGGCCGATAATCCCGAAGTGCGTGAATATCTTCGTCTGTGCGCCAAAGAGATACCGTGCAAAGAAATAAAAAATGTGGACGCGGTCGAGCAATTGCTTGTACGTTTTGCTGAAAAAGGAGCGGGAGACCTTCATTTTTTTGTGAATGAACTATCAGCCATTTGCGGCATTCCGAGAAAAGAGGCTGTGCCCATTGCTCATCATATGCGCAGTAGAATCAAGAGTAAGATGTCCCAGATCAGCCAACTGTCTTTGGGTATGGAATACGGAACATGGCGGTTTGCTGACTGTGGTGTAAAGTCGTGCCCTCATCACAAGGCCGAGAAAAAGATATTCAGAATAGCAAAAGGGCTCTACATTAACGGCGAATGGATACTGCCAGGGGAAAGATTAAATGCAAATGTACATGGACGGCACTCATCTAGGGTGTTGATTACCCGGCAGGAGGCAAACCAAAAGGATTTAAGGGGTAAATCCTACCACATTGATCCGAAAGCCTGACCGTTTGCAATGCGCTCTTCGCGAATTTCCTTCATTATTCTGAGAAGAGTCCCCATCGCCACATCATCACCAACCAACAACGTTTCATTGACAAATCCTCCCCACACAACCCCTTTTGTCGCTTTTGTTCCCGTTCCATATTCGTTCTCCAAAAACGCTATAGCGTCTATCGTCATGGTGTCTTTTTCGAAATCGAAAATACAGTTCATGCGCATGGACCGAAATGTTGCAACGGGTGCTCCGTATTTTTCCCGATAAACCGGGCGTAAGTCTGTTGTTGAAACAGGCTCCCTGTAAGATACTACCCGTGTGACAGCACCTTGTTTTCCTTGAAATCTTATGCTGCCGGTATCAATAAACTCCTTTCGGAATCCATTGTCAAAGATTTTTACATAGTACTGGTCTACGGCGAATGCCGTCGTTGCAGCAAGAACCAGTATTAGAGTCGTGAGAACTGCGATTATCTGTTTCATAAACCCCCTGTTTTTACTGAAAATAATCATTTTCTGAAAATACACCGTAGTTCCGCTGACGGCGTAAGCATATACTTCGTGAAAATCAATTCCGAACGCTTATGCCGGCAACAGCGACAGCTCCGCTTATCGTATTCGATCGCTCCACTCTCAGCGTCCACAGGGACGACGAGAACGGCTTTCTACACGTCGAGTCCTCGCATATCAGCAAGGCAACGGTCAGCCCCTATTATGGACGGGAAATTCCTGGACATGATGAACTTGGCCTCAACCCCGATGAAATCTACCAGGTCTACCGACCTGCAGAAGAACTGAAAAAGGGAATAGGAATAGGGGACGTTGTTCAATAAGTTAAAAAGTTAATAGAGGTTTGTGCATAATTAAAGACACGATAATCAGGTTTCCTTATATGAGCGAGATACGATTGGATGACGAGAACAGGGGAGCAGATATGAGTTCTTTTGTCGAATGGGCGAACCGGTTCAAAAGGCTGATATTAGCATCTAAGCGTTCGCACTGATCACTTATTATCAGGGGCATTGTTCCATAAGTCATCATAGCGGACGTTGTAAATTTTTATACTTTTCAACACATCCTCGCATTGTTTCAAGGCGCTTTGTTCATCCTTATTGGACATATGGCTTAAAATCCGCTATCGCGATACTTGCTTTTTCCGTATACTGTGCCGGAACGTACCGTAACGAGAAACACGCATAGATGAGAGCCATGTACAACGTGACTTCCGGCGAGCGCTGGACGGGCAAGCTGCGGTGGGGAGACAACCTGCTCGGCGGGATGCCGGTGATTTTCAGGGAGCGGAATATCAGTATAGGAAGAGCTGCAACGTCAGGTGCGGATTACAGCCGATGCACATGCGGCTGATAAAAGCGGTACTCTTGCTGTCAAGTGCGATGACGGTGATGGCCGGAGCCGTTATTTCTCCTGCGCTTCCCGAGATAAGCCGTCATTTTTCGGGAGGGAGCGCAAGCGTTCTTTCAAAACTTGTTTTGACAATGCCGGCCATCATGATCGCCGTATGCGCGCCGCTTGCAGGTCATCTTTCAGATCTTTTCGGGCGCAAAAAGCTGCTCATCTATTCGCTGTTTTTGTACGGCTTGTCAGGATTCAGCGGTTTTTTTCTCGACGACCTTTTTCTCCTGCTTGTCAGCCGCGCAGTCCTCGGGATCGGTGTCGGCGGGATTATGAGCGCTGCTACGGCACTGATCGGTGACTTTTTTTCCGGGCGTGAGCGTGCTGAATTTATCGGTCTTCAGTCCGGGTTCATGTATCTCGGAGGGGTTGTACTGGTCCTGCTGGGTGGGCTGCTTGCCGAAATAAGCTGGAAAGCTCCTTTTCTCGCTTACCTGACGGCCTTTGTTGTCCTTATAATGGCGATGATCGGGTTCGGTGAGCCGAAACCCGGCATGAAAAACAAAGGCGAGACCTGTCAGAAGCCATTGCGTGTGCCTTACCCTGCCATCAGCCTGATCTATCTTCTGGTTTTCCTGCTGATGATCTTTTACTATATGGTGCTTGTCCAGGTGCCGTTTATTCTTCAGGACCGTTTTGGCATCGGCAGCGCCATGACCGGTCTTGCCATTTCGTTATCTGCACTTGCCGGGGCCTTTTCTTCTCTTTCCTATCCTTTGATCAAAGGCAGATTGTCTTACCGGATTATCTACGTTCTCGGGTTCGGATGTGTCGCTGCCGGGTATGTTGTGATAGGTTATGCCGCGAACTATCTGTACATACTTGCAGGGCTCGGACTTGCCGGATTCGGCAACGGCATGCTGATGCCGAACGGCAGTTTCTTGCTTATGGATGCGGCTCCCGAGCGTATAAGGGGAAAAGCAGTGGGCGGTTTTACCGGAATGATATTTCTGGGACAGTTTCTTTCTCCTGTCGTCATGGCTCCGGTTATCGCTCTTTTCTCCCTCAACGGAGCGTTTCTCGTTGCGTCGGGGGCTATGGGGCTGATCGTTTTCTTTTTGCTGCTTTTACCCCGAAAACCTGTGTTTTTTTCTCCCTGATCGGGTAGTTCCGGAAAAATGCTATACTGTTTTCATGTCGGGACAGCATCAGTTCCATCTTGCCGATCCGGTACTCCATACGGACAGGCACGCGGGCGAAGCATGTCCGGCTGCGTGTTTCACTCCATGAAGCTCCTGTTTCTTCAGCCCGAACCGGTAGAATATGTTATGCTTTCCGCATAGCCGGGTGGAAAAGCCAATCCTTTATGTACGAAAGAACATGACAGGCCGATATCTGACGAAATCGAGATTTCTCCTTGCAATGGAGTGTCCGACAAAGCTTTTCTATACCGGAAAGCCGAATGAGTACGCCGATCAGTCGAGCGAGGACCCGTTTCTTGCCGCACTGGCCGAAGGGGGATTTCAGGTCGGTGCGCTTGCCCGCTCTTATTTTCCCGGAGGGCATATGATCGGACAACTCGACGACCAGGTCGCGCTGGCTGAAACAGCCCGGCTGCTCCAGCAGGAAAACGTGGTGCTGTACGAGCCGGCTTTTCTGTATGAGAATCTTTTCGTGAGAGTCGATATTCTGGTCAAGGAGGATGGATGTCTGCGTCTTTACGAGGTCAAGTCAAAATCGTGGAGCCCTGCTGAAGAGAAGTCCTTTGTCGGCAAAAGAGGCACTCTTGCGGCAGCATGGAAGCCTTATCTCTATGATGTTGCATTTCAGGCTTGTGTTGTCGGCAAAGCGATGCCGGAGTTCAGCACCGAGGTGTTTCTCATGCTTGCCGACAAGACCGCCAGATGTCCGACTGACGGATTGAACCGGAAGTTCCGCATCCGCAGGTTATCCGGCGGCAAAGCCGAGGTGCTCGCCGTCGACCTGACGCCCGATGACCTTTCAGTCCGGCTGTTGACTCCCGTACCGGTCGATACATACGTTTCAATGATCGTGAACGGCGAAGGAACGAAGGACTTTGATCCCCTGGGGTTTTGGGGGACGCTGCGGTATTTTGCGGAGTGTTATGCAGAGGACCGGAAAATTCCTCCGGAGCCGGGAGGAAAATGCGGAAAATGCCAGTTCAGGTCTTCCGAAGAAAACGGACAAAAGAAAAGCGGGCTGAAAGAGTGCTGGAAAGAAGCTTTCGGATGGCGGGATGAGGATTTCGGTCAGCCGCTGGTGCTTGATCTCTGGGACTACAGAAAAAAAGACAAGGCGATTTCTGCAGGAAAGCTGAAGGTCGACGACCTTGAAGAGCAGGATCTTGGAATGAGGGACAACGGAGATGACGGGCGACCCGGGCTTTCCAGGACACGCCGCCAACTCCTGCAGATCGACAAGACCAAGGCAAATGACGACAAGCCTTTCATCGACCGGGACAACCTCAAGCGGGAAATGGGTGCCTGGTGTTTTCCTTTACACTTTATCGATTTTGAGACCGCGATGGCTCCCATCCCATTTACTGCCGGGCGTCATCCCTATGAGATGATCGCCTTCCAGTACTCGCATCATGTAGTGGAAGAAAACGGCGGTGTCCGTCATGCGGGCCAGTTTCTGCTTGCAGATCCCGGCGTGTTTCCGAACTATGAATTTCTCCGGGCACTCAAAACCGAACTGGAAAAGGATCAAGGTTCGGTTTTTCGCTATAGCCATTACGAGAACACTGTTCTGAACGTCATTCACCGCCAGCTCAGGGAAGATGAGAGCCCTCCGGAAGACAGTGAAAAGCTTCTCGCTTTCATCGAGAGTATTTCCCACTCTTCGTCGGGAAACGAATATTCATGGCAGGGGTCAAGAGATATGATTGATCTGCTCGATATGGTAAAGCGCTACTACTATCATCCCCTGACAATGGGGGCGAACTCCATCAAGTACGTTCTGCCGGCCGTGCTGGAGAGTTCGGCTTTTTTGCAACGGAAATACGCGGGAGAGGTTTACGGCGCTGAGGGAGGAATTTTCAGTTGGAACTTCAAAGACAAAAGGTGGATTGAAAAGGAAAACGATAGAGTTAAAGATCCTTATCTGCTTCTGCCGAAGATGTTTGCTGACATTGCTCCGGAGGAGATGGAGCATTTGATGAGCGGGGAGGAAGAAAATGTAATTCGTCACGGCGGAGCGGCAATGACTGCATATGCAAGGCTCCAGTATGAGGAGATGCAGGATTTTGAGAGGCAAGCTATTGTCGATGCATTGCTTCAGTATTGCGAGCTCGATACCCTCGCGATGGTGATGTTATACGAAGCATGGAGGGAGGAGGTTTCATGATCATCGGTATACCGAAAGAGGTAAAAATCAGGGAAAGCCGTGTGGCATGTACTCCTGCCGGCGTGCGGTGCCTTTCAGATGCAGGGCACAGGATCCTGGTCCAGAACGGAGCGGGGGAAGGAAGCGGGTTCAGCGACACGGCGTTCAGGAAGGCGGGTGCAGAGGTACTGTCAAGCGCAGAAAAGGTCTGGCTTGCCGATATGATTGTCAAGGTAAAGGAACCGGTTGCATCTGAGTATGGCTATCTGCGCCGCGGTCAGGTGTTGTTTACCTTTCTTCATCTTGCCGCTGATCCGGAACTGGCGCGTCATCTTGTTGAGAAAGGAGTAAGCGCGATAGCATATGAAACAGTTGTTGAAAACGGGAGATTGCCCCTTCTTGTTCCGATGAGCGAAATCGCCGGTAGGATGAGTGTCATGGCAGGAGGGTTTTATCTTGCAAATCACCTGGGAGGAAACGGTACGTTACTGGGTGGTGTTCCGGGGGTCATGCCCGGCAAGGTTACCATTCTGGGCGGGGGTACTGCGGGAATGAACGCAGCCATGGTTGCGAAAGGGATTGGTGCCAGGGTAACCATACTGGAGCTTGACCAGGAAAAAATGCGTTATCTCGGTACTGTGCTGGGGCCGCAGGTACAAACGCTGTTTTCGACACGACAACATATTGCAGAGGAGCTTGAAGATACCGACCTGCTTGTTGGAGCTGTCCTTGTCCCTGGAGCGGCTGCTCCCCGGCTGCTGGACCGTGAGATGTTGCGCTCGATGAAAAGAGGAGCGGTTTTTGTCGATATATCTATAGACCAGGGTGGGTGTTCGGAAACATCAAGGCCGACTTCCCACGAAAACCCTGTCTACAGTGAGGAAGGGGTTCTGCATTATTGCGTGACAAACATGCCGGGTGCATATGCAAAAACTTCCACAGAGGCGCTTACCGGCAATACCTTGCCGTATGTCAAAGCGATTGCCGACATGGGAGTCGAAAAGGCTGTCGGGGCAATGCCCGGCCTTCAGGCCGGCTTGAATACCCACAAGGGTGTTGTGACCCATAAAGCTGTTGCCGCGTCACTGGGTGTGGAGTACGGGGGAGTCAGCGGTACCGTTTCTTGAGCATTGTGTTTATTCCCGAGATAATCAGGGTAACAAGCAGGGCTGTCAAGCCTGCGAAGAGTGTTAGAACCGATCCGGTAATTGCGGATACCGTTCCTGTAACAAAATACATGGCAGTAACCATCACAAGGCAAAAAAGGGCTGTTGCTGCAAGAATCGGAAAACGGATCTTCTGAAAAAAGGCCGGGGCAATTGCCGCTGCAAGTGCACAGGACAGCAAACCCCACCACATCAAGTCTGAGAAAAACTCCATTAGAAGATTAAGTCAAAAGGTAAAGGTCAAAAGGCAAAAATGCTGGATGGCTTGATAGTTCAACATTCTTACGGAACCAGCAGCTTGAATCCAATTTCAGGATCGGGCTCGCGGGTTGCCGTTGTCCCGATGATTTCGAACAGTATGACTTCCATAATGTGCCATACTTTTACGCCCTCACGGACACAGCCTGTAACGGTATTTTCTTCCCGCCCGCATGACATGTGAAGATGGAGCACAGGGTTTCCTTCGTCATCGGGAAAAATAGTGCCGGTTCCTGTGACCTCGTGGGCTTCGTATAGTTCATGCTGCATCGGCATGACAGGGACGGCACGGCTTTGCTGCGGTCCTACAATGAGTTTGCTGCCTTTATCGGCTCCCCCGAGAATGATTATTGCTGCAGCCCTGATGTCACGGTCGGCTGCAAACTTTTCCAGCGTCTCATGAACGATTTCGCCGTCTTCCAGCCGAATGATAAACGTTCTGCCCTGCTTTGCTTCGGAATAAAGCATGGTTTATGCGGTTTGCATTGACCAGTTCCGGGTAAAGATAAATATTTTGCGGAACAATCGTGCAGCAAGAGGGCTATAACCTGTGTTGAGCGTTTCAAGTTGTGCAGGGCTTGCCCGATCAATCGCTCGATTCAGCTATCAGCCCGCTTTCCGAGCGGAGTTTCTCAAGAGCGAGCAGGTACTGGGCTCTGCTGCTTGCAGCAAGGCCCTCGGCACGAACAAGGTCCGTTTGAGCCTCGTTGAGTCTGGTCAGGGTGGCAGAGCCGGTTCTGTAGAGCAGTTCAATATCGTGCCGTACCTGCTGTGTCATTTTGCGCGCTTTTTCCTGACGCTGCAACTGTTTTCTGGCAGCCACGGCGTTAGCAACAGCCTGACGAATGCCTGACTGGATGGAAAGGATTTTAAGGCGTTTTTCTTCTTTCAGGGCGAACACTTCCGCCTTTTTCCCCTGGAACTCGGCGCTTCTTCTTCCACCTGTAAATATGTCCCAGCTTGCTGTGAGTCCGGCATAGCGATCGCGTTCTACCTGAAGGGGATCGGCTCCCTCCTGCCTGGTATAGTTCAGGCCGGCACTCAGACCGATTGAAGGCAACCAGGAGCCCTTTGCTGCATTTTTCCGCTGTTCGGCGGCGGCTATCCCGGCGTCAATCGCCAGAAGGTCCGGCCGGTTTTTCAGGGCAACGGCAATCAACTGTGCGTATGAGGGGATGGTGTCGGTAATTTCTCCATGGTCCGGACTGCGTGACAGCTCTGTTGTGAGTTCGGTGCCGGAAAGACCCATCAGTTCGCCAAGGACGGTACACGCTATGGTGAAGTTGCGGCCGGCGTCAATGGAGTCGCTTTCCGCCTGGACAGTTCTTATGGAAAAATTGAGCATTTCCGACCGGGAGGCTGTTCCTACCTCGCGTCGTATCGTCGCGTTTTTTTCAAGTGCCCTGTTGAATTCCGCATTTTTTTCCGCAATCCGTATGTTCTCTCTGGCCAGTTGTGCCTGGTAGTAAGCTGTCGCGACCGATTCCATCAGGAGCCGCTGTGTATTGGCATGTGTTTGTTTTGCCTGCTCAACGCCGTACTTCGCTGCAAGTGTTTCGGCCCTTCGGGCAAAACCGTTGAAAAGCAGCCAGTTAAGTTTAAGGTTGCCGGTTGTCTCTGTTATGTCTTCCTTGACACGTATGTCCGGCTGCCAGTCGGGCTGCATGTCGACATGGCGGTAGAAATAGCCGCCGCCTGCGGAAATGGTCGGGAACCACGAAGCATATGCCTGGCCGAGAATGGCCCTTGCTGAACGGATTCTTGCAAGTGCTTGCTGAATTCCGGGGTTGTTTTCAAGAGCGGTCTGTTTTGCCTTTTCGATGGTCAGATGCTTTCCGGAAACAGTCTCTGGTGGTTCCGAGGCTTTGAGGCCTTGCACAGGCAAAAAGAGTAAAAATAACAGAGGAACAATTTTTCTTATCGAGTTACAGTTGTCATACATAGTTGTCATCGGGTTGTATCCTGTAGAAAAGGGTATAAAGTACCGGTACTATTCCAAGGGTTAAAAAGGTAGCTGCAAACAGTCCCCCCATGATGGTTGTGGCCATGGCAGCGTAGAGGGGATCGGTGATCAGAGGCAGCATGCCAAGAATGGTTGTTGATGCCGCCATGACTACCGGTCTGAGTCTGCTGACGGCGGAGTCGAGAACCGCCCGGTAGGGTTCCTTGCCGTTTTTCAGGTCGATTTCCAGTTGTTCGATAAGCACAATGGCGTTTTTGATCAGCATGCCGGAAAGCCCGAGAAAACCGAGTATGGCCATGAATCCGAATGCCTGTCCGGTTATGAGCAGACCTGCAGTGACCCCGATAAGGGAAAGCGGGACGGTAAGAAAGATCGCGGCTGCTTTTTTCAGCGAGTTGAACTGCCAGACAAGAATGAAAAACATCCCGAGAACACAAATGGGAAATATCTGGGCAAGCGGCTCGGTTCCTTTATTCGACTCCTTGTATTCCCCGGTCCACTCCATTGTATAGCCTTTCGGTATTTCTATGGATTCCATCTCCTTGAGCATCGACTGGCGCAAAGGTTCGGCAAGGCCGGAGACCGGGTTACACTGTACGGTAACGGCTTTCATTCTGTCTCTCCGCTGGATGATCGGCCATTCCCATTCGGTTCCGATAGCCGAGACAACCTGGCCGAGGGGCAGAAAGCTCTGACGTCCCGAACTCCATACCTGAACGTTCTTCAACTCATCGATGGTTGCGCGTTCCTTGCGGGGCATCCGGAACACGATCGGGATCAGCTCATCGCCTTCCCTGACCGTTCCGGCTGTAACGCCGTTAAAGTTCCGCTGCAGCGATGCTTCAAGGTCAAGTTTCGTGATCCCGGCGCTTCTTCCCTGGTTTTCATTATACACCGGGCGAACCACCCGGACCTGTTGACGCCAGTCCGTTCGAATATCGCGGGCATTGGGAGTATTTTGCATGACCATGGCGGCCTGAGCGGCAAGATCGTGCAGCACGGCAGAATCAGGCCCTCTGAACCGGACTTCCACCTTGAAGTCAACCGGTGGGCCATTGGTGATTCTTGTCAGGTACGGTTCGGCATCCCTGAAATTTTCTTTCAGGTACCTGTCCACCTCGGCGCTGATACTCCCGATGCTCCCATGGCTGTCGGTTTCGATGAGGAGCTGAAAAAAGCTTGAGTTGGGAGTAACGTATCTATACGGCAAAACAAACCGCAAACCGCCTTCCCCGAGAAACGCGGTGACATTTTTAACGCCATCCACACGCCGGATATGTTCCTCGGCGACGAACATGTCGCTGCGTGTTTTGTCAAGATGCGTTCCCTGCGGCTTCCAGTAGCTGACGAAGAAATAGGGCTGCGTTGAATCAGGGAAAAAAGCCTGTGGTAAGGTCCCGAAACCAATGAATGCCAGAACGAGCAGAGCAATGGTTATCCCTATCGTTTTCCATCGATGGGTAATGCCCAGATGGAGTATACGGCGGTACTGCCTGTAGAAAGGTTTATCGAAAGGATCCTTGTTGTGCAGGTCGGGAATTTTCAAAAACCAGACACAGAAAAGGGGGGTAATGGTGACGGCAAGAATCCAGCTTATGAAGAGTGAGAGTGCCAGAACATCAAACAGGGAACGGCAGTATTCTCCTACTTCGCCGGGAGCGAAACCAATAGCTGCAAAAGCAAGAATTGCAATGAGAGTCGCACCGAAAAGCGGCCACATGTTTTCTTTCACTACCTCGACGGCAGCGTGTTTACGGTTGTCCCCGCGTTCAACCCGGACCAGAATGCCGTCTGCAATGACAATAGCGTTGTCGACAAGCATGCCGAGCGCAAGGATCAGGGCGCCAAGCGACATTTTCTGCAGGTCGATGTCAAGCAACGCCATGGTGATGAATGTTCCCAAAATAGTCAGAAGCAAAATACTTCCGATCATCAGGCCGCTTTGCCAGCCCATGAACAGCATCAGCAGCACAACGACAATGAAGACCGCCTGGAAAAGATTGGTGACGAAGGTGTTGACGGAATCCTCGACAAGATCGCTTTGGTAATAGATCTTGTGCAGATTGATGCCTTCGGGTTTCCGTGATTCAAGCTGGTGAAGTTTTTCGCTGACCGATTCACCCATGGAAATAACGTTACCTCCCTCGATCGTCGAGATGCCCAGCGCAATACCGGGTTCCCCGTTAAACCAGAGGCCATTGCGCGGCGGGTCTTCGTATCCCCGGTAAACCCGGGCAATATCACCAAGGCGGACGGTTTTTTCAGGAGGACCGACAAGCAGGGATGCGATAGCTTTATCGTTCGTGATTTCACCTGTCGGAGTAATGCGGAGGTAGTTGTTGCCGGCCTCGACTTTCCCGCTCTGGCGGGCAAAGAGCTGTGTCTGAAGCGTTCGGGTGATTACATCGGGGGCTATACCCAGCTCGGCCATCTTCGCCCGGTCCGTTTCGACAAAGATTATCTCCTGACGGGTTCCCCAGAAGTCTATTTTTGCAACATCGCGGCACAACAGCAGCTCTTTTTTCAGGAAATCAGCATATTCTTTGAGGTCTGTGTAGGAGTATCCGTTGCCGGTGATGGCGAAGTAGACACCGTAAACGTCGCCGAAATCATCATTCACAAAAGGCTTCATCGCTCCCTGTGGCAGCGATGATTCAGCCTGGCGGACTTTTTTCCGCAGTTCATCCCAGATCTGCGGCAGTTTGTTCGAGGTGTAGTGGTCTTTCATGTCGACGTAGATGTAGGAGATGCCTTCTTCGGATGTTGAGTAGATCTCTTTTACCTCTCCCATCGACTGGATGTATTCTTCAATAACGTCTGTTACTTCTTCCTCTACTTCGGCGGGACTCGCCCCTGGATACTGTGTTACGATCAATGCTGTTTTGATCGTGAATCCCGGATCTTCGAGGCGCCCGAGCTTCTGATAGGAAAGTACGCCTGCGCCGACCAGAAGCGTGGTCAGCATGATCATGATCGTTCTTTTTTCCAGTGCAAAGATTGCAGGGTTCATAGTGCGCTTTCCTGTCCTTTACGTTGTCCGGAGTATTGTGTGTCCGGGGCTGAGGGTTTCAATGGCTCAATCTGCATTCCCTCGACAAGAAAATGGACACCTCCGGTAACGATCAGCTCGTTTCCGTTGAGCCCCCCGTCGACGATAATTCTTCTGTCATCGTACATGTCCGCGGTGATAATCTTTTTTGGTGTTGTCACGCCCGACTCTTCATCATAGACCCAGATTACGGAATTCCCTTCACGATCGGCCGTTACAGCATCGAGTGGCACGGTCATGACCGGCTTGCGGGCTTTCAGGTTCTGAAGAGTTATTTCAGCTGTCATACCAGGAAGAAGGCTCTGGTCTTCAGGTGCCTGCAGGGTAAAAGTAGCCTCGTATGTTCTGGTTGTTTTATCTGCCTCTGTACTCCACTCTTTCAGTGTTGCTGTGAAAAAACGGCCCCTCAAAGAGGGAACCGTCAGAACAGCGTTGCTCCCTTTTTGCAGGACCAGGAACCCGATATCGTTTTCCGGGATGTTCGTGTTGATTTCAAGCGTCGAGACATCGTGCATGCGCATGACGATCTGTCCGGCACGGATCATTTCATGATTTTCTGCCAGTTGGGCTGTAACAATTCCGTCATACGGCGCACGGAGCGATGTATCTTTCAGTTGATGTTTTGCGACGGAAAGCTGAGCCCGAATGTTTTTAACTGCAGCATTTGCAGATGATGAGTTGCTCCGGGCAAGGTCATAATCTGCCTTTGCGATGACATCTTTTTCAAAAAGCTGTTTTGCTCTCGTAAAATCCTGTGATGCCTTGTTTGCCCTTGCAAGGGCGCCGTCAAGCTCGGCTTCAAGAATTTTTATCCGGTCGCGGTAATCTCTCGGGTCAAGCTGCATAAGGAGCTCTTCCTTCAGGACACGCTCTCCCGGTTTTTTTTGTATGTCTATTAGAGGCCCATCTACCCTGAAAGAAAGGTTTGTCTCTTTACTGGCCCTTATTTCTCCAGGATAGTTGTGTACTGTTTGAGGACTTATCAACTGAGGATATGCCACCGGGACTCTGCGCTGCGTCTCGGCTTTCGGTTCAGAGGCTTTTTCTCCTGCGCTGCAACTCATGAGAACCATGATTATGAAGGCGCCGAAGTAAAAGGCAAAAGCTTTACGAGGATTTCTTGTCATGTCATAAATGTTATTCTGTAGGTTTGGTTCGAACTTTTTCAGAACTCAGGCCCAGAACAAGTTCCGTCTGCCGTACAATCATATCTTCCATCTTCTGCAGATATTCTGCACTGTAATGATCTGTTCCCAGGTGTTTAAGACAGTATGACATGTAATCGGCGTGGGATGCGATCGGGGAAATCATCTGGGTAATGATAAGGAAGGTTTCCTGACTGTCCAGGCTTGAATCGATGCGCTTGATCAACGATGCAACGGTATCGACGATGGGGTTGAAAATCTCTTTCACCATCATGTCCTGTAACCGGCCTTTCTGCTGCATAAGCTGGTAGATAACCCTGCTGTGCCATAGGGGGTAATCCGGGTCGAACAGCAGGGTTATTTCCCTTTTTACTATTGCCCGTAGTGCCTCCGACTGGCCTGCCGGGGTATCAAGGACGTTGTAGAACGGTTCAATTGCCATGCTTACGGGATATGCACTGCATCGTTTGATGACCTCCTGCACAACAGCTTCAAACAATTGCTCCTTGCTGCCGAAATGGTAATGAATGCTGCCGATATTTTCATTTGCCCGCAAGGCAATCGCCCTTGTCGACACATTCGGAAAACCCGTTTCTGCTGCGAGTTCGCCTGCAGCATTGATGAGAGTCTGCCTTGTTTGTTCACTGCTTGCGTACTTTTTCATACTGTCTTTTTTGCTGTTCCTCGGAGAAAGCAAGGAAAGATGCAACCGGGATTGATTTTGTTTGACAGTAATTTAATCAAATGATTAAAATATGTCAAGTGATTAAATTTGGTATGAACAAGAATTGCTTACTATGCATGATTGCGCTATATTCTGACCCGGTTGTTACCGGATGAGTAGCATCGGAAATTTGCAATACCTGCCAAGGAGAGTTGTACATGAGCAGAGATCGGTTTGCCGACATGCTGCAGGGCAATATCGGAACTGTGTTCTTTTATCACGCAATTCCGAATGTTTTGGGAATGCTTGCGATTTCTTCGTCAGGCATTGTCGATGGGATTTTCGTGGGGAACTATGTCGGGGATAGTGCTCTTGCCTCTATAAATATCATCATGCCTGTTTTCAGCCTTCTCCTTGGTGTTGGCGTTATGTTTTCCGTTGGAGGGATGGTTCGTTGCGGGAAATATATCGGTGAATCGAAAAGGGAGGCCGCCAACGCGGTTTTTTCCAAAACCCTGATGACGGTGTCTGTTCTGACGCTGGTGCTCGCCGTATCGGGAATTTTGTTTATCGATCAGGTGGTCGCCATGCTTGGAGCAAATGAGATCCTTGCTCCGCTGGTCAGGGAGTATCTGTTGATCCTGCTGTTGTTCATGTTTTTTTTCCCGGTCAGCCTGTGCCTTTCTTTTTTTGTGCGTGTCGACGGACAGCCTCTTCTTGCAGCCGCAGCAATCGTGTCCGCCGCTCTGGTCAATATTTTTTTCGACTGGCTTTTTGTCGCTGAGTGGGAAATGGGATTGCAAGGCGCCGCTCTTGCGACAGGTCTTGCGCATATTACCAGTTGTCTTGTTTTGGTAATCCACTTTTTCTCGAAAAAATCTGTTTTGAAATTTGCCTGGAATCAGCAGAACTGGGGTGAAATGACCAAAGTTGCCTACAACGGTATGTCTGAATTCGCAAACCAGCTGTCGGCAGCAATTGCTATTCTTGTATTCAACTGGGTTATGATCGGGCGATTCGGTGTTGAAGGAGTTGCCGCATTTACCATCGTGCACTATCTCTTCTTTGCCGAACAGATTATCGTTTACGGTTTTTCTGATGCGCTTCAACCGATCGTCAGTACGAACTACGGGGCGAGGAGGCCGGAGAGGATCAGGGGGTTTCTTGGTCTGGCGTCTATTTGCGTTGTTTTTGTGGGCTTTTCAATGGCTGCGATGCTCCTCCTTATTCCTGAACAACTTGCAGGCCTGTTTCTTGATAACGGTACGGAAGCCACCTTGGGCATTACACTGGCGTTTATCTCGCTCAGCTGGCCGGCTTTTCTCTGGAACGGGTTTAATGTTGTCTTCAGTGCCTATTTTACCGCGATTCACAAGCCGTTGCCTTCTGCCTTTGTTGCTCTTTCGAGAACGCTCGTTCTGCCGCTCTTGCTTGTGACGGTGCTGCCGGTCTTTTTCGGAGACAACGGTATTTTTGTCTCGTTTTCCGTTGCCGAGTTTATAACCTTTCTGTTCGTGCTCATTTTCTTCTCGATGATGCGGCCTCACAAGGTTGTTCGGGAAGCATTTTAGGGAGCCTGGATTAATTGCGCAACAGGATTGCAATGTAATCGGGGCTCCCTTTGGTCAGGCTTTTTTGACCGAGACCATGCTTAAGGGCGTTCCCATATCGAACCGCCAAAGCCACCGGTTTTTTTTACTGAGTGAAACCTGTTGGGGTTATCAATTTGCAATATGAGGATTCCTTCCTGCATGTGCATTCCTTTGGGAACATCCGCCCAGCGAAGAATGATGCTGTTACCGTCTACATAACCTGAGGCAACATTTGACCAGCTTGGGTTGTTTGCAGATTTTTCACCATACCAGAACACTTCTTTGCCCAGTTGCCTGACATAGTATTGTCCCCCATCGTTACAATTCCATCTCCCTGTAAGGTCAGCGAATGCAACCGAAGGTATCAGAAAAAGCAATGAAAAAACAAAGAATTTCGTCCAAGATCTGGTCGATTTCATAGCGGCCTCCTTGATTGTTTTAAAATCCTTTGAAAGGATAAAGGGGTAAAAGAGATTTGCCGTTGCGTATGCAACAGTGCAATTTAGGCACGAATGATCAGGTTTGCAATGCAAAGATTGCTTTTACTTCTACGTTTTTCAGCTGTTTGCTTTTTTTACTGCAAGGCGGGTAAAGAACGGGCCTATGAGTTCAAAGAACACTGTTGTGCTGATGATAATCGAGAGGATGGTTGGGTTTTTACATAACAGTGACAAGTCAAAGATATAATTTACAAGGAGCTCGGGATTTTCAGGTGCTGTTTGTTGTTGTGATGGTTCCCTGTATCATGTCGGGCGACCGGATAGCCTTTCGGATTGATTATGCGGAACTCTTTTCCTCCGCCGGAGGTTTTTCGATAGGTGAAAGCAAGGCAGGACTGACGCACAATTGAGGATTTCCTGATTTTTGATAAAACCAACTACATAAGGAGAATTAACATTATGCCGACAACACAGGAGAATCTGAAAGACGCATTTGCAGGGGAGAGCCAGGCGTTCCAGAAATATTCGGCTTTTGCGAAAAAAGCCGAAAAGGATGGGTTCAAGAATATTGCGAAGTTGTTCAGAACAACGGCAGAAGCAGAACGTATCCACGCCGAGGGGCACTTGGGAGCATCGGAGGGTATACAGTCAACGGCTGATAATCTTCAGACAGCTATAGACGGCGAAACCTATGAGCATAACGAGATGTATCCGCCCATGTATGAACAGGCTGTTGCCGAGGATCACAAGGCAAAACGCATGTTCGGGTATGCGGTTGAAGCCGAAAAAGTTCACGCGACTTTGTACAGGAAGGCGCTTGAGGCAGTGAAAAATGGTGAGGATCTTTCAGAGACCCAAATCTGGCTCTGCCCGATCTGCGGTCATATCGAGCTTGGAACACCACCGGAAAACTGTCCGATCTGCAGTGCAAGAGCTTCGGTATACGTTCAGATCGCCTGAAGAGCACCTCAATTTATTTATTCCGCGCTTCAATTGCATCGTTGAGCGGATAGAAAGGGTTTTCTGCGCTCCGTCCGCCTTGTACTTGAAGCGCTCATGACAATAAATAGAGGTTCCCTGATGTAGAAAGGCCCCTTTTTCCAGGGGCCTTTTTTATTGGGCAGGTCAGTTTCTTTTGAATTTGAAACCCGGTTTAAATACGCCGAGAACCACAGCTAAGACAAGAGGTATGGCATTGCTCATGCCAACCAATGTTGCTGTGTGTTCCTTGGCTTTGTAGGCCTCGGTCAGGTAACCAGCCTTCAGGCTTTCTTCTGCTAAAGTCTGTAATTCCGGCATCAAAGGCGTCAGGAGGAAAAAGGCGTTAAATGCCAGAAACGCGGCCAGCCCGATTTTTATTTTCAGCCACAAGGGCTTTTCCGGGTAAAGTGAAAACATGACAAAGCCTGAAATTGTTTTGGCAGCTATTCCGGGGAGTATGAAGATATACGCTGTTTTTTCCTGGAATATGGCTGTATGGTAAACGGCCTGGACATCACTGCCGGCAATTATCCCTGAAGCAATGTGCGCAAGGATGGTGCCGATATACATAATGGTCCCGACAACATGAAAGAAGAGCATTGACTTTCTGAGCATAACGATTTTCTTTTAAGTTTTTGACAAGCCTGGTTTGTGGCGGGTCTCCCGCGGGATGACCCGCCATGGCCGGATGGTTTTTATCGAAATGCGAATTCTTCACTGTAGATGTTTCGCCTGGGGATACCGAGAGCCTGAAACTGGTCTGTCAACGAATGACGCATTGCTTCCGGTCCGCAGACAAACACGTTCAGCTCCTGAGTGTATTCTATTTCAAGCACTGCTTCTGCCGTCAGCAGACCGGTTTCATCCGACAGCCAAAGATGGTAGGTCAAGCCAGGTGTTTGTTTGGCAAGGCTCTGCAATTCATCATTGAAATGCGCTTCCTCCTTATTGCAAACACTCCAGTAAAGGGCTACCTCCAATTCGGAATTCTTGAGATCGTGGGCCATGCTTAGGAAAGGCGTGATACCGATTCCTCCCGCTATCCAGATCTGGCGGCTTGCGGAACTCCTGTTTTGCGTGAAAACTCCGTATGGGCCTTCGACTTTTACCGGATCGCCGATCCGGACCTGTGTCTGAAGCGACTCGGTAAAATCACCCAGATTTTTAATCGCTACTCGCAACCGGTCTTGTTCGGGAGAACTTGCTATGGTGAAAGGATGAGATTCACGGCGATTGATGCCGGAAAAGGTGAAAAAGGCGAACTGACCGGGGGCGAACTGTAAGGGATCTTGCACAGGGGCCATTTCAACGGCAAGAACGGAGCCGTCAAACGGTTTGACATCGGCAACGCTGTATGAACTGCTCGGGTGCAACGAGCGGTGCAGGAAAACCCGGTAAAGCCAGGCCGCTATACCCATGAGGGCCATGCCGAACACATAGGTACGTACCAGCGGAAGCTGGCTCGTCAATGTTGGTACCAGAATAGCGTGACTTACCCCGACCACGTAGAATGGTCCCATAAGACGGTGTGCTGTCAACCATTTGCGATATGGGATGCGCTGTTTGAAAAAAGGAGCGGCAGACAATAAGATTCCAAGGAAAATCAGTATCATGGCAATGAACCCCAGGGGTTTGCCTATCGTGAATTCCGGATCCTTGGGTACGATGATGAAATGCAGAAACAGCAGTGCCATCGCTATCATTCCTCCCCGGCGGTGAATCAGGTACATTTTGTCAAGCCCACCGAAGATTCTTTCCACCCAGGGCGCTCGTGTGGCCATCAGGAGATTGAACCCGAAAACGGTGATTACCCAGGATGCCAGAACCTCGCCCAGAACGCGCATAACCGGGCTCTCCCCCTCGTTCAGGGTTAAAGGGCCGCTATAGAGGAACAGATCCACAGCCCAGAGCACCAGGTGTAAACCGATAATGATAGGAAAGTACACCTCACTTTCTATGAATCGCAGTCGTCGATGCATGTTTCTTTCCTCCTTGACCTTTTGCATCAGGTCGTTAGTTTATTGTGAAATACCATTGGTTTAGATGCACTATCAATTATTGATATATAAATAATTGATAGTGCAAATATATGTATAAAAAAACAAAAACAAGAAAAAATTCGCTGCTGATTATTCTATTCCACAGTATCCTTTACATGACAACACTCATTGCCTTGGATCATACGGCAGGTCGGATGTGCAAGCCAGGTGCCTATAACCGGAGCAGTGAGGTATATCCAGAGGGTGGAGAGGTTTCCCGATACAAGTGCAGGTCCGAGTGAGCGGGCAGGGTTCATCGACGCGCCGCTGACCGGTCCTCCCATAAGTGCTTCAAGCGCAACGGTACCGCCGATAGCGACTCCGGCCATAATACCTTTCTCCATATGGCCGGTCGAAACATTCAGGATGACAAACATCAGAAAAAAAGAGAGAACAATCTCAAAAACAAATGCATTGACTATGTCGCCCGCAGGGAGCGTTGCTCCGAGGGTTTCATGTCCGCTGAAGAGCAGCTTGAGCAAGCCTGCGGCCAGAGTCGCTCCGAAGAACTGGCTTGTGAGATAAGGCAGGATTTCTTCTTTTTTTATTCTTCCGGCAAAAAAGAAGCCAAGTGTTACCGCCGGGTTGATGTGTGCACCGGAGATGTTGCCGATCGAGTAGATCATTGCCATCACGATGAGGCCGAATACCATACTGATCCCTGTATGACCCAGCGCCATTCCGTACAGGTCATTGACAATGATAGCACCGCATCCTGTGAAAACAAGTGCAAAAGTGCCGATTGCTTCGGCTATATAGATGTTTTTTTTGGTACTGAGCATAAAGGTAAAGCCTTGATTACATGTTTTCAATAACATCGGGAAGCTGTGCGATGAAGTCCCGGATTTCATCACGAACTTTTCGGTAGCAGTCGAGCTTTTTTTCGGGATCGTTTATTGATTGTGCAAGACGGGGAGGGTCGTCGAAGCCCGCATGGATGCGCTTGGCTGTGCCGGGGAAAAAAGGGCAGGTTTCATGTGCGTGGTCACAAACCGTAATGATGGCATCAAAGGGTATATCCTGAATGTCTTCCAGGGGTTTGGACCGGTGTGAAGCAATGTCTATTCCCGCTTCTTCCATGACTTTTACAGCGTTCCGGTTCATGCCGTGTACTTCGATTCCGGCCGAGTAGGGTTCAAGAACATCTCCATGCAGATACCGTGCCCAGCCCTCGGCTATTTGACTCCTGCATGAGTTTCCGGTACAGAGAAACAAAACCTTGATTTTTTTGTCCATGGACGATAACAGTGTGAATTGTTGATGATTAACATGTTGAGATATACGTTTCTGATGATACAAAAGAATGGTCGGGGAATGGAGCAGCGGGATAAATGTTTACACATCTGTAACAATTGTGATAGAAAGGATACTGCAAACCGGATTGAATGATTTTTCTGTTTTGCCTGTCCGATAAGTCATACATTTTTTTAAACTTGTATATAGACAGCGCAATTTGATGTGCTCAACCCGGTCTCGGCAATGGCCATACTTCAATATGCCTGTTGGTAATACCTTAAAAGTAAAGCGATACCTGCAATGAACGCAAAACAACAAAGGCCTACGGCAAAGTTTTATGCTTATCAGGAAAAACTCCGGGAACTGTCACAGAAAGGTGAGCGTGGAACCTTGGAAAGGGCAGCATATGAAAGCGAGATGATGAAGGCAAGCTGTTTTTTGGAAGTGAACGGAGTTGTGCATCATTATCATGATTCCGGGCCGGGATTTACAGGAGAGACGGTTTTGCTTGTTCATGGCTGGGATTGCTGGTGGATGTGGTGGCATCATATTATCCGTTTTCTGAACGACAGGGGAATAAGGACTGTTGCTTACGACCTGAAGGGACATGGATGGTCGGATAATGATCCCCGTAATGATTACTCGATAAGTTCGTTTGCCAAGGAACTGGGGATGCTTGCCGACGCTCTCGATCTGGAGAACTTTCATATTGCAGCATTTTCATTTGGCCCTTTTATTGCTCTTCAGTACGCCACGCATCATCCTGACAAGATACGCTCAATGATTTTTTTCAACTTCGGTTACCTCGAAAACAACAGTTTTGTCGAAAAAGTGGCTCCGGCAACATTGAATTTCACGTTCAATAACCTTTTGAGGAAGGTCACCTGGTGGTTGCCTGCGTATGTTTTTGCCCGCCTTGTGCTTGCACGCAATACGGTACTGTTCCATGATGTCCTGATAGGTTTCGAGAGTCTTTCTCTTTGTGCGCCGGAAGCCATTGAGCAGTCAACGGGCCAGATAACATCCATGGAGGTAACTGAAAGTATGAGCGGTCTTGTTGAAGCGCTACAGGTTCCGGTGCTGTTTGTCGCAGGTGACGGCGACAGTATCATGACGCCTGAAAACACTGCGAAACTGGCGGGGTGTTGCAGTAAGGGGGTTTTTGTCAATGTTCCTGATTGCGGACATCTCATAACACTCGAGCTTCCTGATACGGCTGCCGGCCTGATTTATGAACATATCAGGTACAGTGTTTCTCAGGATGATCTGTCCGCCTCCTGAACGGCACATACAAAATCCAGGATTTTTTGATGGCTTTTTCTGCCCGGTGATTTTTCTACGCCGCTTGCGGTATCGACAGCGTAAGGCCTTATCGAGAGGATTGCTTCGGCAACATTCTCGGGGGTCAGGCCTCCGGCAAGGATTCCCGTGCCGGTATTTTCTGTTTCCCTGAAGATCTGTTGAGCGACCTGCTGTTCGATACGTTTTCCCGTGCCGCCAGGCTGTCCCGGTCTGTAAGCATCGAAAAGAAATGATGTGAGACCGGTTTTGTTGGCAAAGGCCTTGACAGCTTCTATGGAGAAGTCAGGTCCTGTGCGGAATACACGTATAACCCTTGCGTTTGTAACGGCAAGAGACTTTTGTGGAGTGTAACGCTCGGAATGGAGCTGGGCGATGTCAAGTCCGCAAAAGGTGCATATTTCATTGATGCCCTGGGGATCATCCTCGACAAACACGCCTGCTGAGGAGATAAAAGGGGGGAGCTGTTCTATGATCCGTTTTGCATTTTCAGGTTGTATATACCTGGGGCTTTCCTTGCTGAAATTAAATCCAAGGGCATGAACGCCTGCATGGCATGCTGCAAGAGCATCATCAAGTGTTGTTATTCCGCAGATTTTAATTCTGGTCATAGCTTGGCCGATGGAGGTGAGACGTCAAAAGGAAAAAGTAAAAGATAAAAAGTGAAAGAAAAGCCAAAACTCAAAAAAGCATGTTCAAAATACAAAAACAAGATGCTTTGAAGGCACCTCTATTTATTGTCATGAGCAAAAACCCCTTTCTATCCGCTCAACGAAGCAATTGAATCGTGGAATAAATAAAGAGAGGTGCCCTTGAGCAGAAGCGATTTTTAGTTTTGGCTTATTTTTTCATACCTTGTTCCGTCCGGTGTCACTGACAAAGTACTGGGGTGTGGCCAAGTGGTAAGGCATCGCCCTTTGGAGGCGACATTCGCAGGTTCGAATCCTGCCGCCCCAGCGAACAAAAAGAGGCTGTCCATGTTACATGAGACAGCCTCTTTTTGTTGCCTGATTGCTTGGTAATGCGGTTTCAGTAGCGGTAATGATCCGGTTTGTATGGCCCATCGACCGGAACCCCGATATAATCGGCCTGCTCCTGTGAAAGCCGGGTCAGTTTTACCCCCAACTGCTCGAGGTGCAATCGAGCCACCTCTTCATCGAGTTTTTTCGGAAGACAGTACACTCCTGTCTCATACTCTTTCGTCCAGAGCTCGATCTGTGCCAAAGTCTGGTTTGTAAATGAATTACTCATGACAAACGACGGGTGACCCGTTGCGCAGCCGAGGTTTACCAGGCGGCCTTCTGCAAGCAGATAGATCGAGTGGCCGTCATCAAAGGTATACTTGTCGTATTGCGGCTTGATGTTGGTCTTGGTCGCTCCGGCATAGTCGTTGAGTTTTTCCACCTGGATTTCATTATCGAAATGACCGATGTTGCAGACAATCGCTTCATCTTTCATCTGCTTCATGTGCTCCAGTGTGATAACGTCCTTGTTGCCTGTAGTGGTGACAAAAACATTGCCTTTTTTGATGGCCTCTTCCATAGTGGACACCTCAAAGCCTTCCATGGCTGCCTGTAAAGCACAGATAGGATCGATTTCCGTAACGATAACGCGCGCACCGTAAGAGCGCATGGAGTGCGCGCAACCCTTGCCGACGTCGCCGTAACCGAGTACGACGACTGCCTTTCCGGCAAGCATGACATCGGTTGCACGTTTGATTCCGTCGGCAAGCGATTCGCGGCATCCGTAAAGATTGTCAAACTTTGACTTGGTAACCGAATCGTTGACATTGATGGCAGGGAAGAGAAGCTCGCTTTGTTCCATCATTTGATAAAGCCTGTGCACCCCTGTGGTAGTTTCTTCCGAAACGCCTCTGACTTCAGGAGCAACCTTGTGCCAATGCTGGTTGTCAGCTTCAAAGACCTCTCTTAGCTGACCGTAGAGCGCTTTTTCTTCGGCATTGCCGGGCTCTTTTTCGAGCATCTCCGGGTTGTTTTCGATCTTGTAACCAAGATGTATCATAAGCGTTGCATCACCGCCATCGTCGACAATGATATTTGGTCCTTTGCCGTCTGCAAAAGCCAATGCCTGACGGGTGCACCACCAATATTCATCAAGTGTTTCACCTTTCCAGGCAAATACAGGAGTACCTGCAGCCGCAATAGCTGCTGCGGCATGGTCCTGGGTAGAGAAAATATTACAGCTTGCCCAACGGACTTCGGCACCCAAATCAACAAGCGTCTCGATAAGGACCGCGGTCTGGATAGTCATATGCAGTGAGCCCATAATACGGGCGCCTTTCAGTGGCTTCTGTCCGGCGTATTTACGACGGGTTGCCATGAGTCCCGGCATCTCTTTTTCTGCGATCTGGATTTCTTTTCGTCCCCAGTCAGCCAAAGAGATATCTGCCACTTTGTAATTGAGTACTTCAGTGTCAGTTGTCATCATAGTTCATGGTGTTTATTGTCTTTTGAAATGTCGGATCACAGGTTGAATGCTGTTTTCAGAGCATCAACCTTGTCGGTTTTTTCCCACGGGAAAATAGCTCGACCGAAATGGCCGTATGCTGCGGTATCCTGATAGCACCAGCCCTGAGGTTTATCCAGACTGAAATGACGGATGATTGCTGCCGGTCTGAGATCGAAGAGCTGTTCTGCTTTTTCCTGGATTTCGGCGTCGCTGAGACCGTTGACCGCTGTTCCGTGTGTGTCAATGTAAATGGATACCGGACGGGCGACACCGATTGCATAGGACACCTGAACAGTACATTTATCGGCAAGGCCTGCTGCAACGATGTTTTTTGCAACGTGGCGTGATGCATAGGCGGCACTACGGTCGACTTTTGACGGATCTTTGCCGCTGAATGCGCCTCCGCCATGAGGGGCAGCACCTCCATAGGTGTCGACGATGATCTTGCGGCCTGTAAGACCGGTGTCACCGTGAGGACCGCCTATTACGAAGCGACCTGTCGGATTGATATGAAACTTGGTGTTCTCGTCGAGCATTTCCGCCGGAATCATTTTTCTGACCACATTTTCGATAATATCTTTCTTGATGATATCCTGCCATTCTTTCTCACTGACACCATCAGGTTCAGGATCATGCTGGGTCGATACGACCACGGCATCGACTCTTTTTGCTATCCCGTCAACATATTCAAGGGTTACCTGGCTCTTTGAATCAGGGCGAAGGTAAGTCATTGTGCTGCCTTCGTGGCGGATATCGGCAAGCTTTTTTACCAGAGCATGAGCATACTGGATAGCTGCAGGCATCAGTTCCGGAGTTTCGGTACAGGCGTAACCGAACATCATTCCCTGATCGCCGGCACCAACCCTGTCAAGCTCATCTTCGATTTCTTCTTTACGATCCACGCCTCTGTTAATGTCGGGAGACTGGCTGTGGAGTGCTGAAAGCACGCCGCAGGATTTTGCCTCGAACATGTATTCGCCTTTGTTATACCCGATTTGTTCGACAACTTTTCTTGAGAGTTCCTGTACGTCCACAATGCCTTTTGTCGTTACTTCGCCGCCGACAATGACCTGACCGGTGGTGACAAATGTTTCGCAGGCGACACGGGAATTCGGATCCTGACGTAGAAAATCATCCAGTACTGCATCGGAAATCTGGTCCGAAACCTTGTCGGGGTGCCCTTCTGATACTGACTCTGAAGTAAAGAAGTATCTTGACTGTGCCATCTTCATTGATTATTTATAGTTTACCAAACAACAAGAACTACAAGAAAAGCTCTTGCTTGTCTTAAGAAGGGGTTCTGCGTGTACGTTGGATACAAGAGAGATTGGACACGGAAAACCCTGAGTACAAGCATTGCGGGAACAGCTTCCCCGAACGCTTTGGCACCGTGTCCATAGGTAATGGGGATGCCGGATAAGTGCACAATGTAATCATTCAGGGCTATTCATGCAAGGATACCGCTGTTAATTTGTTGCCTGCCCTGGTTGCTCCGCTGCCGAGTGCCCGCAAGTATCTCACCGAAGCCTGATTTCCGAGAAATCTCCTATGTTGGCTTCATGCGGATCGCCTGAAAGGTCGGCGTTATTACCGATAATAGAGTTGTTGAGAGAGACGTGCTGCACTTTCGAATCGTTACCGATGATGGAATTTTTAATTATTGAGTCCTCGATAACGGCGTTTTCGCCTATTGTTGTGTTTGGGCCGATGATTGCATTGTTGATTTTTGCGCTTTTCGCAACAAATACAGGTTCATTTATAATACAGCCGGGGAACGATGATCCTGAACTGTGGTTTTTCAGAAGGATCTCGTTTGTGGAAAGAAGGGTTTCAGGTTTTCCGCAGTCATACCAGTTGTTTACCGGGAACGTCGTTAAAGGCTCGCCTTTTTCAAGCATCATCTGCAAGGCATCGGTCAACTGGTATTCTCCCTTTGTTTTTATGTCTTTCCTGATCAGCGTGTCAATGCATGAAAAGAGCGTTTCAGAGTTCCGGATATAGTACAGACCGACGATCGCAAGATTTCCTACCGGTTCGTTCGGTTTCTCGACGAGTTTCACGATGTTGCCGTTGCTGGTTATGGCAATGCCGAACCTGCGAGGGTCTTCTACCTCCCTGACGCCGAGGGTGGAGGTGGAGCTGTTCAGTACTTCTGAAAGCTCAACGTCAAAAATGGTATCGCCGAGGATGATAAAAACCGGCTCGTTGTTGTGGACATGCTCATTGCACATCCAGATGGCATGGGCAAGGCCGAGACGTTTTTCCTGATTGACAAACCTGAAGCGGATATCGTAGTGTTCAATGAGATACGATTCTATCATATCCCCGAGGTAGCCGACGATAACAATGGCCTCATCAATGCCTGAGGCGATCAGCTTATCCATGATATGGCCTATAATAGGTTTGCCGGCTACATTGAGGAGTACCTTCGGTTGGGAAAATGTATGTGGACGCAACCTTGTGCCGACTCCTGCTACAGGTATGATTGCTTTCATGGTTCTTTACGGGTTTGTTGGGACGATTGTACGGATAGTTCACAAATGTCAGTTTACTAAAATCAAAAGCAAAAAGTAATGCTTCTTTACCGGATCATGTCGTATTAAATATATTTTTCGGGATTTTTTGTATTGTATCGCCATAGATATCTTCACGCCGGTGCATGACGTGCGTGTTCCTTCGGAACCGGAAAGATGGTCAACTATGTCTTCTGCAAAACCAGGCTGGTTTTACATGCAATCAGGTGTTGTCCCTGTTCACGACGGCAGAATAGTGCTCGTTACCGCCAGAAAGTCCAAACGGTGGATAATTCCGAAAGGGATTGTCGAGAAAGATATGTCCCCTCATGATTCCGCAGCCAAAGAGGCCTACGAAGAGGCAGGGGTTGTCGGTACCGTCGGGAAAAAAGAACTTGGCCGCTACAGCTATCCTAAATGGGAAGGGACTTGTACTGTCAGGGTTTACCCCCTTTACGTCGAGAAGCTGCTTGACAAGTGGGAGGAGATGCATATGAGGGAACGCAGGATAGTGTCTGTCAGCGAGGCTGTTCAAATGGTTGACCATGACGGGCTTGCCGGGATCATACGCGCTTTTTTTGATTGTCTGAAAAAGGAATAACTGAAACGGGACAGGTTTCCCGGTGAGAAAAGCATAAACGTTTTTGAGTTGTAAAACTTTTTCTTATAATTGCGGTATCAAATATTTATATATCAAATAAGTTGGTATGGTTGAAAAAGAGCTTACGGTAAAGAGATTTATCGGTCATCAGATAGGAATTACCGCGAACCTTTTGCGAACGGTTTTTACGGCCCGGATTACAAAGTATGCAGACAACATATCGCCCGAGCAGTTTGCCGTGCTTGTTTGTTTGCGCTCCGGCGATGGATTGAGCCAGAACGCGATTGCCGAGTATGTTCTGAAAGATGATGCAACCATAACTCGTATTCTTGACAGTCTTGAGAAAAAGAAGCTTGCAGTCAGAAAAAAAGCCGAGCATGATCGTCGCTCCAACCTTGCTTACCTGACGCCGCGGGGAAGGGAGCTGATAAAAACAGTTTTTCCAAAGGTAAAGCATCTTAATGAGCGTTTGCTTGACGGGATCGAAGAGGATCAGATTCAGGTTGTTTTTGAGGTTCTCGCGAAACTGAGGGACAAAGCAAGAAAAATCTGAAACATATATGCATACCGCTGAAAAGTACTGCCGGTTATGAAACAGATACATCCCATTATGTCGAAAATCAAACCGTATATCATCGCGGTGGTTATTGTTCTTATCGGAATCGTTATCGGCAGGGTGCTTGGGACCGGAAAGTCCCAGCAGCAGGAAAAGACGACCCCGAAAAGGGAAAGCCAGGTGTCCGTTGCCGAAATAAACAATGGCCGGGTACAAAGGGTCATCAGGATGAACGGTAAGGTAGATGCAGTGAAAAAAATCGAGATATATGCCGAAGTGACCGGTGTGTTTGTTGACGGTGCAAAGCCGTTCAGGGAGGGACGCAGGTTTGAAAAGGGTGAGGTGCTGCTGAGAATAGAGGACAGCGTTTACCGCAACACCGTCCTGGCGGAAAAAAGTGCATTGCTCAATGAATTGACATTGCTCATGCCGGATCTTCTGATCGATTTCCCTGAATATGCTGCGCCATGGAAGCAGTATCTCGATGATTTCAGTATCCTGAGACCACTTCGTTCGCTGCCCCCTGCCCAGAACGACAGGTTGAGAAATTATGTGGCAGCCAGGAATATCTACGGCAAGTTTTTCTCGGTTCGCAGTATGGAAGAGACGCTGGCCAAGTACCGTATTCTCGCACCGTTCGATGGTGTGGTTACTGTTTCCGAGGCAAACCCCGGTATTCTGGTTCGTAACGGGCAAAAGATAGGGGAGTTTGCGGCTACGACCGCATATGAACTGGAACTGTCTGCTCCGGTACGGGAGGCAGCATTTATTCGGGAGGGCGACCGGATTACGCTTTCATCCGATGATTTCGACGGCACGATAGAGGCAACAGTTGCGCGGGTGAACGATGCTATAGATCCGGATACCCAGACAGTGGGTGTTTATGTTCTTCTCGATGATCCTCGTTTGAAAGACGGCATGTACCTCTCGGCGTCCCTGAATGTCCCTGTGGATGATGCTTCAGTGATTGCCCGTGAATTGCTTGATGCGGAAAGTCGTGTATTTGTGCTCCGCGATTCTGTTGTGACACTGCTTCCGGTAGAAGTGGTTTCGGTTGCCGGAAAAACAGCGGTTGTACGGGGTATTCCGGATGGCACGGCAATCATTGCCGAGCCTGTAGAGGGACTTTTCAACGGTATGGTTGTTTCTGAGTCAGCAGTTACGATGCAGGAGCAGAGCGCGGCTGGTTCGGAGTAAAGGGGACTGTTGTATAACAAAAGGGTGCAATTCAAGGCGTTCCGGCTTTTCCGGAAGAGCAGTGTTGTGCCTCAAAGCTGATTCTGGATTGTGAAAGGAGTTATCAGGCAATTTATCAGATACCCGGTTCTGGGCAACGCAATTTTTCTGGCGATTTTCCTTTTCGGCTTTCTTGCTTTCAAAGGGATGAAAACTACGTTTTTTCCCGAAGTCCCTTCTCATACCATCTTTGTTGTTGCTTCATTTCCCGGTGCTTCACCCGAAGAGATCGAAGAGAGTATTACCCTCAAGATAGAGGACGAGCTCAAAGGTGTAACCGGTATCGAGCGGGTCACATCGGTTTCCCAGGAGAATTCTGCAACAATCACTGTCGAGCTGCTCCAGAACTATGATGTGAATATCCTGTTGCAGGAGGTGAGCAATGCGGTCGACCAGATCAGTTCTTTCCCTGTAGGGCTGGAAAAGATCAGGATATACAAGATGGAAATGACCGATTTTGTCGTTGCCTACTCTATCTACGGAGATGTTGATCTTGAGGTTCTGAAAACATATGCCCGCAGGATCGAGCGCGAGCTGCGCAACAATGAAGGTATTTCAAAGATTACTCTGAGCGGGTTCCCGGAAGAGGAAATAGAGGTTAGTATCCGTGAAAATGTTCTGAAATCCTATGGTTTGAGGTTTGATGAGGTGGCTGCTGCTGTCAGCAAGGCAAATCTGAGGATAACAGGCGGCATTATCAAAGGGGCTGAAGAGGAACTGCTCATACGATCGGATACCCAGGGATACTATGCTGCGGATATTGAGAATATTGTGGTACGAACCACCGAGGCAGGGGGGCTGGTACGCCTGAAGGATGTTGCTGTGGTAAAAGACCGCTGGTCGGAAGATCCGAACCGGACCTATTACGACGGGAAGCCTTCGGTCACGATCGATATTGAAAAAACCAGCGATGAAGACATGTTCACCATCGCCCGAAAGGTTGCTGCATTCCTGAAGGAGTTTGATGCAGAACATGATGACGTATCTGTCAGTCTGTTGCGCGATGGTTCGGGTATTGTGCAGGAGCGCGCAAATATTCTTGCTTCGAACGGCCTTATCGGGAGCATTCTTGTGGTGCTCTTTCTGTCCTTTTCCCTGAATCCGAGAATGGCATTCTGGGTAGCCCTCTCCATACCGCTTTCTTTTGCCGGTATGTTCATGCTCGGCACGTTTTACGGTTTAACCATCAATGTGGTATCCCTGCTTGCCATGATCCTCGTTGTCGGTATTCTGGTCGATGACGGTATCGTTATTGCCGAAAGTATCTATCAACGCTATGAGAAAGGACAGAACCCTTTCGATGCGGCAGTGCAGGGGACCATGGATGTGCTTCCTTCGGTTATGGCGGCCGTACTGACAACCATTGTGTTCTTCATGCTGTTTCTGTTTCTTGAAGGTTCTTTCGGGGAGCGGTTCAGGGATATCGGGTTTGTCGTAATTGCCACTCTCCTGATCTCTCTTGTCGAGGGGGTTTTCATTCTTCCCGGTCATATAGCGCATTCCCGGGCATTGCGTGGAAATCCGGGTCAGAAAACATGGCTCTTGCGTAAATCGGAGGCGTTCATCCACTTTCAGCGCGACAAGCTCTATGCGCCGGTGCTGCGCTTTTGTATTGATAACCCGCTGGTGGCGGCCGTGGTTCCGGTAGCCCTGATGTTCATTACGATTGGTGCGTTGCAGGGAGGTATCGTAAAAATGACCTTTTTCCCGAATCTCGAATTTGATAACGTTCAATTGACGTTTGAAATGCCGGCAGGAACACGTCAAACGGTAACCGACAGCTTACTTGCTCGCATGGAAACGAACGTGAGGGAGGTGAGTGATGAATACAGGGAAAAGTATGGACAGGATCTTGTCAAGGCAATCGGGCGCTCGGTCGGGCCGGATGCACATAAAGGGGGACTGAGGATCACCTTGCTCGAGAGCCAGTTCCGGCAATGGTCGAGCAGGCAGGTATCCAACGCTATAAGGGAAAAAATCGGTGCTGTTCCGGGGGCTGAGAAGCTGCAGGTTGGAACCGGCGGTTTCTGGGGAATGCCGGTGTCCATAGCGCTTAAGAGTGACAACCTTGAGCAGTTGAGAGGAGCGAAAGAGTACCTTGAGGGAGAGTTGAGGAGGATGCCTGAACTGAAGGATGTTATTGATGACGATCCTCCCGGTTTGCGAGAAGTTCGAGTAACGCTTAACGACAGGGCAAGATCGCTCGGTCTCACTGAGTCTGATGTGATGAACCAGGTCAGGAGCGGGTTTTTCGGTTATGAAACCCAGAGGATTCTGAGAGGTATTGATGAAGTGAAGGTCTGGGTGCGATTTTCCGAGATGGATCGTGAGTCGGTCGCCAAGATGGAGAGGATGGACATTCGCCTGCCCGACGGCAGAGCCTTTCCTCTTGGTACAATTGCTGACGTTCAGATTCAGCGCGGAGTTTCTTCAGTGAATCATATCGATGCGCAGCGGGTGGTCAAGATTGAGGCGGATATTACTGATTCAAAGGAATCTGTGCCGGATCTGCTTGAACGTATCCAGCTGGAGATCATGCCTGGTCTTCTGGATGCGTTTCCCGACGTAGGCTATGATTTTGAAGGGCAGAGCAGGGAGAGCGACAAGACTACCAATTCGATGAAAAGCGTCTTTCCGGTGGTCCTGGTGATGATGTTCCTCGTTGTGGTGTTTTCTTTTCGTTCGTTTCTGCAGGCACTGATTGTTTTTCTCATGATTCCGTTCAGCCTCATCGGGGTGGTATGGGGGCATTTTATTCAGGGCTATCTGATGAGCATTCTGTCGTTTTTCGGTGTTATTGCTCTTATCGGTATCGTTATCAACGATGCGCTTGTGTTTGTCAATGCGCTCAACAGCCGTCTGCAGAAAGGCAGGCTTTTTTATGACGCGGTATATGAAGTGGGCCTCAGTCGTTTCCGGCCTATTATTTTGACATCTTTTACTACGATTGCCGGTCTCGGCCCGCTGATTTTCGAGCAGAGCAGGCAGGCTCAATTTCTGTCTCCGATGGCTATTTCCGTGGCTTATGGCCTGTTGTTCGGAACACTGTTGACACTGTTGATGCTGCCTGCTCTGCTGGTGTTGCTTAACCGCTCCAAAGTGTTTGCACTGGGACTCTTTGGAGAAGAAAAACCGGACCCTGAATCAGTTGAACCTGCCTCCATGCGCAGGGAACTGTTTGAAGGGGAAGAGCAGGAGCAGGGGCAGTAGGCAGTGTGCAGCAGGCAGTTGGCGGCTTACGGTGAGCCGGAGTTTGTAACAGGAAACAGCTGTAGGGGCAGACCCATGTGTCTGCTCGATGATGATGGATCGTAATCGAAATAATGAGCGCCGGAAAAGAACGGTGATACAGCCGGAAAAAAAGAGAAAAGAAGATTGTAAGATGCTGAAAACCGAAAAGGCCATGATAAAAAGAGCAGGAAACAGGTTTGTCTTTGGTGCTGTGCTGCCTGGAGCGATAGTGCTGCTTTTCAATGTGCTTCTGGTTTCACCCCTTTGTGCTGCCGAGTTATTGGGTCTTGAAGATGCTATAGCCGAGGCACTTTCCCGCAATCAGGATATCCAGGTTGCAAGAGGAGAGGAAAAAATCAGCAGCAACAATGTCAACATCGGCAATGCGGGTTTGCTGCCGAAAATTGATCTTGCCGGGTCTGTGAACTATCAGGATAACGAGGAGCCTGCAATATCGGGGCTCACCGAGTTCACCTCGACAAATGCTACCCTGCAGGCAAGCTATACGCTGTTTGACGGATTCGGTAACATCTATACGTTCAGAAAGCTCAAGAGCGCAGGCCGGCTCGGCAGGTTTCAGGCCCGCAATGCCATTGAACAGGTGATTCTGCAGGTAAGTGAAGCTTATTATAATCTTGCCGACGCTTCCAAGCAGGTTGCCGTTGCCGAAGAAGCCCTTGCCATATCCGGGGACAGGCTGAAGCGTGCCCGACTCAGATCGGAATACGGCCAGGCAAACACCCTTGAGGTGCTCTCTGCGTCGGTGGATGTCAATGCGGACAGTGTTGCCTGGAAAGAAGCTGTACTTGGCATGGAAAACGCAAACCGCAGATTGAACCTGCTGTTGGACCGCCCCATCGATGCATCGTACGGGATAAGGAGCGGCGTTTCTTTCGACAAAGGGCTGAAAAAAGAGGAGATTCTCCAGAGCGCGAAGCAATCTTTTTCAGCATATCTTGCCGCTCGTGAATCGGTAAAACAAGCGGAATATGATCTTGGTATAACAAGGTCTGACTTTTTCCCTGAACTCGGGGTCCAGGCCGGTTACGGTTTCAGCAACACTCTTGCAGGGTTTGATCCCGGAACGGATGATTTGTCGGGGAACTTTTCAGCGGCTCTGACGCTGAACTTTAATTTGTTTAATGGTTTTCAGTCAAGCATCAGGCGCCAGAATGCCCGGATTGAATTACAGAACGCAAAACTGCTTGAACAAAAAGCTCTCAGCGAACTGGAAAAACAGGTTGCCGATACCTGGCAGGAGTATCTGAATACACTTGATATTCTGGAGTTTCAGAAAAAAAACCTTGAAACGGCTGAACTGAACTTCAGACGTTCAAAAGAGTTGTATGTGCTCGGACAGTTGACGACAACAACATTCAGGGAAGCCCAGCTCAATCTGATCAATGCACGAAAAAGCATTGCTTCGGCTGGGTATGATGCAAAGATACTCGAACTGAAACTGAAACGTTTCGCCGGCAAGCTGGTTCAGGAAGGGACACCTTGAGTCGGCAGTCAGGGGTGGGCAGTTGGTGCCTGTTACGCTGGCAGCTTCGCGGAAACCCTGTTCGTGATCGGGTTGAGCGGGATAGAGCATGTCCGGAAAACCAACGAAATCCCCGGCCCTGAACGTTGTTTTATGAGTGTGGCATTTTTTATGAGGGAATGGAAAAAGTGTTTGTTTCTAAACGGTAGAGTGGTATATTAAGAGCCTTCCAGTAAAGCGGGGCATGGCGCAGCTGGTAGCGTGCCTGCTTTGGGAGCAGGAGGTCCCGAGT
>OFES01000022.1_pt1 | contig 88528 bp, 87 predicted proteins | sample 1521151 | NCBI WGS metagenome assembly OFES01 (sample SAMN04272335, study PRJEB24112) | coral metagenome | biome: Coral reef; feature: Shallow seawater; material: Coral tissue | host: Coral | place: China: South China Sea | collected 2014
CAGCGTCCCTCGTGATGCTATCAGGGCTACTTTTTTCGTTGTTTCCGCCATTGTATACGATATTCGATCGTTCATCACTACATAACCATTCAGTAATAAAATAATATAAAATGAGGTTATCTCAAGAAAAAAACGATTGCTGCATACCAACAATATCCATAGCAGAACGTTCGATCCCCATGAATCCGGTTTATCCGTTCACCGCTTGGGATAATCCGCGCTATTTACTTACTTGTATTTGACATACTTGTGCACCAGGGATTTTTCAACCACAGTAACGAGCAAAAGTAAAACTATCATACTACCAATGAGCACTCCACACGTTTACAAAAAGATCGAGCTTGTCGGCTCCTCACAGAAAAGCATTGAAGATGCGGTAAACAATGCTGTAGAAAGAGCAGCAGAAACAATCAGACATATTCGCTGGGTCGAGGTTGTTGAAACACGGTGTCATGTAGAAGAAAACAGGATCGCTTACTGGCAGGTAACGGTGAGGCTTGGATTTACGCTCGAAGAAGAGTAATAGAGGCAGGGGCGGCTTCTCCGCTTACCGCCCCTCGCTGTACGCCTCGATAAACTTGGAAATGCTCCTATCCCAACCACGCTCCACATCATCGGGGAAAAGGCAGGCTGGCAGTTGTCCCTTACCTTTATGATACGCGATGCATTCGCAGCAAAGTCCTTTACGAGGACAAGGTTCATAGGTGCAATTGCATCGTTCCAGATTGTCACTCTTTTTACAGTCCACCGCCGCTTCCTTTATCATTTGAAAAACCGCTTCCATCAAACATAAAAAACATACCCTTCCTTTCTGAATACCACAATAGTCATATCACAATCCCTCGTTACCGCAGCTGCATATGACCGTGCTCCCTCTTCTCGATATGCTGAACTACAGGAAGATGAACCGAATCGATGATTACCTGTTCACCTGCACAAAATCCAGGCACGATGCATTGCGGATACCATTCAAACCGGAGTTCAATTGAATAGATCCTGCACCGGATTCACCTTCGCGCCAAGAGGAAAACAACCACGATCGATAACCGAACGCAAAACGTTTACCCGCCTATAATTCCAAGGAGGCTTTCCCAAAAAGCATTGCTTCACGGCTATCGGTCACCATGCAGACATTTCCGGCAGAAAGTCATGCCCTACTCGATGCGGCATCCATACTGACTTTCATTGGAAGATGGATCCACGGGTCAAGCCCGAGGATGACGACAGAAAGACTCATTGTTGGGCTAATGAGACAACCTCGAAACGCCAGGAGGCTGTCTTGTTGACAGCCTCCTGGATAAAACCACACGTGAAACGGGGCAGAATACTCTGAACAACAATCAGTGATTATTCTCACCCGTATCGGTAAACCTTTCAGGTGCGAGTTCCCAGTGTTCAGGTGAAAGCCAGAAAGTTGAAAGCAGAAGTTCACGAATATGACTGAACTCTTTAGGAAGCTTATCATAGAGTTTTTCAAACAGCTCTTCGTGAGACAGCAGCTCTTTCTTCCAGACCTCACGGTCGACGATCATCAGCTTGGAAAACTGCTCATAGGTGAAATCCTCGAGACCGTTCCACTCCATGGATTCGTATTTCGGCATCCAGCCAAGAGGGCTCTCCACCGCACTCGCTCGCCCATGAACCCTGTCGACGATCCATTTGAGCACCCGCATGTTCTCACCGAAACCAGGCCAGAGAAAACTTCCATTTTCATCCTTGCGGAACCAGTTGACACCGAAGATTCTCGGCGGCTCGGAAAGTTCGCGTCCAACATGAAGCCAGTGGTTGAAATAATCCCCCATATGATAACCGCAAAATGGTAGCATAGCGAAAGGATCACGGCGAACATCACCGATCTTACCTGCTGCCGCTGCGGTTTTTTCCGATCCCATGGTTGCAGCAAGATAAACACCGAAGTACCAGTTTGGAGACTGATAGACAAGCGGAACGACATCACTACGACGTCCTCCGAAAATAAAAGCGCTGATAGGAACGCCTTCCGGATTCTCCCACTCGGGATCGATGGACGGACACTGTGAAGCCGGAGCGGTGAAACGGGCATTGGGGTGTGCCGCAGGCTTGCTTGCATCGGGAGACCACGGATTGCCCTGCCAGTCAATCAATCCTTCCGGCGGGGTTTTGGTCATACCTTCCCACCAGACGTCACCGTCAGGCGTAAGCGCCACATTGGTGAAAATGCAGTTGTCCTCGAGCGTCGCCATTGCGTTGAAATTGGTTTTGTCGGAGGTCCCTGGAGCCACGCCGAAAAAACCGTACTCAGGATTGATGGCATAAAGTCGGCCATCCCTTCCGGGTTTGATCCAGGCAATATCGTCGCCGATTGTCGTCACCTTCCACCCTTCAAACGAATCTGGCGGAATGAGCATAGCGAAGTTGGTTTTACCGCATGCACTCGGAAATGCTGCAGCAACATAGGTTTTTTCACCCTCGGGAGATTCGACGCAGAGAATAAGCATATGCTCGGCAAGCCAGCCCTCCTCCCGGGCCATCGAAGATGCGATCCGAAGCGCAAAACATTTCTTACCCAGAAGCGCATTACCGCCATACCCGCTACCATACGACATGATAGAACGCTCTTCAGGGAAATGAACGATGTACTTTTGGTCGCTGCAGGGCCATGGAACATCATTCTGGCCGGGCTCGAGAGGAGCTCCGACAGAATGCAAACAGGGAACGAAATCGTGATCTTCCCCAAGCAGTTCAATGACCTTGCGGCCCATCCTGGTCATAATGCGCATGTTGGTGACAACATATGGAGAATCCGTTATCTCGACGCCTATGTGGGAAATGTGCGAGCCAAGAGGCCCCATGCTGAACGGAATAACATACATGGTTCGGCCTTTCATACACCCATCGTAGAGTTTACGGAGCGTCTCTTTCATCTCTTTGGGATGCACCCAATTGTTGGTCGGACCTGCATCCTGCTTGCGTATACTGCAGATAAAGGTCCTGTCTTCCACCCTTGCGACGTCACTCGGATCTGAACGGCACAGAAAGCTGTTCGGGCGCTTTTCATCCGACAGCCTGATAAAGGTACCGCTCTCCACCATTTCCTGGCAAAGCGTATCATACTCTTCCTGGGAACCGTCACACCAGTGCACCGAATCCGGTTGGCACAGTTCCGCAGTTTGCCGGACCCACTCAACTAATTTTCGATTTTTCACATACTCAGGGGGCTCGATCTGCATTTCGGTCATGGTTATCCTGTTTTACTGAATGGTTAATAAAGAAATGTTGTAAGCGTCATTATCCGCCTGCATTGATGGCTTCTCGGATGAGGTTGTCAAAAGCCATCTTACTTTGAGGGCCTATAAGCACGGAGTGAAGGGAACCGTCCGCCCCGACAACAAATGAAGTCGGAATAGCACGTAGCCCCCCCTCGACATAGCTGCTGTATGCATCGAGAATCGGCTTGTCGACCACGACAACGGGAAAGTTAATCCCGTAATCCTGGACAAACGCCCTTGCTTTGGAAAGCTCCTCGTCCACGGTGATACCGACGAATGTAAATCCCTTTTGCTCATACTCACTTTGCAGGGCAACCATATCGGGCATCTCTGCACGGCAGGGAGGACACCATGAAGCAAAAAAGTTTACGATGTAGGCTTTACCGGCGAGGCTCTCCGATGACACCGTGCGTCCTTCGAGCGTCGTGCCGGAAAATGCAGGAGCTGCAATATTTTTTGCCGCTTCCGTGCTTTCTGTCCGAGGTTTCGCTGTTTCCGCTTGCTCTGGCTGGCATGCGAACATGACCACAGACAAGCAGAGCATTGTTGCAATTTTAAAATAACTCATATGTGTCACAGTGTTTATAGTGAAAATCGATTTTTAAAAAAACAGGCTGATGAATTCGTTTGAAAATATACAATTCTTCCCTTTATTTATAGTCCTTCGAACAGAGTCCATAATCTTTGCGTTTATACGATAAATAAAGTATATTCAGAACCATATTTTTTTTAGGCGCCACCTTAGCTCAGTTGGTAGAGCAACTGTTTCGTAAACAGTAGGTCGTGGGTTCAAATCCCGCAGGTGGCTCGAACCTGAAAAAACTCGGTCCACGGTTGAAAAAACATGGGCGTGTAGTAAAAAGTTTTGACTGCAACAATACAATCCTATCAACACTGTCAATATGCAAGAAGGTAAGATATCTCAAATCATTGGTCCTGTCGTTGATGTTGATTTCCAGGAAGGCGACCTCCCGGCAATTCTTGACGCACTGACCGTTACTCGACCAGATGGGACAAAACTGGTTCTCGAAACCCAGCAACATCTCGGAGAAGAGCGTGTACGAACTATTTCAATGGAAGGTACCGACGGTCTTGTAAGAGGTATGGCTGTCGTGAACACCGGAAAGCCTATCCAGGCGCCTGTCGGTGAAAAAGTGCTTGGGAGAATGCTCAACGTTGTAGGAGATCCTATCGACGGCCTTGGAGAAGTCAAGAGCAATAAAACCTACCCGATTCACAGGCCGACACCGAAGTTCGAAGAATTGTCGACGAAATCCGAAATGTTTGAGACCGGTATCAAAGTCATCGATCTTCTTGAACCATACTCACGAGGCGGTAAAACCGGTTTGTTCGGTGGTGCAGGCGTTGGCAAGACGGTTCTGATCATGGAATTGATCAACAACATCGCCAAGCAGCAGTCGGGATATAGTGTTTTTGCCGGCGTAGGAGAACGAACCAGGGAAGGAAACGATCTCTGGGAAGAGATGAAGGAATCAGGGGTTATCGATAAAACAGCGCTTGTATTCGGCCAGATGAACGAACCTCCGGGTGCACGTGCACGCGTTGCGCTAACCGGCCTCAGCATCGCAGAATATTTCCGTGATGAAGAGAACCGTGACGTACTGCTCTTTATCGACAATATTTTCCGCTTTACCCAGGCAGGTTCAGAGGTGTCGGCACTTCTCGGCCGTATGCCAAGTGCTGTTGGCTATCAGCCGACGCTTGGAACTGAAATGGGTGAACTCCAGGACAGGATTGTATCGACGAAAAAAGGTTCCGTAACCTCGGTACAGGCCATTTATGTTCCTGCTGATGACCTTACCGATCCGGCTCCTGCAACCGCGTTCACTCACCTCGATGCGACGACGGTTCTTTCCCGCTCGATTTCCGAATTGGGTATCTATCCCGCTGTTGACCCTCTCGATTCAACATCGCGAATTCTCGATCCGAACATTGTCGGTGAGGAGCATTACAATACGGCACAGGCCGTGAAAGTGCTTCTGCAGCGTTACAAGGATCTTCAGGACATCATCGCGATTCTCGGTATGGACGAACTGAGCGACGAAGATAAACTGACGGTGGCCCGTGCAAGAAAAATTCAGAAATTCCTTTCGCAGCCGTTCTTCGTTGCCGAAGCCTTCACTGGACTTGAAGGCAAGTATGTTAAACTCGAGGATACCATCAAAGGCTTCAATGAAATCATCGAAGGGCGCCACGATGATCTGCCTGAAAATGCATTTTACCTCGTCGGCACAATCGAAGAGGCTGTCGAGAAAGCCAAAACCCTGTAACTTTATCTGATTATCATGGCAGGTTCCGATAAAGCCTTTGCAATAGAGATCGTTACTCCTCAAAAACAGTTTTTTGCAGGGGAAGTGACCAGTATTCTGGCTCCCGGACAGGACGGGCTGTTTCAGGTTCTCAAAAACCATGCTCCGCTCGTTGCCGCACTCAAAGGCGGCAAGGTAAAGCTCGAGCTTCCCGGCAGTGGTGAAAAAGCATTCACCATAGCCGATGGTTTTTTTGAAATCAGCGACAACAAAGCTATTCTGCTCGCGGAAGACATTTCCTGACGCAACGCATTAGAAAGGAAACGAAACTCGTTTTGTTACAAACATCAGTGAGACGCACTTCACTCGTATCACTGATGTTTTTTTGCTTATGCTCATGCGCAAGTTGATTCCCAAAGCTCTTCGTCACGGAGACACCATAGGGCTCATTTCACCCTCTTCACCCTCTCCCGACCATGAAAAAATCGGTCAGGCAGTCACCTATCTTGAAAAACTCGGTTACCGCGTCAAGCCAGCCAGTCACTTTAACTGCCAGGGAGAACCCCGTCAGGAACTCGACCGGAGAAAACGTCATGACCTTCATGAGATGTTCGCAGACAGATCGGTCAAGGCTATTTTCTGCCTCAGAGGCGGTTCGGGAGCGACAAGACTGCTCGAAACACTTGACTACGACCTCATTGCGCAAAACCCGAAGATTCTCGCCGGTTATTCCGACATCACCGCACTGTCAATAGCACTCTATGCAAAAACCGGCTTGATAACGTTTTCGGGACCGATGCTTGCAACCGAACTGCATAACCCCAGCCCATATACGGAAGAGAATTTCTGGAAGGTACTGGAATCGAGCGTTGCAACTCATCAGATCGTCAACCACCCGAGTCATCCTGTCCGTGTCTATAAAAAAGGCTCGGCGTCGGGCACGCTGCTCGCAGGCAACCTTACCGTTCTATCCTGTCTTGTCGGAACACCTTACCTGCCGCCGATGAAGGAAGCCCTGTTGCTCATTGAAGACATTAACGAAGAACCCTACCGAATAGACCGGCTCCTTTCACATTTTTACAATGCAGGCCTCCTGCAGAGTTGTTCCGGGCTTCTGTTCGGACAGTTCAGACGGGAAGCCATGGCTTTCGATCTGGAGCACCCTCTTCTCGATATTCTCAGCTACTACACCGATAAAACCGCTCCTCATGTTCCGGTTGTAGCAGGACTTTCTTACGGGCACATCGATGATTTTCTCACTCTACCCATCGGCGCAGCAAGCACACTTGTTGCCACTGAGGAACAGCTATCGCTCTGCATGCAACCCGCCGTTTCAAGCGGATAAAAAAAGTTGTATTTCCAATTTACGTGCAGGGTTTCTCTACAGCTCTTTATGATCTTTTCCGATTTTGTTACATTTTCACATAAGCTGCACCATATTTAGTTCCATGCCTAGATTCAGAAGCCATGTATAACCTCTGGGAGGCCTCTCATAGCAGCGAGCAAACAGAAGTCGCTCCACAGGAAACCCTCAGCGATACCCTCGACGCTTACAGGGTAGTCCTTTTCAACGACGATGTACATACCTTTGATGAAGTGATTTTTCAGATCATCAAAGCAATTCAGTGTACAAGATCAAAGGCTGAAAAACATACGTGGGAAGTCCATACCAAAGGAAGTTCCATCGTCTATGCAGGAACACTGCCCACATGCCTGAAGGTCAGTTCCATCCTCGAGGAGATCGATCTCAAAACAGAAATCCAGACCGGTTAGCTCACAAGAGTCGCAATGCGCCGATCTTCCCTGCATATCATATCAACAGTTCGCTCGATAGCTTACTGATATATTGCCCGTGAGTAATTTCGAGTGCCGCTATGGTTCTTTTCCTTGGAGGAGATGAACCGTAGCGATCCCACATTCGCACTTGAAAACAACAATTTTACACAACATGAACATTATTATTTGCATTATGATTATTAAAACCTACATTTTATACATAACGATACACAAAGAATCACAGAAAAAATGAAACAGCTAGATTTTTCAGTCCTCAAAACGCTGCGCCAAAAACAGAAAATGACCGCAGAACAACTAGCCGGTAAAGCGAATGTCACACGAGCAACTATCGCGAAAATCGAAGCCGGATTCGACAACCCCAGAGTTCAAACAATCGAAGCGCTAGCCAGCGTGTTTCAACTCAGCGCCGGTGATTTAATCCGGCTAGCCGAAGGCGTAGGCATAGAAGAAGCACGAATCGAACCATACGCTCAAGACAGCTGTTCAGGAACACGGTTCCTTTTCAGAAATTTGGAGATGTACCTCCTGAAAGCCGTTAAAGACAGCAACACTACATTTGAACATAATCTGCATGAAGATACCATGGAGACGTGCATCGTCCTTTCAGGAGAGCTCACTGTTCATGTGGGAGAACAGTCTTTACGTCTGGCATCTGGTTCGGCGGCGACATTTCATGCGATGCACGAACACAGCTTTTCTGTCGGAGAAGATGCGAATTTCTTACTCATCCATACCCGTACCGTATAGAATTGAAAAAATTTTCTCCAACACCTTAAACAATATAAACCATGAATATCCTGAATCTCTATTACTCGTCGACGGGAAACACAACACGGGTAGCGAAGATTGTCGCGGACACCGCCGTTCGGCAAAACCATTCCGTCGACACTGTCAGAATCAAACCGGGGATGGAACCCGACATCGACGTTCTTGCATACGATCTTGTTTTTGCAGGATCAGGCGTTTATGAATGGTTGCCTGGAAAACCGGTGATGACACTTTTCAGCAAGCTGGCCAAACAATACAGGTTAAATGGTTTGATTCAACAGCCGGCAGAAAGAAGACGCACCAAACAAGCAGTGGTATATTGCACCTATGGAGGAACCCATACCGGGGCGAACGAAGCCGTTCCTACCGTAAAATATATGGGGCAACTTTTCGATCATCTCGGCTTTGAACTCACCGGAGAATGGTATATCGTCGGTGAGTTCCATGGAGCATATCTGGATTTCTCCAAAAAAGGAAAACTGGGAAATATCACCGGTCGTCCAAACGAGTCGGACCTGCAATCAATTGCAGAAATGGTTAAAGGAGCGCTGAACGTTACAGCAGCCTGAACAGAAACTTCCCCCGGTCACGCAACCCATGCCGGTCGGGGGAAACCTGGCCCCTCTGCTCATGGGTATATCTCCACAATGTCAAACTCCTGTATAAAGAAGTACCAGATGTATCCCCCCTGCCAGCGAACAGAGCCCGATGAGAAGTAACGAAAACCATTTTGTGAACTCGTTACACTCATGCCTTCTCAAGAGATAATGTAACCCGGCATGAACAATGAAAAACACGTCAATAACTGCCTGAAAAGCATAACGCACACGAGTCTCTGGATGGAACATAAGCCAGAAAATCACCACGAGCAGAGGGACGTGAAGCAGCACAAAAAGCCGATACCCTGTTCGGTCCGAAAGTCCTGAAAGGCCCGGAAACATCTTCCACTCATGACGGTATACGGCATCGAGTTCATGCGCAATCAGAAACGACAGTCCCGTGTAGAAAACAAGATCCTCTATCACAAGTCACCCTCCTGTTCTGACAAAATCGGTTATGTTAACAATCATATCCTCTTGAATTCGAACACCGAACACATTACGGACTGCTCTACGTCCTTCATCGGTCTGATTGGATGCTTTTTTTGCAAAAAAGCTTCATGATGCCCTCAATAAGCGGCTGCCTCCATAATCATCTTTGCCCGATTTTCCCCGATCGGTTTAGAAACGATATCGGGATGAGCCACTGCACCCATTCCATAACCATCAAAGCGATTGTCCCTGTCAATATAAATTACGATGAAAACACTCTTCGACTTCCAGTTCATCACTGTTCTAGCATTATCAATTCCTCAACAATACCAGACCGTCTTCATTGTACAAAGTGTGATCTTGAAACAAAGCACTCCCCTTCGTTACGCAAAACCCAAACCGCAAAGAAACGGAAGAATACAATGCCAATACTTTTAAAAAAAACAGCTCGATGACGTTGTTTTGCCGTAAAGAGCAAAAAAGATATAAACCATTTTTTTTATGTTAGTTAAGAGTTCGTTTTTTCTTCCGATAAAACGCTTGCTAGCTCGTCAACAAAAAAAACAGGAGGCCAATCATGGGCGCGACAAATCAGGAAAAAGAGGTACTGCTTTCCCGACTCGTTGAAATCGATGACGAAATCGGCAATCTCGAAAGAGAACTCGATGAGGCAAAAACAATCGAAACAAATCCTGCTGAAAAAGACAAGGCCCACGATGTTATAGAAAAAGAAGTCCTCAACAAGGAAAATGAAAAATTGCGAATCCAGGTTCTTGTGGGTCAGGAACCGGCCCGTGAAGATCTTACGAAAGCACGGGAGCTTGCCGGAAACAAATCACTCAAAACCGAAAGTGAGGCGATCCTTCACAATGCAAAGCTGACGACCCGTGGTGGATGCGGAGGCGGAGTCTGTCTGACAGGTTGCACAACCTGCTATATGTGCGTTAAAGAACAGTTGGTCGGAAACGTCCCGCTGTTGTAAAAAGTCCTTGTCATGCTGAAAGCAACCGAATTCAGAGATAACGACGTTCTTGTCCTGTCACCTGAATATCGCATCAGGCCCAATGCCTATAACTGCATCATCTATCCGTTTGACGCCGAAGATGCATCGAGCTGGAGAAGTATGCCTGCCGTCGGAGGAGTCGCGTTGAGCCTTCTTGACGGCAGACGTACCAATCACGAGGTCGCTCGGGAGCTCGAATCGCTTTTGGGTCTCGAGAACGATAAGGCAAAAGAACTGCTCCTGTTTCTCATCTCTCACTCCACCAGCGAAGCAGGCAAGGAGTACCTCTGCCATTATGCTCCCGGAAACGGCCAAGGCTCCTTTTCGACGTATTCAACGCTGAAGTTTCTTGAAAAACTCAAAGGCAACTCTCTTACGGACATTCCACAAGGAGCGAAACTCGAAGCCCCACTCACGCTCATTCTCATGCCTACCAACAACTGTGACGTCAGCTGCAGGTATTGTTATGCCGAGAAAATTGGGCCTCTGCCGAACACAATGCTATCTCTTTCGAAATGGTTCGAAATTATTGACGAAGCCGCGTCTCTCGAGATAGTAGCCCACACTTTCAGTGGGGGTGATCCGCTCGCTTATCCGGGAATAGACCTGCTGTTCGAAAGAATGATACTGCACGGTATGAAGTTCCTCTTGCCAACCAAGTCTTTCATCTCCCAAGAGCGAGCGTCCCGGTTTCATGATATCGGCATGAAAGAGCTTGTAACGATACAAATAAGCGTCGATGGTACAAGCCGCACGATCGACGAGCTCGTCGGTTGCCATGATTACGCAAACCGTGCATTTTCTTCGATTAAAAACCTTGTCGAGCAAGGCTTTAACGTCAGAACAAACACGGTTTGCACCCCACTAAACTATCGTGAGATACCCGAGCTTGTACACAAACTTCATGATTTGGGCGTAAGGCGTTCAAGTATAACCAATTATGCAAGGTCATTCTATCGCCATGACGAATCGTTGTTTCTCAACGAGAAGCAAATCCGATGGGTCAACGAACAGGTTTGCCAAATCGGCAGTGATTTGAAGTGGGACGAACTTCGGGCAAATGCCGCTATTCGTGACTTTTCAACACCAGACAGGGAAGAAAAGACGGCAAACTGGAAAGACAGGGCTTATTGTTCAGGCGGAAAATCCTGTATGGTCATAACACCCAACGGAGATATCGTGTTATGTGAGCAGGTTCCGCAGAGAACGCCTTTTGTTGTCGGTTCTCTCAGGGAGCAAACCATCACCGAGGTCTGGAACTCTCCTGAAATCGATGCGTTTGTACATCCTCCAAAAGAATTGTTCAAAGGAACCGAGTGTGAAACGTGTGATGAATTCGACGAATGCCACGCGGTATACGGCCGTTGTTTTCGTGATGCCTTTTTCACATACCGGAATCTTTACACACCATCCCCGAACTGCCCGAAAGCACCTCCCGGGTTTCGCATGAGTTGATCGTCAGGGAAAAACTGCTATCCTGAACCCGACCCGCAACCATTACCCCGTCGTCATGTGCCCCGTCTTTGAACAGGAAATTACTCTTGGTGCAGGAAAATTTCGACCCCGAGAGAATCGGGGTCTGTATTCATGAAAGACAAGGGAAAGAAAAGAGTTATCCGGAATCGACGATTTAAATCGTTGTAGCGTTGATGGTATACTCTCCACCGGTATGGCTACCTGAGCGAGTAGTGTTCGAAAAGTCAAGATCCATTTCGATATTACCCGTGGTCGCTCTGTTTTTCGAGATGCCATTCAGCTTTACGGTAATCGTCGAACCGCTCTGTGCATCGTCGCTTACCTTGACATTCGACATCTTGATTTCGGAAGAGCCATTCTGCAGTTTGTCCGAAGGAGTCGTGATATCGATTCTTGCATTACCGCTGGTAGAAAAACCTCTGACCGCCCATACATTGTTCAACCTTACGGCTGTTTTCGTCCCGTCGAGCTCGAATGAAGCTGTCATCAGGTCGTTGGCATCGAGACCGTTTCCGCTGGTATTACCACTCCAGTCCGCATCGAAACTGTTGCTGCCTTCGTCGATCGCCTCTGCTGTCGGTGCATTGAAATTCAGGGTAATGCCTGAATAGTAGTGCAGGACGATGAATTCCGGAACTCTGACCGAAACATTGGTCGTGCCGCTGGTGCTGGCTGCAAGCGCAGGCGATGAAAGTGCTGTGAGAAGTACGAGTGCGATGAGGGTGCTTCTAATCTGTGTCATGATAACGCTCCTGTTGATTATTGTTCTACAACAGGAGAGTCAACAGTTGTGCCAACGGGGAAAGAGCGAACACAAAAAGACGCTAATTCTTTATATTATAGACAGATAAAAAAATAAATCTCTTTCCTTCTCGATGAAACAACATCGATGCGGCGCGAACGAATAGTGCGCTTATGCAACATATGCTCCATAAACGCACATATCGTCAGTGATACATCAAACGTCGCTCACTCACAACAGGAGTTTCCTGATCACGACAATAAAGGCTCGTAGGCAAGACGCGGTTGCCCGGCAAAACCGGGCTTCCCGGTGCGCCTGAAAAACATGGATTCGATATTTTTTCTACGCTGTACGTTCTGCTCGAAGCGTTGCCTGAAAGAACGGTCACCATAAAACCCGGGAAGCTTCGGCATCATGGATCGGGATTCATGCATGATGCTGATCGATCCATCGAGAAGCAGGAGTATCCTCCGCTCAGCCAAACCCCCCGATAATCCCCTTGGTTTGTTATATTCAATATCTTATTTACATAGAGACACGGCGGATACCGCCAGAGAACGCAACCATTGAAAGACAACATGAGTAATAGGGATACAGCACGGGTGAAGAGTGTGGATCAGTCACCTGAAAAGGTAATGAACAAGCTTGTTTCGCTTGCAAAGCGACGGGGATTCATCTATCCTTCATCGGAGATCTATGGAGGACTTGCTTCCTGTTTCGACTACGGGCCGCTCGGGAGCGAAATGAAGAAGAACATCAAAGACCTCTGGTGGAACTCGATGACGAGAAAGCACCGGAATATCGCCGGTATCGATGCCTCGATCATGATGAATCCCACGGTATGGGAGGCATCAGGCCATGTATCGAGCTTCAACGACCCGATGATCGATGACAAAACGACCAAGCGCCGCTACCGTGCTGACCACCTGATCGAGAATCATATCGAAAAACTTCGCCGGGAGGGGAAGGAAGACGATGCACACAGGGTAAGTACATACTATGAACGGGCGTCTGATGCAGAAGATCCCAACAGGGCATTCTATGACATCATCATTGCCGAAGAAATCAAGGCTCCGGATACCGGCTCGTCTGACTGGACGGAAGTCCGGCAGTTCAATCTCATGTTCCAGTGCAACATGGGTGCACTCGCCGATTCTTCAGGTATCGTTTACTTGAGGCCCGAAACCGCCCAAGGTATTTTTGTGAATTTCCACAATGTCCGTGAATCCAACCGTATGAAAGTACCTTTCGGTATAGCCCAGATCGGTAAGGCGTTTCGCAACGAGATTGTCAAAGGAAACTTCGTTTTCCGCATGGTCGAGTTCGAGCAAATGGAAATGCAGTACTTCGTCAAACCGGGAACCCAAGTGGAGTCGTTCGAGGCATGGCGTGAGGAACGTTATAACTGGTATATCGAAAAACTGGGTATCGTAAAAGAAAAATTACACTGGTACAAGCATGACAAGCTCGCTCATTATGCGGACCTTGCATACGATATCAAGTTCGAGTTTCCCTTCGGTATCGAAGAGATCGAGGGAATTCACTCGAGGACCGATTTCGACCTGAAACAACATCAGGAGTTTTCCGGCAAGAACATGGAATATATCGATCAGATCACCAAAGAACGTTACATTCCCTATGTGGTTGAAACCTCTGCAGGTTGTGACAGGCTTTTTCTCGCTCTTCTTTGTGACGCGTATACAGAAGACGTTGTTGACGGTGAACAGAGAACCATGCTGAAGTTCTCATCGAAAATAGCCCCGGTAAAAGCCGCAGTACTGCCGTTGATGAAGAAAGGAGAGATGGGCGAAAAAGCCGTTCGACTCCATGATGAACTTGCCGACAAATTCCTTGTCCAATATGACGATGCCGGGTCAATCGGTAAACGGTACCGGCGACAGGATGAAATAGGCACCCCGTTCTGCTTCACTGTCGACCATGAGACGCTCGAAAACAACACTGTGACAGTGAGGTCCCGTGACACGGCACAGCAGGAAAGAGTGAGTATCTCGAAAGTACAAGCATTTCTCGATGAGCAACTTGTTTAAACAACCATTTGAACAATGCGTTACGACGTCGCAATCATAGGTGGTGGCCCTTCAGGGGCCGTTGCCGCAGCTGAACTGGCAAAGGCCGGGATATCAACGGTTCTTATCGAGCGGAACCTCGACAATGTCAAGCCCTGTGGAGGGGCCATTCCTCTCGGACTGATCGAGGAGTTCAACGTTCCCGACCCTCTGGTAGAAAAAAAGCTTTCGAAGATGAGCGTCCGTTCTCCAAAAGGAAGAATTATCTCCATGGAAATGCCCAACGGTTATGTGGGTATGGTACGACGCGAACGCTTCGACAGCTATCTGCGAGACAGGGCAAAACGTTACGGCGCTGAAGTCATGGAAGCGCTTGTCAAACAAATCAGCCGAAATGGAAACAGCCATACCATACACCTGTCGAAAGATTTTACCCCTTTGGAAGCCACCTACATCATCGGCGCCGACGGCGCCAACTCGAAAACAGCGAAGGAACTCGGATTCCCCCCCAACGACTTGCAGGTTATCGCCATGCAACAGCGCTTTCATTATTGTGATGCGCTAAAGCCTTACGAGGAACTGGTTGAAATCTGGTTCGACGGGGAAGTATCTCCCGATTTCTACGGATGGATTTTCCCGAAAACCGACCATATCGCCATCGGCACCGGTACGGAGTTTCGCAAACACAACCTCAAAGAATTGCAACACCGTTTTGTCGAGAAGCTCGGTATCGGAGAAAAACCCTATCTCGACGAAGCCTCAAAGATTCCCATGAAACCGAGAAAATCATTCACACTGGACAATGCCATACTCGTGGGAGACGCTGCAGGACTCGTAACCCCTGCAAATGGAGAAGGGATATTCTTCGCGATGCGATCCGGGAAACTCGGGGCGCAGGCAATGATAGAAAAAATACGTAACAACCAGCCGCTGAGCTCATATGAGAAAACTTTCAGGAAACTGTACGCTACCATCTTTTTTGGGCTACAGACACTGCAATCGGTTTATTACAAAAGTGACCGTTTGAGAGAGAGTTTCGTGGCAATCTGCGAGGATAGGGATGTACAGCAAATCACGTTTGATTCTTATCTCTACAAAAAAATGGTACCGGCACCCTGGAGCGTTCAAATGAAGATTTTCATGAAAAACATCTATCACCTGGTAAAGGGATCCTGAATGCTTCTTTCACTACCGAACTGGCTCATCCATATCTCCTCTTCCCTCGAGTGGGGAATTGCTGCATTTCTGATGTATCGCTACGGAGAAATGATCGGGCGCAAAGACCTGAAGCGCTTAGGACTATACATGATTCCTCACTGGATAGGAAGCTGGTTCGTGCTTGCCTATCATGTCAGTGGTGACGACATTCCGGTGCTACTCGACCTTTCGGAATCCGTCAACCTTCTGGGAAGCATCGCGCTGCTATATGCCTCGATTGGAATTCTAAAAACCATCGAGTCCCGAAACACCTCCACTATCATGGCCATATCAGGCATATTTCTTCTTTCTGGAAGGCCTCAATCCTACTTGGGAGAAGATGTTTTCGACCTCATCCTGCAAATTTCCAGCGTGGTATACATCAGCTTTCTGGTGACCCTGATTCTGATCAAAAAAAGAGATCCTGCCATACTATCGGGTCTTACGGTCGCCGGATTCTGGTTTGTGTTGCTATTCATCGGTGTAACGGTATTCTTCATGTATCTTTCAACAGAAGTTCGCGGATTTCCAACGCTTTCACATGATGATCTTCTGCACGGGAGCGCGGAAAGTCTGCTTACGATAAGCAACCTGATGATCGTCCTCGGAATCCATCGCCAGATCAAAAGTGTCGAGAGTGGAAATGCGTAGCAGAAAACCTCTTGTCCTAAGGGCTGAGGATATTGCGGTACTTTTTGGAATCCTTGAGAATAGCGAGTGCCTCTTTTACGACTGGATCACCCTCGATCATGCTTCTTCGAGCTGCATCTTCGTTATAGTGACGCATGATCTCCTGTTCAAGCGCCAGGGCAATCGTTTCCGATTCGCTTGATCTCTCCTGTGCTGCAAGGCGTTCCATCTCGTTATGCAGTGAAGCCATCAGCGTGTCGATCGTCGCCGACGCGTTTTCTTCCGACTCTTCCTCGATGACCCTCTTGACTTCTTCGAGCAAAAAAACAGGCTCGGTTTGATAGGAGAACCCTTCTTTTTTCAAAAAACTGTCAAAATCCTGCATCAGGAATTTTCGGTCGATACCAGCCTGAGGCAAACGCTCATTCGAGGCCCTGTACTTGTTCGCATAGCGAAACAGCATACCATCCTTGCGCAGTGATGCCTCGTAATCACCGAACCTGGCAGCGTCTACCTCGATATCGGGAAGAATACCTCCTCCTCCATACACCTTCCGCTTGTTCAAGGTATAATACACCGTTTCGTCTTTTCCATTTTCTTCTTCGTGGAGAACTTTACGAGTGCCGCCGGCCCAGTCATGCTCCTTCTGAATAAGACGGCCTGAGGGAGTATAGTATTTTGCAGTGGTCATTTTCAGAGCACAATCGAAAGGCAAACGGACTACCGACTGGACAAGCCCTTTCCCGAACGAACGATCACCGATAACCACGCCACGATCGAGTTCCTGAATCGCCCCCGCAACAATTTCCGAAGCGGAGGCACTGTTGCCATTGATCAAAACAGCAAGAGGCAATCCCTTCACAACAGGCTCTTTTGTCGTTCGATAACCGACTTCGCTTTCCGGGTCACGCCCTCTTGTCGAAACGACCTGGCTTCCTTTACCGACAAAAAGCCCCGTTACATCAACCGCCACATCCAACAGTCCCCCAGGATTGTTGCGTAAATCAAGAATCACAGCATTCATGGAGCGGTTTGCCAATCTGGCGGCAGCATGCATATCATTGATAGCCCGGGTAAGCTCATCCGCACTCCGGTTACCGAAAGAGCTCATCTCGAAATAACCGATTGTTCCGAAAAGCCCGGCATAGCGTATGCTGTTCACCCTTACTTCCTGACGGGTAAGTGTGTAGCGTTTATTCCTTTTCCGGCCATATCGCTCTACGGACAGGACAACCTCGCTTCCTGCCGGCCCCTTGATAAAATCTTTTACCTCGTCGAGTTCTTTTCCTTCAATACGATGTTTATCGACTTTTACAATCCGGTCACCGACTCGCAGCCCAGCCAGTGATGCAGGAGCGCCGTCGAAAACCGAAACGATATAAACACCACCCGCTATCTCTGAAATTCTGATACCGACCCCTGCGTATTGTCCCCTCGTCAACTCTCCAAGTTCGAGCGATTCTTCCTTATCAAGAAACACCGTATATGGATCGAGCGTCTCAAGCATACCGTCAATACCTGCATACATGAATTCTGCAGGATCGATGTCGTCCACATAATTATCGGAGACTCCCCTATAGACATCTCCAAGCAGCTCTATGTTTCTTGCAATGGAAAAATACTCGGCATCGGAACTTTCCGTTGGTTTCAGCCCTGTTCCCGTAAAAACGAGCAGGATGACGAAGATCGGGATCATCTTTTGCGACAAACCCCTAACGAGGTCGAGTTTCATACAGAGATCTTTGAACTTTTTCTAAAGCAAATCCGATAACTTCAGCGCAGGGCGCTTTCCAGAGCTGTCGCACTATCGGTTTTTTCATCCCTATACTTGATAATCACAGGAGTATAGATGGAAAGTCCGTTTTCATCGGCAAAGCGTCCTTTAATTTTTCTTGAACCCGCAACAACGACAGCCCCCTCGGGAATCGTGAGAGGGGCGTCTTCTGTTTTCCTGATAACGCGGCCATGAACAACATCGAAAACCGGAGTCGAACCGTTGAGAATCACACCGGTACCGAGAACCGCACGCGATCCAACGATAGTACCCTCGTAAATACCACAGTTTCCCCCAACCATAACATCATCCTCTATAACAACAGGTACCGCTCCGACAGGCTCGAGTACACCGCCGACCTGAACAGCTGCGGAAAGATGCACGTTACGGCCAACCTGCGCACAACTCCCGACAAGAGCATGAGAATCGATCATACTGCCCGCATCGACATACGCTCCGACGTTGACATATGCAGGCGGCATCATAACGACTGAAGGAGCAAGATAAGCCCCATCCCTTACGGACGAGCCTCCGGGCACAACTCGAACACCGTCTTCCTTTCGAAACTGTTTGACCGGATAGGTATCTTTATCGACAAAGGTCCAGTTATGTCCGTCGGGAAACGATATCGTGCTTTCCTGAAGCAATCCCAGCTTCATACCCAGCAATATTCCCTGCTTTACCCAGGGATTTGCCTGCCATCGGCCATCTTTTTTCTCCGCAGCCCTTGCCTTGCCTTCGTTCAGCAGTGACTGGAACGCTTCGAACACTTCACGAGCATCCGAATGCTTCTGTACATCGGGAGCTGACAATACGGACAGGCTTTCTATACTGTTTCTTACTTCTTCACGTTGCATTGTTCGTTATTCTTTGTTCGTAAGTAAATTAGTCTCCACAAGCAGGGACGCCTCAAGACATCGGAATCATACCCAAGCTCAAGAAGAGCTCATAAAGCGAAGCGGAGTCCCGAAAAGTATTGATGAGCGTCGGCAATCTCGACCCTGCGCAGAGATTGGAGAAGAAGATCACGCCTCGATGCGCCTTTACAGCTCACTGTACTCTGCGGTGATATCCTTGCTGCTTTTTCGAATGTAGAACCGAAAATCATCACTTCTCAGGCTTTCATCCGGCTTTACCCTGACAAAAAGCATATGCTGAAGAAACCATTTCATTTCTATGTTGCGGTCGACGTCTCTCAACGGCTCAGCAACTGTCGGGCTTACATGCAGATCAAGCTGCTGAAACTTCATTTTCTGCTGAAGAGCGTATTTTCTAAGCCACCGCTCAACCTGATTGATCGTGGTGCAGCGAGCCTGCACAACGCCTGAACCGCCACATGCAGGGCACTGATCCCCCATACGCTGCATAAGGCTCGGCCTTATTCTTTCGCGGGTAATCTGCATCAAACCGAAATCGGACATCGGTAGAATATTCGATTTCGCGCGGTCATGACGCAACTCGTTTTTCATCGCGTCATAAACTTTTTTTGCGTTTTTCTGATCCAGCATATCGATGAAGTCGACAACGATAATACCGCCAATATCCCTAAGCCTGAGCTGACGGACAATTTCGCGTGCTGCTTCGAGGTTCGTTTTCAACGAGTTCTCTTCCTGCTCCTTTTTCGCTGCGTAGCGGCCACTGTTGACATCGATGACAACCATTGCTTCGGTATGTTCTATGATGATATATCCTCCCGATTTCAACCATACCTTGCGAGAAAAAATAGACTCGACATCCTTAGCGATACCATACCCCTCGAACAAGGGCAGCTTGCCCTTGTAGAGCGAGACATTTTTCTCCATCTCCGGAGCAGCCCACTGAATGTAGTTCAACGTCTCCTTGTAGATGCTGTTTGAATTGGCAACCAGTTCAATGACATCCGTTGTCAGGGAGTCCCGCAGTACACTGGAGATGATGGTGTCTTCCTTGAAAATGAGCTGAGGAGGTTTTGCATCTTTCAGTTTTTCCTCGATTTGCTCCCATTTAACCAGCAGCTTTTCGAGATCTTTTTTCAACAGTTCTTCTTCCTGATGCTCGGCAACCGTCCTGATAATCGCCCCGAAGCCTTCCGGCAGCATCGATCGAACGAGTTTCTTCAGCCTCGCTCGCTCCTTGCGGGCGACAACACGGCGTGATACCGCTATCTGCCCACCGCCGAATGGAAGCAGAACCATAAACCGGCCAGCTATGGTGATATCCGATGTAAGACGGGATCCCTTGTTGCTGATCGGTTCCTTGATTACCTGAACGAGGATGGAATCGTTAGCTTTCAGCTTGCTCGCTATCATCTGTGTATATGACTGCCGCCGCCGGTCTGGGCCGTTGTTTTTCGTTCGGCTGCCGCCATTCTTCTGTCCGTTTCCCTGAACGGAAGCTTTGGCGCCATTTCCTTTCGATTCTTTCAGTACAGGACTTTTCGTTCCCCCGTTATCGTCATCATCACCACCTCCGTTGCCGTTTTCATCGTCGTCATCATCATCATCCTCGATGAGGGCACGGTAATCATCCGTCGTTGTACCAACATCAGAAAAATGTAGAAACCCATCCGATTTCTGCCCGATATCGACAAAAGCCGCCTTGAGCCCCTCGACAACCTTGTGCACCCTCCCGAGATATATATCGCCTATGCTGCGAAGACTGTCCGGACGCTCGATTATAAGTTCAGCCAAACGGCCCTCTTCGACCAAAGCAACCTGAATCTCGTCACCGGACTTGTTCATCAGCAACTGCTTTTTCACAGTCTTCTTCATTACAAACCCTTGGAATCTAAAATGTTATGTTATCTTTCCTTGCTTCTCCGTTTCCCCACTACCGGCATCGAGCCGAACGACTACTCGAGTGTTTCTCCAAAGCCACGGGGTGATGACAACACTCGATCCGGCATATGAAATGTAACCTCTATTATTTAACATTTTTGTTAAAAGCACAAATTTTCATCACTTTTCTTGATAAACCTGAAATCTTCAGGGCTCATCAATACCTCGAAATTGTATTGCACCTTGCCACTTTCAACCAGGGAATACGAAGATAAATTCTGGATCGATCACAGCAAAGTCTGCGGCATCGATGAGGCTGGAAGAGGTCCTCTTGCAGGCCCGGTCGTTGCTGCAGCGGTCGTTTTTCCACGTTTTTTCAAGCCAAACGGGCTTCTCGGCAAGCTAAACGATTCAAAACGCCTTACCCCAAAACTCCGAGAATCTCTTGCCACAGCAATAGAGCAATCCGCCATGGATTTCAGCATATCGGTAATCGATCACCTGACGATCGACCGTATGAACATCTTCCAGGCAACCATGCTTGCCATGAACAGGGCTACAGAATCCTTACGCACGTTACCAGACTTCTTGATGATCGATGGTAACCGGTTTTCACCGAATTTACCGATCCCATATCGGACGATCGTCAAAGGTGATGCGAAAGTTTTTTCTATTGCCGCTGCATCGGTTTTGGCTAAAACCTGTCGCGACAGACTGATGAGAGAATATGCCGGCAACTATCCGCACTACGGCTTTGAAAAACATTATGGTTACCCCACAAAAGCACATGTCACCGCAATCCTGGAACACGGACGCTGCCCACTTCACCGGAAAAGTTTCAAATTGAAAGAACTTGGAGAAAAATAATCCCGGACGATCCACATGTCATTTATTCCTCATGATCTGGGGCGCCAGGGCGAAATGACCGCCACAGCCTTTCTTCTCGAAAAAGGGTACCGTATCCTTGACAGAAACTATCGTTATCGGCGTAATGAAATCGATATCGTAGCAGCCGATAAACAAACACTCTGTTTCATAGAGGTAAAGACAAGATCATCCGATGTAAAAGGACATCCGCTCGAAGCGGTTACCCGAGAAAAACAGCAAGAGATCATAAAAGCAGCCTCTGCATATCTGACCACACTTCCAGCTCCTGAACCCGACTGCAGGTTCGACGTCATTGCCATCATAGTACATTCGTTCGCAAACGGCCGAATCAAGAAATTCGAACTTGAACACATCACCAACGCTTTCATGGTGTAACCCCAATCGACTACAGGACAGATCGTCTGCTTCATGCGTACGAACTGCCTGTCCTTTTCCAAAAACGTTCATGTTCGATATCGAACCATGAAACATTCCTCATGACGATGCAAAGCCTTGCAATCATGGGATATCAGGCTATTTTTTGCTATCTTGGCAGACATGGAATTTTGAAGATTTGAACACATTTGCACCTCGATTAAACATTATGTCAGATACCCAAAACAAAACCTCATCGGAAACTTATGCGGCAACGAATATTCAAATACTCGATGGCATAGAGCATGTACGCAAGCGCCCGGCAATGTACATCGGTGACGTCCATTCAAGGGGTTTACACCATCTCATTTATGAAATCGTCGATAACTCGATAGATGAAACTCTCGCAGGATATAACGATACCATAGAACTTTCTCTCAATCCTGACGGATCTGTCACCGTCTCAGACAATGGAAGGGGTATCCCGGTAGACATTCACCCCCAGAAAAAAAAATCTGCACTCGAACTGGTCATGACCCTCATCGGTGCCGGAGGTAAATTCGACAAGGGCGCTTACAAGGTATCAGGAGGATTGCACGGAGTTGGTGCATCTGTTGTCAATGCCCTTTCGGACTGGTGTGAGGTCGAAGTTTACCGTGACGGCAAGATCTGGTACCAGCGCTACCAGAAGGGTATCCCGCAGTGCGACGTACAGGTTATCGGTGAAACCGACAAATCCGGAACCAAAACCACATTCAAGCCCGATTCAGATATTTTCAAAACCACGGAATTCCGTAAGGACGTCGTGATCGACCGTATGAGGGAGCTTGCATTTCTCAACAACGTGTTGAAAATCGTTGTCAAGGATCTAGACGGAACAGAAGAAGCCTTTCACTTCGAAGGCGGTATCAGGGAATTCGTCAAGTTTACCGACAACAACAGAATCAGCCTCATCAAGGAACCTATATATATCACAAGCGAAAAGGATTCCACCGTTGTCGAGATAGCGCTCCAGTACAACGACTCTTACCAGGAAAACGTTTTCAGCTATGTCAACAACATCAACACTCATGAAGGTGGAACGCATGTCACCGGGTTTCGCAAGGCACTGACCAGGACGTTGAACGCCTATGCACAGAAAAACGATCTGCTGAAAAACCTCAAACTTTCACTCACCGGAGATGACTTCAAGGAAGGCTTGACTGCGATTATCTCGGTCAAGGTAGCCGAACCGCAGTTCGAAGGTCAGACAAAAACAAAACTGGGCAACTCGGAAACACAGAGTATCGTAGAAAGTATCGTCAATGAACAACTATCGGATTACGCTGAAAGCAATCCTTCCATTCTGAAAGCCATCATTGAAAAAGTTAAAAGTGCAGCGCTTTCAAGAGATGCCGCAAGAAAAGCAAAAGAGCTCACCAGGAGAAAATCCGCACTTGAAAGTTCCGGATTACCAGGCAAACTGGCAGACTGCTCGATCAACGATCCCGAGCACTGTGAGCTGTATATCGTCGAGGGTGACTCTGCAGGAGGTAGCGCCAAGCAGGGAAGAGACCGTAGTTTCCAGGCAATACTGCCGCTGAAAGGAAAAATCCTCAATGTCGAAAAAGCACGTTTGCACAAGATGCTGGAAAACGAGGAAATCAAGACAATCATACTCGCCCTCGGAACGAATTTCGGCGAAGATGAATTCGCTGCAGAAAAACTGCGCTACGGCAAGATCATAATCATGACCGATGCCGATGTGGATGGAGCCCATATACGAACACTCCTGCTGACGTTTTTCTTCCGCCACATGCGAGCCCTCATAGAAGCAGGCAAAGTCTACATAGCACAGCCGCCACTCTATTTAATCAAGTCCGGCAAAGAGCAGAAATATGCTTGGGATGACGACGAGCGCAACAGTATCATCGAATCGATGAAGAAAAAGCAGAAAGGAAAGGGTACTGTCAATATCCAGCGCTACAAAGGTCTCGGAGAGATGAACCCCGAACAACTGTGGAGTACAACCATGGACCCGGAACACCGGTCACTGCTTCAGGTCAGTGTTGAAAATGCCATGGAAGCGGATCAAATCTTTTCAACCCTCATGGGAGACAAGGTAGATCCGCGCCGTGACTTTATCGAGAAGAATGCCCGCTACGTTCGCAGGTTAGATGTCTGAAATCTTGACATAGATCTCTTTCTGCAGGCCATTGATCCATTCCTGGAACATTCTGTTTTGCTTTTCATCGATGGCAAGCTTTTCAAGCCTGGCGTAATCCGAAGATAAGCTCAGACGATGCGCCGGCTTCTTGTCGTTCAAGAGAAAAATCGCGTAAAATGAAGCTCCGGACTCAGGCTCGACTCTGATAACTTCGCTTATATCACCGATATCGTTCAACGACCTGACAACAGTTTTGAGCCGATCACGCAGCGCCGATAAAGCAAACATGGTTTCACCGGTTTCGGTATTCCTGATAACCCCTCCATATTTTGCCGATACGGGATCATCTGAATATTTTCTTGCCATATCTGCAAAGTCGGCTTTTCCACTTTTGATATTCTTGCGGATCTCCTCCAGTCGTGCTTTTGCAGCCGGTGCATCGAGTGTGCTTCGATCAAACACTATCAGAATATGCCGGGTATGCACGGCATCAGTCTCTTTATCGAGAAGCTGAATAATATGGAAGCCAAACCGCGACTCGACAATCCCGGAGATTTCTCCTTCTTCCAGTCCGAAAGCAACCTCTTCAAAATTCTTTACGAAATCACCACGCCGTGAATAGCCAAGATCACCGCCGAGATTGGCAGAGCCTGGGTCCTGAGAATATTGACGGGCAAGCTGAGCAAAATCAGCACCCGATTCAAGCTGGCTTTGTAAATCCTCGATGGCGGCAAGGGCATTTTTCCTAGCTTCCTCGGTTACCTTGGGATACATCACGATCTGTGAAACGGAGACAGTTTCAGGCACCAGCGGAAGCCTCTCGCGATTCGTGTTATAGAAATCCTCAACCTCATCGAAGGTAACCGTAACCCCTGACATTTTCTTTCTTCTGAGGTTGTTGATCATCTGTTGATCACGAATATCGTCCTTTATTTCTTTCTCGATCACCGCAAAGGACTTCGAGAACGTTGCTTCCATCTCTTCTATGGACTTGAATTTACCCCTCAAAAACATCATTCTTTCATCGGCACTTTTCTCAATTTCCGATTCGTTCACTTCTACACTGTCGAGCCTTGCTTTGGTGAGCACGATTTTCCGGCTGACAAGCGTTTCCAGTATGCCCGATTTCAATGAAGGATCATTTTTCGCATCGGGATACTGCAAAATCGTCATCATAGCCTGCTCATCGACTTCAGATTGCAAAATCATTTCATTTCCCACAACGGCAACTATCCTGTCTGCAGTCGCTGCACCGGCAACCTGGAAGCTACCGACGAACATAATCGCCGCAATTGCAAAACATCTCAAAAAACAGTTTTTCATAATCATTTTGCTTTACCTAAGTTGAGCGTTTCAGCCCAGGTTACTGATACTTTTCTCTTGCTTCTCCAAGCAATGTACTATAATAGTGCTTTTGTTTCTGAACAATAAGAAGTTCTTCAATCTCGTCGTAAGCCTGCTCGAAAGTTTTTTTGCTTCCTTTTTTTACCCTATCATGCATTTCCATCACCACAAAAAGAGAATCGTGCACAGTGATGACCGATGAAAGCTCTCCTGGCAACAGGGTCGGCAACACCTCTTTCATGGCATCATTTTCAAGATGGAGCTGCTCAAGAGACCGCAAAGAACGTACAGGAGGGACTCGTCTATTGTTCCCGGCATACCCTGGTTCGATGGATTCGATAAGCTGCTGCAAACGTTGTTCATCACCGTCATACAAACGCAGTGCATTCTCTATGCGGCTTGCGGACTGTGGCGTTGACGCATAGTAACGAGAAACCGCATAAACCGTTTCCGAGCAGAGAAACGAATCGGAAAATTCCTGGTAAAATGCACTTGCCTCGGAAGAATCAACGGCATAAACACCTTCTTTTTCAGCATTTTCCATTCTTCCGGCAATATATCGCTGAACAACGATATGACGGGCTGCTTTTTCTATCAGCATATCGACTTCAGGCTCTTCGTCGGCCCCTTCTTCGAGTGCCAGCTGATAAAGAGAAGCGAGATCTTTCCAGTCTTCTATGTAGATTGCAGAAGCCGTCAGACTGTCTTCGGGTGAAGAATACGTGATCGAAGCAAGCAGTTCGTCCCGGGTTAACTGAAATTTACCAGCACGAGCAACGACATCGGCATCGGGTACGCCATCGCATCCAGTCATGAAGAAGAGGAGCACGCCTGTAGCGATATGCAGCTTCATGCCGCTATCCCCCCCTGAGTTTTATCGGGCGTTTCGACTTCAACTGCCAGTCAAGCACAACAGGAGCGGCAATGAACAATGACGAATATGTTCCAACGATTATTCCGAGAAGGATGGCGAATGTAAAGCCTCTGATGGCAGGGCCAGCGAAGATAAAGAGCACAAGGACGACAAGAAGGGTTGTTCCCGAAGTAATGATTGTCCTGCTGAGCGTCTGATTGAGACTGTTGTTGAAGATTTTCAAATAGTCACCCGATTTGCCTACGCGAATATTCTCACGAATCCTGTCATAGACAACGACGGTATCGTTGATCGAGTAGCCGGCGATTGTAAGAAACGCGGCGATGATGCTCTGATTGATATCCAGAGGCATGAAATCAAACATCCCCCCAAAAATGCTGAATATGCCAAGCACGATAAAAACATCATGAAATATGGCCACCACACTTGCCGCGGCAAACCGGAATTCGAACCGAATCCCCACGTAAAGCAGAATAGCGACAATTGCACCGAGCAATGCCTTGAGAGCGGCCCATTTCAAGTCAGAAGCGATGCTGGGACCTACGGAATCAATTCTCAGCACTTCGTGAGGGTTGTCCGGAAGACGATCCCCGAGAGCATTGGACACAAGGGATCTCAACTGGTTGAGGTCTCCGTCAAATCCCGTTTGTACAAGAACCGATCTGTCAGCACCGTAACTCTTGATTGCTCCTTCTACACCGGCCTCTTTCAAAATCACCCGAACATCGCCTATCTCGACATCATTGTCAAAACGCAGGACGACTTCGGTTCCTCCCCTGAAATCTATACCATAATTCAACCCCCGGACAAATAGTGAAACCAGTCCTGCAAGCACAAGGGAAAGAGAAATTACATACGCTACCTTGCGGTACTTCAGAAAATCTATACTTGTGTTTTTAATCAGGTGCATGCTGTGCCTTCTTAATGAAATATTAACCGAAACTTTTGACCGTCATCACATTTGAATCGATCAGCAGATCAAAAATAACCTTTGTGATAACCAGAGCTGTAAACAAACTTGCAGCCGTTCCTATCATCAGGGTTAGCGCAAATCCCTGTATTGGGCCGATGCCATAAATATAGAGAAGGAATCCTGCGCCAAGAGTTGTAATCTGGGAATCGACAATTGCCGAAAACGCCTTGCTGTAACCTGTATCGACTGCGAGGCTGATATTTTTACCCGCAGCGATTTCCTCCCGGATTCTTTCGAAAATCAGCACATTAGCGTCTACAGTCATACCTATGGTCAACACGATGCCGGCAATACCGGGTAACGTAAGCGCTGCACTGAACCCGGCCAGTACCGAGAGAACGAACAACACATTCAAAACGAGGGCGATATCGGCAGAAACACCCGCTTTCCGGTAGTAGACGATCATAAAAACCGCAACGATGAACAACCCCCATCCTGTCGACAACAAGCCGGAACGGATATAATCCGCGCCGAGAGAGGGCCCGACCGTTCTTTCTTCGATAATTCTTACCGGTGCAGGGAGTGCGCCTGCTTTCAGCACGATCTCGAGGTCCTGAGCCTCCTCTATGCTGTCAATACCGTTGATTACCGAACTTCCACCAGGAATTTTCGATTCGACAACTGGTGCAGAATACACCGCACCGTCGAGAACGATGGCGATCTGGCGGCCGATGTTCGCCCCGGTTATTCTTGCCCATTTCGCCGTACCGTCAGAATTCATTCGCATGGTCACCTCGGGCTGAAGAGCGGAAGCCCCAAAAGTAGCTTTCGCTTCGGTAATAACTCCTCCTGTCAACTCCGGAGTTTTCTTCAAAAGAAACATATCGTAAAAGGTCTCCCCATCACTACCCTCGATCGATCTTGCAGAAAGACGGATCTCAGAATCCTTGGGCAGCAATTTCTGAATATCTTCACGCTGAAACAGCCCGGTCAGATATTCCCGAGAGTACTCCGGAGCATATGCTCTTCCATTTTGCATAAGGACAATATTCTCATAGAGAGGGTTGTTTGCTTTCGCTGCCGGAACGCTTTCTTTCTCGGATGGTTCAGGTGATTCACTCCTATTTTCGTTTTTTGCCAGGTAGCTGTTAATACGCTCGAACGCCTCGAGCATGCTCTCATTATCCCTGACAAGCTTGAATTCAAGCTTAGCCGTCCCTTTCAACAGCTTACGTACTCTCTCTTCATCCGAAACTCCTGGCAATGCGACAATGATCCTCCTAGCTCCCTGAGACTGGATAACCGGTTCGGCGACACCATATTGGTCGACGCGGTTTCTTATAATCTCTTTCGCTCTGACAACAGCATCCTCAGCCTCTTTTCTCAACTTGCCGATTATTTCCTCGTCGCTGTCACGTACCTCGTAGAAATAACGACTCATCTTTATATTACGCTGCTTGAACTCCGCAACCAGCATTTCGATAATCTGTTGGTTTCCCTGCTCGGCACGCTCTTTGACTTCGGTGATAATCTCTCGAAACGTATCATCTTTGTTCCATGCCCTCTCTTCGACAAGGTCGATAAGATCCACTTCAAGAACGAGATACATTCCGCCTTCAAGGTCAAGGCCAAGTTTCAGGCTTTTTTCAGCGGCAGTTTCGATAGCCTCGCGATTATCACGGACGAACGAAAGGCTGTCTTCAGAAGCGGTCAGCTGCGAAAGCTGTTTCGAGTAAGAGTAATCCTTATACGTTGGCCAGAGAGACCAGAGAGCAAGAGCCGTCAAGGCAACAATAAGAATAGTTTTGAAACGATTGTTTTTCATACATACATGATGCTTTGCGAATACGACACGATCAGTAAATCAAGTTCAGCCAATATATAAAACCAGCCTTTGATTAACAATCGCACATGATGGAGTGACGTCATGTTCTCTGATAGGACGAAAAAACCAGCGAATTCTCCCGCTTGAACATGAGTACAGATTGCGTTCAGAACAGACCAACGAAAAGCGAGCGATAAGAGACTCTCTTACAAGCCATTCGACAATGGTTGCAATCATCACAATCATCATGCGTCAATCACGCCGCCTCGCGTGAAATAGATGTTCGGATTTCACAGATGGCCTCCATGGTGAAGACACGATAAGAAGGAGTGTTGATTTTTTATGCGGCGGGATCCCACAGATGATACTCATGATGAGTACAAGAATTATAAGCGAACACCTGCTCAAAATACGAGAGGCTGCCTAAAAAGCACCGCATCACGGCTATCAGCCGCCATGCATACATCTCCGGTAAAAGTCATGCCGCACTCGATGCGGCATCCATACTGACTTTCACTTGAAGATGGATCCCCGGGTCAAGCCCGAGGATGACTAGAATAGGACTCATGTGGTACCTCTTTACAGAAAAACCACGCAATCGACATCATCCCCAGATATCCTGAGCAATATTGTTGTACCACCCGCGTGCATAGGTAGCTTCTTCGCTGAGCTGGTCATCATCGGCATCCATAGGAGTAAGCCCACCTGCACCTTTGATGCTGACAATACCATCGCTCGTGAGCTTGTAGACAGCGGCAACAGAGATTCCGTATCCCGGCCCGACAAGACTGTAACAGGTATTGACAAGTGACGGAGGAGCAGGAACTTTCCCCTGCATCAGGCGAACAATACTGGCGGCAGTGACTTTACCCTGACTGCTAGCCGCAAAACCGGATTTCGGCATTGCACCGGCAATAGCTGCGTCACCGATAACATGAATGCCGGGTTGAATCGCAGATTCAAAAGTAATAGGGTTTACAGGACACCAGCCGGTTTCGTCTGCTAAACCGGCATCGATCGCTATTTTTCCGGCACTCTGCGGAGGAATGACATTGATCACACCACCCTTTACAGGCCCTGAGGCGGTCTGAACCGTCATGGTTGCAGGATCGACCGACAGCACCTTACCTCCGGCTGAACCTGCACGCCATTCGATGATACCGCTATAGAGCCTCTCCCAACCTTTGGTGAACAGCCCCTGTTTGGAAAACTTTTCCTTTGCATCGAGGATAATAACCTTTGAGTTAGGTTTATTTTTCTTCAGGTAGTTTGCGATAAGACTTGCTCTCTCATATGGACCCGGTGGACAGCGGAAAGGATTTCCTGGTGCGCAAATAATCACATTCTCCCCGTCCTGCATTTCCTGGAGCTGTTTCGTCAAAAGTTCTGTCTGCGGCCCGGCCTTGTAAGCATGGGGCATGGAGGAGTTGGCAACGTCCTCGCTATACCCTTCAATCGCATCAAACTTGAAATCTATACCCGGCGACACAACCAGACGATCATATTTCACTTCATCACCACCCTCGAGCGTGACGGAATGATTAACCGCATCGATTTCGACCACTTCATCATGAATAACATCGACGCCATGCTTGTTCTGTAGTACGTCAAACGTATGGCCGATATCTTTCATCTCCTTCAATCCACCCATCACCCAGTTGCTGAAAGGGCAGGTATAAAAGGTCGTTGCAGGCTCTATAAGCGTTACAGAGATCGACGGATCGAGTTTCCTGATATACTTTGCGGTCGAAGCTCCTCCAAAACCGCCTCCAATAACAACAACATGTTTCTGATTAGCAAAAGCCGCCTTCTTTCCTCCAAAAACTCCAAGAGTCGAACCAGCCGCTCCGGCGATGAAAAGTTTGTTGAAATCTCTACGAGTAAATTTCTGACTCATGCTGATACCCCCGCTTATTTAGAAGAATTTTGTTGACTTAGGCTGCCAAAATATTCGGCAATGAGCTCTATCTCCTCATCAGAATAGCCTTTGGCATGCCGTCCCATTACCGTAGAGTAACGCTCATCATTTTTAAAGTCCATGAGAGCGGTTTTCAGATAGGTCGCCGATTTACCATAAAAACCCGGTAGAATACCGACGCTTTTGCCATCGGTTCCATGACACGATGCACAGGAAAGCGCAAGAATTTCTCCACGAGGATCAACCTCAACGATTTGAGCTGTCGACTGCTTTTCCGAATCCCGAGTATCGGATGAGGGTGTATCACACCCAGTGAGTGCCCCCGCAGAAATAAGACCGACAGACAGCAAAGAGGTAATTTTTTTAACCATTGTACTCATCTCCTTGTTTATTATTGATTAGCGGAATAATGGGGCTGAATTCTACTCTATCGTTCTTTTCAAAGCTCGGCAAGGAAACCGCACATGATCCTTCCCGCTACCGCTTTTTCCTTGTTTTTCCCACACACCTCTCACCAGGGAGACACTGTTGGTTCACAATGCAAATACCCGCACGCTGAATGACAAACCATAAGCTTCTTTTTCTGTCTGTTATGCAATACATTACACAGAGAGGTATTCTACACGCCTGTCATACATTACCGAAGCTTATCAAATACAGCCGCAATTCGCTTTTATTCGGATCGTACCGGCGAGTGTTCACTCAATACTCAAGACTGTTTGTGACAAAGCGTATACGGTAATGCGAACGCAATAAATAATATATAACTATATATTTATATAACAATTTTTATTCTGTGTCACAAACAATAATATTACGGCACCACAGCCGGTTAGAGGGCAGAAGGCAACAATCTTCTCAAAGAGAAGGCGAATTCGAGCAGTACTGCCTGCTGAACATTCCGAAAGCTGTATAATGAACATTTTCCGGCAACGGGAAAAACGATTAAGACGCAATAAATAAATAACTTAAAAAAATCTTCAAGTCACTGAAATCGTCAATTGAACAGAGTAAAGTTTCACGTGAAACGTTTTTTTATGAGTACGTATGATATTATAGTTGCAGGAGCCGGTCATGCGGGATGCGAAGCAGTGCTTGCAGGAGCCCGAATGGGGCACAAGTGCCTGCTCGTTACATCAGATTTTTCTGCAATTGCCAGAATGTCGTGTAATCCTGCAATCGGTGGTGTCGCCAAAGGACAGATAACGAGAGAAATCGATGCACTTGGCGGTGAAATGGCAAAAGCCATCGATGCCACCGGCATTCAGTACAGAATGCTCAATCGGAGCAAAGGTCCGGCTATGCACTCGCCAAGAGCGCAAGCGGATCGAACACTCTATTCGATCTACATGCGTAAGATCATCGAGCAGGAAAAAAATATCGATCTTCTACAGGACAGTGTTACCGGAATCACAACAATACGCAACAAGTGTACTGGAATCATACTAAGCTCAGGACGTCAGATAGAAGCGAAAACCGTCATCCTCTCCTGCGGAACGTTTCTCAACGGTTTGATACATATAGGTATGAACCATTATCCTGGTGGGCGAACAATAGCAGAACCACCGGTTCATGGATTAACGGAATGTCTTTCAGCATTGGGTTTCGAACATGGTCGCCTCAAAACAGGCACTCCACCTCGGATTGATCGCAGAAGTGTGGACTATTCCAAAGTATCGGTTCAACCTGGAGACAAAAATCCCACACCTTTTTCATTCTCTACAAAGGATCTTCATTCAATAAAGCAGATTGACTGCTACCTTACCGCAACAACGGAAGTTACACACAGCATTTTGACGGCAGGTTTCGAACGCTCACCGCTGTTTTCCGGTAAGGTACAAGGCATCGGACCTCGTTATTGCCCTTCCATCGAAGATAAAATCAACCGTTTCAGCGATAAAAGCAGTCACCACATCTTCCTCGAACCGGAAGGTTTCGACACGAATGAAATGTATGTCAACGGATTTTCTACATCACTACCTGAAGATATCCAGCTCGAAGGATTACAGTCTATTCCCGGATTGGAAAACGTTGTTATGATGAGACCTGGTTATGCCATCGAATATGACTACTTTTTTCCATATCAACTCCATCCCACGCTCGAGACAAAGCGTATAGAAAACCTCTACTTTTCAGGGCAGATTAACGGAACATCCGGATATGAAGAAGCTGCGGCACAAGGTATTATGGCCGGCATCAATGCGGCACTGAAAATCCAGGCAAAAGAACCCTTTACTCTCAAACGATCTGAAGCATATATTGGTGTTCTCGTCGACGACCTCATCACCAAAGAAACAAATGAACCGTATCGGATGTTCACCTCTTCAGCCGAACACAGAATAATACTCAGGCAAGACAACGCCGACCTGCGACTCTTACCCTACGGTTATGCTCACGGGCTTGTATCTGAAAAAAAGAATCAAGAACACGAAATAAAAAAACGTGCTATACGTTCGGTAAAAGAACTGATTGCTTCTTTGAAGGTTCAGGCAGTTGATGTCAATCCATTGTTGACCTCCCATGGAAGTCCGACTATAAGCGGCAGTATTCGATTTGCAAATATTCTAAAACGCCCCAAAATATCTTTTTCTTCACTCCTTACAGTTTCAGCCGAGGCGTCGTCCAGAATCCTTTCGATCACACAGGATAGTGAAGTGCTCGAGCAAGTTGAAATTGATTGTAAATATGAAGGGTATATAAAAAGAGAGCGCCTTATGGCAGAAAAAATCGCACGTCTCGACTCACATCGGATTCCTGATTCATTCAACTATCATGTATTGAAAGGGTTATCGAATGAAGGAAAAGAGAAATTAGCCAAACATAAACCCTCAACCGTTGGACAGGCATCGAGAATTCTTGGAGTTACACCAGCGGACATTTCTGTACTCATGGTAAAAATCGGTCGTTAACGGTATTGCTATAACCCCTCATATGTTTCACGTGAAACACTACCTGTTGAATTTTCGTTTTTTATGACAAGAATTGAATTATGAATAATAACCAAGGCAACAAGGAAAGTCTGAATACACTTCTTTTCGGTAAAGACAGTGAAGAACATATCGTTGGGATTCATCAGCTTGTCAATAATAGAGTCAGACTCTATGTAAGAGATGAAAATGGTGTCAAAAGCCGTGACGAAGAATATTATCCATTTTTCTTTCTGTCGGAAAACACTCTCTTGGATGGCTTTATACCGGCTAATAGCGAGAAGTTTTGGCTCATCAAACTTCAGGGAGAAAACTATTACAGATTTTTAGCCATCTTCAAATCTCAACACAACTACAGAAACGCCCTCGACCATATTTCATCGAAATCGAAAGAATCTTCCCAGGAAGACAATGACTCCGGTGTTTCAAACAATCTGACATACAATAGAGGTGATGCTGTCACACAATATCTCCTTCAAACAGGTAAAACCTTGTTCAAAGGAATGATGTTTGAAGATCTTTATCGCATACAGCTCGATATCGAGACGTATTACAAACCTGAAAAAAATACAAGTACCAAAGTTTCTATTGGCAGCGATCCCATCATTATCATATCACTCTGTGACAACAGAGGATGGGAACAGGTAATCCACACAAAAGAACAGTCTGAATACGAATTGTTGCAGGAGCTGGTAAAAATCATCCAGCTGAAAGATCCTGATGTAATCGAAGGGCATAATATCTTCAGTTTCGACCTATCGTATATCCAGAGAAGATGTGAAATTAATGGTGTAGAATTCAGAATTGGGCGTGATGGCTCGATTCCGAGAAGTTTTCCAGCCAGCATCCGCTTTGCCGAACGATCTATAGATTACCCTTTTTTCGACATAGCGGGAAGACACGTTGTCGATACCTTTTTTCTTGTACAGAATTACGACGTTGCGAAACGTTCCATGCCCAGTTACGGACTGAAAGCAGCAGCCAAGTATTTCGGTTTCGCTTCACCCGACAGAACCTATGTCGAATACAGTGAAATTGCGAACCTTTGGGATAATAATCCAGCAAAACTTCTCGACTATGCCCTCGACGATGTCCGTGAAACCGAGAAGATTGCAGCTTTGCTCTCTGGCAGTAACTTTTATATGACGAGAATGATGCCGTACACCTACGCGCAAACGTCAAGACTCGGCCCTGCCGCCAAGATAGAGGCTTTAATGGTAAGAGAATACCTTAAAGAAAAACATGCACTGCCGAAACCGGAAATTGGTCAACAGCATATGGGAGGCTTTACAGAAGTTTTTCTTAAAGGAGTTTTAGGCCCTATCGTTTATGCAGATGTGGAATCGCTTTACCCGTCTATTATGCTTTCATACAATATCTGCCCGAAAAGTGATGAACGAAAAATTTTTCCAAGAATTTTGACCGATCTGAAAGACCTTCGTTTTACAGCAAAGAAAAAAGCGAAAGATGAAAAAGAAAAAGGTAATGAGGCTGAAGCAAACAACTTTGATGCGATGCAATCGTCTTTCAAAATACTGATTAATGCAATGTACGGCTACCTGGGATTCAGTATCGGTATTTTCAACGACTACGAGGAGGCCGATCGTGTTACGACAACAGGGCAGGAAATAGCACGGAAAATGATAAAAGAGTTTGAGTCACGCGATTGCAAAGTTATCGAAGTCGATACTGACGGAATCCTCTTCGTACCTCCTGCACACATACGATCGAAAGAAGATGAAATCAATCTCGTTAACGACGTATCATCTGTCATGCCAAAAGGTATAACTATCGGTTATGACGGGAGATACAGAAAAATGATTTCTTACCTAAAGAAAAATTATGCCCTCCTTGACTATGACGGTACGATTAAACTCAAGGGATCATCACTCATAAGCAGAAGCGGAGAAAAATTTGGGCGGGAATTTATTCGTAAGGGTTTTGAGAAACTTCTCGAAGAGGATGTTCAGGGATTACACGATCTTTATGTTTCTTATAAGAATATGATCGTGAACCATAACTGGAAAATCGCTGATTTTTCACGAACTGAAAGTTTGAAAAATACGATGGAGCAGTATAGAACCGACACAGAATCGGGAAAAAGACCACGTTCCATTACTTACGAACTCGCATTGAGAAAAAAACTTTCAATCAACAAGGGTGATCGAATCACTTATTATGTATCCGGAAGCGGTCTTCAAAGCAGTCACTTTGATAAAGGCAAACTTGCTGACGAGTGGGATGATTTGAAGCCGGATGAAAATACCCAGTTCTATCTGAAAAGGCTCGATGAATTTTCTCAAAAATTTCTTCCTTTCTTCAAACCGCAGGATTTCAGTTCAATTTTCTCCACCGATACCTTGTTTTCATTTTCTGCTGAAGGGATCGAGCTCATCAAGGAAATACGGAATAAAGAAACCGAATCGATTGACGAAAATGATATACCCTTTTAAAATAATAAGTTATTTATTTTTTAGCTATGATTACGGTTTTTCTTTATTCAAACACGCCTGAGAGTTTCATTGGCTCACGTTGAAAGGAACTTTATGGTTTTCTTGCATGTATACTTAAAACAAATCAGCAACGTTCACTAGCTTTTTCAACACCCAAGACGAATACACAATGGTTGATAACAAAATTCTTCCCGTTACCGATGATGTCACATGGATAGGGATACTTGATCCCGGACTTGTCACATTCGATATTGTCATGGAAACCAAGTATGGCACGACTTATAATTCATATTTCATCAACGCAGATAAAAAAGCAGTTGTCGAGACTTCGAAAGCAAAGTTCTGGCCAACGTATCTTGATAAAATAAAGAAAGTTACCAATCCTGAGGATATCGAGTATATCATTGTCGATCACACCGAACCCGATCATTCGGGCAACGTGAAGAACCTGCTTTCCGTCGCTCCCAACGCAACGGTTGTAGGAAGCGCAAACGCAATCAAGTTTCTTCGTGATCTTGTTGGCAACGATTTCAAATCTCTGACCGTAAAAGATGGTGACACACTCGACCTCGGGAACAAGACACTCCGCTTCATTAACGCCGTGAACCTTCACTGGCCCGATGCAATCTATACCTGGCTTGAAGAAGACAAAGTTCTTTTCACCTGTGATTCTTTCGGTTGTCACTACTGCCATGAAGAGATGTACGATGACCTTGCAGGTGATTTCGACGACGCTTTCACCTACTATTTCGATGCAATCCTCAGGCCGTTCAGCAAATACATGCTTCAGGCCATCGATCGCATTTCCGATCTCGATATCGATGTTGTCTGCCCCGGTCACGGACCGATATTGCGCTCGAATTGGAAAAAGTATGTCGATCTTTCAAAAAAGTACGCTCAGAGCGCCATTGCGCTTCCCAATGAGAAAAATATCCTTATCGCATACGTATCAGCATACGAAAACACGACACTCATTGCTGAAAAAATCGCAGAAGGATTGCGTCCACACTGCGATTTCACCATCGATGTCTGCGATATTGAAAACATGCACTTTGCAAAACTCGAAGAAAAAATTGCACACAGTGCCGCGATCATTGTTGGTTCACCGACAATTAATCAGAACATCGTTTCACAGATATACCAGCTTTTTGCTGCCATAAATCCAATCCGTGATCGTGGGAAACTGGCAGCCGCTTTTGGTTCTTACGGCTGGAGCGGTGAAAGCACCAAGATCATTGAAACGAACTTCACCAACTTGAAGCTAAAAGTATTCGACCAGAATATCAGAGTAAAATTCAAACCACATGAAAAAGAGTTTGAAGAGTGCAAAGCATTTGGAAAAGCGTTTGCCGAAACGTTGATCGAAAAGAACAATCTTGTCTGCAATACCTGAAAACTGTTGGAGAAAGCAAGAAAGAGGCTGTCCGATTAGCCCAATATTTTGTTTTTATGTAGCCATTTCCAAACCTGCCCCGTGTAATCAAAACATTTTTTTCACGGGGTAGCGTGTCTTCTCTCTCCATGTCATCCCCGGGCTTGACCCAAGGGTTACTCTTTCGATCAAAGTCAGTATGGATGCCGGATCAAATCCGGCATGACTTTTCAGGGAAATTGGGCACCGATTCGCGGTGATTTCCGAACTGCTATTTCACGGGTGGGCATGGCTTTTTGCGGGTATTGGGTGTTTGCATGGAACACGAGATGTCTTTGGAAGAGGGAGCGTTATGTACCGACTGCAGTGGAAAGCTTTTTTGCCAAAAGATCGACATAGGCACCTTCGACGAGTTGTGACCGATCGATTCCAAACCTCTCCAAAAGCCGATACGCCTCTCTGACCCCGGTCTCGGTCGTTTCGTTTTCCTCAAGAATAACCTCGATTTCAAGAAAATGCCCCAAGTCAGTGACATTATCGAGATGTATACGCGTTCTTCCAGCTATAAACAATAAACGATATTTGTGTACACGACCTGTTTGTCCATAAGACATTGCCAGTAAATCTCTCATGATATCAGGCTGTAAAACAGGTATATGCAGATAAAAAGATTCTTTTGGCCCTTTTGTGTCAGCCCTGCGGTAAAATATCAACTTCCCTTCCCCGGTTGAAAGTACTCGTAGCTTGAGCCTACCGGTATTGCACGAAAAAAACGTATCGTCCTGTATAAGCTCGAATGGCCCCTGATCGGCAAGAGGTGCTATTTTTGGAATAAAAGCGTCGATACTTGGAATTACAGCTTTGATATCGATGTTTCTTGGCATGTTGTGTTTACGGTAAAAATGGTAAAGATTTTACATCGGTTACACAACGGAGATCAGCTAATGAGTTTCGAAATGTCATGCCACGTTACAAACAGTGAGAGCATGATAAACAATGCTATTCCTGCAAGATTGATGATTTGATGTGTTCCGGCCCCTATTGGTTTGTTCCTCAGAGCTTCAATCAACAACATGAAGAGCTGTCCTCCATCGAGCCCGGGAAAAGGGAGCATATTCATGATACCGAGGCTCAAGCTGAGAAAACCGGTAAATAGCAGAAGATCAACCCAACCGCCACTTGCAGCTTGCCCGGCAAGCACTGTGATACCGACAGGTCCTGAAAGATTTTCCACTCCTGCACTACCAGAGAAGATATTGAGGAAAAGACGAGCGGTTTCCGAAATGACGACCCAGACAGTTTGTATGCTTGTAGCAACAGCACTGAACAACGACATGTTTTCTCCGATCATGAAAGCAGGAACAAATACCGAGAACGCAAATATCACATTGAAGAAGGAGCCTCCCGACATGATGAGTGCGCGTGAGGTACGTGAAGCAGCAAACAGTTTTTTGGCGTGTTCATCCGTCTCGTTCGAGAAACTGACAAATCCCCCGAGTGGCAGGAGTCGTATGGTAAACTCCGTTTCCCGATGTCGAAACAATGTTACTATCCGTGGACTGAACGGAAAACCGATTGAAAATTCATAAACAGGCACACCAGCTCTACGCGCCGCCAGAAAATGACCAAACTCGTGAACCAAAACAACTAGAGAAAGGACAAGAACAAAGGAAACTATTGCAATAAACATAATTGATTGAATATGACTATTGAAAACCACGGTCTACCCATGTGGTTCTTTTTGATGATCATCATAGACGCATCACAAGACCTTTTGCGGGAGACCGCCATCACTTGTAACAAACCTATTGTCAATAATTATATCGTATTACCACACATCAAATACTACAATTTTTCAGCATAATATAAAAACAAACGATCATTGCAGTCCGAATATCAGATATTTTCCATACGGCATCCTGTCTTTTGAGAAACACACCTCGGTCGTTAAGGAATATTCTGAATGAGAAGGTGTATTGATCTGATTGTCATTATAGGTGTATACCAACGCTACTTGAAGACAATGTCTTTCACCATAACCTTTCCTATTGTCTCGTTCAACCTACCGACAATATTTTTTTTCCTAAATGAAAGTTCGTTTCTCCAGGAAGGGTTGAGAACCCGTACGTAAAGAATACCCTTCACAAACTTTTCAACTTTGGTAATCCTTGCGATGGTCTCCCCGACTACGTTATGCCAGACCTTGAGAGCATGATGCTCTTCTTGAGCTCCTTTCATCCCGTAGATCGAATATACCTCATCGACGATATCGTTGAATTTTCTCGGAGATCTTGTTTTTTTCATGGTGAACGGGAAAAATTACGGATCTTGAGCCTCTATCTCTCCAGCTATTTTCCGTATCGAGATGCAGTGAATACCATCGAACTCCTGTTTATCGGTTGCCGTAATGATTGATTGTCCAGAGCCTTTGAGCAATAGAAGCACCTTTTCCACCCTTTTTCTATCGAGCTCACTGAAAAGATCGTCGAGAAGGAACAAAGGACTTTCTCCGGTAACCTCATGGATGAATCTCTGTAAAGCCAGCTTTATTGCTATTAAAAATGTCCGTAACTGGCCTTGTGAAGCATATTTTTTAACCTCTATACCATCGAGTCTAAAAACGATATCGTCTCTGTGAGGACCGAGCAGGGTCTGTTTACGATGCAATTCCTGTGATGTGATCTCTTTAAAACGAAGCATCATGGCCTCGACGATTTCCTTCTCCTTCATATCGGCAATCTGCCTGCTTACAGAAGAACGGTAACTGAGGCCCGGTACTTCGCCAAGGCCGAGTTGTTCGTATACCGACCGACAGTAGATAAGCAAACGTTCTATAAAGTCCAACCGCGCCGATATAATTGATCCGGCAAGAAGTGACAGTCTTTCGGTCCATACATCGAGATTATCGCTGTTGATGGTGCTTTCACCCATAACTGAAAGCAATGTATTTCGTTGCTGTAACACCCGCCTGTACTGCAGCAAATCGTCAAGATAGCGTTTATCTGTTTGTGAAAGTGCATTGTCTATGAAACGCCTTCTCTCCTGCGGAGAACCGTTGACAACGGTCAGCTCCATCGGAGAAAAAGTTATGCATGGAATGCGTCCGACAAGTCCGGAATACTTCTTCAACTCCTCACTGTTGAGAAAGATCTTCTTGTCCGACGCTTTGGCATAGCTGACCTTTACGGCTATTTCAATGTCCCTTTCATCTATAAACCTGCCATGCAACAGAAAATAGTCGGCTGTAAACCTCAAGCATTCCCTGTCGAGGGATTTGTTCAATCCTTTAGCAAGTGCACAATAATGAATTGCTTCAAGAATGTTCGTTTTTCCAGAGCCATTTGGTCCATAGAGCACATTGATTCCATCCGTTGGAGCAAATATCAGATCGGAATGTTTTCTGAAATTGACAAGCTTTATTTCTTGTAAACGCAAAGATCGTTCAGGTATGTCAATTATTGATTCTCACAGGCATGACCAAAATAATCAAACGATCATCATCTTTTTCTTTTTCCGGTTTCAGGATAACAGCGGTTGTCGGGCTGCTCAATTCTACAACGACGTTGTCTTCATCGATATGTCCCAGAGCCGCTTCTATGAATTTCGCGTTGAAACCTATGTCTATAGGCTCATTGTCATAGGTGCAGGAAAGGTTTTCCTGCGCTGATTCTCCCTCGTTTATGTTTTCGGCCGAAAGCTGTAAGGAAGCTGGAGAAATGGAAAAACGTATATCGCCTATGCTTGAGAATCTCCCGACTCTTTTGACAGAATCATAGAAAAGAGATCTTTCAATGGTTAGCTTTCTATCATTTTCAAGAGGAATGACCGCCTCATAATTCGGGTACTGCTCGACAATCAATGCTGCATCGAGAACCAGACCGTCCATGGAAAAACGAATGGATTTGTTCGACGAATCGATAGATATGGTAACTGAACCTTCACCGATAAGCTTCTGTAGAACTGATAATACTCTAGCAGGTATAACAACTTTTTGCTTTTCCTGTTGAGAAACCTCACATGACTTTTTGAATCGTACCAAACGATGACCGTCTGTCGAGACTGCTGTCAGACTGTTGTTCTCGATTTCGAAAAGAACACCCATCATTGCCGGTCTCATACCGTCGATACTGCATGCAAAAATTGTTTTGTGTATGAGATTGAGTATATCTTCAGAAGGAAGGCCGAATTCAATGTCAAAGGTTTTATCCTGCTTTTCCGCTTTGCTTTCAAACGTGCATGGAATTTTATAACGCCCTTTGTCTGTCGCGATATTGACAATCCCCTGTTCACTCATTTGTTGACGTTCGACTTCGAAACCGACCTCGGTATCGTACATGCTTCTCAAAAAATCGAGGATGGTTCGAGCTTTGATTCCCAAATTTCCTTGATCGGTCGATTCTACATCCGTCGATGCCGTTATGGACATTTCACCATCCGTCGCGAAAAGTGTAAGGCTCTGGTTTTCAAGTGTGATGTGCAAGTTCTCATATCTGGGATCGAGAACCTTGTTGGGAATTGCTTGTGTCACCTTGTTTACAGCATCCTGGAAGTGCTTGATTGAGGTCGAAAATTTCATTGTCTACTCTATTTATTTATTAAGTAATTAAATATTGTTGTTGTTGTTGAGTGTGTGGAATTCTTGATTATTCAGACAAAAAAAGTATAAGTATATATTTTATAATATTTTATTTGGTTTGTTCGGATGTTGGGGTGTGTTGATAATATGTTGATGGTTGTGTCCTCTTATACACACCCGTTCGAATTTACACTGTTTTGTCTGCTCCCGATGTTGATAAGTGCGCATGCTTCTGCTTGGTGATTCACAAATTGTTGACAGGTTATGCACATCGGTGATGTTTGCCTTGAAAAACTATAGCATCGGCAATATACTATGGGGTTGAGAGGGGTCGTTATCATATCGACATAATCTCGATACGTTTTTTCAGTTCCTCAACCTGACTTCTCATTTCTGTGGAATTCTCCACTTTTTTATGAATGGTGTTGTAGCCGTGAATTACCGTTGAATGATCTCTTCCTCCGAAATGGAGCCCTATGGTTTTCAAAGATGAGTCTGTGAGTTCTTTGCTGAGATACATCGCTATCTGGCGTCCGGTTGCAATTTCTTTTTTCTTCGATTTGCCTTTCAAGTCGTTGGGAGTGATGGAAAAATAGGAGCAAATCGCTTTTTCAATGGTTTCCAGACTCAACTGCTTGGACTGAATTCTGATAATGTCCTTGAGCGTTGTTTTGGTGAACGAAAGGTCGATTTCCTTGTTGAACAAAGAGTGTGCTGCCAGGAGCTTGACAATACACCCTTCGAGCTCCCTGACGTTTTGCGTGACGTTGGTTGCGATGAACTCTATGACATTTGCATCGAATGTCACGCCGTTTTGTTCCAGCTTGCTTTGAATGATCGCTTTTCTCGTTTCATAGTCAGGAGGCTGAATGTCAGCCGACAATCCCCAATTGAACCGGGAAATAAGCCGGTCTTCAATGCCTCTTATTTCTTTTATAGGTCTATCCGATGAGAGAATGATCTGTTTGTTCGACTGATGAAGGGTGTTGAAAATGTGAAAGATTTCCTCCTGCGTTTTTTCTTTTCCTGCAAAGAACTGAATATCGTCGATGATGAGAACATCAACTTTTCTGTAAAAGGCGGAAAATTCCTGAATGTTGCCGTTTTGAATGGCATTGACGAAATCGATGGCAAATTTCTCGCTCGAGACATACAGGACGTATTCGGAGATGCTTTTTTCACGGACATGATTGCCGATAGCTTGAGTCATGTGCGTTTTACCGAGTCCAACTCCTCCATAAATGACGAGAGGATTGAAGGCGTTTTGCCCGGGATTTTGGGATACCGATTTCGATGCAGCGAACGCCAGGGAGTTACAGTCACCTCGAATAAGAGTGTCGAATGTGTATTTTGGATTGAGATGGCTTTCAAATTTTGTCCGGTAGCGTTCAAGGAAATCTCTGTCGGAAGACAACTCGACCGTTGCAGAACAGCCGTTTTCGGCAGGGTCGGTTTTGGGTATATTCTGATGGGGGAGTTCGATGGTGACCGGGTTGTTCTGTGACCTGTCCATAACGATCGAATACATCAATCGCCCTTCGGAACCGAGAATATCCTTCAGAGCCTGTTTCAGCTGTGTTGAGTAATTTTCTTCAATCCATTCGTAGAAAAACTGGCTTGGAACTTCAATAGTCAGTTCATTGTCGGAAAAGTGTAGGGGAGAGATCGGGGTGAACCATGTTTTAAATGCCTGGCTGTTGAGTTTATCTTTCAGTATATCGAGGCAGGCATCCCATACTTTTTGTGCTGCGTTGGCTTCTGTACCATTACTGTGTGATTGCTTATCAAGTAGAACCTTACTTTGTTGGGCTGGCATGAAATCGTGACATTTGAGATGTGGATAAGCTCTTCCATTGACGAATAATCAACATTTGTTGTTCATAAATTACATTTTTCAGTGGACAAAAAACAATTCGCGAAAGGAAAAGTTCTTGTTCCGTGTGACATAGTTGTAACAAAGGTTGTCCACAGGTTAAGTTGTTTTTTTGTTTGTTTTTATGGTTTTGTGTTCTTTTGGTTGTCAACATCTGTGGATTGTTTTTGTTGTCAGGTTTTTTGGGGCTTTCGTCGGGTGAAGTTTTTTTATCAACAAGTTGTCAACATTGTGGGTATCTCCTCTTCGGAGGGATGTTGACAGCCGGTGTCGCTTATGCGAAAAGCTGTTTTACCCGGTTGGATTTCAAAAATGATTATGCTAAATTCAATGCCTTGTATTTTTTGAATCGATCTATGAGAACAATGAAGAGTGTTTTATCATGAAAAGAACATTTCAGCCGCATAACAGAAAGAGAAGAAACAAGCATGGTTTCCGCCAGCGCATGGCGACAAAAAACGGCCGTAGAATCATCGCTTCACGAAGAGCGAAAGGGCGTCATTCGCTAAGTGTCAGCAGTGACATGGGATCTCGCAAAAAAGGATAGATCACTAACTGTTCCGTGATATTGTGAACTTTGTCCATGCTCACTCGTTAAAAAAGTATGAAATTCTCAGGGGGCGATCTTCTGTGTCGAAGCTTTTTCGTTCCGCCCGAAGTTACAGAGGAAATTTCATAAAAGTGCTGTTTGCCCCGCTCGAGATGACTTGGAGAGGACATCGGTCACTACCCAAAGTTCTTTTTATCGTTGGCAGGAAAATAAAACCCGATGCTGTTGATCGTAACAGGATAAAGCGTTTGATGAAAGAGGCCTACAGGCATGAAAAAGCACTTGCAATCGAATGTGCTGGAAAATATGCCGGGAACGGAGAGAGGATACTCTGTATCGCATTCATGTACGTCGGGCGAAAAAAAAATTCTCCGTCATTGGAAAATTTCAGAAAAGAGATTAGAGCATTGCTTGAAGGCATTAACAGTATGGCTCCCGGTTGAGCCGTCAATAATGCCTGAAAGGTTGTTGATTCAGGCAAAAGAGATTTTATAGCAAAAGAGCAATCATGGAACTCAATGCTTTCTGGAAAATTATAAACCAGGTGCCGATTCTTCTAATCAAGTTTTACCGGTCGTATATCTCTCCCCTTTTAGGTCCATCCTGTCGATTTTATCCTACCTGTTCACATTATGCTCTCGAGGCGTTCAGGACTCATAATTTCTTTTATGCGCTGTTGCTGACTGTATGGCGGGTGGTTCGCTGCAATCCTTTTTCCAAAGGGGGATATGATCCAGTACCATTGTCCGGTGAAAAATTAAAATCAAAAGAAAGAGATAATGGATAGAAATTCTGTAATAGGACTTTTGCTGATAGGTTTGATCATGATTGTCTGGATGCAGTTCATGGCTCCGGAAAGAAAAACCGCTCCAGACATGGCGGTGAGTGATGTGGCCGTGGTTGATGAAGCAGGTAATGACAATAACAGGTCATCGTCGGTCACGCAGGATAACGGGAGTACCGATGCTTTCGGGGAGTTTGCCGCGGTGGCCGAAGGTGAGGAAAAAACCATCACCGTTGACAACGAACTTTTCACAGCGGTGTTTTCCTCACGGGGAGCTACTCTGAAGTCAATGGTGTTGAAAGGCCATCTCAATTCGGACAGGGAGCTTTTCGACCTGGTGAAAAATGCCGATAGCGGTGCACTGTCACTTTTTTTTCAGACTCGTGACGGTAAGAAAATCGATACAAGAGACCTTTATTTTACAGCGTCTGACAACAATAGCGAAGTGATCTTGGAAGGAGACCAGTCCTATTCGCTGACGTACAGGCTCGATATCTCCCCTGAGAGAAGCATAACCATTGCCTATACTTTTACCGGTGACGACTATGCTATAGGCTATGATGTTCAGATGTCAGGCTTCGAGGGTCAGTTGCCCGGTAACGAATTTCAGCTTGAATGGGATGGCGGGCTGATCCATTCCGAGAAAAATCACGATGACGAGATGCAGAACTCGTGGGCATCGGCGTATATGGGTGGTAGTCTCCTCAAACTCGATGCGAGTGATTCTTCGAAAAACTATCGAGAAGAACAGTCCGGAGTGGCGACATGGATAGCCGTAAGAACAAAATATTTTGTGGCTGCAATGATTCCTTCGTCACCAACAGAAGGAGTGTATTTGAGCGGGAATCATAAGGCGGGAGAAAAGTTTGAGAATTATACGGCAGCACTGAAGTTCTCACTTCCGGCCGGCGAGAAAATCTATAAAGAATCGCTGGTGCTCTATGTCGGGCCGATCGATTACAATGTGTTGCACTCATTGGACGTGAATCTCGAAAAGATCATGGATTTCGGCTGGGACTGGTTGACCAGGCCGTTTGCGGAGTACATTATTCTGCCGATCTTCAACCTTCTCAACCAGTTCATCAGCAATTACGGTCTCATCATCATCATTTTTGCGCTGCTGATCAAACTGGTCACCTATCCGCTGACCATGGCATCTACCAAATCGATGAAAAAAATGGCTGCCCTTCAGCCGATGATGAAAGAGCTGCAGGAAAAGTACAAGGACAATCCTGGAAAAATGCAGAGTGAACTGGGCAGGATATACAAAGAGGCCGGGGTTAATCCGTTAGGTGGGTGTCTTCCGGTACTGCTGCAGATGCCCCTGCTTTTTGCAATGTTCTACGTGTTCCGTTCGTCCATAGAACTGCGCCAGCAGCCATTCCTTTGGGCTAACGATCTTTCAGTGCCGGACTCTATTCTCGATTTGGGATTCAGTATTCCGCTGTATGGGGATCATATCGCTTTATTTCCGATCCTCATGGGTGGGGCGGTCTATCTGCAGCAGAAGATAACCCCGACGACACAGACCAATGAGCAGATGAAGATCATGATGTACATATTCCCGGTCATGATGCTGCTCTTTTTCAACAACCTTCCTGCAGGACTGGGGCTCTACTATCTGATGTTCAACGTGTTCAGTATCATCCAGACCTATTACATCAATAAGACATCTTCTACGGATGATCTCCCGGAAATAGCTCCAGCCAAACCGGTTCAAAAGCAGCCGAAAAAGAAAAAGGGAGGTAAAAAACGTTAAGCATGTAATCTGTTGTCCCGGCACCATACTCTGCCGGGGCATAAAACAAACGTATCTGCAGCAGGATGATACAGCTCTCAACGGAGTACTTTGCGGTACTGTCAAGCAGGCTGATATTCTCTGCAATTGCCATACTTTTCACCGCGATGATCATCATGTTTCGCAGAGGTTGGGACGGTATGGCAATTCTTTTTCTTGTTCTCACTGCCACCGTTGTTTCTGAATTGATGTTTTCAACGCTGGTCCGATCGCTGCCGCCGGATATCGGTTTGTCATGCTCCTATGGTACTGCGGCATATCCAGCAGCAGCGGTCATCGTCTATATTTTTTTCAGCCGGGGCACTATGGCTGAAAAGTTGTTCACTGCTCTTTTTCTGCTTTCAGCCGTGCTGTTTACCATTTCGGGAATGTTTGCCGGGTTGTATTCTTCCGGTACAGCCGCCGTAGGTGTTCTCGTCGGAATGGTTACTTCGGTAATGGTGTACACTGTTGTGGTTTCGTTGGTGAAATACTATCTCGGGCGGTGCAGGTGATGCCGGTGCAACGGCATAAACCGTCAGTGGCAGGGGATTTTTCGGTCTGAAAAGCGAATTATAACGCAATGTGACACATTGGGGTTGCAAGATGGCACTATACTGGGGTATAGATCTCGGGGGAACAAAAATAGAGGGCGCTGTCCTCGATGAAAACAAGAAACCTCTTGTTCGTCTGAGGATTCCAACGGAAGCTTCCGGAGGGTACCGCCATATACTATCACGAGTGCAGAAGCTTCTGCAGATGATGGCCGATGAGTACGGTTTTACGTTGCCTTCAGTTGTAGGAATTGGTACTCCCGGCCGGATTGACGTGAACACCGGCCTTTTGAAAAATTCAAACACGGTATGTCTCAACGGTAAACCGGTGCTGGTCGATTTTCAAAAGCTGCTTCAGGCAGAGGTGATGATCGAAAATGATGCCAACTCGTTTGCGCTTGCGGAATCTCTCTTCGGCGCAGGAAGAAAAACAATGCATCGGGGGACGGGAGTCGCTTTCGGAATTATTCTCGGTACCGGAGTGGGGGGAGGAATTGTCTGCGGTGAAACGGTTGTTCACGGAGCGCATGGAATTGCAGGAGAGTGGGGGCATAACGAACTTTTGCCGGATGGGGAATTGTGCTACTGCGGGAGAAAAGGGTGTGTGGAAACCGTATTGTCTGGGCCGGCACTCGAGCGGTTCTATACCATTCGGTCGGGAGGGATGTGGAAATCCCTCAAAGAGATTGCAGCGACTGCCGAAGCTGATCAGGCTGCCGGGGAAACGATCGAACGTTTGCTGAAAGGGTTCGGTAAAGCGGTCGCCCAGGTAATCAATATCCTCGATCCCCATATCATTATTGTCGGGGGAGGTGTGAGCAACGTCGAAGCACTCTACTCGCCTGTTGCCCGGTGTGAAATTGAAAAACATCTGTTCAACGGTACACTCGATGTTCCGGTTGTGCGTCCGCAGCTCGGAGACAGCGCCGGTGTTATCGGTGCGGCCTTGTTAACTGTAGGAAAATCTCGATGAAAGAAAAAAGTTTGAAAGATTTGTATAGGAAAGGAGAGACGGTTGAGCTGACAATCTCCGATATAGCGGAAAAGGACCACTGTTTCGGGAGGCTTGAAAACGGTACCGCTGCCCTTGTAAAGGGAATGCTGGCAGTTGGAGACAGGGTTAGGGCAACCATAACCAAAATCAGGCCTACCTATATCGAGGCCGTGCTTGACAGGATTTTGTCTCCTTCGGCTGACAGGGTCGAACCGGAATGTCCGGTTTTCGGTGTTTGCGGGGGATGTAAGTGGATGCATGTGAGTTATGACGCTCAGCTCCGCTACAAACAAAAGAAAGTACATGATGCTCTCCTTCACATCGGTGGTATGGAGGAGGTTCCGGTCAACCCTGTCCTGCCTGCACCTGGTATCATGCATTACCGGAACAAGGTTGAATTTTCCTGTTCCAGCAAGCGGTATCTGATGCCGGAGGAATTGAAAATGGACGTTCTTGAAAAGCCAAAAGATTTTGCGCTTGGATTCCATGCGCCGGGAAATTTTGAAAAGGTTCTCGAGATAGACCGCTGCTATCTTGCCAAGGAATGTATGAACAATGCACTTCTGGCTACCAGAGAGTTTGCGCAAGAGTACGGTCTGGAACCCCATGCAGTAAGGGAACATAAGGGTTTTTTGAGAAATCTTATGCTGCGCTACAGCGAAGAACGGAACGTACTGATGGTCAACCTCGTGACTTCATGGTACGATGCCGGTCTCATGGAAGCGTACCGCGATCGTCTTCTGTCCTCGATGCCGCAACAACCGATGACTGTCGTCAACAATGTCACGTCACGGAAAAATACGGTTGCGGTCGGTGAGAAAGAGTATGTCATTTACGGTGACGGAGTTGTCCAGGAGCGTCTGGGCGATCTGCACTTCCGGATATCCGCCAACTCTTTTTTCCAGACAAACACAAAGCAGGCAGAAACCCTCTATGATGGCATCGTGAATATGGCCGGGCTGAGGGAAGATGATACGGTCTATGATCTGTATTGCGGAACCGGAACCATTACACTCTACCTTGCCGGGCGCTGCCGCCGGGCGATCGGTCTGGAAATCGTGGAAAGCTCACTGGCAGATGCCGCGGAGAACGCTTCGCGAAACGGTATCACCAACGCCTCGTTTTATGGGTTGGATCTGAAGAATTTTCATTCCGTACTCGGCACGCTGGAGGAGTTCGGGTTACCAAGGGTGATTGTCACGGATCCACCAAGGGCGGGTATGCACCCGAAAGCGCTGAAGGCCATGATTCGGCTCCAGCCCGAGACAATCGTCTATGTGAGCTGCAACCCTGCCAACCTTGCGCGCGATGCAAAAGAGATCAACGCTTCGGGCTACCGGCTCGAAGAGGTACAACCGGTCGATATGTTCCCGCATACGAGTCATATCGAGACACTGGCGTGCTTCAGAAGAACAGTGTAAGGATTGTTGACTCGTTGATTTGTTGAACTGTTGGTCTGAACGCTCTCGGAAAAACCGTCGCGAGAAGTTCCGGGAGCAAGGCGAACGGAGTGCAGGAACCGGAGTGTACAAATAGTACATGAGGATTCCGAGCACCGCTCAACGCAGCTATCGAATCTCTTAGCAGGTTGTTCCGGGAGTGTAAACGGAAGGTAAAGGTCAAAAGTAAAAAGCATTCCTTTCATTTCTCGCAGATGACGTTTACTTTAGCGGCGCTTGTGATCGCTTTCTTTTTGATGTCTTCGACATCGCTTTCAGGATCGCCGGAGGCAAGGGCTACGCCCATTCGCCGGTAAGGACGGGATGAAGGCTTGCCGAAAATGCGGATATCTGTCCCCGGCAGGGTGAGAGCTTCTTCCAGACCGCTGAAACGGGGCGTGCTTCCCTCCCTCGTTGCCAGGATGACCGCACTGGCCCCGGGACGCATCAGGGAAATCTCCGGTATAGGCAATCCCAGGATCGTCCTGGCGTGCAGTTCGAATTCCGAAAGGTTCTGGGTTCCGACGAGAGTCACCATACCGGTGTCGTGTGGACGCGGAGAAAGTTCCGAGAAATAAAGGCCTTCATCGGAAAGAAAAAACTCGACCCCCCAGATACCGGCTCCGCCGAGAGATCGGGTGACCTTTTCAGCCATTTCCTGCGCCTCCAGCAACAGCGTTTCGCTCATACGGCAGGGCTGCCAGCTTTCCTGATAATCGCCTCGTTCCTGTCGATGTCCTATAGGAGGGCAGAAAAGCGTTGGTCCGTTTTTTTGTGTTACGGTCAGGAGTGTGATTTCGGTATCGAACGGAATGAACGATTCAACGATCACTTCTGCGATATCCCCCCGCTTCGCGCTTTGCGAATAGCTCCATGCCTTCTCGATATCCGATGTGTTTCTGATGATTGACTGTCCCTTGCCAGAGGAACTCATCAGGGGCTTGATTACGGCGGGCAGGCCGATATTCTCTACGGCTGCTGTCAGTTCTTCCAGTGAAGCGGCGTAACGGTACCGTGCTGTTCTCAGGCCGAGTTCAGCCGCCGCCAGATCGCGAATGGCTTTGCGATTCATGGTAAAGTTTGCAGCGCGTGCCGACGGAACCACCTGAATGCCCCGTTTCTCATACGCATAGAATCGTTCAGTGCGGATGGCCTCGATCTCCGGTACAACGATATCCGGCTTGTGCTTCACAACCAGAGCATCGAGGGCGTTGCCGTCGAGCATGTCGATAACCTCCCGTTCATCGGCCACCTGCTGTGCTGGCGCATCGCTGTAACTATCTACCGCTACCACGTATTGTCCGAGCCGTTTAACGGCGATAACGAACTCTTTTCCCAACTCCCCGCTGCCAAGCAGCATGATTTTTTTCGGCATGTTCATGGCGATATACTGATATGAACGGTTGACAAGACAGACGCTCCGATACCCGCAGCGCTACGAAATATACGACACCGGTTCGGAGATGAAAAGGATCTCTACGGTAGGCTGGTTTGCCTTGAAAGGAATTATTGATTCTGGCGGCCCGTTGAAAAGGAAAAAGATCGGATCAAGCAGGGAAAACATTCAGTTGTCAGTATACGTCCGTTGGCCGGGATCGAGGCAGATATCATGGCAGCCTTCACATCCCGGCGGTTCTTCAATAGCCTTGCATGTCTGCTGACGCTGCATGGAAATCATTCATAAGAACCCGAAATGAACTATGGATTCTGGTAATAAACCGAGCAAAAAGCTTGAGCAGTATCGCTACTTCCTCAAAGACAGCATCCGTCAAACGATCGATTTCACCCGAACCGCGCAAAGCCGCCGCTTGCCTGCGCCTCCCTTGCAAAAGCCATGTCCTGAAGACGCGGTTAGGATCGATCTGCCCAACGGCCAGCGTTCATTGAAGAAATGCTGCTCGATGACGGTGGGGGATGCAATCGCCGGACGGGAAAGCATGCGCTTTTACACAGATGAATCCCTCGACCTCGATGAACTGTCCGCCCTGCTCTGGGCGACACAGGGTATACGCCATGTGCTGAGCGAAGAGTGCGCCTTGCGAACCGTTCCGTCAGCAGGGGCTCGGCATTCTTTCGAAACATATGTTGCAGCGAGCAATGTAGAAGAATTGCCTGCCGGACTCTATCGCTACCTGCCTTTGGACCATCAGCTGCTGCAGCTTTTTCTCGATGAGAAGATAGGCGACAAGGCCTCATGGGCCTGCATGGCGCAGCGCTTCGTCGCCGGTGCCGCTCTAACCTTTTTCTGGACGACTATTCCTGCACGCATGGAGTGGCGTTATGACCTAGCGGCCCACAAGGTGATCGCCCTCGACGCCGGGCACGTCTGCCAGAACCTCTACCTCGCCTGCACCGCCCTCGGCGCGGGCACCTGTGCCATAGCCGCCTATGATCAAGCCGAATGCGACCGTCTGCTCGGGGTTGATGGGGAGGAGGAGTTTACAGTGTATATCGCACCGGTAGGGAAGGTATGAGGGTACCGCTATACATTTGCTGCGCAACATGATTTCTTCGTTGTGCAGTGCTCAAAATCCTCATGAACTTATTGTAACACTCCGGTTTCTGCGCTCCGTCCGCCTCGTACTCAAGGCGCTCGCGACAATGTATAGCGGTAACTTTTTCAGTGAATCACTCCAATATAGAGCACCGGAATCAATTGAATTATATTTGCATGTTTATACATCGTATAATACTGTATAAATATCTTCTATATAAAATGTCTTGTCATGTCCAATCTGATCCCTCAACATGGCGGCTATCGAAGATTGAAAAGTTTTCAGATGGCGCAACTTGTCTATGATGTTACGGTTCGTTTTGTTGAGCGTTACATCGATAGGTACAGCCGGACGAAGGATCAGATGGTGCAGGCGGCACGGAGTGGTGTACAGAATATTGCCGAGGGATCACAGGCTTCGGCGACATCGAAAAAGACCGAGCTGAAACTGACCCAGGCTCGGGCGAGTCTTGAAGAACTGAAACTGGACTACGAGGATTTTTTGCGTCAACGGGGCTACATGATTTGGGGAAAAGAAATCCCCCTCCGTCAGGAGTTGGTAGACAGACGATGCCGAACTGCCGATGAGGTGGCGAGCTGGGTGAAGGAGATGGCTGGAAGTGGACGGAATGGACTTGGTGGACAGGGAAAAAATGGACAAAAGGTGTCCACAGGGTCCACTCCGTCCACGTTGTCTACAAAAGATTATTCTGAGCTTTCAGCTAATGCAGCACTGGTTTTGATAGCGGTAGCGTGTTCACTGCTCGACCGTCAGGTTGAGCGGCTGGCGAAGGATTTTGAAAACGAGGGAGGTTTTACCGAGCGTTTGTACAGGGTGCGAAGCATCAGAAGGAAGGGACTTCAGTAGTCATTTTCACGCTTCGGGTTTTTCTCCGCCTTTCACTTCTTCGAAATCCGCTTCGACGGCATGGGTGACCGGGGCTTCTTCCTGAACGACTTCGCCTTCCCATTCGATGAACTTGTCCAAGTCGCGGTTGATCGACGCAAGGACGGCGGTGAGAACGGCGACATCGTCTGCGAAACCGAGAAGCGGGATGAAATCGAAGATGGCGTCGAACGGTGTGACGAAGTAAATGATCGCCGTAAAGGCAAGTATGATCGTTTGCCAGGGGATGACGCTGTACTCTTTGTTGAGCCAGCTTTTCAGCATGCGCAGCATCGCCTGAAGCTTGTCGGTGATTTCCTGAAACTGCGATGAAGCTTTGGCCGCGTTCGCCTTGTTGAGCGCAGAGTCTATGATTTGCTTCACTTTTTCAGGATTGCGCGCGACGTTTTCCGCTTTCTTTTTCGCCCGCTCGAATGCTTTTTCCCTTGCGTTCATCCTCGATTTCCTCTTTTCGGCTACTGCTTACTTACTGCCTGCTTTCAATAACTTCCTTTTTTCTTCCTCGGTCAAAGACTCGTATCCTTGGCGGGATATTTTATCCAGAATCGCGTCGATTTCCTCTTCGCTGACCTGCAGGCCGGTTTCTTCCCTGTCTTTTTTATAAAGCTTGGGGCCACTGCGTTCGTCCTGTTTGGGAAAGGTTTTGTCCAGCCAGTCGGAGAATGAAAAACCCTGCTGCCGGAACTTGATGTAAGCGAAGCCGACCACCATGCCTCCGAGGTGGGCGAAATGAGCGATATTGCTGCCGCTGCCCATACCTGCATTGTTGATGCCCATCAGCAGTTCGAGCGCTGCGTACCCTGCTATGAAATATTTTGCCTTGATCGGGAACAGAAAGTAGAGAAAGATGTAACGGTCGGGAAACATCATACCGAATGCGAGCAGAATACCGAAGATCGCTCCGGAAGCACCAACTGTCGGATACGGACTGCCGATGGTCGTCAGCAGATTGATCAGGGCTGCCCCGATACCGCATATGAAGTAATAGGCGGTGAACTCTTTCGTTCCCCAATAGTTTGCTATCTCCGTGCCGAACAGCCAGAGGGCGAACATATTGAACAGGATATGTGCAAGCCCGCCATGCATGAACATGTAGGATACTAACTGCCAGATCTGAAACGTATACTCTCCTGAAGATGCAACAGGCCATAACGGGCCGAAATACATCAAAATATTGCCGATAGGTGAGAACTGCAGGAAAAATATGGCAACGTTTATGAGGATAATGGTCTTGATCGCCGGGGGCATTACCTGAAATCCGCCCGGACTATATGGTTGGTTATAATTGTTCATTCAGTACAAGTTCAACTCTTTGTTTTCATGTTTTCTCTTACAAAGGGGGTGCAGCTGATCCTAATGTCAGCGAACTGTTAATCGTTCAGCGCTGCGATGCCGGGAAGAACTTTTCCCTCCAGAAACTCGAGACTCGCTCCCCCGCCGGTTGATATATGGGTAATACCGGATGCAAGCCCCGCTTTCATGACCGCGGCAGCGGAATCGCCACCTCCGACGATGGAGATGGTGCCTTTTGCGGTTGCGTCGGCAAGTGCCTGTGCGATTGCTATGGTTCCTTTTGCGAATTTCTCGATCTCGAACACGCCCATCGGCCCGTTCCAGACAACGGTTTTCGCCTGAAGAATCTCACGTGAATAGGTATCGATGGTTTGCGGTCCGATGTCCAGCCCCATCATGCTGTCGGGAATGCCGTCAATCGGAACGGTGAGGGTTTCGGCTTCGGCGGAAAACTCCGTTGCCGCAACAACATCTTCGGGAAGCAGCATCCTGATGTTGTTATCCCGCGCTGTTTGTAGCAGGTGCCTTGCAAGATCCACCCTGTCTTCTTCCACCAATGATTTTCCGATGTTGTATCCCTGGGCTTTGAAAAAGGTGAAGATCATCGCGCCACCGATAAGCACCGTATCGACTTTATCGAAGAGGTTTTCAAGCACGTCGATTTTTCCTGAAATCTTCGCTCCCCCAAGAATTGCGACAAACGGTCGTTCAGGAGCGTTGAGCGCCTGTCCGAGGTATTTCAGTTCTTTTTCGATAAGGTAGCCTGCAACCGATGGTTGGACGTAGTGACAGATTCCTTCGGTCGAGGCATGGGCACGGTGTGCCGTTCCAAACGCATCATTGACATAAATTTCCCCCATAGATGCCAGTTCACGGGCAAATTCTGGTTCGTTTTTTTCTTCTTCCGGGTGGAACCTCAGGTTTTCAAGAAGCATGATTTCGCCATCCTGAAGGGCCAGTGCCTGCTGCATGGTTTCGGTACCGATACAGTCATCGGCCATGACGACAGGGATGTCGAGCAGTTCGGAAAGTCTTTTGGCTACGGGGGCCAGTGAAAGTTCCGATACGACCTTGCCTTTTGGGCGGCCTAGATGCGACATGAGTATAAGCCTTCCGCCGGACTCCATGATTGTTTTAATCGATGGAAGTGCTTCTACGATGCGTTTGTCGTTCGTTATGTTTGCATTATCGTCGAGCGGTACATTGAAATCAACGCGCATGAGTACTCTGCGGCCTTTACATGAAATAGCAGACAAGGTCTTTTTTTCCATTGTTCCGGGTTTCGATTTGAAGGGTTAAAAGGTTTTTATGAAATATACATAATGTATGTCGCTGTTTTACAGTGGGTGGCTGGTTCACCTGCGGCTCGTACGGTACTTTCTCACGTTTTTTGCATGTTCGGCAGCAGTTTTTGCAAAATAGTGACCTCCCTTTCCGGTTGCAACAAAGTAAAGGTATTCGGTTTTTGCAGGTTCAACTACAGCCATGATTGACAGGGCACCAGGACTACAGATCGGTGCCGGGGGTAGCCCTTTGTATTTATACGTGTTATAAGGGGAATCGACAGCGAGATCCTTGTAAAGCAGTCTACCGGGTTTTCTATCAAGCGCATATTGTACCGTTGGATCTGCCTGTAGCTTCATGTTTTTTTCGAGCCTGTTCAGGTAAACTCCTGCAATGAGCGGCTTTTCTTCATTCAATGGCGTTTCTGCTTCGACGATGGATGCCAGGGTGAGCAGTTCCAGTTCATCGAGATCTCTTTTGGCTGCAATTGCTTGAAGACTGTCGGTGTAAAATGCTCTGAAGCGTCCTACAAGGAAACGGATAACCTCTTGCGAAGTACTTGCCCACGGGAAATTATAGGTTCCAGGGAAAGAGTACCCTTCGAACGAACTTCCCTCGATTCCGAGTTCTTCAAGCAGTTCCTTGTCTCTTGAACTCTTCATGAAAGAAAGTGAATCGATATCGAGCCGCGAGGCGATTATTGCTGCGATTTTTTCCGTGCGCAGCCCTTCAGGTATGAGTACCCGCTCTTCGTCCTGTGGATGGTTATGCAGATACGAGAGGAGCCCATAATTCGAGAGTCCGGGGGGGATGGTGTAGCGTCCGGGTTTTATCTGGCGGAGTTCGGGAAACAGCCACGCTGTGATGAGTAGCGGTCTTTCGTGCCGAATGACTTCTTTATCGGCAATTGATGCGATGATCGAGCGAAGACTCGCGCCTCTATGCACCACTATTTTTTTTTCTTGCCGAACTTCTGTATCGGGTGTATTCCAGCCAGGCAGAAAAAAAAATGCAGCAAGAAACAACAGGGTGGGAATAACGATGCTTGAAATGAAAATGAAAAAACGGCTTGTGAATGTGTCACGCATGAAACTGCCCCGAGAGGTTATCTGGAAGAAAGCGGTTGTTGTTCGTTTTTCCATTCATGCTGAAACAGCCTCGTCTCTTCAATGATGCATTTGTAGATTTTTTTCAGTGCTCCGGCTTTCAGTTCCGAATCGGCTTGATTGAGCACATTGGTAAGGACCTTTTTTTCTCGTGCAGGTTGGAGCACTTCTTCGCCGATTTGCTGCTTGAGAGAGCTGATATTCTGAGCGCAATTGAGTCGTTCGCAGAGCAGGTTCGAGAGTTGATTGTCGATGGCGTCAATTTTTTTTCGCCACTCTTCAAGCTCCAGCCAGTGATTATCCTTTTTGACGGTACTGTTAGACATAGTGCTTTCTTATCTAGAGTATGATACTGTTAACAGGTAAAATATTAAAATAAGGCGGATCTTCCGGGATTCCTTTTATTCTTTCGTTTTACTGAAAAGCTCCAGCCAGTGATCCACTTCTTTCTGGGTGAGTTGATTGTTACTGTATTTTTTCCGGTTTACAACGGTATCATTCTTTCTTTCATGACTTTTGGTACCGCACAGATACGTGTCGATGAAATTTTCCGAGAGCATGTATGACGCTCCGTTTGCCGTTGCATGGCGGCAGATAAAACGATCGGAAGAAACAATAGTAAACAATTGAGCCTTGCTTCCCAAAGATTTTAGGTAATCGACAATCCAGTCATCGGCTGAATAACCGGGCGATGTGAAAATTCTGTTCAGAGCACCGGTATCTCTGAAAACACCACGAGTGTGTTGCCCGTCGTAGACCACCGTAACCTTCGTTCTCGCCGATCGCTGGAATCCGAGCAGCATGGTTTCGGTCTTTTCGCGTTTTTCCTGCAACGTGTTTCGTTGTTTTTCGGGAAACAGTTTGTGCAGCAGATTATAGCCGTCAACGATATACTCTCGAAAAACTGTTGTCATGGGAATCGTTCAAGGAGTGCATGATATACCCCATATGGTTGGTTTTCATTGTTATCATTTTTGTTTCGAAGGGCCAATCGGCAGGTGATCCCCTATAGCTATTATACATAAGAAAAAGATGTTTCGATAGAGCTCATTTTACCAGAATGGGTATGGTCGTACCGAGTTTTCACAATATGCGGTGCATTATTTTTTTCCACATTGCTTTTTTTTACATTTAAAGTGGTGGAAAGTGGGAAATATTGGGTGAAAAAGTGTCTGATATGGCGGGTTTTATCGGAAAAGAGCAGCATTCCATGGACGAAAAAGGCCGTCTTATGATTCCGGCGAGATTCAGGAAACGCCTCGAACAAGTTCAGGAACGATCGAGTAAAACAGTTTTACCGGCTGCAGTTCTCTACGTTATGAAGGCCATGGATGGTTCGCTGGAGCTTTACGAACCCGAAATCTGGGCGGAAAAAGAAAAGAGCCTTTCTGCTCTATCCGATTTCAATCCGGACGAAAGAATGCTGAAAACCCTCATGTATGAAAGTCTCGACAGTGTAGAAATGGATAGACAGGGCAGGATTGCCCTTCCGAAAGACTTCATGCAGCATGCAGGTATAACGAAAGAGGTTATTATTATAGGGGCCAATGTAAAAATGATACTCTGGTCTCCTGAAAAACTGTCGGCAGTGCTCAAGGAGAACGGTTCGAGATTTCAGGTGCTGGCAGGCAGATATTTTTAGTTTTTATGAGCAAAGAAGCATATCACCGTCCGGTGATGGTGCGTGAAGTTGTTGCGCAGCTGGTCAGGCGCGAAGGTATATATGTCGACGGAACTCTTGGTGGCGGAGGGCATTCACTGGCGATTTTACAGGCCTTACGGGACAGAGGGTTTGAAAATCACTCTTTCCTTATAGGAATTGATCAGGATAGTTTCGCAATCGAGGAAGCCGCGAAAAAGCTGGCGTCTTTTCGCGAAAAAGCTGCGCTTGTACAGGGTAACTTTCGAGATGTGGTTTCCATCGTCAATGGTATAAGGACCCGTGAGCTCGATCGAATGCCGGTTGCCGGAATGTTACTTGATCTCGGTGTCTCTTCTTTTCAGATAGATACTCCGCAACGGGGATTCAGCTATCTTCGCCGGGGTCCGCTTGACATGCGCATGAGGCCGCAAGATGGCCTTTCGGCAGCGGATATTGTCAACGGTTTCGAAGAGAGAGAACTTGCCGATATTTTCTTCAGGTTCGGTGAAGAGCACAAGAGCCGTAGAATCGCCCGGGCCATATGTGCCAGGCGGATCGAGAGGGGTGACATTACGGATACAGAGGAGCTTGCGGCGGTAATCAGGAGTATTGTCAGGGGTTCCGATCAGCAGGTAAAGTCTCTTGCAAGAGTTTTTCAGGCATTGAGGATCGCTGTGAATGATGAGCTTGGTGCGCTCGAGGATGTGTTGAGAGACGGCGTCGGGATGCTTGGGCCGAAGGGGAGAATGGGAGTGATCAGTTACCATTCGCTTGAAGACAGGATGGTTAAACGGTTTTTCAGGAAAATTGCGACTGACGACTGGGGGCCGAAAGGCGTAGGGATGAAGGAACCTTTACGAAGAGCGGAGTTCCGGGTTGTCACGGGGAAGCCGGAAATCGCGGCAGATGATGAGGTAAGGGAGAATCCCCGAGCGAGGAGCGCGAAGCTGAGGGTTGTAGAAAAAAAGGAACAGTCAGGAGGATAAGGTGAAATACGGTGCGGAACAAGAGATTTCTATCGAGCATGTTTTTTCCTTGATGAAAGCGGCTTTACTGAAGCTGCGACCGTTGTCTTCGGCTTTCATAGATATACGCGGGAAAAATGGTTTTTTCCGAAAGAACGCTCATAAACAGCCTTCATGGTATCGAGCAAAAACCACCCATGATGCAAAGCGCCAGGCTCGGAAGCGTTTCAATTTTGGTTCTATTCTTCGCTTGCGTACCTTTGCATTCATAATTGCTGGAACCGTGCTTTTGGTGGTCTATATCAATAATCTTCTGACCATCAATTCATTATCGAGGGAGAATGAGCACCTGCGTGAACGTATCGGGGTCAGTAAGAGTATCAATGCGGCCCTCGAGCTTGAATTACAAGAGCTCACAGCCATTCACAACATTTCCGAAAAAGCGGGAATGATGGGGCTGAGAGCCCGAATGATTCCTGCAGTGTACATTGGGGCGAAATGATGGGAGGCGGAATGGTGCTATGAGCAGACAAGATGATGATGGACTGCCCGGCGGTGGGTCGGGTAGAGAGTTTGGGTGGCGTCTCGGCGTGGTAGCCCTCCTGTTTGCTGTACTTGCGGGGTTCATTGTTATCAGGCTGTTGAGCATTCAGGTGGTCGATGTACAGAAATACAAAACCATGGCGACCAGACAGCATGAACGGGAGGTCGTAGAGCAGGCGAAAAGAGGACGGATTATCGACCGGTCGGGAAGGTTGCTTGCCGAAAGTGTTCAAAAAGTTTCATTCAAGGCAGATCCCTACCTTGTCCGGAACACGCCGGTAAGGATAAACGGAAAGACAGACACGGTGAACAACGTTTCAGAGGTTGCATCGATCTTTGCTCGTCATTTCGGTAAGAGTAAAAGCTACTATGCCAAAAAGCTTCGTAAAAAGAGCCGTTTTGTCTGGATGGAGCGTTCGGTACCGATTGCAAAAGCCGAAAAGCTCATGGCGGCGAAAATCACCGGTGTTGGTTACGAAAAGGAGCAGCATCGTTACTACCTCAACATCGCTTCGCAGGTTATCGGACTGACCGACAGGGATAACCGGGGGATCAGCGGCCTCGAAAAAAGGTTCCATGATGATCTGAAAGGGCAGGATGGCATAAAGGTTTTTCAACGATCAGCTATCGGAGAACGGTTTCTCGCTGCCGGAGAAGAACAGATCGATGCGCTCGAAGGTCTGAGTATTCAATTGACAATCGATGCGGACATACAGGCTATTGTCGAAGATGAGCTGCGTGACGCGGCTATCAAACACAAGGCGAAAGCTGCGATGGGGGTTGTGATGGATGTCGAAACGGGAGAAATACTTGCCATGGCCAATTACCCTGTGTTCAATATGAACAACCGGCGTAACTATCGTCCTGAAAAAGCGAGAAACAGGGTTATTGCAGATGCTTTCGAGCCGGGATCGACGGTTAAAATCGTCATGGCGGCTGCGGCTACTGAAATACTCCATCGGACTGCTGAAGATACGCTCGATGCACACAATGGATCCTTTGTGGTGCAACGGCGTGTCATACGGGACCATGAAAAGTTCGAGCGCATGACTTTTCGCGAAGCAATGGTGCACTCGAGTAATGTCATTGCGGCAAAGACAGCGATGGAACTCGGAGAAAAGACCTTTTACGATTATGTCAAGCGTTTCGGCTTTGGTCAAAAGACCGGACTCGATCTCCTCGGGGAAGTGAAAGGTCTTCTCAAGGAACCCAAGGACTGGGATAAAACCACCCTGCCCTGGATGGGTTACGGTTATGGCTTTACGGCAACACCTCTTCAGGTTCTGCAATCATATGCGGCGATTGCGAATGGAGGGATGGCGATGCGTCCCTATGTTGTGAGCAGGATACTCGATGCTCAGGGAAATGTTGTCCGGGAAACCGGTCCGGAAAAAAGGGCCAGGGTCGTCAAAGAGGAAACCGCCCGCTATCTGATCGATGAGTATCTCGAGCCGATTGTTGTGGAAGGAACCGGTATGGCTGCAGCTATTCCAGGCGTGTCGGTTGCCGGTAAAACCGGAACAGCCCAAAAACTGAAAAACGGATCGTATCGTCAAGGCGGGTATGTTGCATCGTTTGTCGGAACGTTTCCTGCCGACAAACCCAAGATCGCGGCAATTGTTGTGGTCGATGAGCCGAAACCGGAATATTATGCGAGTATGGTTGCCGCACCGGTTTTTTCGCGTATAGGGAAAAGAACGATCGCCGTATCGGAATCCCTCAAGAAAAAACTTGCAATTGTGTCACCGGCTGAGGCGGCTCTTGATTCCCTGGAAGCGGTTACCGTACCGAAGCTCGTTGGATTACAGGGACGAGATGCAAGGAAGCTGTTGGAATGGACGGAACTTGTTATGGAATATGACGGACCTTTGAAGGATATGGTTACCGGGCAACAGGTTGCTCCGGGAACCATGGTCGCTCCAGGGTCTGCGATTCGGGTTACCCTTGGGGTGTGGGGAGAAGAGCAAGCGTACAATCAGACTGGAATGTAGCGAGGGAATGGAGCGGATAAAGCTGTATATGTTACTGGAGCGGCTGGAGGTGTTGACTGTTTCAGGCGGCTGCGACCCTGATAGGGAGATTCGACAGATTGCATCGGATTCACGAGACGTCGTGAAAGGAGGCCTGTTCATTGCGGTACGAGGATTCGAAACGGATGGCCATCGTTTTATAGAGAACGCAGTGGATCGTGGGGCTGTTGTCGTAGTTTGCCAAGAGCTTCCAGGTATTCTACGTGATGCGGTCTGTTACATTGTCGTGCGGGATTCCAGGCGTTCCATGGCGCAGATCGCAAAGCGGTTTTACCATGATATAGCAGACAGGCTGAAGATTATCGGTGTCACGGGAACCAACGGCAAAACCACAACCGCTCGTCTTATGGCGGCAATGATGAACGACTGCGGGATTCCGACGGGGTATATTGGCACAGGTCTGGCGCTAGTAGGAGAGGAAACGGTTCTGCTTGGGAAAACAACTCCCGAAGCGGAAGTACTCCACCGGCTTTTTTTCATGATGGCCGAACGGGGATGTAAGGCGGTGGTTATGGAAGTTTCCTCTCATGCGCTGGTTCTGCAGAGAACCCATGGCATTCGGTTTGCTGGAGCGGTTTTCACGAACCTGACACAGGACCATCTTGATTTTCATCATACGATGGAGCGGTATGCCAAGGCGAAACAGCAGTTGATGGATGGAGTCGATCCGGAAGGCTTTGTCGTTGTCAATGCAGATGATCCGTGGGCTGCATTCATGGTGAAAAAACGTGGAAATACCGAGTTGTATTGCTGCACGGTCGGCCATAAGAAGTTCGTCTGTCAGGAAGGCGAGGAGGTGCGTGCTCGTGTGATCAAAGCGGAAATGCAGCATACAGAGGTGGAAATCGAGACAGGAGTGGGCCGGTATGAGTGTGGTTTCAGGTTACCGGGGATTTATAATGTCATGAATCTGCTCGAAGTTTTTGCAGCCGGTATTGCGATGGGATTGCAGCCGGAGCAGGCCATAGGTCGCCTTGCAGCCGCGTCCCCCGTAGAGGGAAGAATGGAAATTATCAGTGATACAACCGGAGAATTTTCGGCTGTTGTCGATTATGCGCATACGCCTGATGCTCTTGGAAAGGTGATCGAGGCATTGAGTGAGCTCAAGCCTCGAGGCGGAGCGCTCATCGTGGTGTTTGGATGCGGGGGGAACCGGGATAGCGATAAACGTCCGAAAATGGGTTCGGTTGCTGCGAAAGGTGCGGACAGGGTTATCATTACTTCGGATAATCCTCGGGATGAAGATCCAGGCGAAATTATGGATGATATCGTTAAAGGGATTGTTTCTGAAAGTTTCCACCGGTTTACAAGCCGTTCGGAGGCAATCCGTTGCGGTGTCAATCTCATGAAAAAAGGGGATATTCTGCTTGTTGCAGGGAAAGGACACGAGAACTATCAGGAAATTGCGGGAAATCGCAGGTATTTTTCCGATCGGGAAACCATAACTGCAGCCCTTGCTGCGAGAAATGCACAGCGTCAATCAGAAAAAGGGACTGAACCTGGAATATGACAGTTTGTCTGGAGAAAAAGGATTTTGAAGCCGTCGGGGAAGTCGCCGGGTACGACAGGGATTATCCTGTCATGTTTGCGGATCCATCGGTTGTGATCGACTCACGGAAAGTGACAGGCGGCGAACTGTTTTTCGCTCTCAAAGGAGAGAAAACGGACGGGCATCACTACGTTCGTCAAGCTTTTGAAAGGGGGGCGGCTTGTGCTGTTGTCAACAGGGAGTGGTATGATGCGCTGGATGCCGCAGAGAAAGAGCGAGGGTTCGGCTACCTTGTGGTCATCGATACCGTGCATGCGATGCAACAGCTCGCTAGGCTCTATCGTTCGAAGTTCGATATTCCGGTAATTGGAATCGGCGGGAGTAATGGAAAAACCACGACCAAAGAGATGACGGCGTCGGTGCTCCGGAGCCGCTACATGGTTCATATGAGTGAGGGTAATCTCAACAATCATCTTGGTGTGCCGCTCACGCTTTTCGGACTTCGCAGAGAGCACGAAATAGCTGTCGTTGAAATGGGTATAAACCACCCTGGTGAAATGGAGCTGCTCACTGCTATTGCCAGGCCTACACATGGGTTGTTGACCAACATCGGTCATGAGCATCTTGAATTTTTACGGGATCTGAACGGGGTGGCATATGCGGAAACGGCTTTGTACAGGTATCTGCAGAAGCGCCATGGTGTTGTCTTCGTGAACCGCGAAGACAAGCGGCTCGATGAGGCTGCTGCTGGAATGCCCGATACCGTTTCTTACGGTAAGAGGCTGGACGGTAATGGAGTATGGGCCGAGGATATCAGGATGGATGCCGCCGGCAGGTCATTGTTCACATTGTGTTGCCTTGCCGGAACTGTTCCCGTCACTCTGCAGTTCGCAGGCCGTCACAACGTTTCGAATGCCGTAGCAGCAGCTGCAGTTGGGCAGCATTTCGGATTGAATCCGAAAGAAATTGCGGCAGGTCTCGAAGGCCTCCGTCCTGGAAAAGGCTGGAAGCGGCTCGAGTTTCAGGATGCCGGTGGGATCATTGTCGTTAACGATACCTATAACGCCAATCCTGATTCCATGCGTCAGGCACTCGATCTGTTGTGCGCGTTGCCGACTTCAGGAAAAAGGGTTGCGGTTATCGGAGACATGCTCGAGCTGGGGGATGTCAGCGTCATGGAACATCGGGCCATCGGGCGTTACGTGGCGGGGCTTCGGCAGATCGATTCGCTCTATACTTTCGGTGAGCAGGCTGCGCTTTGCTGTACAGAAGCCGGTGCAAAATGCTCCGGACATTTTACTGAGGAAGAGGAGCTTCAGGAAGTGTTGAGTGCTTCGCTCGATCCGGGGGACGTTCTCCTGCTGAAAGCTTCGAGGGGAATGAGGCTGGAACGGTTCGCCGATGGCCTCATGGCTGATCAATAAATCGTATTTTTTTATGCTTTACTATTTGCTTCAATATATCAATGAAGTTTTCGACCCACCGGGTTTCGGTGTTATAGAATATATTACGTTCAGGGCAAGTGCTGCCGCGATCACTTCTCTTTTGATTACCATTCTTGCCGGACCCAGGCTGATTAGGTATCTCAAGTCCAAATATATCGAACCGGTCAAGGAAGAAGCGCCGGCTGAACATCGCAAGAAAAAGAAAGAGCTGCCGACAATGGGAGGGACACTGATTATTTTTTCAGTGCTTGTTTCCGGTATGCTCTGGGCAAAGCTGGACGACCCCTATGTCTGGCTTATTTTTCTTTCCGTTCTCTGGATGGGAACTATCGGGTTTGTCGATGATTACCGGAAAGTTGTGCTCAAGATCAAAGGTGGTCTATCCGCCAAGTACAAATTGATCGGTCAGGTTTCTCTCGGTCTGTTCATCGGGTTTTATACTCGTTATGATCCGGCATTTTCAGTGCTCCTGACCGAAACGACGATTCCTTTTTTCAAGGATCTGATGATCGATTACGGTTGGTGGTACATCCCTCTTGTGGTGTTTATCATTACCGCAGTGTCCAATGCGGTGAATCTCACCGACGGCCTTGACGGTCTTGCAGCCGGTATATCGGGTATCGTTGTGTTCGGGCTGGGTGGGTTTGCCTATCTTGGTGGTAACACGGTCTACGCAGACTACCTTGATATTGCCTACATTCCCGGGGGGGGAGAAGTTACGATAGTCAGTATGGCGATTGTCATGGCCTGCGTGGGATTTTTGTGGTTCAATTCCCATCCTGCAGAGATTTTCATGGGTGATACAGGATCACTGGCACTTGGCAGCGCGATAGCCGTTATTGCCCTGTTGATAAAAAAGGAGCTACTGCTGCCGGTATTGGCTGGAACGTTTCTCATTGAAACGCTTTCCGTTTCTCTACAGGTTGCATGGTTTAAATTTACCAAGTGGCGATACGGTGAAGGACAACGGATATTTCTCATGGCTCCCCTGCATCATCATTACCAGATGAAGGGATGGGCGGAAGAAAAGATTGTCATACGGTTCTGGATCATCACGCTGCTGTTTTTCCTGGCCAGTCTGATGACGTTAAAATTGAGATGAGTGTGGATGCAGAGAGTATAAAAGGGTCACATGTCAGTGTGCTCGGGGCGAAACGCAGCGGTATTGCCGCGGCGTTGCTGCTGCAGAGGCATGGAGCTCATGTTTTTGTGAGCGACAGCGAGCCTCTTGGAGACCATGAGAAAGCATGTCTTCAGCAAAGCGGTATCGCTTTCGAGGAAAAAGGTCATAGCCATAAGGTTCTCGAAGCGGACTTCTCCGTGGTGAGTCCAGGTATTCCGCCTCATGTAGCGGTTATCGAGGAGATGGGAAAGAACGGTATAGGGATGTTCAGTGAAATCGAGCTTGCATCATGGTTTTGCAAGGCACGTATACTAGGGGTGACCGGAACCGACGGCAAGACAACGACAGCGACACTGATAGCAGCCATGTGCGGTGTCGAAGCCGCTGAGCGGGGGTACAGGGTGTTCAGCGCGGGTAATATCGGTGTTCCTTTTTCATCTCTTGTCGGTAAGATGAGGCCCGGAGATGTCGCGGTTGTCGAGCTCAGCAGCTACCAGTTGGAACGCTGCACGGCTTTCAGGCCTGACGTTGCCGTTGTAACCAACATCATGCCTGACCATCTTGACCGCTATGAAGGGAGTATGCAGCGATATGCCGAAGCAAAGTACAGGATTTATGCAAATCAGCGCCAGGATGACTGGCTGGTCTATAATGCCGATAATGAAACCCTGCGTGCTCATTTTGCGGACCATCGGGAGTATGTTCCGGGATTGATACCTTTCAGCAAGAGCATAGAGCGCATCTCCGGGGTAAATGACAATTATGCGACAATGGACGGAAGGTGGCTGACAACCGTGATCGGAGGCAAAAAGGAGTCGGTAATCTGCAAGGATGATCTGTTCAAAAGAAGCTTCAGAGGGAGTCATAACCTCGAAAACGCTCTTGCTGCGGTATGCGCTGCAAGGGTTGCAGGTATCGGTATTGCTCCGGTACGGGAAGCCCTCGAAACGTTCGGTGGCGTGGAGCATCGCCAGGAGTTTGTAGGAACTTTCAATGGAGTTGACTGGGTAAACGATTCGAAAGCAACGAATCTCAACGCGCTGCGGCGGGCACTTGAAACCGTACCGGGTAAAGTTGTTTTGATAGCTGGCGGGCGTGAAAAAGGGGGTGATTTCAGCGAACTGGAGGATACGGTTCGCCAAAAAGTTTCGATATTGGTGGCTTTCGGTGAATCGAGAGATAAATTTATTGCAGCGTTTTCCTCTCTCGTCAGGATTGTCCAGGCCTCCTCCCTGGAAGAGGCGGTGTCGCTTGCCAGGCTGAATGCGGCTCAGGGTGAAACTGTTCTTTTCTCGCCGGGATGCTCGAGTTTCGACATGTTTGATAATTTCGAGACAAGGGGCAAAATGTTCAAGATGTGTGTTCGGGGGAGAGCCGAATGAGACAGCGTGAAGAGAGAGTCGAGATAAGCACAGGCGGGAGGATTGCTTCGCCGGGTCAGACCGTCGAGGCCAATAGTGTTGCAGGTAAACTTCTGCTTCTTATCGTTGTTTTTTTGATGTGTATCGGGGTGGTTGTCGTTTACAGCAGCGGGGCCGGATGGGCGCAGAGGAAGTTTTCGAATCCCGAGTACTTTCTGTGGAGGCAGGTGTTTTTCACGTTTTTGGGACTGGCAACGGTGATTGTGTTTTCTTCGATCGATTATCGAATTTTCAAAAAGCTGAGCAAGGTTCTTTTCTTTCTGAGCATTGTTCTTCTTGCCGGCCTTTTGTTTTTCAAATTCATAGGAGTCATCAAAGGGGCGGCTCGCTGGATTCCTCTTGGTCCTATAAGCTTTCAGGTATCCGATTTCGCCAAGTATGCCCTGATTTTTCATTTTGCGAGACTGATCACCGACAAGCGGGATTTCATCAAGGATCTCAATGAAAGCTATTATCCATTGCTCACACTTTTACTCACGGTCGTTGCACTCATTGCTTTTGCGCCTAACTTCAGCACGGCATCACTTGTTGCAACCATCGGTTTTACCATGATGTTTCTCGGAGGGGTCCGGTTCAAGCATCTGCTCGTTACAGCCGTTCCGCTCATTCCTCTGGCAGGGTTGTTTGCGATAGCGCAGCCATACAGAGTCGCAAGGCTTTTGTCGTTTTTCAATGGAGGGGACGAGCAACAGCTTTCCTATCAGGTACGTCAGGCTCTCATAGGTCTCGGCAACGGCGGGATGTTGGGACTGGGTATCGGTGAGAGTAAACAGCGCGAGCTTTTTTTACCGCTTTCCTACAATGATTTTGTGTTTGTGATTATCGGAGAGGAATTCGGATTTATCGGAGCCGTGGCAGTTCTCACTCTTTTTGCCGCCTTTTTTGTCTGCGGACTGATCATTGCCAAGAACGCTGCAGATGGTTTCGGTCGTTTTGTCGCGCTTGGCATCACCATTACCATCGTGCTGTATGCATTTATCAATATAGCGGTTGCAAGTCATGTGCTTCCTACAACGGGGGTACCTCTGCCCTTTATCAGTTACGGAGGGACAGCACTTCTGTTCAATTCGCTCGGGGTAGGTATTCTTGTCAACATATCGAGGAAAAGAAAAGGAGGAGAGAGACTCTCTCCCGATTCCGATAGAAGAGGAGGTGCGGGATGAGGGTTATCTTTGCGGGCGGAGGAACGGGCGGTCATCTTTATCCGGCAGTGGCTATGGCCGAAGAGCTTCTGAAACAAATGCCTGATGCGAACGTTACGTTTGCCGGTACGGAAAAAGGCATCGAGGCGAGAGAGGTCCCCCGACTGGGTTACGGTCTGGATACCTTCAAGGTTCGCGGTTTCAGTCGTGGGCGGTCACTGGCCGATATGCTCGGTAATGCAGGCGTGTTGAGTGATTTTACCGGTGCGGTCAGCAAGGCGACCTCCCTGATCAGGAAAGAGCGTCCCGATGTTGTTGTCGGTACAGGCGGGTTCGTCAGCGCACCCTTGCTCCTTGCTGCACAGATGCTCGGGAAAAAAAATCTTATACAGGAGCAGAATGCGTATCCCGGTATGACGACACGGTTGCTTTCTTTGTTTGCTACCGAAGTGCATCTTTCTTTTCCCGACAGCAGCCGATTCCTGAAAAGAAAGAAGGGGATTTACGTTTCAGGCAATCCCGCCCGCAGTTTTTCTCTCACCAACTGCAGAGAAGCTAGAAAAGGGTTTGGTCTCGATCCAGGGCTCCCGACTCTCCTTGTCTTTGGTGGAAGCAGGGGGGCGCGATCTATCAACAATGCGGTTAAACGATGGCTGGGTGAACTCGAGGGTATGACGAATGTCATCTGGCAAACCGGTTCACTGGACATCGAAGCGATCGGCAATGAGTGCGTTCCTTCGAGTAATCTGTGGATCGGGCCTTATATCGACGATATGGGAAGTGCGTACTCCGCGGCTGATCTCGTCCTTTGCAGGGCAGGGGCTTCGACCGTAGCGGAACTGACCAATCTCGGCAAGCCGGCGATTCTGGTTCCCTATCCCTATGCGACCGGGAATCATCAGTTCTTCAATGCAGAAGCATTGTCTAAAGATGGAGCGGCGGTGTTGATCCCCGACGATGAGATTAGCGGCAAGGAGGCGAAAGAACAGGTTTATGGGTTGCTGAAGGACAGCGTGAGTCGGGGAAAAATGGCGACTGCTTGCAGACAGCATGGAAAACCTCAAGCGGCGAGCGAACTGGCAGGGAGAATCATTCAATTGGGAAAAAGCTAAACGAGATAGACGTGGAACTGGGAAATACAAAATGTGTCCATATAGTCGGGATAGGCGGGGCCGGGATGAGTGCGATTGCCGAATTGTTATTGAAATCAGGCTTAACCGTTACCGGTTCGGATATTGCCGTCAATGAAGTCACGGAAAAACTCAAGGAAGAAGGGGCAACCGTTGCGAAAGGGCATAGTGAAGAGAATATAGGAGAGAGCGATGTCGTTGTGTACTCATCCGCCATATCGGCACGTGACAATGTGGAGATTGCCGCGGCACTGCGAAAGGGTGTGCCGGTGATCAAGAGAGATGAAATGCTCGGTGAACTGATGCGGTATAAAAGTGGTATCTGTGTTGCAGGAACTCATGGTAAAACCACGACAACAGCGATGATCGCAACGATGCTCATCGAGGCTGGAGAAGCTCCGACGGTCATGATTGGCGGGATTTCGGATTACCTGAAAGGAAGCACCAGGGTTGGTGACGGTCGGTACATGGTCATAGAGGCAGACGAGTACGATCGTGCATTTCTCAGGTTGACTCCATCCCTCGCCGTGATCAACAGTCTCGAGGTCGAGCATACCGATACCTATGGCGGGATAGAGGATCTCAGGGAGGCTTTTATCGCTTTTGCCAACAAGGTGCCGTTCTACGGGAGGGTGCTGTGTTGTGTTGACTGGCCTGAAGTACGCAACATCATTCCTCAGCTCGACAGACGTTCGATTACTTACGGTATAGAGGAGTCTGCGGATTTTATGGCACGGGATATAGAAATCGACCGAAACAGAACCTTTTTTACGGTAGACCATCAAAAAAAGGAAATGGCCCGTTTCAACATCGCCGTTCCAGGGCGGCACAATGTGCATAACGCGCTGGCGGCAATTGCCACTGGTGTGGAGATGGGGCTGCCGGTCGAACGCCTTGTTTCGGGGCTCGCCGCGTTCAACGGGATGAGAAGACGGTTCCAGATCAGGTACGGGAAGGATGGGGGGCCTGTCATCATTGACGATTACGCACATCATCCCTCCGAGGTCAAGGCTGCGGTCAAGGCTGCGAAAGCGGGATGGCGGGATTTTGAGATTGTCGCTGTGTTTCAGCCTCATCTTTTCTCCAGGACAAGGGATTTTTCGAACGAGTATGGCTGGGCGCTTTCAAATGCAGATAGCGTTGTTGTTACCGATGTGTTTGCCGCACGAGAAAATCCTGATGATTTTCCCGGTATCGATGGAGCTCTTGTAGCAAAGGCGGCGACTGTTGCCGGGGCAAAAAAGGTGAGGTTTATACCAGGAATGGAGGAACTCTGCTCCATCCTGGAAGGTTACTGTGTGGCAGGAAAACTTTTGCTTTGTATGGGTGCCGGGAGTATAACCAAAGTCGCGCTGGAGCTTGCCGGGAAATGTCAGCGCAGGAACCAATGAGTTGGAAGGAAACGTTTGAGCGTAATCCATTTTCTAAACAGATCAACAGATATAGAGATGATCAGTACTGAAGAACTGCTGGATGCTATCAAGGGTCGTGTGCTGCTTGGTGAGCCAATGAAAGAGCATACAGCACTGAGAGTCGGAGGATCGGCTGATTTTTATGTCGACCCTCTTGATAGAGACGATCTTTGTCGGGCGTTGTCGCTTTTTGAAGAGAGAAATCTTCCCTATACCCTTATCGGAAGGGGAACAAACCTTGTGGTTCATGATGACGGTATCAGGGGTGCTGTTATCGTGACGTCGAGAGCATTGGGAAATTACACGATCAAGAAAAATATTCTAACCTCCGGCGCCGGGGTCCCGCTTCCGGTGATTGCCGAAAAGACATTTTCTCTTTCTCTTGGTGGTCTCGAGATGCTGCAGGGGATTCCCGGAACAGTTGGAGGGGCTGTTGCAATGAATGCAGGGGCGTACGGCCAGGAAATGTCAGGTGTCGTATCCTGGGTCGAAACATTCGAAAACGGAAAACCATGTGTGATCTCCGCAGAGGACATCCGGTTTGGCTATCGTTATAGTTCTCTCAGGGAGAGTGCCATTCTTGGAGCGGGTATGAAGCTCGAGAGACTTTCCGCTGTACAACATGATAAAAGAGCCCGGCTCCGCAGGGAGGCGTTCGAGAAAAGGGTTGCTTCACAACCGTTGTCATGGCCCAATGCAGGAAGTGTTTTTCGTAATCCGCGGCCAGAAGAGAATCCTTCCGGTCTCAGTGCCGGTCAGATGATAGATGCCTGTGGGCTCAAAGGAAGCCGGAAAGGTGGTGCGATGATTTCAGAAGAGCATGCCAACGTTATCATCAATACCGGTGATGCGGTTTCGGCAGATGTTATGGAGTTGATTTGTGTTGCGAAAGAACATGTCCAAAAGATGTTCGGGGTATCTCTTGAACTGGAAATAAAGCTTCTCGGATATGAAAAAACCTTGTGCTGATGGAAGGATTTGTCTATGACGATGACCTCGGTACTCCTCCGGAAAAGCCTGACGAACCAGCCGGGTTGGAGGACGGGACTGATTCTGGCACTGCCGGCCCGCGGTGGCGCTTTATCGCACCGGTGTTGCTTGTTCTTTCGACAATGCTTCTCGGGCTGGGGATCTATGCTCAACACTGGAAAAGGAGCGTCTGGGTAAGGGATGTCGTTATCTGTGGCAACCGCTTGCTGGATGCCGGGGAGCTTCGGGAAAAGGCTGAAGGACTTCTCGGCAGAGATCTTGACGATGTTGATGATGCAGTGCTAACGAAGCGTTATACCGAGTTGCCCTATATCCGGAGGGTCGGTATCGAGAAAGAGATGAACGGAATCGTTCGGGTCACGATTGAAGAACGTGTGCCCATGGTGAAGGTGGTGAATGGTGAGAAAGTTCAGGTTATTGACACGGAAGGTTATATCTTGCCTTATCGTGACCTTCCCCCTTCCTCATCGAGGCTTTTTCAGGTCACCGGAATGAAAACAAGACATGACGAAGGAACGCACTTGGAAAAAGCCGATGAAAAGCATTTTGCCGTTCTCAAAGAGATGATCGAAGCTTTGACAGTGTCTGAATATGCCCGGTTATTGATACGGGATGTATGTCTGGAAGGCGGAAGCGGAGCGTATTTTTCGGTTGCCGACTCCCCTACCCGTTTTATCGTCGGGAATGATGGAGACTACAAGGAAAAGTTGAAAAAATTCGAGATATTCTGGCAAAAGGTGGTTGAAAAAATGGGACTCGACGGTTATGAAAAGGTCGATTTGCGATTTGATAAAAGAGTTTTTGCTGTAGAGAGTGGCCGTAGGAGTTCGCAGAGGATATCGCCCTGATATCATCGTGTACAGGATGAAATAATGCAGAAAAGCAATATAGTCGTTGGGCTTGACATAGGGACAACAAAGGTATGCGTTGTCGTTGCCGAAATGGATGAAATGGGGAAACTCAACATTCTCGGTAAAGGTCGTACCGATTCTGAAGGGCTTCAGCGGGCCACGGTGGTCAACATCAACAAAACTGTCGATGCCATCAAATCGGCGGTTGCCGATGCCGAGCGTGAATCCTCGATTCGTATAAAAGGGGTCAATGTGGGTATCTCGGGAGCTCACGTTCATTGCATCAACAGTAATTCCGAAATAAGTGTCAATCAGTCCGGTGTCGTCAACGCTTCGGATGTAAAGCGTTTCCTTGAAAAAGCGAAGACCAATATCCGTTATCTGGACATCGATCATGAGATCATCCATGTGATTCCCCAGGAGTTCATCGTCGATGATCAGGAAGGCGTACTTGATCCGATCGGGATGGCCGGAACTACGATGCGTGGCAGCGCTTATATCGTTGTAGGGATGAAAACCAAGATCCGCAATATCAAGCAATGTGTTGAGAAAGCGGGTCTTGAAGTCAACGCCATGACATTCGAGCCTATTGCGTCGGGTCTTGCTGTTATGAAGAAGAGCGAGAAAAAGAGTGGCGTTGTCATTATCGATATCGGTGGGGGGACAACAGAGGTCGCTATCTATATCGATGGAGCGATACGTTTTTCGGAAGTGATCAAAGTCGCAGCCAATGATGTGACGCATGATGTGGCATACGGAGTCAAGGCTCTTTACGAGGTTGCCGAAGAACTCAAGATCAAGCATGGTTTCGCTTATTCGAAGGAGCGGATCGAGGATGAGGAGATATTGATAGAAGGTATAGAGGGGCGCCCCTGCAAGTCTTTCATGAAAAGTTCATTGACCTTGATTATCGAGGCTCGCATGATAGAGATTTTCGAACTGATCAGAGAGGCTGTCAAACGTTCGGGATATTTTGAGTATTTGAATGCCGGCGCGGTCATTACCGGTGGTGGGAGTTTGATTCCCGGCACCGATACGCTTGCATCGAATATTCTGGGACTCGATGTGAGGACCGGTTTTCCCGAAGGGGTGTCGGGTGGTATCAAGGGTGCAATCAACAACCCAATTTATGCTACGGTTATGGGGCTTGTTGCATATTCTTTTGAAAACAGTGATTTCCAGGATAGCGATGTGATTGACTTGCGTGACGGCCAGACGGAATCTGTCGATGCCGAAGAGAGCCATCCAGAGGGAGAAACGGGAAAGAAAATAGTCGATCGCTTGAAAGACTGGTGGGAAAAGCTTTGAGAGGGTCCTTAAAAAGGAGGAGTGTGATACATGGCGTTTGAACTGGATCCCGGCTTGTTTGAGCATGAGGAGGAAAGAGGCGTTTCCATCAAAATCGTCGGGGTAGGCGGGTGCGGTGGAAATGCGGTCAACAACATGATCGACCGCAGGATTGCCGGTGTGGATTTTATCGCCTTCAATACCGACCGTCAGGCTTTGTTGAATTCCAAAGCTCCTACCAGAATTCAGATCGGCAAAAAGGCTACCAACGGTCTCGGCGCAGGCGCAGATCCTGCGAAAGGGCGCCAGGCTGCGGAAGATGACCGTGAGTTGATCGCCGATCAGCTTCGGGGTGCGGACCTTGTTTTTATCGCAGCAGGAATGGGTAAAGGGACCGGGACAGGAGCCGCTCCGGTTATTGCTTCCATAGCAAGAAACATGGGGATTCTTACCATCGGGGTTGTCACCCGCCCGTTCAGTTTTGAAGGGAGGATCAAGGCCGAAATAGCCGATGGTGGTATTGCCGAACTGCGAAAATATATCGATACGCTCATCGTTATCGAGAACGAAAAGATTCTCAGTATAGCCGAAGAGGGAATCAGTGCTACCGAGGCCTTCAATATGGCTAATGACGTGCTTTACCGGGCAGCGAAAGGAATTGCGGATATCATTACCAGTCATGGTCATGTCAATGTCGATTTCGCCGATGTGAGGAGCATTATGTTCGGTGCAGGAGATGCCGTGATGGGATCGGCGTCGGCCTCTGGTGAAAGGCGGGCACTCAAGGCTTCTGCCGATGCTATTGCAAGCCCACTTTTGGAAGGTGTCACTCTCAAAGGGGCAAAAGGGGTGCTGGTCAATATGACCGGTGATGTTACCATGCGGGACATGTCCGATGCCATGAGCTATCTCGAAGAGCAGGTGGGAAGGTCGGCTAAAATAATAAACGGATATGTGGAAAATCCCGAAGCTTCGGGAGAAATAAGGGTGACGGTTATCGTTACAGGTTTCAGTCGTGATCGGGAGGATCCGCAGGATGACAAGATTTCCGATAATGTGTATATGGTCGATGCGCTGTCATCCAGAGGCAAGTTCTCCCCGCCGATGTCCCGTCAGGTTGCGCAAGGTACGCATGATCTAACACCTGATGATCTTCGAATCCCCGCTTACATTCGCAGGAAAATTGCTATTCACGATCCGATGGAAGTCGGGTCTCCTTCCAAAGAGGGGGGATCAAAAACCGAGGAGAACTCTGATGATATGATTCGCAAGGGAGAGTCCAGCATGCCCGCTTATTTGCGGCGGCGCAAGCAGTAATTCAAACTGATCATCATGCCCTCGGTGCAATGGCCTGGGCCAGTTGGAAATTTTTTCAGAATCGTAACGCAAAAAGGCCGGCCGATGGCAATTCTTTTTCAATGACAGATTATCTTCAGACCGGACACCGGCTGCCGGTATCTTTATTATCAAGTTTATCGTTGATGGATGCAAGAAAACATTGAACGATCGGGACAATCAAGAAACAGGCCTTCGTTCAGAACGTTTCTGTTTACGGCATCTTCTTACCGCAAGCTTGCAGGTATGTCGGCCTGGTTGCTGCACAGGTTTACAGGGCTCGCGCTTGTAGCGTATCTCGTTTTACATATTATGGGGTTGCGCTCGCTTGCCGATCCCGCGGCATTTGAAATCTATGTGACAACATATCGAAATCCCCTGTTCAAGATAGCCGAGGCTATCTTGCTCGGATCGGTTGCATTTCATGCATTCAACGGGGTGAGAATAATGATTCAGGATGCATTTTACCGTTCCGAGCGACAGCGACAGTTGTTCTATGGCGTCTTGGTGTTGACGTTTGTCGTGACACTTGTCGGTGGACTGTCGATTATTTTTCCATACTTCATAGCCCCAATGCTTCCATGAGCAGCCAGAATGAGAATCAGGAGGTCCGCTCGCCGGTCCGTTTCAAGGCTTTCGGATGGTTGATGCAGCGTATAACGGGTGTCGGCCTTTTGTTGTTTCTCGGTCTGCATTTCTGGTTGCAGCATATGCCGAACGGTTTTCTCGCTACAGCCGAAGAATATAACAGCATACTCAGGGAGCTCGGGTCAACCGGACAGGAGTTCGCCGATGCGATTGCAGAGGGGGCGCTGAAGGAGGCGTTGCCGGGAGAGCATGTCATTACCTACAGTAAAGTTCTCGAGAGATTGCAAACGCCGTTATGGAAAATGATCGATGTCATGCTGTTGTTTTTGGCGTTGTCGCATGGTATGCTTGGGGTCAGCAGATCTCTTGGAGACTATATGCATAACGAACGTTTAAGGAAGATAGCCGTGGCAGCTGGTTGGACGGTAAGCGTGTTGCTTGCCTGGCAGGGCACTATGGCGGTTATGTCTGTTGGAATGAATTAGGATAATTGGATTATGCAGGTTGTTTACCATGATGTGATCATTGTCGGTTCCGGTCTCGCAGGGCTCAGGGCAGCGGTTGAAGTTGCCGGAAAACACGATGTTGCCGTCCTATCGAAGCTTCATCCTCTTCGGTCTCACTCCGGAGCGGCCCAGGGGGGGATATCTGCTGCACTTGGCAATGCCGAGAAAGATTCTCCACAATGGCACGCATACGATACCATCAAGGGGTCGGATTATCTGGCAGATCAGTATGCCGTGGAGGTAATGTGTAACGACGCTCCCCGAGCGATTATCGAGCTTGAACATCTCGGTGTACCTTTTTCTCGCTTCGACAACGGCCGCATAGCACAACGCCCTTTCGGCGGGCATACCAGCAACTTCGGAAAGACTCCGGTTCGCAGAACATGCTATGCTGCCGATAGGACTGGTCATGTTTGTCTGCATACACTGTATGAACAGTCCATGAGAAAAGGTGTCAGCTTTTATGATGAATATCAGGTACTGGATCTGTGTATGGCCGAAGGAGCCGTGAACGGAATTGTCGCCATCGAACTCAAAACCGGACAGCTCATGCTTTTTCATGCCCGGGCTGTCATGTTCGCTACCGGTGGCTATGGAAAAGCATGGAGGACCACGTCAAACGCTTTTGCCAATACCGGGGACGGACTGGGCATAGTGCTGAACAATGGGATGCCTCTGGAGGACATGGAGTTTGTGCAGTTCCATCCGACCGGTCTTTATCGGCTTGGCATACTGATTACCGAAGCTGCAAGAGGTGAGGGAGGAATCCTGAGAAACGGACAGGATGAAAGGTTTATGGAGCGCTATGCGCCGAGCATCAAGGATCTTGCGCCGCGTGATATTGTAAGCAGAAGCATCTACGAGGAGATCCGGCATGGCCGCGGTGCAGGGCCGATGAAAGACCATGTTCTACTTGATTTAACGGGGTTGTCAAAAGAGAAAATCGTTGAAAAGCTGCCTGAAATCGAGTCGTTCGCAAAGATTTACCTTGGCGTGGATCCTGCGGCAATGCCGATTCCGGTACAGCCGACCTGTCATTATGCCATGGGAGGAATACCCACCGATGTAAACGGCAGGGTGAGTGGAGATGCGGAAGGACGTGAAGTTCCGGGGTTTTGGGCTGCAGGAGAGGTTGCCTGTGTGTCGGTGCATGGCGCAAACCGTCTCGGCTCCAATTCTTTGCTGGATCTGATTGTTTTCGGTAGACGTGCAGGTAAAGATATCAACCGGTATCTCGACAGGGTCTGTCTCACTCCGATTCCTCTCGATACAGGGGCTGCTGCCCGGATGAGTGAGAAAATTACCGCTCTTAAAGGACGGGAGGCCGGTGAGGCGATTACCCCGATCAGAACAGAACTGCAGAAAGTCATGATGGAAAACGTGTCGGTGTTTCGTCATGAACAAGGACTTTCGGAGGCGGTGGAGACCATCACGGCACTTCAGAAAAGGGCTGAAGCGATAAAAGTTTTCGATCGGAGTGAAAAGTTCAATACGGAACTTCTCGAGGCTATCGAGCTGCAACATATGATAAACTACTCGAAAGCTGTTGCGGTATCGGCCCTTGAACGAAGGGAGACAAGAGGTGCGCATAGCAGGGACGATTATCCGTCACGGGATGATGCGGCATGGTTGATGCATTCGATTTGTTTTCTTGAAGAGGGAGGGGCGATTACACATATGCAGAAGGCTGTCGACCTTTCTCTTGCGTCTTCCCGTCCAGAATTTGTTCCGAAAGAGCGCAAGTATTGAATGAAAGGAGTTTGGAATGTGACGTCTGTATGTGGTCTATTTGAAATCATAGGAAATAAAAAAAGGAGTTGAATAATTTATGAAATACCGGACAATATCGGCGGCAGAGGCGGTTACTGTCGTCGAGTCGGGAAACAGGGTTTTTCTGCAAACAGCTGCGGCTACACCGCAGAGGCTTATCGATGCTCTCGTTGGCCGGGCGGGTGAGCTGCGTAACGTTGAAATTGTAAGCCTTCATACAGAAGGCGATGCTGCGTATGTCCGTCCGGAGTATAGTGATAGCTTTAGGCTCAATGCCTTGTTTGTCGGCAGGAATGTGCGATCTGCCGTTCAGAAGGGGCTGGCAGACGCCATACCTATTTTTTTAAGTGATGTGCCGGCACTGTTTTACAGAAATGTCCTGCCTCTCGATGTTGCATTTGTTCATGTTTCTCCTCCGGACCGCCATGGATACTGTTCCCTCGGAGTATCGGTGGATGCGGCGCGGGCAGCGGTTCATACAGCAAAGACGGTTGTTGCACAGGTGAACCCGAATATGCCCCGGACACACGGTGAAGGATTGCTGCATGTGAGTCATATCGACTCCATGGTTGATGTTGACGATCCACTTCCTGAAGGTCCGAGTCATGAATTGACCGATATCGAACAAAAAATCGGACAGAATATTGCCTCCATAGTCGAAAACGGTGCAACTCTTCAGATGGGTATCGGCGCTATTCCCGATGCCACCCTTGCTGCGCTGATACATCATAGAGATCTGGGGATTCATACGGAAATGTTTTCCGATGGAGTTGTCGATCTTGTTGAAAAAGGTGTTATCACAGGAAGGTACAAATCTACCCATAATGGAATCATTGTCGCCAGTTTTCTCTTGGGATCGCGCAGGCTCTATGATTTTGTCGATGACAATCCGCTTGTTGAGATGTTCGGCTCGGACTATATAAACGATACCAAAGAGATCCGGAAGAATCCCAGGGTCACTGCAATCAACAGTGCCATTGAAATCGATATGACCGGGCAGGTTTGTGCCGATTCCATAGGGCATCGGCATTTTTCCGGTGTCGGGGGACAGATGGACTTCATTCGCGGTGCGGCGCTTTCTCCCGATGGAAAACCCATCATAGCGCTTCCTTCAGTTACCAAACGTGGTGAGTCCCGGATTGTTCCTGTGCTCAAGGCTGGAGCGGGAGTTGTGACCACAAGGGCTCATGTGCAATATGTCGTTACGGAATACGGGATTGTAAACCTTCACGGAAAAAACATGCGGCAGCGTGCCGAGGCGCTTGCAAGTATCGCTCATCCGGATTTTCGTGAAGATATCTGCCGGACAGCTCATGATCTTTACGGTGGTTACAGGAAGGTTTGCCCATAGAAACGAAAAAAGCAGTTTCCGCTGATAGAGAAACTGCTTTTCAATGAAATTTTTCGAGGAGTTTTTAGGCCGGTTTAACCGCCTCGACATAGAGGTGCTCGTAACGGCGGACCATACGAACATCCGTGAATCCGATTTTTTCGAGAATAGGCTTGTAATTTGACTGCTCCTTGAAGCCGAGAACCGAAAACGGCATACCGATTCCCATGATATAATGACTGAGATAGTCGTAGTTCGGGTGTTCCTTTTCATCGACTATCATATCGAGTACGAGTACTTTACCTCCAGCTTCGAGTGCGCTGAACGCCTTTGCACACATCATTTCGGTAAGCTGGTCATTTGCCGAATAGAGAATTCTGCAGAACATAACTGCATCGGCCGAAGGGTATTCATCCCTGTAAATGTCAACGGCGGCCCCCCTCAATCTGTCTCCAAGACCTTTTTCAGCAGCGTTTTCATCGACAAGCTCAATTGCTCCGGGCAGATTCAGAATGGTGGTGTCGAGCTGTGTGTACTTTTTGCCAAGTGCCGCCGAAATATCTCCTATGCCGCCTCCTACATCGATAAGTTTTTCGTTGGATGAGAGGTCGGCTTCTTCAAGTAGCAACTTAATTGCGAAATGAGCGTTGCGACGGTGTATCTCTTCGAAATAAAGATTTTCTTCTTTGGTTTTCGGAGGGTAAGAGGTTTCTCCTTTGTAATCGAGTTTGCCTCGTACAGCTTCAGCCATGTTCATATAGAAATTTTCGGCGGTATAAGCCATGGCTTTTGCAACGGGAACCATATAGAGATTCGGGTGCTCCTCGTTGGGAACGAACATGCTATTTGCGAAATCGGTCAAATTCCACTTGCCGTTTTCCTGCGCGGTGATTCCGACCTGACGAAGTGCTTCAAGCAACATTCCAAGCCGCTGCGGTACGGCACCGATATCTTCGGAAAGGGTTTCAACGTCTTTTGCTTCGCCGGCGAGATGAGTGAAAATGTCGAGTTCAAGTGCAGCCTTGAAACAGCCGAATTCCACGAGCCCCTTGAAAAGAATCTCGTTGGCTCGTTGATTACATTTCAGCAATTCAGTGTCATTCATGTTCAGGTAAGGCTAAAAGTTAAAGGCCTAAGCTGGTAAACGATATTCCCTCTGTCCCGGTGTTCGGCAAGTTCGGACATTCGATCAACTTAGGAATGATTGGAGTGGATTCCGATGTTTTTTTATATAAACCTCAATTTACCCCAAAAAGCGTTATGAAACAACTATAAGGAAAGCAGGTTGTTCCGTATACTTTGAGTATGGAAGCAGTTAAACGTGAAAGACATCGCTATTGTCTGTATCGGCGTTCGGTCTTTGACTGTGGTATGCTGATGGGTAACGTCCAGTGACTGGTAACGAGGCCGGGCGTCAAGGAAATGACGATGCCGTAAAGGAGGGTTGCTATGCTGTCGAGTCTTTCGAAACTGTCGGATGAACAGTTACAGGAGGTCAAAGCTTTGGAAAAAAGTATCGGCAAGACACTGTTGTCGTACTCGAGTTACGATGTCGTCGCCGACGATCTCACAGAAAAGGAATTGCTGCAGGTTAAAGAGCTGGAGAAAAAGCTCGGTACAGCTCTGGTAGTGGTCAGGAAGCCGAAGCAGGAGAGTTGATGCCGATCAAGGTTATCATTCGTCCGGTTTTTCCATTTTCCTTGCGGTATGAAAAGAAGTCGTTGTTGTTTTTTGCAGTACAGAACGGTGAAACTTCGATCGAATTACCGGGAATTCCTGCATCGAGCAACTGATCGACGTTGGCTGCAGCAAGATCGAGCATGAAGCGACCGTTGGGTGAGAGAGCGAGGTGCTTGCCGGCGAAATGGTCGGCTACATCCTTTCCAACCTCGTACTCACTTGCGGATATACCTGTGCCGATCCAGGCGAGACAGGCGGATGGTGATGTATCGAAGTGTTTCATCATAGCTTCGATTGTCCTTCCGATGATGTTTTCTGCAGTTCCTTTCCATCCCGCATGTGCGGCGCCTGCCGCTCGATGCTCATAGTCGAAAATGAGTACGGGAAAGCAGTCTGCTGTGAGTACGCAAAGAAAAATATTTTCCCGGTCGGTTATAAATGCATCGTATCCTGTACGATGTCCTCCCTCAAAGGCATGAAGAATCCTTGTTCCGTGTACCTGATCAGCGGTGACCAGTGACGAGGTGTCGACGTTCAGGTGTTCGCAGAGTATCGATCGGTTCTTGGCAACGTTTGCCGGATTATCGGGGGTATTGTGCCCGAGATTCAACGTTGCGAAAGGTGCCTGGCTCACACCGCCGTGACGAGTTGTTTGCAGGGCGTGGAGTCCGGGGATTTGCGAAAAGATTTCAGGTTGTATAAACAGCTTGTTCATCAGGCGCTCATGGCAAGATCTCGTGGGTACCCTGCGGTTTTATAGGGTATGGTACAACAATCGTTCAATTTAGGCGAAAGTGTTATCTTTGGCAAAGAGAACATAGGATGTTGAACGTAAACCATAATTGAAGCGTGAAAATACTAGTGATCGGCGGCGCAGGTTATATCGGGAGCCATGTAGCCAGGGAGTTCCTCGATAGAGGGTACGACGTAACGGTTCTGGATAACCTTTCTTCAGGAACACGCCGGAACCTCTTCGAAGAAGCAGTCTTTCAGCATGGTGATATCATGCAACCGTTACGACTACGTGAAATTATGGCGGAAGGTTATGACGGCTGTGTACATCTTGCCGCATTGAAAGCGGCAGGAGAGTCCATGATCGAACCGGAAGCCTATGCCCGGATGAATATAGCAGGTACGATAAACATTTTGAATGCAGCACTTTCGGCCGGGATACCGAATATGATTTTTTCGTCTTCAGCTGCGATATTCGGTTCGCCCAGATATTTGCCGATCGATGAAGAACATCCGAAAGACCCTGAAAACTTCTACGGATTCACCAAACTCGAGATCGAGCGATTGATGGAGTGGTACGATCGCCTGAAAGGATTGAAGTATGCCTCGATCCGTTATTTCAACGCAGCCGGTTATGATGTACGGGGGCGAATACAAGGCCTGGAAATGAAACCGGAAAACCTGCTGCCGATCGTAATGGAAACGGCAGCCGGAGTGCGTGAGGGGATGAAGGTATTCGGAGAAGATTACCCTACCAGGGACGGAACATGTATCCGTGACTACGTCCATGTGAGTGATCTTGCAGCAGCGCATGTGACGGCATTCGAGTATCTTGCTGAAAAAAAAGAGAGTCTGGCGGTGAACCTGGGCAGTGAAACCGGGGTCACGGTGCTGGAGATGATCGAGAGAGCACGTGAGATTACCGGACATGATATCCCGGCAGCCATGTCGGAAAGACGTCCGGGTGACCCGGCAGAGCTTGTTGCATCGTCGAAGAAGGCAAGAGCACTGCTCGAATGGCAACCTCGTTACAGCGATCTCGATACCCTGATCGATTCAACGTGGCAGGTGTATCGTCGTAATTTCAATGTAACCTGATCTTTTTCCATGGGAGCCCACCGCAAGAAAAAACCTGTTTATACGCTCAGTCTCATTCCCGTCGGAGGCAGGTCGAAGCCCGTAACGCTGTTAAAAGGTGTTCCGGCAACCTTCGTCATCGTCTTCTTGCTTATGCTGGGGTTGCTGATTTCCTTGGCTGGACTGATTTTTTTCGTAACCCCCTTGTATACGATGCTTCCAGGATGGACGCTGCCAGTCCATCAGAAAGAGCTTGTCGCTCTCCAGGCAAAGCGAGTGGACAGCCTCATCGTTGAAATCGAAAACATGCAGGCATTCACTCAAAAAGTGGAGGGGATCATGTTTCAGGAAAAGGCAATGGTAGAGAATGAAGGCGGTGTCGGCGAAAGAGCCGGGCGAAGGGTTTTCGAAGCCGGCATCGTCCCTCCTCCATTTTCCGGTGGTGCGATCACTCCCGGAAAATTTACCGGTAGGTTGGTGACAGGTTCGATCTCACAACGATTCAAACCGAAAAAGAGCCACTACGGGGTGGATATCGCCACTGCACGAAACGAGCCGGTAGGGGCTGTTGCCGACGGTTCGGTGGTTTTTTCTGACTGGACGGGTACATTCGGGTATACAATAATCGTCGATCATGGTGAATACATGACGTTTTACAAGCATTGCAGTCAGCTTTTCAAAAAAGGAGGCGAGCAGGTGAAGCTTGGGGAAGTCATTGCACTTGCAGGTGATACCGGTCAGGAATCTTCGGGTGTTCACCTGCACTTTGAAGTCTGGAAGAACGGTATTCCCGTCGACCCGGAAGCCTATCTGAATTTTTCAATGTAAACAGGTGTACAATATGTTCAGTAAAAAAGGAAAAAAACGCAGATCCGGCTCGACCGGAGGCTTGACTCTTCTGATGGAAGGTACTTCTGTGCAAGGAGAACTTGCGGCTGATGGCGACATCAGGGTTGACGGGAACGTATCCGGCCAGGTTACCTGCAGATCAACGCTGATCATTGGCAGTGAAGGGGTCGTCGAGGGTGAAATAAGCGCCGAGAACATGAGGGTTGCAGGAAAGTTCAGTGGAAATGCCGAAATTTCCGGAGAACTTCGGCTTGAAGCCACTGCTGCAATCGACGGTGACCTGAGGGTTACAGCTCTCGACGTCGAGGACGGGGCGAAACTGAACGGTAGAGTTTTCATGAAACAGGATGAAGGGTTCAAAGAGCAGCTGCTGGAAAGAGAGCCCGAACCGCAGCTTTCAGGGTTGAAAAGCATATGAGGTCCGGCGAAAAAGAAAAATTTTCGGATTATTTCGGAAGATCTGTCCGGGCCTTGTCCGATTATCTCGGAATCGGTTTTCAAATTGCCGCCAGTTTTGCTTTTTTTGTCCTCGGAGGCTATTGGGTGGATGAGCAGCTGGGTACGTCTCCCCTGTTTCTGCTTATCGGCGTCGGGGCAGGATTGACGGGGATGATACTGCTTCTGATCAAAGTTGTGAAAAACGCGAACCGGAAAGGTCGGTAACATGGTAAACTTCAATTCTTTTGCATCTTATGAAACCGCTGTTTGATTTTCTGATAAAGATCCTTATCTTGTCCGTCATTTTATGGGGGGTGATATTCTGGAGCGCCACCGAGTATAACGTCGACCTCGGCTCTGTTTTTGTTGCCTGGATATTGATCGCTGCCAATTCTCTCATCGGTTACCTGCTGTTTGAGCGTGCATTTGACAAGTCTCAAGCCGAGTATACCAAGGTTGTTTTCGGAGGGTTGGTTGTAAGGTTGCTGGTGCTGATGGTTCTTGTTGCCTTTATCATCCTGCAGAGTCTCGTTGTGATCAATGACTTCGTTGTGTCGTTTTTCGCTTTTTACTGTATTTACGTGATTGTTGAAATTCTCGGATATCAAAAGAAGAACAAACAGAAAAAAAGAGTCGCATGAAACGGTTTAACGCTTTACAGTCCGGTGAGCTTGTCAGGGTTGTTGTGATGCTGATTATGTCTTTGCTTTTTGGCTTCGGTGCATCGGCATATGCATCTTCAGCAGAAGAACATAGTGAGGCTGTGGCGCATGAAGAGGCTGCGGTTCATGCTGATGCAGCTCATGGCGAAGCCGGTCATGGTGAAGAGGAGCATGGTAGTGCTGGAGATGTGATCATGCATCACATTCTCGACAGCAATCTCATGGAGTTCGACCCGTTCGGTAAATTCGCTCTTCCGAAACTGGTTATAGGTGGTTTTGACATATCCATCACTCGTCACGTTGTTTTTATGTGGCTGGCCGCTGCTATTCTGCTGCTTGTTTTCGGTTACGTCGGTAATCAATATAAATCGGTCAACAGCCGCAAGGCTCCGGGTGGTCTTGCCAATGCCATGGAGGCTCTTGTCGAATTTATCCGGCTCGATGTCGCAAAATCCAATATTGGCGAGGGGTACGAAAAGCACATGCCGTATCTGTTGACGGTGTTTGTTTTCATTCTTGTACTGAATCTGCTCGGTCTTGTTCCGTACGGTGCGACGGCGACAGGTAACGTCAATGTTACGCTGACGCTCGCTGTCTTTACCTTTTTTATCACCCAGGTTTCCGCACTCAAAGCACACGGCATCAAAGGTTACCTTGCGCATCTGACGGCAGGTACGCACTGGGCTCTCTGGATAATCATGATTCCAATCGAGGTCATCGGTCTGTTCACCAAGCCGTTTGCATTGACCATCCGACTTTTCGCGAATATGACGGCCGGACACATCATCATCCTCAGTTTGATTTTCATCAGCTTTATTCTTAAGAGCTATATCGTCGCGGTGCTCGTGTCGGTACCATTTGCGATTTTCATCTATTTGCTTGAAATCTTTGTTTCTTTCCTTCAGGCATTTATTTTCACGATGCTTTCCGCACTCTTTATAGGGCTTGCTTCATCGCATGAAAGTCATGATGCTGAGGCTGCGCATTGATCGGAAAGAGATAGTTCTTATTACCAGTTATATTTTGTACTTTTGTCAGGGTTTTAAACCGTTTTTTCAATAGATCTCAATACATAACAAATCATTGGAGGGAGTAAAAACATGGAAGGTTTGGGTAATGAAGGGTTGGGTTATCTGGGTGCCGGTATCGCCGCAGGTTTAGCTGTTCTTGGGGCAGGTCTTGGTATCGGTAACATTGCAGGCTCAGCTGCTGAAGGTACCGCTCGCAATCCTGAGGCAACTGCGGATATCCGTACAACCATGATCATTGCTGCCGCACTTATCGAGGGTGTTGCCCTGTTCGGTGAGGTTATCGCAGTGTTGCTGGTTTTGAAGTAAGCGGAAAAGTAATACATCATACGTCATGAGAACCGAATGCGGCTGTTATAATGATTTGCCGCATTCCGGATTTATTCAATCGTAAAGGAGAATAGTATTCCATGCTTACGTCAGGAATTATAGTGCTTAGCGGCGGCTTGCTCGACCCTAATCCCGGGCTTATTTTCTGGACGACCGTCACGTTCGTTATCGTGCTCTTTATTTTGAAAAAGTTTACCTGGGGCCCGATGCTCAACGCTCTTGAAGAAAGAGAAAAAGGGATTCAGGATTCTATCGATCGTGCGTATACGGCAAAAGAAGAGGCTGAAGAGGTGCTGAGAAAAAACAAGGCGCTTCTTGCAAAGGCTGATTCGGAAGCGGAAAAGATTGTCAGGGAAGGAAAAGAGTATGGTGATAAGCTCCGTGCGGAAATCACAGAAAAGGCTCATACGGAGGCTGCCAGAATGATTGCGTCTGCAAAAGATGAGATCGAGCAGGAAAAGCGCCGTGCTTTGATGGAACTGAGAACAGAAGTCGCTGATCTTGCTGTCAAAGGAGCCGAAAAAATTATTATGGCGAACCTGGATGCTGAAAAGCAAAAGAAAATTGTTGACAGCATGATTCAGGATCTGTCGCAAAACCGTAACTGAAAAGGTCCTGAAAATGTCAAGTACAATTGCGAGCAGGCGGTATGCCAAAGCGTTACTGGAGGTGGCCGAAGAGAGCGGTTTGGCTGAAGTGGTAGCCAAAGATCTCGAGGTGATTCGTGTGACTCTTGAGGGTTCACGTGACCTCGTTACGATGTTGAAAAGCCCTCTTATCAAGGGTGACACCAAAGCCCGTATTCTAAAAGAGGTTTTCAGCGGCCTGAGCGAAAAATCGTTGTTGTTCATCAACCTGCTCTGTAGAAAAAAGCGGGCATCGATACTGCAGGATGTTATCGATGAGTACTCCGCACTACAGGATGAACGGGGTGGCATTGTCAACGTTGCTGTTGCCAGTGCGGTCGAGTTGGACGACGAACAATCGAAAATGCTGATCGACGGTCTTGCAAAGTACACCGGTAAGAAAGTCAGGGCGAAATTATCTCTTGACAAAGCACTTTTGGGTGGCGTGACCGTTAAGATCGGTGATACGATTCTTGACAACAGCGTAAAACACCAGCTACAGCAGCTGAACAGTGCCCTTACCGAAAATGCATGATACCGGATCGGAAGAAGAGAGATATCATGATTTTTTAAAAGCCTGCTTTTCAATGCAGGCTTTTTTTCGATCCGGGTTCTGTCATCGGATATACCCAAAGAGCAGGGTGAGCGTTATCTGCGATTCTTTCCGCTTTTTTTGAAAGACTGTTACATGGGGCTTTAGCTCAGTTGGTAGAGCGTCTCGTTCGCAATGAGAAGGTCAGGGG
>OFES01000023.1_pt1 | contig 87037 bp, 97 predicted proteins | sample 1521151 | NCBI WGS metagenome assembly OFES01 (sample SAMN04272335, study PRJEB24112) | coral metagenome | biome: Coral reef; feature: Shallow seawater; material: Coral tissue | host: Coral | place: China: South China Sea | collected 2014
CTCGTTCGCAATGAGAAGGTCAGGGGTTCGACTCCCCTAAGCTCCACGGAGAAATAGTTCGGTTAAACTTGGAGAATTCCATAAAGCCCTGGCAATTCAGGGCTTTTCTGTTTTGTACTAATGATATGTGGTAAAGTGTTATGCAGCTGAGAGCATATGTGTGTTTAACACCCTATCAGTACTTATTAAACCGTCGGAACTGGAGCAATGAAAAAAAATGAAAACGGTAACCAGTTAAAAAATTGGTTGAAATGTTAGGGGCTATCAAAGGGATAAAAACTCCAGGTGTGAAGTGATTATCAGCTTGAATGCATGATTCTCCATTTTCCATTCATCTGTCATGTCGCCAAACCTCTCAAAAAACCCGGCACCATATCTCCTTCGGGTACTGTTGCATAAGCATACCCCACCGATCCGCTACTGCTATGTAATTCTATGCGTATAAGGCAGTGAGCTTGAAACATGCTTGCAGGCAGTGTGAAAGACCATAGCACAGGCATATTCGGTGCGCCAGGGAAAAAACGAGATACCTCTTCATAATCCTTCAACGTTGTGCTGTCATGAATTTGCCGAGCATCACAAAAAACCACAAAGCTGATGACTTGATGTCCCTGATTCAGATCGATTGCCCAACCTGAAAAAGTTATACTTTTCTCCGGACCTGGATACATAGTTATAAATCCGCCCATCGGGGAGATCTTTATCGTGAATCCAGGGTGTCTGATTTTGTTTTTGACGATTACATAGAGGTCCTGATTTTCATAGAGAGCCTTCGGGAAACGGTGAAATTGCAAGCGTTGAAAAGGATCAAGCTGCTCAACGGATCTTTTGATATATGCATCAGTAACATAGGTCATACCATAGACATCCGTGCTCAGTGAATCACTCTCACTGAATGTGAGGTAATGAATGCCATCCTTACCCATACGCTCTCCTGCCGGTAACGATTTTTCATCGTGCACCGAAAAGACCAGGATTCCGTCAGGTGAGGTTAGGTGATATAGCCTTTTGAGCCACCGCTGGAAAAGTGCATCAGGTAAATGTGAAAAAACTGAACCTGCAAAAACCACTGAAAAAGATTGGTCAAGAGTGAATTGATCGGGGTCTTTTACTGAAACTATCGTCTTTACACCGAACATTTGTTCCTGCCAAGCCATTGCTTCGGAATAAATATCCGAAACCCAGATATTTTTCGCCAGTAAATGATTTATGAGTGATCGCGTTAATCTGCCGTAACCCGAGCCGAAATCCAAAACATTAACTACCTTCGAAAAATTTTCAAAGTGCGCTTCGACCAGCTGGTGATAAACGTCAAACATTCTAAATACTGATTCAATGTACTTGAAGTATGAAATGTTCAGTTCATTTTCATAACTAGGCATTATGGCTTTGACAAACATTTCGTCTTCAGTCGAAATCTCAGTACATAAATGGCTTGCGTTTTTACGCAATAAAAGGTCTGTCACAAAACGCTGAAAGTCTGAATTCAGGTCGCTGAGTTTATGGTTTTTATTTGTCATGTTTCGGCCTTATTCGTTAGCATTTCGCCAGCCATTGTTTCTTCAGTTTGAGATAAAAGTGAAAGGCACCATCAGGTGATCAATGCTAAAATATATACTGATTACAATACTAATGCCTTATAAATATCACATCAGTGACTCTAATAGTACAATGCAGCAGAATCTGTTTTATATTGTTAGGCGTCTCGTTCGCAATGAGAAGGTCAGGGGTTCGACTCCCCTAAGCTCCACGGAGAAATGGTTCAGTGAAACCAAGAAACAAAAGAAGTGAAATGAAGAAAATCTCTCAATTGCTGGTGCTCATGTGCTCATCGCGGCAGGGCTCATCATCCCGGGTACAGCCTACACAGGGGATGTCCACGACCACCATGATCATCACGGCCATCATACCCATGAAGTGGGAGGATTCGAGATCGGCCTGTCGATAGGGTGGGTCCGCCTTGAAGAGGATGGCCACCATCATGAGGAAGGCGAGCATCACGAAGAGGAAGAACATCATGAAGAAGACGGCCATTCCGAGGATGCGCTTGGCGTGCATCTCCACATCGGCAAACGGCTGGCTGATGAAGGCATTCTTTCCAAGGTATCGCTCGGCATAGGCGGTGAGGTGATTTTCTCGGAAGAGGAGCACTACGGCCTGATGGCGTTCGCTACAGTCCATCCCTGGAAAGGCTTGAAGCTTTCTGTGGGTCCGGCTATCGAGTGGGCCAAACATGACGGCGAATGGGATTCACACTACGCCACTCACATGGAGGCGGCATACGTCTTTGATGTGGATGAAATCCATATCGGCCCTGCTTTCGGCTACTCGACCTCAGACCACGGCGAACACTATTCGGCCGGACTCCACCTCGGTTACCACCTCTGACCAAGAGCTAAGCCCGGTGAAACCCGGAGAATCCCAAAAAGCCCTGTTAATGCAGGGCTTTTTCATTTTACGGTAAACAATGCCGGAAGCTCTTTCCTCGGCTTTCGGTATAACCTCGGCTGAGTGTTTGACTTTCTTGTCATTTTCGGTAGATATGACGAAATTGTGAAGAGAATTTGATGGTGGATGGCGCTTATCAGGCAGATTGTCAGTATTTAAATGCATCTCTTCTATCGGATTGAATCAAATTCTGTAGTGTAGGTAATAAATAATGTTAACAGGTAAAGAAACATGGCTACGCACTTTGCAGTTGATGACAAAGTTTTCGTTCCGACTTCCAGAATCCCTGGAATGGAGAGTCACCCCGCCGCATTCTACGAAACATGCATCACCAATGTTGACACCAGAAAAGTAAAAGTCCAACTGCAAGGTGGAGCCACTTCAGAATGGATTGGATCTGGTTTGTGCCAAAAGAACATTGGTATTCTCATTTTCACGATTGGAGATCTTGCTACGGAACCAGTATTACTTGATCCTCTGGCAAAATCAGTTCTTCAATTTTGTCGACTACTTGTAACTGATGACTACCTGCGTGCATACAAAATACGCTCTCTTTCAGAGCTAAAAAGTATTTGGCGGAAAGAGCAAGCTGCATATTCGCATGTGGTATTTGTTGGTCATGGAAGCTCTGAAGGTATCAAATTCGCAGTTGATGGCTTGGTAAAGCCAGATGTGTTGGATACCACTCTTAAAGTAAGGGGGGCACCGAAGAAAGTATTTATCTCTCTTTGCTGCCAAACAGGCTACAAGTCGGCAGGAGGGAAACTCTCAAAGATGGCAATTTGCAGCCACTTTCTTGCTCCATTTCACAGCGTTCATGGTGCTGTGGCATCGCAGTTTGCGCAAACCTTCTTAGCCTTTCACCTTCTCGTAGGCGAAAGTGTCGGTGTGGGTTTTAAGCATGCGAGGCAATATACGCCCGGCAGTACGAGCTTCAGGCTTTGGGAAAATGGAAAACTCAAGGCAGGTCCGAAGTAACATGTTAACTAATCATTCCAGCGGACCGTCAAAAGCTGTCCTTTTGCCATCCGCTGAATTCAAACGTTTGGGCTTAAAGGCATTATGGCGACGTGGTTCCAACAAAACATAGTTGATCTGATTGGACATGCACTGACAGTCATCGGAATCGTTGCCGCTGCAGCAACTTTAGTCTGGCAGCTTGGCCGTCAACATAAGAGCTCGCTCTTGCTTCAGCGAGATAACGCCAGAGAAGAACTGAAGCTTCGATTGCATGAAATGCTTATCAACAAGCTTAGGAGGTTATCAAGTGCTAGTGTCCAGGCAGGTATGTACGCATACATGATTCCTTTGAACATTGAGAATTATCAAAGGCAACTTGTGCAGGGCTTGCAACCGGCACCGGTTAAGGAGCGTGCTCCGGAATTTTCACGGCTACATACAGAGGCAAACAACGCACTAATTGAACTCATTGAGGAATTTGAGTCTTGGTCCATAGCGTTTCCCGGGATAGAGGTATTTCAAGTTGCATTAAACGCCGCGAATCATGATGCTCGCGAAACGTTTGGGCCACTATTCTCAGCACTCCTTCGGCTGCTACCCATGGACCCGCCTGAAAACGCACCACCGAACGTGCCGAGGCCTTTAGTCCCGAGTCCAATCTCCATGGATGAATATGAGCAGATAAAAGAACTGGTGGAGCGCTATAATGATGCTATGAGTGTTATCGGTGACTACGTTCATGACCTAACTATCGAATCACAAAACAACTTGCTATCTGATCTTTTCGATCGTCGTGTACCCTTGAGGGAACCGCTCGATCCGAAATTTAAAGTGATTTCCACACACCCGGAAAAGGCTGAGCAGTTGCTTCGCTACTTTGAGAATGAGACAGCTTGGGGAAAAGCTAAGAGTGATACAGGAGCGAGAGTCAAAGCAAAGATCGGAAAGTCCTAACAACCGTTTCGAGCGTGACTCTCTATGTTGTCACTTTGCGTCGCCTCCGCTTGCCCGTCAAGCGGGGCATTATCCATCATATAAGGAATTATGGGGTGTTGATTATTAGCTTTATAAGTAATTGGCTCGTCTTCCCATGTTTATATGCGGTTAAAGGCCGGTGCGGTAAACAATACCAGAAGCTCTTTGCCCGCCGTTCGGTATTGCCTCAGCAGAGCGGTTGATTTGCTTGTCTTTTCCGGCAGATATGACGAAATTATGAAGAGAATTTGAGGAAGGGCGGTGAAATGATAATTAGTCTGGAAGTTATGCTTAAGCCGGGCATTTTTCAGTATTAATATTCATCTATTCTGTTGGATTGAATCAAATTCTGTAGTACACATAATAATTAATGTTGGGCGTCACATGCGAGGAGTTTTTCTATTCTGACTATGAATACACAACACATCGCAGCCCCGATGAAGGCTTTCGTCATCGGCCCGATCGGAGATAAAGACGCGGAGGATGGGTGCCCCGATCGCTTGGCGTATGAAGAGGGCATTCAAGTCTTCGAAGACGTAATTGCACCGGCATGTACTGCGTTCGGACTCGAAGCTGTTCGAGCTGACATGATCTCTCGAACTGGGGAAATACCTGAGCAGATCTTTCGGCAACTTCGGGATTGCCCTGTCGTCATTGCGGATCTGACAGGAGCGAACCCGAATGTGATGTACGAGCTCGGACTTCGCCATACTACGGGACGAGTGACCATACAAATTGGCGAAAAAGGCAAGCTTCCATTCGATGTTGCCGCGATACGGACAATCATATTCAAACGAACTGAGGCCGGTATTGTTCAAGCAAGAAAGGACCTGTCCAAATCGCTCGCTGCGAATCTCGATAAAGGTGGTGACCCAGTCACAGCCACTCGAATTTGGTTCGAGGCAACCTTGCTGGAAACAGAATTGTCTGAACCTGAATCGGCTGAAGTTGCCGAAGAGGCTGGTGACGAAGACGAACCAGGCTTTCTTGAGCTTCTCGCAGAGATGGAAACAGGGACCCAGTCACTTACGCAGACAATGGTTGCAGCTGCCTCCATCATTGAAGAAATCAGCACAGTCTACACGGAGGCTACAGCAAGTGTTCAGCAGGCAGATGCGCGTGGGGCCGGGGCCTCCGAGCGTCTTGCAATAGCTGACATGACCGCAACTAAGCTTACTGAACAGGCCGCACGTCTTGAGGTAGTTTCCGGTGAGTTTGCCAGTACTGTCGATCGCATTGAGCCAGGTATTCAGTACCTGCTTGGCCGCCTCGGAGAAGAACCGGATCAGCTTACAGCTGTTCCAGACTTTCCACTTCAGGTGAAGAACCTCTGCGATGCTGCAAGATCAAGCATCAAGGGCTCTAACGCGATGTGCCAGAATGCAATCAAGATCGGGAAAGCGTCGCGCTCCTTGAAACGGGCCGGAGAACGTCTCGCGCCGTCTTTCAAGCGATTCTCAGATACCTCTAGTCGCATTGCGGACTGGGCTAAGCTGCTGGACAAGTTTCCGCCCTTGAAGAAGATCGTTGACGCAGCGCCCGACGGACACGATGACGCCTAACCCATCATTCTAGCGGACAGCCTTCGACCGCCGCTGAATTCAAACGTTCGGCGAAACTGCTCGCCCAATCGTGGTCTACGAATGACCATAAGGAGTGACTGAGGAGGAAGGAAAATGGCATTTGATGAGGCCCTCAAACGCAATGTCCGCTTGAAAGCGGCCTACCGTTGCTGCTGGTGTGAGCGGTTTGGGATGATCGAGGTACACCACATCGTCCCGCAAGCAGAAGGTGGCCCAGACGACGAAGACAATGCCGCCCCACTCTGCCCCAATTGCCATGAGTTGTATGGTGATAACCCGAGACTCAGGAAAAGGATGCGAGGACGCAGGGACTGGTGGTTCCAGGTTGCCGCGAAGAAATATCCTTATGGCAACGACGAGATACGCCGAAGTGTTGAGGCAGTAGACGCAGAGTTGCTAGATGCCAAAGACCATCCAGATTCAATGCGAAATCTCAGGCTGGCAATTGAAACGTACGTCCAAAAGATGTTAAATCTTCTTACTCCGGAGAATGCTTGGGAAACCGCTGAATTACTAGTAGACGCCATTCCGCTCGATTCGGGCGTATTACTTCACAAATCTCACGTTAAGGCGGAAGGATTTTGCACGTGTGAACGCGAACATTGCGTTGGACATCGCGACCGTGTGTACTGCTATTGGAGCAAAGATCTTCCGTCTTGGGTAATTGCGAAGCGACTCTATTGGAGGTGCTACGATGAGGTCATCAAGTGCCCGATATGCGGGCAGCAACACAAGCGAGGCCATGTGGGAGTAAATGGTCTTTGCGGCGGACCAAAACGTAAGTAAACAGAACTCGCTGAACAAAAGTGTTGCTGCCGACGTGCTGCCCGTATGATTATTCGACCGTTGCTGAATGTTTAGGATGCTTAGAGGATGTTGTTTATTAGGTTTAAAGTATTTTGTTCGTCTTCCCGTGTTTATGTGCGGCTAAGGGCTTTTGACTTCTACCCGATCATACATCCACCTCTTTTTGGCAATAAGCAACGACAGATGCGGCTCATTCAATGTCTGGAGGTGTACCGGCGGGGGTATGGTAGTTCCTGACAAGCTGTTCCCTAGTAACAATAAGACACTTTATGGTTGATAAATATTAATAATTTTGATTAGATTAAACAATAAAGTTGTTTATAAACGAAAAACCTTTATTTGTTCTCCGTATGTAATGGCAATCAATCAACAGCGGGTTCGAGAATTCCTTCGTGATTTTACAGCCAAGGCAAAGGTGTGGGATATTTTGTTTCGCGATGATCGTGGAAAGAATGCGCAGGCTTTGCTCGACCTGGAATTAAGACCTGTTGACAGGAAGAAAATTCTTCTGCAGTTGCAAGTTGAAGACTATTGTGAAGGCCCTCTAGAAGATCAGCTCAATAAAGGACCACAGATGTGGATTTTTGGGCGAGAAGTGAAGACAAAAGACGTGTATATCAAAATTACCCTGGGAGCGCCACACAGCAGCGTCATTTGCATTTCTTTTCATGTGGCCGAGTACAGGCTTGAATATCCATTCAAAAATCAATGAAGTATGAAAAGTCCGATAACCGGTAATGATATGGTGCTTGAGAAAAAGCCCAGGACTATGGTGTTCAGGAAAAAAGAGTACACGGTTAGCTACCATTACTATTTGTGCCCCGATAGTAATGAGCAGTTTACGTCCGAGCACCTCGACGAGATTAACTTGATGCAGGTGTATAACCAGTACCGGGTTGAGCACAAGCTTCCATTTCCTGCAGAGATAAGGGCATTACGTGAATCTTATGCGTTGTCAGCCACGAAAATGGCTGAGGTTCTGGGTTTCGGAGTCAATACGTACCGCAATTACGAGCAGGGTGAGGTTCCAAGTGAATCCAATGCAAGGTTAATCCAGGTTGCGCAGGATCCTGAAGAATTTGAGAAGATCATCACCTTGAGTGGCGTGTTGAGTGGTTCGCAGTTTGAACGGGTGAAGGGTCGAATTCACCATTTGAAGGAGGAGCGTGAGAAAGTGCAATGTATCGATCTTGAGAGTTATCTCATGGGGGAGCTTCTTCCGGATGAATTTTCAGGGTTTAAAAAGCCGAGCCTTGAAAGGCTCCTTGAGGCTGTGGTGTTTTTTGCCCAGCGACTAAGTCCGTGGAAAACCAAGCTGAACAAGCTTTTGTTTTACTCTGATTTTCTTCATTTCAAAGAGTATGGAGTGTCGCTGACGGGGAGTCGTTATTGTGCTATTCAACTGGGTCCTGTTCCTGAAAATTTTCAGAGTGTTTTTGAGTATGCTGCACGGAGAGGGATTGTCAAGGTTGAAGAGATATCATTTACTAATGGTGGAACAGGCGAGAAGTTTAGTATTGGTGAAGATCGTGAGTTTAACCCAGACTTGTTTGAAGAGAGGGAGCTGCAGACTATGGAGCGCGTTTGTAAACAGTTTGAAGCGCTGAATACACAGGAGATTATTGATATTAGCCACCGTGAGCCAGCTTGGATTGACAATCAATTAGAGCATGCCCCAATAAGTTATCTCAAGTATGGTTTTGATTTGCGGGCGATATAGCATGGTCGGGGATTAAAATTCTTCATGAGTTAGTGCGGTTGCAATTAATAGGGATTGCCGATCACTCTATTAGTGGGGTGAATTTGAAAAAATAAAGGAGAAGACATCATGGCGGAAACATCGAGCCACAAGCGAGCAAAACGTGCAGCAGCGGGGCCTAGAGGCAAGACGGAAGTTCCTCTTTCTCGAGGGCGGCGACTTGATGCCGCAACCAAAAAGAAAGCAACAGAAGTTGAGCGTAGCGGATCACAATCAGGACTTGAGAAGGCGGCTCGCCGCCTGAAGGCCAGCGGCAAATCGCAAAAGGTACTTCAAGTTCCTCAAAAGGATATGCCAAAAGCAGCAAAAGCAATGAAGAAGGTCGGTACCAAGGGCACCGTGAAAAACATGTCGGGAACAAAGAGACGATCAGTCTGATCGTCGAACAAAACGCTGCTCACATATTCCTAAAACCGGAACAACGGGTCTATACATGGCAACAATCTGACACATTGTCCACATGTTTTTCATAAAAGATGGATTTTTGGGTTGACATTTACGACGACCGGTCGTATTGTATTTGTATGGCAAAAAAGCAACGCATTCAAGATACCAGGGGAAAAATTCTCCGGCAGGGGGTCGATCTCCTCTCGGAATATGGATACCACGGGACAGGGCTGAAGATGATACTCGATGCGGCTCAGGTGCCGAAAGGCTCTTTTTATAACTACTTCGAAAGCAAAGAGCAATTCACTGTCGAGGTTATCCGGGCATATAATGATTCCCTGATGAAACAGTTTGACCGCTATGTCGAAGAGAGTGACCAGGATGAATTAGGGACAATCAAATCCATGTATCACCATGTATTGGATCGATCAGAAGAGCGGGAGTGTCTCAAAGGGTGTCTGCTCGGCGATCTCGCGGCAGAAATCGGAGGGCAAAGCAGAAGCTGTGAGGAGGCATTACGGCAAGCCTTCCAGGCATGGCAGAACCGTATGGTTCTATTGATAAAAAAAGGTCAGGACTCCGGCAGCATTCGAAATGATCTCTCTGCCGAGCAACTCGCTGAAATATTTTTGAACCACTGGGAAGGGGCGTTGTTGCGCATGAAAGTAGAGAGAGAGGCATCAAATGCTCGACAAACCCTCGATAGTATGTTGGATGTTCTGTTTAAAAACTAATGTTGTGGATGTGGTTTTTTTGAGTATATTTAAGACGACCGGTCTACTTTTTTGAGGTAGTGCAGTGGCAAACATAGTTTGCTCATACACTACAGTGAAAATTCCTGCACGTGGCACATAGCAACATTACAAAAGGAGTAAATGGGATGAAAACACTGTTTGAAACATGCACAGTTGGAGCTATTGACATAAAAAATCGCATCATCCGTTCAGCGACCCATGAGGGGACTGCCATTGATGGGATGGTGGGTGACACGTTCGTTGAACTGTATGAAGAATTGAGTAAGGGGAGTATTGGATTGATCATTACCGGGTATGCTGCAGTGTCCGAGACGGATCATGCCGGTCCTGCAACTATTGCGCTGACAGATGACTCGGTCATTGAAGGCTTAACTCACATCACCAAAATCGCCCATGAGCAGGGGACGAAGATCGTGGCGCAATTGAATCATCAGTCTTCTTCGTTATGGAGCACCCCCAAAGGACCGGTCTTCGGCCCTTCCGCCGTCACCGATCCGGTCAGTGGAATCACGCCGGAACCGTTTACAATCGAGCAGGTCAGGATGCTGATCAATGAATTTGCCGATGCGGCTGTCCGGGCGCAAAAAGCTGGTTTTGATGGAGTTCAGATCCACGGGGCACATGGTTATCTCTTCAGTAAATGGCTGAGTCCACGATATAACAAACGAACTGATGAATACGGCGGAAGCGAAGCCAACAATGCGCGGATCATTGTGGAAACACTCCAGGCGATCAAAGATAAGTGCGGAAAAGCGTATCCTGTTTGGATCAAGTTGAACTGTTCCGACTTTGACCCGGAGGACGATGGCGTGACAGAAGAGACCTTCCTGACCACTGCAAACATGCTGACGGAACATGGAATTGACGCCGTAGAGGTGAGTGGAGGATCTCAAGTTGGGAAATACGCTCCATCAAGACCCCGAAAATTTTCAGCCTATCATCGTGAATCGGCTGAGAAGCTCGCCCGGATGGTGGATGCGTCTGTGGTGCTGGTTGGGGGAATGCGCAGTCTCGATCTGGCGGAGGAGATTCTCGCAAACACGGGGATCGAGGCCATTTCCCTGTGCCGTCCGCTTATCCGTGAACCCCAACTGGTAAAACGCTGGGCTGAAGGGGATCGAAAAGATGCGACGTGTGTAGCTTGTAATGGCTGTTACAATCCAAACGGGACCAAATGCTTTTTCACACTGAACGATGCTGAGAAAGAAGCACAGAAAAACATCATGAGAATGCTGGCGAAAATAAAGTTGGCGTAGTTGATAACACGATTTACATGCCTATAAGGAGGAGACGTGAGAACAAAATGAACAAAACCTTAAACTGAAAACAGATGCAATTGTTCGCATGTGCCTCAATGGGCGGTACAAAACAGTAATTCTATACAGACAATTGTAACCAGCTAAAAAAAAGAGGAGGTTAACTATGGAAAATGGAAATCAAAAAGCGGCGCCAAGAATTGAGGTTGACAAGCACTTGCAAGATAACTGGACTCCACAGGAGACCGATAATGTCAGGGTTGTTCTGGACTTCTTTCAGCACTTGATGAATGAGCACGATTTCGAATACACGCTCGAAAAGTATGGGAATGGCTCATATATACAGCACAATAGAGCAATACCAAATGGAATATCCGGACTTGTAAGTTATGTGAAAACACTTATCAAAAGATTTCCGGAATATTCTTTTGATGTAAAACGGGTTATAGCTGATGGAGATTTTGTTGTTTTACACAGCCATACCACTATGAATGCAAAACACAGAGGCGACGAGACAAAAGGATTTATCATAACGGATACTTTCAGGCTGGAAAATGGTCAATTGGCGGAACATTGGGATGCTATACAACCAATTGATGCGTTTTCAAGACTTTTGTTTTTAATGACAGGAGGCAGTATAGGAAACAACAATCCAACTTTTTAGTACTCAGCACTGGTAAGACTTGTCACTGACTGAGAATGGAAGACAGCCGGCTGTCGCTGCAACTGAAACCTTAGGTAGAGAGATATGATGGACAATTCAAACCTGAAACGACCCATTGAACCGATGCCGGAGTTTGTCCTGGCAGCTCTGGAGAAAGAGCATCTTCTCGGTGATTACGAGTCCCGGCCGGCGTATCAGCGAAATGACTACCTGCTCTGGATCAATTCAGCAAAGAGACAAGACACAAAGGAGAAACGGCTGAGGCAGATGCTGGAGGAACTCAAGGCTGGTGGAGTGTATATGAATATGGAGCATTCTCCCTCAGAGAAGAGAAAATAAATAAATAGGGGATGTTGTTTATTAGGTTTAAAAGTATTTTGTTCGTCATTCCGTGTTTATGTGCGGTTAAGGACCGTTGCGGCAGAAGTCCATTCTGCAGTCCTGTAGACCTTAAAGGCGTGCATCGCTCCAAACGTGAGGTGCAACCACCGCCTGTGTGAATCTCACACATTATTTCAAGCGAATAAGGGTTTTGGCGATCTGGTCTCGCAGGCCGGGTGAAACCGCTACTTCATCGGCATATTTTTTCCATTGCGCTACTACTGCATTGACTTGGTCAATGATGTCGGCGGCTTTTTTTACGCTGACGGCATTGCCGATGGTCAACAGATCTTCTTTCGTGATGTTCGTCCGCTTCCCGTTGATGCTCAATGCATGCTGACTGACCCATCGATGATTGGGCTGATAGGCGTGGCAAACATCATAAGCCGGCGCCAGTTCCCATCTGGCGGCCTGCTTCAACCGGAACGAAAAGTTTTTTGTGTGGTCGTCGCAGTTTCGGGCCGCCACATTGAACGCCATCCTTCTGAACATCTGCTCCGCGTCGGGATAGGGCAGTTTCAATTCACGCATGGTTTGAAAAAGCTGCTCATAGCTGAAACTCATGACAGAGTTGTAGTCGAAATGCTTTAATGCACTGAAAGTCTGAATGTGGTGTTTCGTTGATCCGCCTTCCCGGTCGAAACGTTTGGTCATAAAGTGCGCTCTTTCGTTTTCTTCCAGCAATCGGGACGGCATCATGATTATGCCGCAGGCCCGGGCCATGTTATAGTAAGCCATTTCAACCCTGCCGTAGCCGTGAGATGCCCCCAGCTGCACGTCGCTCACCCCGTCCAGCTTTAACAGCCAATGTTCGAAACCTTTGGGAGCGTTGGTCTGACCGGATCGTACTTCCCCAGTTCTTTCGTTATAAGCAATTACGGCCTTCGGCCTTGCTCCGCCGGCTGAGGTTCCGATACGAAGAAGTTCCGAAACCACCTTATTCGCATCCGCATCGAGGTTGGCCGCAAAGGATGCTTTTTTGGAGAGCATGTTTTTTGCAGCGTCAACCAGAGCCTCTACCTCGACGGAGAAGGTTCTCTTGCTCTCTTTCAGGACGGCCGGTTCGAATTCCAAAGCTCCCATGCCCCGGGTGCCGATGAAACAGAGCATTTCCACTGGATTCATGCTGTTCTGCGGGCGGCCCTCTCGGGCAAGCCACAGATTGATAAGCTCGTTTCCATATCGGTCAGGCAGAGCGTCGGCCAGTAACCCCGGCAATCCTTTGAAACTGTCCAACCGAGGAGCAGCTTTTTTGCGCAGGTCAGGAAACGCAAACGTGCTTGTGGTAGCGGAAATGGGCATGTGCAGGGGGGCCAGATCCCATCCCTTTGCCTTGAACCGGGGATCATATTCAAAGGTGGCCAGGCCGGCGGCATCGTCCCATGCCACGGCTCCGGCCAACTCGTTCCATATTCTGACTTCCGCTACGTTCATTGCTTACCAATCAGGTTCTGTTGTGTCGCGGCCCTGTTTTCCTCTGGCTCGTTGTCTTTTTTCGTTCTGTATTTTGGCCAGCATCAAAGGGCTGATGCGCTCTTCAACGACAAAAGCATCCATTACCTGCAACTGTTCCAGCACCCTGAGTACCTGTATTAAAGTGGCGAGGGTAACAGTCTTGCCTCTTTCCAGCAAACTTAGCGTTGATCGACTGATTCCCGCCTCATGAGCAAGCGCGCCCTGGGTTTTGTTTTGTTCCAGGCGATGATGCCGCACAAATGTTCCTATTTGTCCGGCAAGTGCCTTGTCGCTCATTGCTGTCCAGTTGGAGAGTGATTTATCAGTCATAATATTGTTGAAAGTGCATCAATGCATGATTTTCCATTCAAATTTACTGTTAATAACGCGGAATATCAAATTATGCGAATGATTTATCATTTGTTATGTGCTTTAAATTGATATAATGCATGACAAATCATTCTTTTTTATAAGCAAGATATCCCTCTCCTCCTTCAGCTTATCGATGAAATCCGGTAGAACGCTGATCCTCAAGCATCATTCCTGAATTCCGCACTGCTAAAGGTCCCCATGCCTTGCGGACGGTTTTTTGATCGGCGGTTAACCATTGTGAAGTATTATTTGTGTATTGTTTTTGGCCGACAGCTCATTATATTCAGTCGCGGGGTGGGGGATTTCCTGTTCCGTGTTTTCTTGCCCCCCGTTGCTCAATACAGTCTTTGGGGCACTTATGCAACCCTAACAGAAACCAAAGGAGAGATCAAATGATGTGTTCCATGAAATACAGTCCGATGCTGCTTGCTTTGCTGATGATGGTTATGATGCCGCTGCAGTCCAATGCTGCCGATGACGATACAGAAGGTTTGTTTGTCGTTGTGACGACCCCTGATGCTCAGACACAGATGATGGCAATGGTTTTGTCGACAAAAACAGTGGAGCAGGGCAAAAGCGTCCGTATGCTTTTGTGCGGTCCAGGTGGAGAGCTTGCTTTGAAAGGCAGCAAGCAGACCGTGCTCAAGCCGCTTGAAAAGTCACCGCAAATGCTGCTGAAGAATCTTGTTAAAAAAGGAGTGACCGTCGAGGTGTGTCCGCTTTTTCTTCCCAACAAGGGAATTTCTCCGGATAATCTGATCGAGGGCGTAACTGTTGCAAAGCCTCCTGTTGTTGCCGAAAAACTTCGCGAGAAAGGTATCAAGCTGTTTACGTTCTGAGAACCACGCACCTCTTTTATGCGATGCAAGGGTACCGCTATTAATCTGTCCTGCTTCTCTATCAGGAAAAATCACGTTTGAAATTACAACCTGCAGGTTGTAATTTCAGGGATAGATTTTTGCTACTTATTTTTTCAAAACAGCTTAACTATGAGGAGCCTGAAAACATGCAGAAAAACATTGGCGCTCTCGACAAGAATGTGAGAATCGTTCTCGGTTCTGTAATGCTTGTTGCAGGACTGGTGTTTCAGAGCTGGTGGTGGCTTATCGGCCTTGCACCATTGATTACGGCCATAGTAGGATTTTGTCCCTTCTATGTTCCCATTGGGTTCAATACCGCGGGGGGATATGGTTCTACCGGAGGATATTACGATCAGTCAGCCAAGCCCGGCAAACTTGGCGAGCGGATATCTTTCTGACGCATACGCGCTTTCACGGGTCGGGGCTGCCTTTACGGCAGCCCGATTGCTGGTGCCCTTCCATTGATCCTGAAGTCGGGTATCGATGACGGGTCTCTTTGATTTTATGCCGAATAGTCTTATTCTTTCGCTTCTTTCATTTTTGTGTTATTTACGGAGTTATTATGGCGGTTTCGAGATTTATGATCAAACGAATGGCCCTTATTACCGGGATGTGTCTGGCGGCCGGGTCTTTGTTTTCTGCATGCTCATCGGTAAAGGCACCCAAAACCGGTGAAGTTACCGAAAGGTACGCTTATGCACAGGCTCTGATTGGTAAGGAGGATTATGACAAGGCGATTTTCGAGCTGGAATCACTTATGTTTGATACCAGAGCGACAACCCTTGAGGATGATGTTCTTTTTTCCCTTGCAGGTGCCTACTACGATTCGGAACAGTACCTGCTTGCTATAGATATTTACAAACGGTTGCTTGAGCAGACACCGGGTTCCCCCTTTGCAGAAGATTCGCAGTTTAAACTGGCAAAATCCCATAAACAGCTCTCCCCGATTTTTTCCCGTGACCAGGAGCACACCAGAAAGGCTATCCGTGAGTTTCAGCTTTATCTGGAGATGTATCCGGCTAAAGATCCCCAGCAGTTGCAAAGTGATATTGAACTCTATACCGGACTGGTTGATCTCAACCCTGAAAACGATTTGTACAAAAGAAATCTCGCCGTTGCCGAGGCGCAGTATGCAAGAATCGATAAAGTCAGGGAGAGCATAACCAGCATCTCCGAACTCAGGGAAAAACTTGCTCTTAACGAGTTCCGCATTGCGGAGCAATACCGGGAACTGAAGAAATACCGGGGTGCCATAGCCTATTACGATGATGTTATCCGTTTCTATCCGGATACAGTTTACCTTGAGAAGGCCTGGCTCGGCAAGATCGGAGTGCTTATAAAAAGGGAAAAATGGTTTGAGGCAAAAGCAGCTCTGGACGCTTATGATCAGCAGTTCCCCGAGAACATGGAAAAGGTTGACGGTTATCGTAAGAAAGTCATCAGATATTTTGAGAATACATAATGTTCCCGATACGTGCGACTTGCGGTTTTTGGGGGAACATTTTCCCCTCCTCATAACGGTCATCTTGCGCTGTGTCTTTACGCAAGAGAACTGTTGCATGTAGACCGGCTGGTTGTCTCGGTTTCAAACAGCCCCTTGAAAGACGCCCCCGGGCTTTCTGACAGAAGCAGGGTAAGGATGGCCGAGTTGCTTGCAGAGGAAGTCAACAAAACCGGAGCTGTGGCAGAAGTCTGCAACTGGGAAATCAATCGCGGTCGCCCCTCCTATACGATAGATCTCATAGCATATCTTGAGGAAATTTATTCCTCTCCGGATATTACGCTCCTGATCGGCGAAGATAATTATCTTAATTTCAGGCAGTGGAAGTCATGGGAGGAATTGATCCGGCGCTGTACTATCGTGGTTTTCGGTCGGGAAGCGAATGAAGGTGAGGGTGCCGACACAGCAGGGCTGGAAAGTCTCCACAAAAAAAAGTTCCAGCGCATCGATTTCAATCTTCCCCTTTCATCGACAGCAATAAGACAGAGCATCATGTCCGGTGAGGACTGCTCAAGACAGATGCCTTCTTCAATCTGGCGATACATCGTTGAAGAGGGTTTGTACCGGGAGGCATAACAATAAGTAAAAGAAAAAGTTCAAAAAGTGATAGAGCGCCTGTTATGCAGGCTTTTTTACTTTTAATTTTTGACTTTTTCTCCTACATGGATTCCGGTGCAGAAATCCCCAGTATCCTGAATCCGTTACGCAGTACCTGCCGGGTAGCTGCCGAAAGGAAAAGGCGGGCGTTACGTATCTCGCTGTCTGCTTTCAGTATGGGACATTCCTGATAGAAACGGTGGTAAAGTTCTGCAATGCCGTGCAGGTACTCAACCATTTTCTGCGGTTCCAAAAACCTTGCACAGGCTTCGATGACTTCCGGGTAGTCGAGCAGAGCAAAACCGAGCTGTATTTCATGTTTTGAATGCAATTTTCGCATATCCTTGCCTGTTTCCGGGAGGGGAATCCCAGTCTCTTTCTCTGCCATGCGCAGGAGACTGCATATGCGGGCATGGGCATACTGAAGGTAAAAGACCGGATTGTCTTTCGACTGTTTCTTGGCAAGCTCTACGTCAAAATTCAGGTGGGAGTCTTTACTGCGCATGATAAAGAACAGCCTTGTGGCATCAGGACCGACATCATCAATAAGGTCGTCAAGCAGGTCGGCATTGCCTTTTCTTGTTGACATCTTGACGGTTTCCCCGTTGATAGTTGTCGTGACGAACTGGTTGATGGCAACACGTATCCGGTCCACGTCGTAACCGAGGATTTTCAGTGCTTCTATGACATCAGGATATTCATCGATGTGGTCGGCCCCGAAAATGTTCACGATCCTGGCAAAGCCGCGGTCGAATTTTGTGATGTGGTACGCTATATCCGGAAGGCGGTAACTTGGTTCTCCGCTTGACTTGACAAGTACCTTGTCTTTTTCCTGTCCCAGCTTTGAGGTTGTAAACCAGGTCGCACCGTCATACTCGTCGATGTAACCTCTCTCCCGCAACGCCTCGATCACCTGCATGTTCGGCGATTTGCCACTCCCGTCCTCCTGATACAGCTTGTGTTCGTTGAAATAGCTGTCATGTGTTATGTCGAGGCGGTGAAGGGTGTTTTTGATGTGTGTGAAGATATGGGTTTCGGCTGTTTGCTTGAAGATGTCAGGCTGTTCGGTTTCAACAAGGGCATCACCATGTTTTTCGTGGAGTTTTCCGGCAATATCCCTGATGTAATCGCCCTGGTAATACGTTTCCGGAAAATCAACGTTTTTGCCGCACAGCTCGATGTATCGGAGTCTGACCGATTCAGCAAGAATAGTCATCTGCCTGCCTGCATCGTTGAAGTAGTACTCCCTCGTAACTTCGTACCCCTGTGCCTCCATAAGATTGGCGATGCAGTCCCCGAGCACACCTCCTCTGCCCCGGCCTATCGTCAGGGGGCCGGTGGGATTGGCGCTTACATACTCCACTATGGCGGTTTTCCCTTTACCGGCGAGGCTTTGTCCGAAGCTGTCGCCTTCGCTGACAACCTGTTCAACCTGCTGCATGATAAAGGCGGGCTCGAGGTAAAAATTGATAAACCCCGGCCCTGCAATTTCTGTTTTGCTGACGGTATCACTTCGGAAAGAGAGGTGTCCGGCAATTTCCTGCGCAAGCTGACGAGGATTCATATTGCACTCTTTGGCAAGCACAAGCGCGATGTTCGTGGAGAAATCCCCGAATTTGTTGTCCGCAGGTTTTTCTATCTGAATGTCCCTGTTGGTCGAGATGCCTGACTTCTGCAGGGCCTGCTGTAGGTGTTCTATAAAATAATTTCGCATGTCGAAAAGCTTGCTGCCTTAGCTGTCTGATGGTTGCGCTATGCAAAGTTTGTCAAGTACCTCGTCAGGTGTCAGGGTTGTAAAATCGTCGATGACGCTCAACACCCCGGTACAGGCCTGCATGATTTCCGCAGGATTTGTGGTGGCAAGGGCGATGCTTTTCATGCCAGCGGCGTTTGCAGCTTCGATGCCGGGGAGGGCATCCTCAAAAACAATACATCTGGACGGGTCGGTGCCGAGAAGCTCGGCTACACGGAGAAATATGTCGGGATGAGGTTTGCCGTGTCGTACCTGATGAGAGCCGACAACTGCCTGGAAGCGGTTGCGAAGGCCTGGTATTTCGAGGGTGTAATCGATATTTCTGGCTCCGGCGCCTGTGCCGACTCCGAGTTTTATATGCAGTGATTCCGCCCTGTCGAGGAACGATTCAAGTCCCTCCACCGGACAAATTTCTTTTCTGTACATGACGCGGTACAGAAAATCCTTCAGCTCTGTAAGATGGCCGGCGTCTTCGGGTGTTATATCAGGGTCCAGAAAATGACGGAGCACATCGAGCCCCTTCATGCCCGCTGTTTCACGGAGGTAGCGCTCGGGATCAAGGCCTTCGAGTCCGTAATCACGGAAAAGTTCAACCCATGAGCGTGCATGGAGGCGCATGTTGTCTACGAGAACGCCGTCCATGTCAAAGATGAAGGCAAATTGTTTACTGTTATGCACTGTCAAGGGTTCCTGTTTGTCGTTACTAAACTGTTCACACTGTACCGTTCAGCCGATTTTCATGGCTTCCCGAACTTCCAGCATGGTTTCTTCGGCAACGCGGCGGGCTTGTTCCTCGCCACGGAGCAGAATGTCTTTTACCATATCAGGCCGGGAGGCATAGTCTGATCTTTTTGCAAGAATCGGGGCAAGCTCTCCGGAGATGGCTGCCGAACATACTTTTTTGCACTCGACACAGCCAAGAGCCCCTGATTTACAGTCTTGCGCGATCTCTTCGACCTTGTCAGGGCTGGAAAATCTGCAGTGATAGCTGAAAACAGTGCATACTTCAGGGCGTCCGGGATCATTTTTTCTGATCTTCTGCGTGTCGGTAACCGCTTTGCGTACCTTATTGAAGACATCCTCAGGCTGATCGGAGAGAAGAATTGTATTGCCCAAGGATTTGGACATTTTGGTTTTACCGTCGAGCCCGGCAAGACGCGAAAATTTGGTGATTTTCGGTTCAGGTTCCTCAAACACGTCACCGAGTTCAGGATGTGGATATTGCTTGTTGAAGCGCCGTGCTATCTCTCTTGTGATTTCAACATGCGGAAGCTGGTCTTCCCCGACCGGAACGATGTTTCCCTTGTAGAGAAGAATGTCAGCCGCCTGAAGGACAGGGTAGCCGAGATGTCCATAGGAAACAGCTTCCATATTGAGGTCCCTGATCTGGTCTTTGAGCGTGGGATTTCGTTCAAGTCTCGATGCGGTGATGAGCATCGCGTAAATCAGAAAAAGCTCCGTATGCTGTTTAACCTGGGATTGCCGGAAAATCGGGCTTTTATCAGGATCGACGCCGGCGGCCAGCCAGTCCGTAACCATATCGATGGTACAGTCAAAAATATCGGCGGTTTCGAGCGAAGTGGTAAGGCTGTGGTAGTCGGCGATGAGAAAATATGTTTCAAAAACTCTCTTCCCGTCTGCTCCCGACTCGTTTTGTCTGGAGACCCAGTTTTCCAGTGCGCCGGTATAGTGTCCCAGATGCAGCTTGCCCGTAGGACGCATGCCGCTTAAAATTCTTCTTTTGCCCATAGTATTCATGATCGGAGCGTGTTCCTGCGCACGGTTGCTTTCCGTGTGCTCAGGGTACTCTTCTGTTCAGTGCACTGGAAGTTATAACAGTTGACATAAAGATAAAAGCTGTTTGTGACGATCATGGGGGGTAGTGTGTTTTTTATTTGTGAGGAATAATTTTTTCGTGGTATATTCAATCCCTTCGACATAGAGAACGATATTGAGAGCAAGTCCTATACAACATTTGGTTACCCAACCATGTCAGGTCCGGAAGGAAGCAGCATCCGGTAATTTAAATGTGTGATATAGTCAGCTTGCTCTCTTTTTTTGTCCCCTGAACCCATCGCTTTGCATTCGGCAGTGCCGGAAAAACTTTTTATTATTTTCCACCATTAGAGTTTCCCGGAGCTCGGGTATTCTGCAGAGGAGGTGTTGCCAAACCCGGGGATTGACGGCGGTTGATCGTGAGGCGGTCAAACAGTATTATGTGTTAAAAACAGAAAAGGGGAAGAGCATGCATACAGGAATAAGGAAGGAAGACCTGCTGAAAGAGCCGATCAGGCATATCGATATCAAATCGCTGGATGTCGTCCCGTTTGTTGACCAAATGGGAGAGACGGCTTTTCAGGCAAGAAATCTGGCAAGAGCAGCTTCAATTCTTGACAGGATGCAGCGGGACCGGGAGTGTGCGGTTATCATGACACTGGCGGGCTCGCTCATAAGCGCCGGTCTCAAGCAGGTGATCATCGATATGATCGAGCACAACATGATTGATGTCATAGTTTCTACCGGGGCCAATATCGTTGACCAGGATTTCTTCGAGGCGCTTGGTTTCAAGCACTACAAAGGTGACCCTTTTGCCGATGATGCCGTGCTCAGGGATCTGCACATCGATCGCATCTACGATACCTATATCGATGAGGATGATCTCCGAGTCTGTGACGACACCATGGCTCTCATCGCCGGTTCCATGAAGCCGGGCGCATACTCTTCCAGAGAGTTTATCATGGAGATGGGCAGGTATATCGAGGAAAAGAACCTTGACAGGAATTCCATTGTCTACAAAGCCTTCGAGAAAGGTGTGCCGATTTTTGTTCCTGCTTTTTCAGACTGCTCGGCAGGGTTCGGTCTTGTTCATCATCAGTGGAACAATCCGGACCGCCAGGTTGCTATTGATTCTGTCAAGGATTTCCGTGAGTTAACCAGGATCAAGATAAGCAACGACAGTACCGGTCTTTTTATGCTGGGAGGCGGCGTGCCGAAAAATTTCACGCAGGATATTGTGGTGGCTGCGGAAGTGCTTGGTTACGAAGATGTGTCGATGCACACCTATGCGGTTCAGGTGACCGTTGCCGACGAGCGTGACGGCGGGCTTTCGGGTTCAACCCTGAAAGAGGCCAGTTCATGGGGCAAGGTCGATACTGTATTCGAGCAGATGGTTTTTGCCGAGGCAACCATTGCATTACCTCTGCTGGCAGGTTATGCGTATCACAAGAAAGGCTGGGAATCTCGTCAGAGCAAAAACTTCAATGCCATGCTTGCAGACGAGCCGGTGCGTGTTTGAGAATGTAGCCAGCAGGCAAGGGTGAACCTGTAAGCTGTAGTGTAGGAGTGACCCTGTATGTTTGCCGGTGTAAACAGGAGGAGTTCAGGGAGGACGGAATTGAACAAGTGCAGTGAAGTATGATGGGGACTGAAAAATATTAAAGGAGCAGAATATGAAATTTTTTATCGATACGGCTGATCTGGATGAGATAAGGGCGGCCAACGATCTGGGAGTGCTTGACGGTGTGACAACCAATCCCTCTCTTGTAGCTAAAATTGTCAAGGACCCGGATAATTTTACCTACAGGGATTTCAAGGAACATATCGCAAAGATCTGTGAGATCGTTGATGGACCGGTCAGCGCCGAAGTGACAACGCTTACTTCGGAGGAAATGGTTGCCCAGGGGGAAGAACTCGCGGAGATAGATGAAAATGTTGTGGTAAAGTGTCCCCTTACGCTTGAAGGGCTGAAGGCGATGCGCCATCTGTCCGGCAATGGTATCAGGATCAATGCGACACTGGTGTTTTCGCCGACACAGGCTCTGCTTGCCGCCAAGGCAGGGGCATCTTTTGTAAGCCCCTTTGTCGGGCGCCTTGACGATATCAGCACGGAGGGGATGGCTCTTGTAGAGCAGATTGTAGGGATTTACGAGAACTACAGGTTCTCTACAGAAGTTCTTGTTGCAAGTATCCGCCATCCGCAGCATGTTGTCGAGGCTGCCATGATCGGTGCAGATGTCGCAACCATACCTTTCAAGGTTATCGGGCAACTCCTGAAACATCCTTTGACAGATTCAGGTCTCAGACGGTTCATGGATGATGCAGCTGTGATGAAGGATAGCTGAAGCGGAAAAGATGTTTCTCAAGGTTTACCGAGCCGTCGGGTCTGAACGTCACGCCTTCCGTTTCAAGCATCCGGCGCATGGTGTCGGGAGTGAAAAAGTGCCCTTTTCCCGTCAGTTCCCCGTTTCGGTTGACTACACGGTGTGCGGGAACCTTTTCCATGTCGGCCTTGTTCAGCGCCCATCCCACCATTCTCGCTGCTGAACGAACGCTTAACTGTTCTGCGATAGTACCGTATGTGGAGACTTTTCCAGCAGGAATGAGGCGGACAAGTTCGTATACCTTTTCGTAAAATGTCCTGTTATCAGTCATGGCGAGGAGCAAGATGGTAACCGTGGCTCGATACTCATGACCCTGCATCGGCAGTTACGGAAACAACCTCGATCGATACCCTGACGGTGCCTTTTTGGTAAAAACCGAGTTTTTTTGCGGCACCGGCGCTCAGATCAATGACTCTGTTATGTGCGAAAGGTCCGCGGTCATTGACCCGCACGACTATTGATTTTTTTGTTTCAAGGTTGGTGACACGAACATGAATGGGCAGCGGAAGGTATTTGTGTGCGGCGCTCAACTTGTCGGGATCAAACTTTTCGCCGTTGGCGGTTATATGTCCTCCGGCTTTTCTCCTTGTTTCTTCCCCATACCATGAAGCCATGCCGGTTTCTTTATAATCACCGGCTTCCTCGATGCTCATCGGGACATAGGTTTTTCCGTGGACAACGTAGGGTGAATTTTTTACGCGCCCCTGCCTGATGGCTTCTTCCGGAGACAGACCGTCAATCGATTCGATCTCATCATGAGTGAATGGCGATGTGACAACATTGACGGCGAACTCGCCTACCGAGTAAACCGCTTTTGCCGTGGTTTTCACCACTGAGCATGAACTCAGCAGAATGACAACCGCTATGCATATGGGGAGTGTTCTCACGGTGTAAGCTGCTCGTTAAACAACGTTTGTTGTGACTGCTCTATCTGTTAAAAATAGCTAAAAGGGATGATATTTACCATTTTCACAAGAGGGGTGGCAGTTCCGAAAGGTTTGAAGTGAAGCGCTAAGTGGTTTTTTTTCAGGTATTGGCGTATTTTGATCCATAACCGGGCTGTGTCATCGTGCAATAAGCAGAGAGGAGTTGTTAATGAAGAAGGATGCATTCGGAGTGCTGATTATTCATGGTTTTACCGCTACCCTCGACAGTGTCAACTCGCTCATAGAACCTCTTGAGAAGTTACATTTTCATGTCAGTGTTCCGGTTCTCAAAGGCCACTGCGAGCCGTCCCCGGAAATGCTGCGGGGGGTGACCTGGCGAGACTGGATGAAAGATGCGGAGGCGGCTTTTCATGAACTGGCTGAAAAAGTTGACAAGGTTTTTGCCGTCGGGCATAGCATGGGAGCGCTTATTGCGCTCAATCTGGCGGCAAAATATCAGGGTGATCAACTCGATTCCGTTGTTCTGGCTGCGCCTGCTTTTCGTCTGGTATCCATGCTCGGCCCGGGAAGACCTCTTCACTTTATGGCCCCCATGCTGCAGACCTTCATTAAAAGCTGGGACCTCAGTGTCGCTTTCAGCGACCGTGATGAGAAGAATCGCTCGGTACACTATTTATGGGCGCCGACCGACGCGATCATGTCGTTTTTTGAGCTGATATCCTTTACCGAATCACGGTTGCACGACATCCGGTGCCCGATGCTTATCATGCACAATCGTAATGATCGGACGGTTATGCTGAACAGTATGGAAATTGTTGTCAGCGGCGTGGCGACACAGCCTTCGGATAAGGACATTGTCTGGCTTGAACATTCGGAGCACCAGATGTTCTGTGATTGCGAAAAGGAGGTTGCCGTAAAAACCATCGTTGATTACATCAACTCCCGGATAAGCCGGCAGGGGCATTCGCTACAGATATCGTGAGCTGTTCTTCCCGTAACAGAATTTTTCAAATGATGCTATAACCTGGGAATAAAAAGGCGATGGTAGGATATTCTGCCCCGAATGGCTTATTTGGCAGTGAAATAGTTGCTATTTTCTGCAATGCGTTCTGTAAAAACAGCAGAAGCGCCGTTATTTTTCATTACCTGAATCAAGCGATTGCCGTGGTGTCCTGACAGGTCGGGAAAGTACAGGAAGCGTTCGGTTCAGATATTAACACTATGATCGCTGGAGGATTTTATGGTTGACTTATCGACAACATATATGGGGCTCAGGCTGAAAAATCCGCTTATTGCGGGGAGTTCCGGCATGACGGGATCAGTTGAAGACGTTAAAAAAGCTGTAGATGCAGGCGCTGGCGCGGTTGTATTGAAATCGCTTTTCGAGGAACAGATACGTAATGAATCAGGTTCTGCAATCGACAGCAATGAGCAACTGTATTACTACGCGCAGGCTGAGGATTATATTCGCAGCTATACCCGCGGCAACGATCTCAGGGAGTATCTCGATCTTGTAAGCGGGAGCAAGGACGCCGTAGGTGTTCCCGTTATTGCGAGCATCAACTGCGTTTCCTCCTCGGAGTGGACAGAATTTGCGTCCCAGGTACAACGGGCAGGTGCCGATGGGCTTGAGCTGAACATGTTCATGCTTCCCTCGGATCCACGCAAGGACAGCAGTCAGAATGAGAGGATATACCTTGACATACTTGAAAAAGTTACAAAACTGGTCAGTATTCCTGTTGCGGCCAAAGTAAGCTATTATTTTTCAGGGCTTGCCAATATGGCCGGAAAGATAGCAGCAACCGGTGTCAGCGGACTGGTGATGTTCAACAGGTTTTTTTCTCCCGATATTGACATAGAAACATTCAAGGTGAAAAACTCACATGTTTTCAGTGCCCCGGAAGAGCTTGCGATTTCCCTGCGCTGGGTGGCAATGCTCTCTTCCAGGGTGCCCTGCGATGTCGCCGCCTCGACCGGGATTCATGACGGGAAGGCCCTGATAAAGCAGCTTCTTGCGGGGGCAAAGGCCGGGCAGGTTGCATCGGTGCTTTACCGGAAAGGCTATGGCGCAATCGGAGAGATGCTAAGCGAACTGGACGCATACATGAGGCGCCACAGTTTTTCATGCCTCGACGAGATGATCGGAAAAATGAGTGTTGACAAGGCAGACAACCCGGCGGCCTATGAACGGGTGCAGTTCATGAAATACTTCAGCGGCATATCGTGAATAAGCAATAACAATCATCAAATCCCGACCTGTATGGTACATTCAGACCCTAACTGTCTTTTCTGCAAAATCGTGAACGGGGACATTCCTGCCGATATTGTTTACCGCAACGAACATGTGCTGGCTTTCAGGGATATCAACCCTGCCGCTCCGCAGCATCTGCTGATTATTCCGCTGAAGCATATTGCTTCCCTGAACGGCCTTTCGGGGGACGAGGACACCCTGATTGCCGGGCAGATCATGCAGGCGGCAAAGGTTGTCGCAAAAGAGGCCGGTATTGATGAGTCAGGGTACCGTCTTGTGTTCAATACCGGCCCGGATTCCCTGCAAAGCGTTTTTCATATACACGGGCATCTTATGGGAGGCAAGACGATGGGCTGGCCTCCGTTTCCCGGTGCATCGGTCGAGCACGGGTAAATCAGTTGGCAGTTATCAGCAGGCAATTGGCAAAATGTGAGTTTTGACCTTGAGGTAATCCCATGAATACATACAAAGACCCTTTAGGTGTTGTCAGGAAACTGCAGCTTTCCGACGGGGAGGTGAGTTACTACTCTCTTGCCGCGCTTGAATCGGCAGGACTGGGTGCTGTTGCAAGACTGCCGAAAACCATCAAGATTCTGCTTGAGGCTGTTGTGCGCAACGTCGATGATTATTCTGTTCGCGGGGAAGATGTTGCCGCCGTTGCCGGATGGACGCCGGAAAACGCGGCACCGTTGGAGATTCCTTTCAAGCCGGCAAGGGTTGTTCTGCAGGATTTTACCGGTGTGCCTTCTGTTGTCGATCTTGCCGCCCTGAGAGAGGCGTGCAGATCGCTTGGTGGCGATCCGTCGGCAATTAACCCGCTTGTCCCCTGTGACCTGGTAATCGACCATTCGGTGCAGGTGGATTATTACGGGTGCTCCGATGCCCTTGAGAAAAACCTCGACAGGGAGTTTGAACGGAACAGCGAGCGGTACGAGTTTTTGAAATGGGGCCAGCGGGCTTTTGATAATTTCCGTGTCGTTCCTCCCGGCACAGGGATTGTTCACCAGGTCAATCTTGAACATTTCGCAACCGTCGTGCGCTGCAGTGACGGCTTGGTGTTTCCCGATACCCTCGTCGGGACGGACAGCCATACAACCATGATCAACGGCCTCGGCGTTCTCGGGTGGGGCGTGGGAGGCATTGAAGCCGAAGCGGTCATGCTCGGTCAGCCGATCTATCTGCTGCTGCCCGGAGTTGTCGGGTTCAGGTTGACAGGAAACCTGGGCGATCACGTTAATGCAACCGATCTGGTACTCACCGTTACCGAGATGCTTCGCAGAGAAGGTGTTGTCGGCAGGTTCGTTGAATTTTTTGGTCCCGGCTTGAAAAGTCTGTCACTTCCCGACCGTGCAACCGTCTCGAACATGTCGCCCGAGTACGGGGCAACCGTGGGGTATTTCCCTGTTGATTCCGTGACGCTGGAGTATCTGTCGGCTACCAAGAGAGAGGCGCATTGCGAACTTGTCGAACGTTACTGCAGGGAGCAGGGGCTGTGGCATGATGAAGAGCATGAGCCCCTGTTCGGAAGGGTTATCGAGCTTGATCTCGGTACAGTCCGGACCTCTCTTGCCGGCCCGAAGCGTCCGCAGGACCGTATAGAGCTGGGGTCGATGCCGTCTCAGTGGAAAAGAGATCTGTATACGGTGTATGGCAAGCTGGTTGTCAACGGAGGCAGCAACATGTCGTCGGAAGGTGGTGTGCCGCAACAGGAAAAGCCTGACCCCGGACGGCACGGTATAGAGGTTTCAATGAATGGAGAACATTTTACCTTGCAGCACGGGGCGGTTGTCATTGCGGCAATTACATCGTGTACCAATACCAGCAATCCTTCCGTGCTGGTTGCAGCAGCTCTGCTTGCAAGGGCGGCACGTAAGAGAGGGCTGAAGGTAAAGCCCTGGGTGAAAACGTCTTTCGCTCCCGGTTCCAGGGTCGTGATTGACTATCTGAAGGCGGCAGGGCTCATGGAGGATCTCGAGGCGCTTGGGTTTGCAAACGTCGGTTTCGGTTGTACAACCTGTATAGGGAATTCCGGTCCCTTGCCCGGTCCGGTTGCCGAAGCCGTGAAAAAGGGAGACCTTGTTGTTGCCGGTGTGCTCTCCGGTAACCGTAATTTCGAGGGAAGGATCAACCCGCTTGTCAGGGCGAACTATCTTGGAAGCCCGCTGCTCGTTGTGGCATATGCACTGGCGGGTATGGTGGCTGTTGATTTTGAGCGTGAACCGCTCGGATATGATTCGACGGGCAGTGCTGTTTATCTCCGTGATCTCTGGCCCGGAGATGGTGAGGTAGACGATCTGGTCAACACCATCGTCAGTCCCGAATACTTCAGCGAACGTTATGCAGAAGTACACCGGGGGCCAGAGCAGTGGCGCGCCATTCGGACTGCGGATCGTGAGCTGTATGAGTGGAATCCTTCATCCAGCTATATAAAAGAGCCTCCTTTTTTCAGAGGGATCAGCCCTCAACCGGCACCGGTGGAGCCGATCCTCGGAGCCCGCTGCCTCGGGTTGTTCGGCGACAGCGTCACCACGGATCACATCAGCCCTGCGGGGGCTATTCAGCCCGAACAGCCTGCGGGGAAGTACCTGCTGGAAAACGGAGTTGCTGTGAAGGATTTCAACAGCTTCGGTTCCAGGCGGGGGAACCATGAGGTGATGATGCGCGGGACATTCGACAACATACGTGTCAGAAACCGTCTGGCGCCCGGAACGGAGGGAGGTTTTACAACCTGTTTTACCGCTTCAGGTGAAGAGCAACAGGTTATGACAATTTTCGACGCTTCCCTGAAGTATCGTGAGGCGGGAACGCCTCTGATTGTCATTGCAGGAAAGGATTACGGCATGGGCAGCAGCCGTGACTGGGCTGCGAAAGGAACATGGATGCTCGGGGTGCGTGCGGTTATCGCCGAAAGTTTCGAAAGAATTCACCGTTCCAACCTCGTTGGTATGGGTGTGCTGCCCCTGCAGTTTCTCCCTGGCGAATCGGCACAAACACACGGTATAACCGGCAGAGAGGTGTTTGATGTTCCTTTGGACGATACCCTTGTCCCCGGGCAAAGCATTCCTGTAAGCGTAAAAGATCCGAAGAGCGGACACCGTACAGGTTTTTCTGTTATCTGCAGGATAGATTCCCCTGTCGAGGTTGAGTATTACCGCAACGGCGGTATTCTTCACACCGTGTTGAGAAAGGTTACCGGCGGTTGAGAGGCGCAGGAAAATTTTTTATATTCCTGTCTTGTTATTGATATCTGATCCAAATAAGTTTTTTGAGGCAAAGTTTGAGGTGCCATAACTATGTTGTTGTCTGAATTGAAGGTTGGAGATAAAGCGGAAGTGACCGGGCTCCTTGTCGAAAGCGCGGTGCGGAGGAGGATTCTTGATATGGGTCTGGTAAAGGGGACCCGTTTTAAAGTATTGCGTGTTGCTCCGCTCGGAGACCCGATTGAGATTCTTTTCAAGGGGGTCTACCTCACGTTGAGGAAAAATGAAGCAGCGGGAGTGCTGGTACAGAAGACCGGCGAAGTTGGAGACGGTATTCCTATGGGGAGACGGAGGCTCGGGAGTTAACCCATGGCGGCTGTAAAGGAAGTAAAAGTTGCCCTTGCGGGTAATCCGAACTGCGGCAAATCCTCATTGTTCAATGTGCTGACCGGATCGCATCAGAAGGTCGGGAACTTTTCCGGTGTAACGATTGAAAAATATGAGGGATATGTTGATTACAGGAATTACAGGATACGGTTCGTTGATCTTCCCGGCACTTACTCTCTCACGGCCTACTCGCCTGAGGAACTTGTTACAAGAAACTACCTGATTGAAGAATCCCCGGATATCGTTGTCAATGTCCTTGAAGGGCCGAATCTTGAAAGGAACCTGCTGCTCACAACCCAGTTGATGGAGATGGAGGTTGACCTTGTTGTTGCGCTCAACATGTACGATGAGGTCGAGGCTCAGGGGATAGAGATAGAAGTCAAGCAACTGCAACAGTTGCTCGGCTGCCATATCGTGCCCACATCGGCAAAGAAAAAACAGGGGATAGAGTCTCTTCTCGACCATGTCATCCGTGTGTATGAAGGGGACATCGAGGTAAAGAAAAACAAGCTTGCCTTCAGGCCCGAGGTTGACAGGGCTATCGAAGAGATTGCCGAACTTCTCTCCCATGAACCCGAGCTGGGCAAGTACAATCTTCGCTGGCTGGCGACAAAACTGATCGAGAACGACAAAGAAGTTTACAGCGTTGTCAGGCAGTATCCTGTATGGGTAAAGACCGAGTTGATTCTTCAGCATGCCATGCAGGAAACGGAAGCGGTCTACAAAACTGATCCGGAAATCATCATTACCGAAGACAGGTATGCTTTCATCCGGGGTGCCATGCAGGAATGCGTGAAACTGGCGCGAGACAAAAAGCTGTCCCTTACCGACTATATCGACCTTGTTGTACTGAACCGGGCACTCGGTCTTCCGATTTTTCTGTTCGTTGTCTGGGTGATCTTTCATATGACATTTACCCTCGGTACCCCGATGATGGAGGGGCTTGACTATCTGTTCGGTGTACTTGCCGCCACTGTTTCCCCCCTTCTGCCGAATGAAACTTTGCGTTCGGTTCTTGTTGACGGTCTCATTGCCGGAGTCGGCGGTGTGCTCATCTTTCTGCCGAATATTGTTTTGCTTTTTATCGGTCTCTCTTTTCTTGAAGCTTCAGGGTATATGGCCCGTGCTGCGTTTGTCGTTGACAAGGTTATGCACCGTTTCGGTTTGCACGGCAAATCATTTATTCCAATGATCACGGGGTTCGGCTGTTCGATTCCTGCAATCATGGCGACAAGAACGCTCAAGAGCCGCTCCGACCGTCTCGCGACAATCATGATTATTCCCTTCATGAGCTGCGGCGCCAAACTTCCGGTGTATGTTCTGCTTGCCGGTGCATTTTTCGAGCCCGCAGCGGCTGCCAATGTCATGTTCGGTATCTATATGCTCGGTATACTTGTCGGTTTGTTTTCAGCGCTGGTCATGAAAAAAACCGTTCTTAAAAGCGAGTCGGAGCCCTTTGTCATGGAGTTGCCGCCCTACCGCTGGCCTACCCTGCGCTCGGTGCTTTTGCAGGCAAAGATCAAGGCGATGATGTATATCAGAAAAGCCGGGACAATTATCCTGCTTGCTGTGCTTCTGATCTGGACATTCAGCAACTATCCGAAAAATCCGGAGCTTGATGCCGCACTTGACCGGGAAATAGCGTCCATTGAACAAACGGTCACTGACCGGACGGAAAAAGAGGCTGCGATTATCGAGGCTGAAAACAGGACGAGCGCAAGTCAACTCGAATATTCCCTGGCGGGCAGAGCCGGGAAACTCCTTGAGCCGGTTATACGGCCTCTCGGGTTTGACTGGAGAATAGGCATTGCTCTGGTAACAGGGCTTGCGGCAAAAGAGATCGTGGTTTCGACGATGGGGACAATCTACTCGCTCGGCGAGACTGATGAGACATCATCAGAGCTGAAAACCATTCTCAAGAGCGATCCTGCTTTCGATCAGGCAACCGCTCTGAGCCTTATGGTGTTTGTGCTGCTCTACATTCCCTGTGTCGCAGCTGTCGGTGTCATGAGAAAAGAGATCGGGGAATGGAAATCCGTTGCTTTCTATGGAACCTATGCGCTCGTGGCGGCATGGATCTTTTCATTTATTGCCTACCGGCTGGCTCACCTGCTGCTGTAGATGCGCCTCTATTAATTTGTTGCGCAACCTGATTGCTTCGTTAGGCGGTGCTCGAAATCCTCATGTATTAGTATACACTCCGGTTTCTGCGCTCCGTCCGCCTCGTACTCATGTTGCTCACGACAATTAATAGAGGTGCCATGAGGATTTTATGAGCAAATTGCCAACTGTCTCACTGCTGACTGCCAACTGCCGACTCTTTCTTCTCCTGTTCTTCTCCGTCGTCAACCTCGACCAGTTCGTTTTCCTCGGCAAAAGCAATGAGGTCATCAATGCCGAGCTGCATATTGACCGGTGATCCGTCAACCATGCGCAGGGTCACGGCCGGATGTTTTGCCTGATGTTCTTCCATTGCCTCCTGCCAGTGGTGATGTATGGCAGGGTCAAGCTGCCCCCACGCCTGTCTTCCCCTGCATTTCGGGAACTTCGAACAGCCGAGCCAGAGCCCTCTCTTTCCGGTTCTCAGATAGAGCGGCGCCCCGCATTTCGGACAGGGAAGGTCGGTTTCGAGCGGCGGGGTTTTGGGCGGCTCGATTTTTCGCTGTTTATCGAGTTTCAGGAGCGTGTTGCATTCCGGATAGTTCGTGCAGGCAAGGAACGGACCAAACCTCCCGTTTCGCAAAACCATTCTTCCATTCTTGCAGCCGGGACATTTGATACCTGTTTCCGTGGGACGGGTCCGGGATGATGAAAGCGGTTTGATGTTTCTGCATGAAGGATAGCGGGAGCATCCGAGAAACTTGCCGCTGGCAGTCCATTTTACCACCATCTTGCCTTTACCGCATTTGCTGCAGGTTTCGGCATCGCTGTTCTGGGGCAGAAGCGGGTCGTTTTTACGGACGCTCAATGCTGCTTCAAGGGGTTTGTAAAAGCTGTCGAGCACCTCTTCATAATCATCTTCTCCGGCTGCCACCTTGTCAAGCTCGTTTTCCATATAAGCTGTGAACTTGACATTGAAAATGTCGGGAAAGTTTGCCACAAGGATCACAGAAACATCTCTGCCCAGGTCCGTCGGAATGATTTTTTTCTTCTGCAGCTCGACATAGCGCCGGTCCTGGAGGGTCGAAAAAATGCCCGCATAGGTAGACGGCCTGCCGATGCCGTAATTGTCAAGCTCTTTCACAAGGCTGGCTTCAGAATAACGGGCAGGAGGACGGGTGAAACTTTGTTTTTTGTCAAGATTTGCAAGATCCAGCTTTTCATGCACCGACAGCTTCGAAGGGAGCTTGACCATCTGCTCTTTCTCTTCGTCGTCACGGGTGGATTTCCTGGCCTCGTAATCGAGTTCTTTCTGTTCATTGTACACGCTCAGGAATCCGGGGAAAAGCACCTGGCTGCCGTTGGCACGAAAGATAAACTGTTGCTCGTGGTCTGCAACATCGAGGCGTGTCTGTTCTATCTTTGCCGGAGCCATCCGTGAAGCGAGGAACCTTTTCCAGATCAAATCATAGAGTTTGTACTGGTCGGCTGAAAGAAACGCTTTCATGGCATCAGGGGTACGGGAAACCGACGTTGGCCGGATAGCTTCGTGCGCGTCCTGCATTTTTTTGCCTTTTTTGACAGGCTGTCCGCCGCCCGTATAAGCTGTTCCGTAATGCTGTGTGATAAACTGTTCTGCCTGTTCCACCGCTTCTGCACTGACCCTTGTAGAATCGGTTCTCATATAGGTTATCAGACCGGTTGCGCCTTCAGAGCCCAGTTCAATACCTTCATAAAGCTGCTGGGCGGCACGCATGGTTTTCTTTGAACCGAACCCTAACTGGTTCGATGCTGCCTGTTGCAGGAGCGAGGTTGTAAAAGGCAAAGGCGGTTTGCGCTGCTGAACCTTCGGGGAAATTTCCGTGACGCCATAGATCCTTGAAAGGATAGCAGACGCTGTTTTTTCAGCATCCGCCTGATTGGTGATTTCAGCTTTTTTGCCGTCAATTCTGATCAGTTTTGCCGAAAACGTTTCTCCCGAAGCAGTGGTGAAGTCGGCAATAATGGTCCAATACTCTTTCGGCTGAAACTTTTCAATCTCCGCCTCACGCTCGCAGATAAGTCTCAGCGCAACAGATTGTACCCTGCCGGCGGACAAACCTCTTAAAACCACATTCCAGAGGAACGGGCTTATCTTGTAGCCCACAATTTTATCCAGTCCCTGCCGGGTCTGCTGGGAACGAACCAGCCGGTAATCGATCTGGTGGGGCTGATCGATTGCCTCCAGAATCGCTTTTCTGGTGATCTCGTTGAACAATACGCGATGGACAGGTTTACGTGTGGCATCAACCTCGTTGGCGATGTGCCAGGCGATAGCCTCCCCCTCGCGGTCGGGGTCTGTGGCTATGAGAATATCGTTTGCTTCTCCAGCCAGCTTTTTCAGTTGCCGGACAACTTTTTCCTTGCCGGCTATAACTTCATAGCGGGGTTCGTAATGGTTGTCGAAATCCAGGCCGATCTCCTTTTTCGGAAGATCCTTGATATGGCCGACAGAAGCGAACACCATGTAATCTTTTCCAAGATATTTGTTGATGGTTTTCGCTTTTGAAGGGGATTCGACAACAATAAGCGTTTTGTCCTTTGCCGACGAAGCTGCTGAGGAAGAGGCCATTGAAAAGCGTTACGGGTGATAAAAAGGTTTCGTTGAACTTTGGAAAAGATAGGGGTTGCGTGCCAAAAAACAAATTTTACCTCGGTTCAGTGCCTGAAATGCAAAAACAGGCTGTGTATCTGTTGAACTCGTTACATCAGCAGAAAGGGGAGAGGGAAAGGACGGGTGGACAGGTGGTTTTTCAGAGCAGGTTGTCCGAGGTGTGCTTGAATTTTTTTAGTATAATTTCCATTATCCCGATAATCTCCTTCAATGAATAAAATGCTGTTTCCGTGAGTGAGTATTCCTACCGTCTCAGATACCATGTGTTACTTGTTTTGCTGCTGACTATTGTCATGCCCGGCACACTTTCCGCTGCTTCACTTGACAATGCCAGAAAGACCAGACTCTCGATTTATGTTGTTAAAGGTTTCAAGCTGGATTACAAGCAGAAAGTCAGTGCGGTAAAGACGGGGGGGACCGTTTACGTTGATCTCGAGTCAGTGTCGAGAGCCATGCGCCTCCTGAACAAAAGGAATGGCAGTTTACTGAGAATAGCATATGAAGAAGGTGGCAAAACAAGCGTTTGCCGACTCAGGGCGGGTAATAACTTCGTAAGCTTCATGCACGAAAAGTCCGGTACAGGCAAGCGTGTCGTTCAACTGCGTTCAGCTCCGGTGCTCCGGAAGGGAAGACTCTGGTTGCCTGCCGGGGATGCGGCGCGTCTTTTTTCTCTCTGGATGGATCGTGAGGTCGTCTATGACAGATCGAAACGAAAAATCGAAGCGTTTTTATGGAGCTCGCGGCCAGGTTCCGGAAGGAGAACGATAGGCCTTGTTGATGAGCGCAAAAGCTACAAAAGCGATCGCACGGTCCCGACGCAGAAGAGCGGGACAGTCATAACAGGACTTGATCTCAAGGAACTGGCAAACGGTGTTATTATACGCGTCAATGCCACCGGTAAAAAGACGCCGATATCCTTTATCAAGCCTGATAAACAGGGGACGGCTTCATTGACATTGCAGAATGCAAAGGGAAATCCCGCCGATATTTCCAGAACGTTCGGCAAGGGTTTGGTCAAACAGGTGCGAGCCATATCGCTTGGAAACGGTGCCATGCAGATCAGCATTGCGCTGAATACCCGGTATTACCGGGTAAAGTCCAGCGAGTGTAAATGGGATTCCAAACGGAACTGCTATGTTGTCTCAATTATGAGCGATGTCGACGTTCAAAAGGTTTACCGCAGGGAAAAACAAAGGAGAATCACGCAGGCGCTCGCAGAGGATCTTCAGAAATGGAAGTTTGACACCATCGTCCTCGATGCAGGGCATGGCGGCAAAGACCCCGGTGCCATAGGGCCGTCGGGAACACGGGAGAAAGATATCGTTCTGAAAATTGTCCGGGATCTTGGTTCGATTATCAGAAGGGAGTGGCCCAGTGTAAAGGTTGTCTATACAAGAGTCGATGACCGTTTTATTCCGCTGAAACAACGGGGGAAGATCGCCAATCGCAACAAAGGGAAACTTTTCGTGAGTGTTCACTGTAATGCGGCAAAAAACAGGTCGGCAAGGGGCGCAGAGGTTTACATTCTCGGGCCCCACAAAAACGATGCGGCACTTCGGGTTGCCATGCTTGAAAACGCGGCGATCAAGCAGGAGGAGAACTACAAGGAAAAGTACAAAGGGTTCAGTGATGAGCACACGATTATGAGCAGCCTTGCTCAGAACGCCTTTACACTTCAGTCCAAAGAAGCGGCAAGGCATGTACTCGAAGGGATGGAGAAAAAAACAAAGATCAACGGCAGGGGGGTTCGCCAGGCGGGTTTCATGGTGCTCTGGACTCCTTCAATGCCGAGCCTGCTTGTCGAGGCAGGATACCTGTCCAACCGTGAAGAAGAGAAAATGCTCAGGCGCAGGCAGGTACAGATCAGGATTGCACAAGGCATTTTCAACGGGCTGAAACAATATCGCGCGAGCTATGAAAAACAGCGTATTGTTTCAGGCTCCAGGGTTCGTTCGGAAGGGTAAGGGTGAATCGGTTGGCCCGGCAAACCGCGAAGAAAAATATAATATTCAGGAACAGGGAACGCTGGAATGCAGGAAAAATGTGGATAATACTACTTGTTGCAGGAACGCTGATTGCTGTGGCGCTTTTCATCCAGAGCCCGCATAACATCTCGAATCTTGCATCCCATCCGAACCCGGTGCAGGGTTATGATGAGGCTGTGGGGCATGCGGGCAAGCTTCGGGAGAACGGCCAGCAGAACATGAATCCGCTTTGCCGGTTGCAACTGATGACCCATGGCAGAAAGACCGGCCGTGCCGTTATTCTGGTTCATGGGTATACGACCTGTCCGCAGCAGTTTCACGAGCTGGGAGAACGTTTGCATGAGTATGGTTGTAACGTTCTTATTGCCCCTCTTCCGCATCATGGTCTGGCTGACCGAATGACAGAGGAGCATTCCCTGCTCAAGGCTGAGGAACTCGCGGCTTATGCTGATACGGTTGTGGATATTGCTCAGGGATTGGGAGAGGAGGTCATCATGATGGGGATTTCCGCCGGAGGAGTCACCACCGCCTGGGCGGCGCAGCAGCGGGACGATATCGATCTTGCGGTCATCATTTCACCGGCATTCGGGTTTAAACAGATTCCCACCTTTTTGACGGCTGCTGTCATGAATATCTTTACAGTTCTGCCGGACAAGTTTACCTGGTGGAACCCGGATCTTCAGGCCGATGCCCCTCCGTCATACGCTTATCCCCGCTACTCCCGTCGTGCACTGGCCCAGATTCTCCGGCTCGGATTTGCCGTGCAGCAGGATATACAGCGTAAGCCAGCAGGGGCAAAAAAGATCGTGGTGGTGTTCAACCCGAACGACAACGAGATCAACAATGAGCTGACGCAGGACATCGTGAAACGCTGGCAGTCACACAAAGCCAACATCACTACGTACGGGTTTGACGCCTCCCTGAAACTCGGCCACGACATCATCGACCCCAGCCACCTTGGCCAGAAGGTCGATATTGTTTATCCGAAGCTTGTTGAGCTGATCAATCGTTAGGGCACCTCCTCCTCTATTAACTTGTTGTGCACCCTGATACTTTTAGCCGCTTAAGCATCCGGATTTCTTGTTTCGCTCGATTTCCAGCGATTTTTATAAATTTCAGGAAGTTCATTAATCAGAGTCACTCAGTAAAAGCTGTTTATTCTGAATTATGGATACCTCAATTTATTGTCATGAGCGGTTCAAGTGCAAGGCGAACGGAATGCACACAGAGATACATGAGGATTTCGAGCACCGCTCAACGAAGCAATTGAACCTGCGGAATAAATAGAGGTATCCTTATGACAAATGGGAGAATGAGTATAAAGGTTGACATTTCAAAAGGTGTTATTGCCAAGTTCTGCCGCCGACATCATATTCGGCGTTTGGCGCTTTTCGGATCAGTTCTGCGGGAGGATTTTACTTCTGACAGTGATATTGACATTCTTGTCGAATTCGAGCCCGATCACGTTCCAGGGCTTGCTTTTTATGCCATGCAGCGACAGTTGGCGGAGATTTTTGGCAGAAAGGTGGATATGAACACCGCAAAAGATTTGAGTCCCTATTTCCGGAAAGAAGTTCTGGAAGAGGCGGAGGATCTCTATGTCGCGGCATGATCCATTGGTTCGGGTACATCATATGCTTGACCATGCTCGTGAAGCTGTGGATATGGTTAGAGAACGCTCCCGCCATGATCTTGAGGCAGATAGAATGCTGAATCTTGCGCTTGTCAGGCTGATGGAGGTTATTGGAGAGGCTGCTGCAAGAGTTCCCAAAAATTTTCAAGCCGGTCATGATCAGATTCCTTGGCGTGATATAGCTGATCTGCGCAACAGGTTGATTCATGGCTATGATGCGATCAACTTCGATATTCTCTGGACTATTATTCAGGATGACCTGCCTGTTTTAATTAAGCATCTTGAGGTAATTGTGTCCGAGAAGGCATAGAGAACTATGCAGATACATTTTTCTCTTTTCTGTGGGAACTTAAGCTACTCCACAACGTCCTGGAGATTGTTGGTGGTGATTTGAGCAGTATGATTTTGCAGGAAAATCTGTTAGAAGAGTTTACGTGCTTTTTACATTGAAAATAAATCCTTATATTTTTCGTAGCGACTACTGTTAGTCTACGTTGGCGGTCACCAATGCCTACCTACAAGCCTACGATGACCCTGATCGACGACCGCCATTGCCGACGCTTCCCCCCTCCATAAGTGCGGCAGTATATGCCTTGTTGTTTATATGCTTTTGTATTATTGCGGAGTATGTTGTTTTTATGGCATATGGAGCGTGCTTCAATATTGCTGTATAGGGTGCTGATATAGCATTTGTTAAAGCTTTTCAAAATAGCTCTCTATTCTGCTTGGTGTGGTCAGTATCTAAAATAATATTAAAACATTTTTCGTGATATGATAAAAGATGTGCTACCATATTTCTTATCAGTTATATCTATTCTTATAGCAATATACATAGCTGTTCGGCAGAACAAACAGATAAAGAAGCAAAATGATGATATTGAACAAACAAAAGATATTTCAGATAAGACAAAAGTTATTTCGGATGAGACAAAAAGCATATCATCTGAAACGTTAAAGATTAATAATGATATAAAACAAATTGCCGAGTCATTGGCTACTGATGAGTATATAAAAGAAAGGGGAGAAAAATTATTGTCTCTGGAGCTAGATAGGAAGAGGAAAGGGCAAAATATTATTGCTTTGCCAGTTAAATATGAAGGTAAGCCATTACCTGTTATTGAGCAAGGTGATTTTTATGCAACTCAAGTATTGACATTGGCATTGGGGTTAGATGATATTGAAATATGTGAAGTTGATAGAGGGGGTTCTAAATATAAAATAGAATATGGTAATATAATATATATTTGTAGTCCACAAACAAACCCGGCATTGAATGATAAAATTCCATATGGTATAATTGATTCGAATAATGTTGTCATAGGTTATGACGATAATGCTGATAAAAATGTTTTGTGTAATGATGATAAACAAACAAAAGATTGGTTAAAAAGTATAAAGTTACCATGTTGGTTTATTAGTGACTATGATGATAAAATGGCTAAAGATGGTCATCCAGTAAAAAAGATTCAAATATTTGATTTAGATGATTACAATAAGGATGATAATGTTAAGCAGCTTAGAGATCCGTTGGCTTCGAGAGCCGAACCTTGGTATCAACAGGCGAAAGGAAATAATGTGAAAATTGAAGTCCCTACGGTAGAAGATTATGGTATCCTTGCAAGACTTTCCGAGCCTGAGGGAAGGATTATAATAATTGCAGGTATACATCAATATGGGACATGGATTGTTTCTGAGTTTTTAAACAGGGTTTTAAGAAATAAATGCAAAAATAAATCATTTATTAAAATTTTTGAAAGGGGAAATGATTTTATTTCTATAATAACTGGTGAATTTAATGGTAGAACTCTTAAGGTCGGATTTACAGATATAGATAGGTATAACCTTTGGGAAAAAAAAGATAATAATCGTTGGTGGCGTTATGATAAGATAATTGAATAATATATAAAAGTCTTTTTGTGAAAGAATAATGTTGGATTTTCTTTGATCGTTTTGTGAAATTACTATTAGTAATGGTTATGGTTACTTATGCCTACATAAAATCTATGATGTTCCTGAATCGACGGTCACCATTGTCGATACTTCGTCCCTCTATAAGTGTTCTGCGTTGTTAAGGAATTTTTTGCTTGTTTATTTTGAGAAATAAGAATTTTCAATAAAAGCTGATAGTTCATTACTGTTTCATCTTCATTGACAATGTCATATTTGATATTTAGACCAGAAGGAATTGAGTCATTTGATTTCTAACGGATTAGGGAACAGCCAATAGCGTCAAGAGTATTGCATAAGTGATTTCTTTTTACGCGTCTTCGCTTAACATGTATGCTCTTTTTCCTGCCCTCAAACCTTATAGAGAAAATTATATGACTCTGTTAGGCTATGAAGGCTTGTTCTGTCCTGTCAAGAAGTGTAAGAGGCATCCGTACTCGGAGTCCCTCTTGACAATACTGAGCCTTACAACGCTTCACATCTCATCTACCGCTATCTTAAACCACACCTCTTTTGGGGTTTTCTCGACGGTGATCCGGTTGTCTTCAAGTATGTATGTCAGATAGCAGTTGTGGCGCGGGTTGGAGAGCACCTTGGGATTCAGCAGGGCGTAGAGGTCTCCATGTTCATGCCGGACGGATGCGGTGACGAGACCAGGGTGCCCTTCGCGATGTATCCTTGAGCCGACCGACTGGGTAAAGGTGTAATCGGTTTTATGGAGGAGGAGTGGGTAGTCGTCGAGTAGATGGCGAACATCCAGCAATGCGGCACTACAGCTTACCGAGTAGAGTTTGCGCTCAATGACTATACGCTTTTTCTCAAAGCCTGCATCGGTGAGCAGGCCATTGTGCCAATGGTAAGCTGTCTCATACACTGTTGTCTCTATCGTGTTGCTGCCATACCAGACCCCGAACGATCCATCTGAAAACCGGCTGATTCGCCAGTTTCTGAATGGCCAGGTAATGGCATTGAACCAGGTGGCTTCTTCAAAAGGGCGGTGGATTTCAGGGGAATGCGATTGATAAGGGTAGGGTTTGGCGTCAGCTTCTGCCTGCTGTGCCAGTTGCCATTCTTCAGGGTTGTCGGTCAGGTCATCGAACAGATTCTCCGATTCTCTCAGGGAGACGATATTTCGGGTCAAATCCTTGTGGACATCCGTTAGCGCGATGTGTGAGAACAATGTCTCCAAGCTTGGGTGGTTCACGATCCCCGCGCGTGGTCAAGGTAGGAGCGAACCATCAACAGTCCGGCAAATCCCCACTCCCTGATCACCTCGACCGGTGTGAGGTTGTCAAAGGCTTTGTTGCGGGTTGACATCCAGCGATAGGCAAGATCCCGGTTTTTCGGAAACAGCAGTCGCAGGTTCTTGTGAATGGCCAGCAAATGGCCGACCCGCTCATACTGGTCGCGACTCGTTCCGATCGGTTCTCCCTTGCGGTAGCGTGTCAACGCGCCACGGTTGGTTTCGGCCAGTCCCAGCAGCACAGCCTGATCGCCAGTTGTCAGGTTCCAGTGATCAAGTAGTTGCATCAACATTTTGGCCAAAGCTCCTCTATCTTTTGAATTTATGACTTGACGTTCTGCAGTATGCATAGCTGTTCGTTCCGGTTATTGTATCAAGTTTCATTGAAAGATACTTGTTTGTAATAATAGTTACAACATTTGTTGGTATTATACGGGTTTTTTGTTGTGTCTTTTCCGGGATGTAGTTCCATAACCACAATAAGTAAGGTGTAAAGCAGTCTTTTTCCGTTTCAGTCCACGGTTAATTCCTTCATCATCATCTGGATGATGTTTCTTCTAATTGGATGTAACGTAACAAGTTGTTCAAATTGTTCGGCCAATTTGTCAAACAGTTTGGCTAAAATATTGTCAATTGGTTTGGCGTTTCGTATTATGTTTTCGAACATAAAAATTTCCAAAGCATGATTACTGTTAAAGAAGATACAACACTGGTGGGTGTTTCAGAGCTGCGTTCGGGTATCGATAAAATCCTGGAAAAAGCAGGCAAAGGTCTGGTGGTTATTGAAAAAAGGCATAAACCCCAGGCTGTACTCATGTCCAGTGAGGAATACGAGCGTATTCAGGATGTACTTGAAACCGCTGAGGATCTTGTGCTGGGTTATCTTGCCGATGAGCGGTATAAAGGCTCCACAGGGAAAGACTACATTGACATTGAAGTTCTCCTGAAAGAGATGTAATGTATGTGGCAGGTAAAGGTACACCGTTTGGTTATCGAAGAGGATTTCAAAAAAATCTCCGAGAAACAGAGCTCGGAGATTCTCAAAACCATTTTTAAAAAGCTTGGAACAAATCCTGAACAGTTCGGGGCTCCTCTCAGACATGAATTGAAAGGATTCAGGAAGCTGAGGATAGGAGATTATCGTGTTGTATACAGGATTGAAAAAAAGGAAGTTCGAGTGCTTGTTTTAAAGGTTGGGATACGGCGCGACAGCGAGGTGTACAAAGAGATGCAGCAGCGTTTACATAAGTTGTGATATTGGTGCCTAAGAATGATGTTTTTTTCGCGTTTTTAACGAGGGGATTTGTTTCTATTCTGAACAATGTATTGCAGATGCTGGTGGTTCGTTCCGCAGCACCCGCCCAACATCTTTATCCCGAACTTTTTATTCAACTCGATCATCCGATTGCCCCAGTCAGCTATATCATTAGCCTGGAGCGTTCCGGCGCCATCCAGGAGCGAGTGGTCGAAAGACGAGGCGTTAGCCTGATAGCCGATGAGCCGCGAAAGCACCGGTTCGGGTTGTTTATCTGCGTTGAGAAACGATGGGTAAGCGCAATTAATCATGTAGCCGAGGGGCGGCCTGCTGCAAACAGCGTCGATTTCCTCAAAAGAGCGTTCAAGCGAGGTTCCATCGAGAATGGTGCCCTTTTTGTTTATAACAAAACTGATAATGTAGGGGACATCGGTTTCCGCCATGGCAAGAGCTATACCGGTGGCCTCATGGACGGCAGGTAGTGTTGCAGCCAAAAGAAAATCCACACCGGCAGCGGCAAGCTGGTTGATCTGCCATGAATGAAATGTTTTTGCATCGTGTATTGAAAGCCCTTCGTCAGGTTTGTAGCAGTCGTTTTTACAGCCGATAAGACCACCGATAAAAATATTGTCCGACCAATACCCCCATGTTTTCCTGATATGCTTCAGAAATTGTACGGCATCGCCGTTCAAATCATTGGTTATACCGGCTGTTGCAATCCGCTCCTGATTAGCACGCCAGGTTGGCGTGCAGATGATCATGGGGGTATCGTGATTCCGGGCAATGCCGATGTAGCGTTGGTAAAGGTCACATGATGCCTTTTTTCCGTGCTCGTCATACATCAACAGTCCATTTTCAAGCTGGGGATGCAGGGTTACTTCCCCGGACCGCCGTAACAATTCGATGACCGACGCCTCCATTACTATAAAATCGTGATCATCAAGAGTCTTTTGTATATCCATAGGGGTGCCCTTAGGTTTGTGCTGCACAATAAATTATGGAATCGTTTTTTTGTAACCCAATACGGGAGGGTTTAATAATTTTTCCCGATTTGCAAACTTGTCAACTCAATTGTAAATTCTGGTTGACAATCAGGGCGTCCGTTGTGGCGCTTTTTGTTGTAGTACCGAAAGCAATGAATCAACTGACAGCCAAAATCCTCAATCGACTCCGGGCATCGGACGGCTTTTTGTCGGGCGGCGAGTTGTGCCGTGAGTTCGGTATGACGAGAAGCGCAGTGTGGAAGCACATTTCGCGGCTTCGGGAGAAAGGCTACACCATAGAGGCGGTGTCGGGCAGAGGGTACAGATTGGAGAGTGCTCCCGGTATACCGGTTTCAGAAGAGGTTTTGCCGTTGCTTACTACCGACCGTTTCGGCAGGAATCTGGTGTTTCACGAGGAAGCCGATTCAACGAACTTGCGTGCGAAGATCCTTGCGCGTCAGGGGGCCACGGAAGGGAGCGTTATTGTTGCTGACTCTCAATCCGGGGGCCGCGGCAGAATGGGCAGGGAGTGGGTTTCGCCGCCGGGAGCGAATCTTTATTTCTCGGTTATTCTGCGTCCCTCTGTTCCGCCGGTGCGGTTTCCCCAGATACCGCTTCTTGCTGCGGCAGCGATTCACCAGGCTCTGGATGCTTCAGTGGAAGGGGTATCACCGATGATCAAATGGCCCAATGATATTCTGATTCAAGGGCGGAAAGTTTGCGGCATCCTCTGCGAAATGGAATCCGAGCCTGATATGACGCATTTTGTCATTGCGGGAATCGGGATCAATGTCAATCTGCGGGATATTCCGGAAGAAATCGAGGAGATCGCAACATCCCTGTTGCTTGAATCAGGCATCGAATATTCCCGGCCCGGTATCCTTGGGGCCATACTTAACCGTTTCGAGCCTCTGTACGAGGAGTGGCTGGAAGCTGAAGACCTTCATGCTGTTCTTGACTATCTGGAGCAGCATGCATGGCTGAAAGACCGGGAGGTAAAGGTTGAGCATCATGGCGGCAGTCTTGCAGGGCGTGTCAGGGGGATAGGCAGAACGGGCGAGCTGCTGCTTGAATCAACGGACGGGAAGGTACACGCGGTTTCTTCCGGCGAGGCTCGTCTGTGCAAGGGGACTCGGCGATAACGTTTCCATAATGTAATTATGATACTGGTATGGCGGTAACTATACACGAATCGGTAAGGAAAGCATACAGTGTTCTGGAGAGTGGTGAGCCGCTTCCTTTTGAGGTTGCAGTTGAGCTTGCAGGTCTTCGTGGAGAGGATGTTCCTGATCTTCTGTCGCTTGCAAACAAGGTGAAGAACCGCCATGCTGTTGTGCCGGAGGGTGATCTGCACAGTTGCTCCATCATCAATGCCAAGTCCGGTGTCTGTGCCGAGAACTGCCGGTTTTGCGCCCAGTCTCTGCATAACAGTGCCGATGTGGAGCAATACTCGCTGCTCGATCCTGAGCATATTCTGAAATCAGCAGGTGAAATCCATGATGAGGGTATCAGGCACTTCGGGGTGGTGACCAGCGGCTACGGTTACAGGAAGGTCAATTCGGAGTTTCTGAAAATTGTCGATATCATCGATCTCCTGCAGCAGGAATATCCTGGGCTGAATGTTTGCGCATCCCTCGGTGTTCTCGGCGAAGAGCCGGTTCGGGTGCTTGCGGAGCATAACGTTGCGCACTACAATATCAATATTCAGGTTGCTCCGCATCGCTATGATGACCTTATTGCCGACAGTCATCCTCTGGATGACCGCATCGAGACCATCCGGCTGCTCGGAAAATACGGTATTCCTGTTTGCTGCGGCGGGATACTGGGGGTCGGTGAAACGATGCGTGAGCGCGTCGATTTCATCTACGCGCTGCAGAAGCTTGATATTACGGTTATTCCCCTCAACGTGCTTGTGCCTGTTGACGGAACTCCCCTGCAGGGAGCAGAAGCCCCGGCGATTACGGACATTGTGAAAACCTTCGCAATATGTCGTCTGGCTCACCCCCGGAAAATCATCAAGTTCGCCGCCGGAAGGGAAACCGTGATGAAAGACTTCCAGGGGCTGCTGATGCTCGCCGGGGCGAACGGGTTGCTTACCGGCGGTTACCTGACAACGAGGGGCAGGGCGATCGGTGATGACCGTCTGTTCATGCAGCAGCTTGCCGGTTTTGCAGAGGTATCGCGGTCATGAGTCTGAGAGAGCGTATACAGAAGGAACTCGATGTTCTCAGGGCGGGGGAATGTTTCAGGGTGTTGCCGGAAACGGGGAAACGTTCGGGATGCTCGATCGGGTCGGGAGGCAGGCGGCTTCTGAACCTTTCCTCGAACGACTACCTCGGCATAGGTGATGACGAGCAGTTGAGGCGGGAGTACCTTCTTGCTTTCAATCCTGAACGTAACGCTGAGCGGTACAGTTTAACCAGCTCATCTTCCCGTCTGCTTACCGGGAATCACCGGCTCTATGATGAACTTGAGGACGGTCTCGCTGCATGGTACGGCAGGGAAGCCGCTCTGGTGTTCAACAGCGGCTACCATGCAAATATCGGCATTCTTCCTGCCTTGGCGACTCGGCACGACCTTATCCTCTGCGACAAGCTGAACCATGCAAGCATTATCGACGGGTGCAGGGTTGTCGATGCGGATTTCAAACGTTTCAGGCATCTTGATTACGATCATCTCGAAGCGTTGCTAGAAGAAAGCCACCAAAAATACCGGCAGGTGTTTATCGTGACCGAGTCGGTTTTCAGCATGGATGGTGACCTGGCCGACCTGCAAAAACTATGCGATCTGCGTGAGCGCTACGGGGGTTTCCTGATCGTTGACGAGGCGCACGGGGCCGGGACATTCGGTGATGCGGGGTTGGGGCTGTGCGAGGCATCGGGGCTCACGGATTCCATCGATATTATTGTAGGGACGTTCGGCAAGGCTTTTGCTTCCGCCGGTGCCTACGGGATCATGGACGGTATGATCCGTGACTACCTCGTCAATACCATGCGTTCCCTGATTTTTACAACCGCTCTGCCGCCGGTTATTCTCGGCTGGAGCCTGCAGGTACTGAAAAAGCAGCGGACGATGGCCGCGCAGCGTCGTCATCTGCATTCGCTTGCAGAAAAGTTGCGGGAGGCATTGGAACAAAAAGGAATGCGGACCGCCGGCAAAAGCCAGATCGTGCCAGCGATCATGGGCGGGAACGAGAAAGCGGTTCGTTCCGCCGCCGCCTTATGCGACGCCGGTTTTCTCGCGCTGCCGGTGCGTCCGCCGACGGTTCCGGAAAACACCGCCAGAATAAGGTTTTCCCTTCGTGCGGATATCAGGTGGGAAGACATTTCAGGAATACCGGAAATATTGGCTGCCATACATTGATCATTTGTTAACAAAAACTTGTAGTCACTTATCACTGAACGATATGATCACCCGCTGGGTACAAAAAAAAGGACATGACCGTCTGCTGATTTTTTTCAACGGATGGGGAATGGACGGCGGGATTGCCGATTATCTGCAGTCCAATACGCCTGAGGGTTTCGGCAGCGATGTCCTGCTCTGTTACGATTATCGCTCAACAGCCCTGCCTGCCGATGTTCTCGACACTGTTGCCCGATATGGTGAGCGTACTCTTGTCGCCTGGTCTCTCGGAGTATGGGCGGCATGTGAGGCAGGTCTGGAAGGGATCGACAAGGCTCTTGCTATCAATGGCACCCTGAGGCCGGTAAGCAGTGAGGAGGGGATACCACCCGGCATTTTCCGGGCAACGCTGGACAACTACGATGAAGAGAACAGAAACCGGTTCATGTGGCGGATGTGCGGGGATCCTGTTCTCTTCAGGCGTTTTCTTGATTTTGCACCGGAGCGTAGTGCTTCGGAACAAAAAGAGGAACTGGCGTCGATTCTGCAGGATGTTGTGCAGGGCGGTACTGCTGCAGTGTCATCCTGGAGCTATACGCATGCACTTATCGGCGGACGCGACATGATCTTTCCTCCGGCTTCGCAGGGCTTTGCCTGGCAGGGGATAAAGCGGAAGCTCGTTAAGGGAATGGCCCACTTTCCTTTTTTTACATTCAGCAACTGGCAAGAGGTGAGTGCATGTATGGAGGAGTGAACAAAGAGCTTATCAGACAGCGTTTTGCCAGGCGTCTGAGGGGATATCGCCGCTATGCGATCATTCAGGAAAGCATGGCTTTCAAGCTTGCGGAACTGGTCTGTGGAGATAGTGGATCGTCGTCGTTTGCAAGGGTTCTCGAGATTGGTTCAGGTTCCGGGGCTTTTACCGAGGCACTGCTTGCCCGCTGCGCTGCGGGCTGTTATTTCGCAAACGACCTGGTCGGCGAAAGCAGCGACCTTGTCCGCAGGATTACCGTGAAGTATGGTGTACAAGATTTTTCTTTCATTGCCGGTGATATCGAGCATTATCAGGATCTGCCCGATCAACTGGATCTTGCAGCGTCAAACGCAACTGTGCAATGGTTTGTCGATATGCCCTCCTTTTTCATGAGAATGTCGGAGATTGTCAGACCGGGAGGGCTGCTTGCGTTCAGTACTTTCGGGAAAAGGAATATGCTTGAGATAAGTTCGCTCGAACCGCATGCGCTCAACTATTACACTCTCGCCGAGCTCGAGGATATGGCGCAACCTTTGTTTTCGCCTGTGGCATTGCATGAGGAGGTACGCAAGCTCGATTTCAGGAGCCCTGAAGAAGTTTTGCGCCACATCAGCCGGACAGGGGTTAACGGTCTGGCCCGCGAAAGATGGACAAAAGCACGACATCGAAGTTTTGTCGAGCGGTATCGTTCATCATTTTCTTCAGGCTCGGGTGTGCACCTTACCTATCACCCGTTGCTTTGTGTGTTCCAGAGAAAAGGAGGACATTGTGCCGGGTAAGGTTGTTGCAATAGCAGGGATCGATACGGGTGTGGGCAAGACGGTTGCTGCCGGTCTCCTGGCCCGTTCCCTGCGGGAAACAGGCCGAAGTGTCATTACCCAGAAACTTGTTCAGACGGGCGACAGCGGTGTTTCGGCGGATATCCTCCGGCATCGCGAGATCATGGGAATACCGTTGCAGGACGTTGACCGTGACGGTACGACATGTCCCTATGTTTTCGGTTATCCTGCTTCGCCGCACCTTGCAGCGGCTAAGGAAAAGCAGGTTGTCGAGGCTGCGGTGATAGATGACGCCACCAAAAGACTGCAAGAGAAATACGATATAGTCCTGCTGGAAGGAGCAGGGGGGCTTTTGGTGCCTCTGAACCGGGAACTGCTGCTTGCGGATTATCTGCAGGAGCGGTCATATCCGCTGATTCTTGTTTCTTCTTCCCGGCTGGGCAGTATAAATCATACACTGCTTTCAATTGAAGCCTGCCGGAAAAGGGGGTTGCAGCTCAAAGGACTGCTTTACAACCGGGCAGGAGGAAATGATAACGTTATTGCTAATGACACTCTCGTGATACTTCGGGGTTTTCTGGAATGGTATGGTTATAACTGTCCGGTTGTTGAACTCCCGGATATCCGGAAATGCAACCAAGGTCTCATGAGCGGGGATGTATCAAAAATATTCCATGAATCTTGATTTTGACAGGGAGCATATCTGGCATCCCTATACTTCCATGCATGGTCCGCTCCCGGTGTATCCTGTGAGAAGGGCTTCAGGAGTCCGCATCGAGCTGGAAGACGGAAGACAACTGATCGATGGGATGTCTTCGTGGTGGGCTGCGATTCACGGATACAACAATCCGGTGCTGAACGAGGCGGTGACGTGTCAGCTTGAGAAGATGAGCCATGTGATGTTTGGGGGATTTACCCACGAACCGGCCATACAGCTTGCAGAGAGGCTTGTACAGATGACTCCCGATGCTCTGCAGAAGGTGTTTTTCAGCGACTCGGGTTCGGTTGCAGTCGAGGTTGCCGTCAAGATGGCGCTGCAGTATCAGCAAGCGGCAGGACACCCGGAAAAGCATCGGTTGCTATCCCTCAGATCAGGGTATCACGGCGATACCTTTGCAGCAATGTCGGTCTGCGACCCGGTTACCGGTATGCACAGCCTGTTCAGCAAGGTGCTTCCACAACAGATTTTTGCCGAGGCTCCCCGCTGCGGGTTTCATGATTCCTGCAATGATGATTGTATCGGGGATTTCAGGCGGCAGCTTGAAGAGCACCACCAGGAGATTGCCGCCGTCATCCTTGAGCCGGTTGTTCAGGGGGCAGGAGGCATGCGTTTTTACTCGCCGGATTATCTTCGAAAAGCAAGGGAGCTGTGTGATTGCTACGGTGTGCTGTTGATCTTTGACGAAATCGCTACGGGATTCGGGCGCACAGGCAAAGTGTTTGCTCTTGAGCACGCCGGAGTTGTCCCTGATATTCTGTGTCTGGGGAAAGCCTTGACCGGAGGTTACATGAGTCTTGCGGTGACGCTGACAACCGGGAAGGTAGCATCGGTGATTTCCGAGGCTGAACCGGGAGTATTTATGCACGGCCCGACGTTCATGGCCAATCCTCTGGCCTGTTCGGTTGCCGTAGCGAGCATCGACCTGCTTACAGGCGTTGACTGGCGGAAAAACGTTCTTGATATCGAAAAAGAGCTGTTTTCCGGCCTTGAGCCATGCAGGAGTTTCAGGGGAGTGGTCGATGTTCGTGTGCTCGGAGCGATCGGGGTTGTGGAGCTTGAACGCCCGGTCGATATGGCTCTGGTCCAGAAACTTTTTGTTGAAAAGGGCGTCTGGGTGCGTCCTTTCGGAAAGCTGGTTTATCTTATGCCTCCATACATCATTGCAAGTGAGGAGCTGAGCATTCTGACGGGTGCGGTCTGTGATGTGGCAGGCTATATCGCAGAAAGGGATTTCTGAGGATGGTTGTTGCCCCCGGAAGATCCGGAGGCAACTTTTTTCTGTCCTGTGCTTACGGTGTATAGAGAATAACGCCGAGAGCGTCGATATAGGTTCCGGATCGTCCGAACAGTCCGAAAATGCTCGATCCGGGAGGAGCGCTGTAAGTGTAGCTAACCGTCCCGCCAGAACCTCCCCACTGTTGCTCGCGGCCATTGCTGGTCAACAGTTGCATCGAGTCGACAAGGGAGCCGTGTTTGCCGCTGATTTTGGCGATTGTTTCACCGGGTTGAAGCTTGAAAGTGCTGAGACCACCGCCATTTCCTCCATGTTTCTTGCCTTCTATTTGTCCTCCTTGTTTGTTTGCATAAACAAACTGTATGGCATCGATGTACTTGCCGTGCCATACACGAACTTCCACAACGTGGAGCCCTTCGGTCTCGTTGTCGGCATAGTAACTACCACCAGTTCCTCCTGAAGGGCCGCAAAAGGAAAAGGTATCTGCAAAAGCATGTTTAACCGGCAGTACCATGCTGACACAGATAAACATGGCCGCCATTGCCATAAAAAGAAATGGTATTTTTTTCATGAGGGTGTTTTCTTTTTTTATTGGGGGATGGATGCTATTACAATGCACTGCTGTGGTACTGATGTTTGGAATATATAAAAATTTGATTGAAGGTGGTGTATTTTTGCTGAAAGAAAATCGAGTGGCTGATGACTGCAGAAGAATTGCACAGGCTTCTTGACCCGCAGGTACAGGATCTTATTGCAAAACATATTGGCGATGATCCCGCTGCATTTGCCATGAAGAGTCATGACCGGAAAGACCTTCCCGTCAGGGCTATCGCCGAGCAGATTGCATGCAGGCGAAAAGCTTTGAAAAAACTTCCTGAACTGTCGCGCCGTAATCTTCTCTACACAACACTTTCCCTGGAACAGGCGTCAGGCGAAAGAGCGGCGGCTTATAAATCAGGGCTGGAAGGGATGGCCGGAAAAAAAATGGTGGATATGAGCGGTGGGCTCGGCATCGATACCATCTTTTTTTCACGCCGGTTTGATGAGGTCGTGTATGTCGAGCGGGACGCGGTGCTTGCAAAGGTGGCAGCCTATAATTTCCGGAAACTTGGTATCGGCAATGTCTCCGTGATACAGGGAGACAGTATTGCAGTGCTTGAATCTTGTCCTGACGATTCGTTTGACATGATCTATGTTGATCCATCGAGGCGCGAAAAAGGGAGGCGGTCGGCTGCGCTGGAAGCAGGATGCCCTAACGTGGTTTCACTGCAGGACGTTTTGCTCAGGAAAGCCCGGCGGTTTTGCGTCAAGGCTTCCCCCGCAATGGAGGCAGGCAATCTCCGCGACAAGCTGACGTCGCTTTCGATGATTCTCGTGCTGTCGGTTGACCGGGAATGTAAAGAGGTGCTGCTTTTCTGTAATAGAAAGGCAACCCAGGCTCGTGTGGTCATAAAAGCAGTGTGTCTTGACGGGAAAAAGGAAGCGGTTGTTGAATCCGGAACGGAGAACATGGTGCGAAGGGTTGCAGGCGCTGTCGGGCCGTTTATGTATGAGCCGGACCCGGCAATCATCAAGGCTCGCCTGACCGGGGTTCTTGCTGATCGGTACGGGCTGCAGTTCATCAACCCGGCGGTTGACTATCTTACTTCAGAGAGGGTGGTCGAGCATTTTCCCGGCAGGAGCTTCAAGGTTATTGCACCGTTGCTCTACAAGCCCGGAATACTGAAGTCTTTCCTGAAAGAGCAGGGTATTGATGCGGCAAGCATTCTTCGCCGTGATTTTCCTCTTTCACCCGAGGAGATCCGGCGTTTGTTCCGCCTGAAAGAAAGTGATGTAATCTACCTGTTTTTTACCCGCAATGCGGTAGGGCAGCTGTTCTGCATCTGTGGGCGCCGTTTTTAGCATACCACGGCATTCCTGCTCTTATGGATTGGCATGACGGCAGCTTTACGCGTTGTTAGAGTCGGTGTCATCTCCACGCAACGAACGAAGTTCCTTGAGTGCCAGCCCGTAACGAAGGCCCTGAGCGCTGACGTGTATTTCGGGTATGCCGAGCAGTCTCATGAACTGATGAAGGATAAGCGTTCCCATTGTTATGACGTCGGCCCTGCCTTGCGGAACCCCCTTGTCGATGATCTGCTCGACGCTTAATGATTGCAGCTCTTCGAGCAGCAATGTAACCTGGTCATAACGGAGCGGGTAATTATGGATTTTTTCCGGATCGAACACTTCAAGCCCGGAGACAACCTTTGCAATCGTTGTCAGTGTTCCCGCTACGCCAAAAACATTTTCCCTGCCTGTAAAAAAGGGTTCGAGATTTCCTGCAAGCATCCGGTCGATTTCCGCCTTGGCTGCCAGAAAGGCATCGTCGGAAGGCGGCAGACCGCTGAAAAATCGTTCTGTAAGACGTACCGAACCGATATCAAGACTGACACTGTGCTCGAGATGGGAGGTATTACCCATGGATATTTCAGTGCTGCCCCCGCCGATATCGATAACGGTAAACAACTCGGGTATATCTTCCATCCCTGCAACGGCTCCGGAAAAAGTCATTGCGGCCTCCTCTTCGCCGCTCAGGGTTTTAATGACAATATCGCTTGCCATGACGACTTCGTCAATGATCTCCATGCGGTTTTTTGCGTCGCGCAGCGCGCTGGTTCCTGCTGCTATAATACTTTGCGCCTTGTGTTCCTTGCTCAGTTCTTTGAAATCAAGCATGCACTGGATAAGGCGCTGCATGGCAGCGTGGTCGATGATCTTCTGTTCATCGACATTTTTTCCGAGTCTGACGATGGTCTGGCGGTGCAGTACAGGAACTATACGGTTGTTTACCGGATCAAGGTCTGCAATAAGCAGCAAGGCGGTATTGGTGCCTATATCGATAAACGATGCTCTTTTCATAACGGTTGCCGGATAATTCAGGAAGCTGACTCAACAAGGCATGAAAGCCATTCATCTTCGTAGAGTGTCTCTGCAATGCGGTAGTCGAGTCTTTTGAGCAGTTTTTTCAACCAGGGTTCATCATAGATCATGACGCCTGAAAGAAGTACGCTGCTGCCGGGCGTCATGTGTTTAATGGAAGGCAGTATTCTGTCTATCACATTCCTGTTGATGTTTGCCAGAATCAGATCGTAGCGTTCCGCAAGAATTTCCTGCAGATCGTCTTCCGCATCGAGCATTTCCACCCTGATATTGTCAGCATGGTTTTCCATGATGTTTTCACGGGCGTTTTCCAGAGCCCAGTCATTATTGTCAACAGCAAGTATCTCCCGGTTATTGCCTAGTTTTCTGCATGCAATGGCCAGGACACCTGTGCCGGTTCCGATGTCGAGAATGTGTTTTTCGTCAAGATCAATGTTCTCGATCTGGCGGAGCATAAGCCTTGTGGTCGCATGGTAACCGGTCCCGAACGACATTTTGGGATTGATTTCGATAACTGTTTGTCCCGGTTTCGGGTTGTTATCCTTGTTTTTCTGAACGATGAGGATGCGGTCGGATATTTCAATTGGCCGAAGGTGTGCTTCCCATTCAGCGTTCCAGTTTCTGTCGGCCATATGCTTTACGCTGAAAGGCGGGGCCGAGCCGAACGACGAGGCAAGCGTCTCGATGATGTTCCTCTCTTTTTCATCCGACCACTCCGAATCGGGAAGATATGCGCAAAGCCGGTTTTCCTCTTCCTGGAAATATTCGATACCCTCACCGGATAACAGGCCCAGACAGGGTTCTATCAGGTCTTGTGAAAGCGTGAAGGTAAGCTCTATATAGTCGTGAGATGTCGGCATATTCTCTTAAAAAGTCAAAAAAGCAGATGTGTGGCCGGTTTTGCGTTTTGCGGCGATGAACCCGGATTCGGTTGAAACATCGAAGCAAATATACATCTTAATCTGACATCTTGTTATGCAACACAAGCTATTACCGTTGTGAGCCGCTGACTTTCAGCAGACGGACGGCTTTGGCAAATCGTTTGTTGTAATAGCGGTTGTGAAGGTTCCCTACGGTTACACCCCGGCTTGACGAGGCATGCGCGAAAAGGTTGCGGCCGAGATAGATTCCTACATGGTCTATTTTCGAACCGCTGATCCGGAAAAAAACCAGATCTCCTCTCTTGAGTTTTTCAGGGCGGATTTTCCTGCCTACTCTTGCGAGTTCCCGCGATGTGCGGGGAAGGAGGACCTTGAAGGTGTCCTGATAGATATACTGCACAAAACCCGAGCAGTCGAAGCCCCGTGACGATTCCCCTCCATAGATATACTTTGTGCCCAACAAGCTGCTGATATTTTCAAGCATTTCCATAAGTTTGTCTTCATGGACACGGATCGGCAGCGGTGTATATGTTTTTGTGTTTTTTCCGCTATATTTAACGCCTTGAGCTGAATAGCTGCCTGCGCAGCCTGAAAAAAGCATTGCCACACATACAAGCATCCAGCAGGAGAGCTGCCGCAGGTCTCTATGGTGTTGAGGGCAGAATGTGTTTTCTGTACATGTTTTGCTTCGCATCGTTGTGGTGAGCTTATAGAAAAAGGTTATCCATAACCGGAAAAATCTACATGTAACACAAGGCCTGGGTTGAGCGATCATCTCAGAAAGATAAGAACTGTTATGGCTGTAATGAAATTTGGGGGGACTTCGATTGGAACGGCCTCCGCGATGAAACGGGCAATGTTGATTGTTGCCGAAGAAAAGAAAAAAAAGGCCCCGCTGGTAGTGCTCAGTGCATGCAGCGGAATTACCAACCGCCTGATCCAGGTTGCCGAGGCAGCAGGCGACAGCCGGCTTGCCGAGGCGATGGAGCTCTCGGGCGAAGTCCGGGAGCACCACCGTGGACTGGTTGATGTGCTTATAAACGATGGAGTACGGCGCAAGGGAGTAATGGAAAAAGTTGAGACCTATATCGGCGAACTCGATATGCTGATTAAGGGGGTCGATATCGTCGGTGAGCTTACGGCTCGCTCTTTCGATACCTTCTGTTCATTCGGTGAACTGCTTTCGACGACAATTTTCAGCGAAGCGATGCAGGAAGCCGGTCATGAAACCGTCTGGCAGGATATTCGCGAAGTGATGATAACCGACGATAATTTCAGTTCCGCCCGTCCTTTGGAGGCTCTTTGCGAAAAAAATGTAAAAAATACACTTAAGCCGCTGCTTGAACAGGGGAATATTGTTGTGACACAGGGCTTTATCGGTTCGACACGGGACGGCAAAACCACGACCCTCGGGAGGGGAGGATCTGACTTTACTGCAGCGCTTCTCGGGGCATGGCTCCCTTCAGATGAGATACAGATATGGACGGATGTTGACGGTGTGATGACCTGCGATCCGAGGGTTGTTCCCGATGCAAGAAGTATCAGGGTAATGACTTTTACCGAAGCAGCCGAGCTCTCGTATCTTGGAGCAAAAGTGCTGCATCCGGATACCATAGCTCCTGCGGTGAAACAAAATATTCCTGTCTATGTGCTCAACTCACTGCATCCGGAAACCAGGGGGACTGTTATTACCGATAATCCGGCCATTCTCGAGGGGATGAGTTACGGCGGGCTTGTCAAGTCCATAGCGGTCAAAAAAGGTCAGTGCATCATCAATTTCCGTTCTAACAGGATGTTGGGAAGGCACGGTTTTATGGCAAATATTTTCGATGAGTTCGCGCGGGCAGGTGTATCGGTTGAAATGATTTCAACGAGTGAGGTTTCCGTTTCCCTGACGGTGAGCGAATCCGCTTCACTGGAGGAACTGTTAGTCGAACTGAGGAAGATGGGAGAGGTTGATATAGAGCCTGATGTTGCGACCATAAGTGTTGTCGGTGACAATCTCCGTGCCTCAAAGGGGGTTGCCGGAAGGATTTTCAGCGCTTTGAAGGATGTAAATATCAGGATGATTTCACAGGGGGCGTCAGAGATCAACGTTGGTTTTGTTGTAGAGGGTCAGGATGTATCGAAAGCGGTTCAGAATCTTCATCATGAGTTTTTCTCAGGCAACGAGACAAGCGGTATATTTGAAAGTCCGATGAAGAGGCATCAGTAGCCCCGGCAAGTCGGGAGGTTGGCAGTCGGCAAAAGGAAATCAGTGTTTCGTCGTCGGTAAAAAATATTCTGAATCAATAAAACGTCATACACATGGATTACAAGACGGCAGGAGTTGATATCAACGCAGGAGAGGAGTTCGTGCGGCTGATCAAACCCCAGGTGCGTCAGACATTTACCAGCGGAGTTATGACCGATATCGGAGCTTTTGGCGGTTTTTTTCGGCCGGATTTCGCATCATACAGCAATCCTGTGCTGGTCAGCAGCATTGACGGCGTTGGAACGAAGCTGAAAGTCGCCGCTGAAATGGGCCGCTATGATACCATAGGGGCCTGCCTGGTAAACCATTGTGTGGATGATATTCTTGTGTGTGGTGCAAAACCATTGTTCTTTCTGGACTATTTTGCATGCGGGAAGCTTATGCCCGGGATGGCAGCGGATATTGTGAAAGGGATGGTTGCTGCGTGCAAAGAGAATTCCTGTGCTCTCATCGGTGGAGAGACAGCCGAGATGCCGGGCATTTACGCAAAGGATGATTTCGATCTTGCCGGTACCATTGTCGGTGTCGTCGACCGTGAACATCTCATTAACGGTGCTTCCATTGTCGAAGGTGATGTGATGATAGGATTGCCTTCAACAGGACTGCATACTAACGGGTACTCGCTTGCACGAAAGATTTTCGAAGGCAAGCTTCGGAGCACCTATGAGGGGCTGGATGGTACGGTTGGCGATGAGCTTCTGAAGGTTCACCGTTCCTACCTCCCGGTCATCGAGCCGCTGCTCGGATCAGGGGATATTCACGGCATGTCGCATATTACAGGAGGAGGGCTGACAGGCAACACCATGCGGATAGTGCCGAAGGGTCTCCGTCTCGATGTCGAGTGGGGGGCGTGGCCGGAGCCGGTTATTTTCGATATCATTCGTAAAGAAGGCGGAGTTCCCGAGGAGGATATGCGCAGAACCTTCAACCTCGGTGTGGGGCTGGTGGTGATTGTCGCCAGGACGTCGGTTGACCGCATAATGGCGGATTTGAAATCGAAGCATGAAAATGCTTACATTATGGGTCAGATCGTTACATAGTGACGCTCCGGTCATTATTGAATTAACCTCAAGTGTGTTATGCTTACTTTGATTGTTATTTTGGCAGTGAGTTACCTTATCGGTTCGATACCTACCAGTATCATTGCGGGTAAACTGCTCAGAGGTATCGATATTCGTGATTACGGCAGCGGAAACGCCGGTGGTACCAATGCTTTTCGGGTGCTCGGCTGGAAAACAGGGCTTGCGGTGACTGTCCTTGATATTGTCAAGGGCGCCATTGCAGCAATATCCGTTGTGGTATTTTTCGAAGCTCACCCTCTTGGCCCAATGCCGGATATCAATCCTATAGCGTTGCGGCTGATAGCAGGATTAAGCGCAGTTTTCGGTCATGTGTTCACTGTTTTTGCCGGCTTTAAGGGAGGAAAGGGCGTGAGTACTGCTGCAGGTATGATGTTCGGCATAGCGCCGGTGACTACGCTCTTTGTGCTGGGAGTTTTCCTGCTCGCCGTACTTGCTTCGAGATACGTTTCCGTCGCTTCCATGTTGGCGGCAGTTGCTTTTCCGCTCATAATCGCTGTAAGAAAATACCTGTTTGATCTTGGAGAAGGGCTCGATTACTACGTTAAAATGTTCGACACCAGGGTGTTTATTCATGACAGTCTCGATTATCATCTTCTGATTTTCGGACTTATCGTTGCGCTGGCGATCATTTACACTCACAGGCAAAATATCAGGCGTCTGCTTTCGGGAAATGAAAACCGGGTAAAATTCCACGGGCATTCCTGATACCGTTGTATCGGGAAGAGGATGATGAAAGTAACGATTTTAGGCGCAGGAAGCTGGGGCACGACACTTGCCGTGCTGCTTGCAGAAAAAGGTTGCCCGGTGAGCCTCTGGGCGCACCGTCCGGGGTTTGCCCGTGAACTTGACCGTACCCGTGAGAACGCTCGCTACCTGCCGGGTGTTGTTCTGCCTGAAAATCTTCGCATAGAAGGCGACATGGCCCGGGCTGTCGAGGGTGCAGGAATGATCGTTACCGCAGTGCCTTCGCAGGCATTGCGCGAAACGCTCTCATTGCTCCGTGAAGTTTCTCTTGAAGACGCTATCATTGTCAATGTTGCCAAGGGCATCGAACGTAACTCCGGCAAACGTTTGTCGGAAGTGATTTTTGACGTGCTTCCGGAAATTTTACCCGAAAAGGTGGCTGTTCTTTACGGTCCGAGTCACGCCGAAGAAGTATCGGGAAAACAACCGACGACTGTTGTCGCTGCATCATCCTCTCTTGAAACAGCCGAAAAAGTTCAGGAAACGTTTCACACCAGCACGTTCCGGGTCTATGTCAACACTGATATCGTCGGTGTTGAAATTGCGGGTTCAGTGAAGAATATCATAGCGATTGCTGCAGGGATATCCGATGGTATCGGGTTTGGCGACAACGCGAAAGCAGCGATCATCACCAGGGGGCTTGCAGAGATGTCCCGTCTTGCCGTCAGCCTTGGCGGGGAGCCGATGACCGTTTCAGGCCTTTCAGGCATAGGAGATCTTGTTGTAACCTGTCTGAGCCGCCACAGCCGGAACCGTTTTCTTGGGGAGCAGATCGGCAAGGGCAAGAAACTGGATGAAGTTGTCGGTCAGATGAAGATGGTTGCCGAAGGTGTTCCGACAACAAAAGCCGTGGTTGCGCTGAGCCGGAAACTGGGGGTGGACATGCCGATTACCGAAGCGGTTTACGGAATGCTGTTCGAGAACAAGCCTGCAGAAGAAGCTATTCCGGATCTGATGACAAGGGAGCCGAAAAAGGAACTTTGATATAGTGACGAGTTAACTCAGGGGGGTCTTGTTTCAATTGCCTACCGGTACTTCTTCGGATACTCGTACCACACCAGCTCTCCCGAATCCAGCAAAGTTTCTTGCCATGAACTGTTTTTCATGTCGATCCTGACAATACCGCAGGTGACGATATTTTCGAGGTGTTTACCGGATATGAAATTTGCAAAAGAGGTAAGGGTAGGATTGTGTCCAAAAAGCATTGCAGTAGTGCAGTTATCGGGTATTTGCTGGACAAGCCGCAGCATATGATTGAGTCCGCCTTCATAAATTTCAATCCGCTGTTCGATCTTTTCCGGCGGATATCCCAGGGTTTCGCAGAATATTTCCGCCGTTGTCAGTGCGCGGTTTGCCGGGCTCGACAGAATCAGATCGGGATTCACGCTTTTCTGTTGCATCAGCTTTGCCATGAAAGGGGCAGCTTTTTCGCCGCGCCTGTTCAGGGGGCGGTCGAAGTCACCCTGGTTCGGGTTGTCCCAGCTCGATTTTGCATGCCTGACGAGATACAGTGTTTTCATGGGGAGCTATTCAGGTATTGTTGCTTCAGTTTCATGATTCGCCGGTAAGAGCTGTCGATACGTTCCGGAGTGAGCATTCCCTTGTCAACAAGCGATTGGATGATCGATATGGCTTTTTGAGCAATTTCAGGGTCATAGCTCGAATTGTTGGCAAAAAGCAGGATATCGACTCCTGCTTCAAGCGCCAGCGTGATCGCTTTGCTTAGGTTGTAGTGGGCTGCCACAGCCTGCATCTGCATGTCGTCGCTGATGACAGGGCCGCTGAATCCGAGCGAGTCGCGCAAAATCCCGGTGATGATACGTTTCGACAGCGTCGCAGGATAGATGGGGTCAAGGTTGGCGTTGTAAACGTGGGCTGTCATGACAAAGCCGCTGTAACCGTTCCCGATAAGTTTCCTGTAAGGTTCAAGCTCGGTTTTATCCCAACTCATGGTGATATCGGTGAAATCCTTGTGTGTATCGGTTGTCGAACTGCCGTGGCCCGGAAAGTGTTTGAGCGTCGGGACAATCTTTTTTGCACACAGTGCCTTTACCGTTGCTGCGGCATGAACGGATACAACGGCGGGGTCTGATGAAAAACTTCTTTCCAGACTGCCGATAACCGGGTTTTCAGGGTTGCTGTTGAGATCGACCACAGGAGCAAAATTGACATTGACGCCGGTATTGGCAAGAGTTTCAGCGGTTACGAGCGAAGAACGGTACGTGCTGTCAGGATTGTTTATCTGTCCGAGTTTGGCGGCTGAAACGCTTTCGGGGAAGCCGTATTTTGTTTTCAGTCTTGCTATTCTGCCGCCTTCCTGGTCAACGGCAATAAAGAGTGGAACAGCCGCTGCCTGTTGCAGTTCACGAGTGAGTTTTCTCAACTGATCAGGAGCGGTTATGTTTCTTCCGGAAGATTTTGAGGGAACGTCGTAATCGAAAAGAACCACCCCTCCCAGATTACGTTTTATTATATCTTCCCTAAGGTCGGATGCTTCCTGCAGAGTGGTTCCCCGAAAACCAACCATGATCATCTGCCCTATTTTCATATCGAGCTGATCCTGCCCACACTGAACTGCAGCGCAGGCAGTCAACGGGTGCAGAACCAGGAAGAAAAGAAAAAGCAGGGTTTGTTTCATTCCACGGTTTTCCTGTCAGGAGCCTGTTTTTACAAGAGAGAGACCCCCGTTCTCAACGGTTATGTCTACTGAATCGCCTTCCCGGATCGTCCCTTCGAGAATCATTTCCGAGAGCTTGTTGGTTATATGCCGCTGCATCATTCGTTTCAGGGGGCGGGCTCCGAATGCGGGATCAAATCCCGCATTGGAAAGCCAGAGCAGGGCATCTTTTTCGAGCTTCAGGCTGATGTTCTGACGAAGGGCTAATTTCCTGATCAGATCGAACTGTATCGTAACGATCTTTTCAAGATCTTCCTTGCTGAGAGGAGTAAAGAGAATGACTTCGTCGATACGGTTGAGAAACTCGGGACGAACCTGTTGCTTCAGGAGCTGGAACAGTTTTTCCCGGAGAGTTTCCAGAACGTCATCACGGTTTGCGCTGCCCATCTTTTCCATTTCGCTCTGGATAAGCTGAGCCCCGATGTTGCTTGTCATGATGATGATCGTGTTCTTGAAGTTTACCGTGTGTCCCTTGCTGTCGGTCAGCCTGCCGTCATCGAGTATTTGCAGCAGAATGTTGAACACATCCGGGTGGGCCTTTTCAATTTCGTCCAGAAGAACAACCGAGAACGGTTTTCTTCGCACCGCTTCGGTAAGCTGGCCCCCTTCTTCATAACCGACGTATCCGGGAGGAGCGCCGACAAGGCGGCTGACCGTATGTGACTCCATATATTCGCTCATGTCGATGCGTATCATCGCGTCTTCATCGTCGAAGAGGTATTCCGCGAGGGTGCGGGCCAACTCTGTCTTGCCGACGCCGGTCGGTCCGAGAAAAATAAACGAGCCTATGGGTTTTTTTTCATCCCCCATACCTGCGCGTGATCGTTTGACCGCTTCGCTGACTGCCTGTACGGCTTTGTCCTGACCAATCACCCGTTTATGGAGTTCATCATCGATGTGCAAAAGCTTTTGTCGTTCCGACTGAAGCATCTTGCTGACCGGTATGCCGGTCCACCTGGAAACAATGTCCGCGATATCCTCTGCGTCGATTTCTTCCTTCATGAGAAGTTCACCTGAAGCCTGCTTCTCTTCTATTTTATTTTTGTTGTTTTCAATCTCTTTTTCTATCTCCGCAATCCGTCCGTAGCGTATTTCGGCAACTTTGCCGTAATCACCGCTTCTTTCGTAATCCTCAGCCTGGTGTTTGAGGTCCTCCAGTTCCGATTTCAGTTTTCTGGATTCCTGGATAAGATCTTTTTCTGCATCCCAGCGTGCTTTGATCCTTCGCTGCTCTTCGTGGAGGTTGGCAAGCTGTTTTTCAATTTCTTCTAATCTTTGCCTTGTGTCCGAAGAATTCATACCTGCATTTTGATGAGTTATGGAATATGAAATAATATGTTAAGTTGTAAAATTAAGGTTTTAATACAAGAAAGCTATAACCTGAGTTAGGCGTTTTACATAGCCCGGACGATTTCGGGATGTACAGATGCATAACCTTGTACTGTATCAAGCAGTAGCTGACCGGGAAGAAATAACAGTTTAACAGGTGCAAAAGTTCTCGATCGGAGCAGTCACTGTCCCCGGTGATTCCTCGTTGTTTTTTATAGCAGGCCCCTGCGTCATCGAGGGAAGTGAGATGGCATTTGAAGTTGCTTCGGCATTGCACGCACTTCGCGAATCAGACGGGATACCGTTTGTTTTCAAGGGTTCTTTTCGTAAGGCCAACCGTTCTTCGGCCTCTTCCTTTACCGGAATAGGTGACAAGACGGCACTTGAAATCCTTGGTGAGATAAGGGAGCGATTCGATATGCCGGTGCTGACCGATGTTCACGAGACGCATGAGGTTGATCGGGCGGCGCAGTATGTCGATGTGCTGCAGATACCGGCTTTTCTCAGTCGCCAGTCGGATTTGCTGACGGCAGCCGGAAAGTCCGGTCTCTCTGTGAACATAAAAAAGGGGCAGTTTATGGCTCCTGAAGATATGGAAATGGCAGCGGAAAAGGTTGCCTGTACAGGTAACGCACGCATAATGCTGACCGAAAGAGGCACGACGTTCGGGTACCACAACCTGGTTGTTGATTTCAGAGGGATTCCCAAAATGGCCGGTACCGGTTACCCTGTGGTTTACGATGCAACCCATAGTCTCCAGCTTCCTTCCGCCGGCAAAAAGGTTTCCGGGGGAGAAAGGGAGTTTCTGCTTCCTATGGCCAGGGCTGCGGTTGCCGCAGGTGTTCACGGTCTCTTTTTCGAGGTTCATCCTGACCCTGAAAACGCCATGTCCGACGCAGCCACCCAGGTTTCTCTCAAAGACTTTCCACGGATTGTCCTGCAGTTGCAGAAACTCCATGCGTGTATACGGAATTAGTTGTCAGCTCATTTCAATGTTATAAATACAGATACAGTGTCCGGTTTGAATTATTTTGGTATTCAGTTGTCTTCAGGGGACGCTTCCCAGCTCCTGCAGAACGCACTCAGGCAGGTCAAGGCGCTGATCTTTCCGGTTGAAGGTGTCTTGACGGGAAATCAGATAACCGTTAATGATCGGGGAGAGGCAAGCTGTTCCTGTAATGTAAGGGATGCTCTTGCCATTGCTGAGGCCAGGCGGAGAGGGCTTCACATAGCAGCTCTCTCGGAACGGTCAAGCGATGCCCAGCGGCATTTGCTGGAACATATTGGGATAGAGCCCGTCTATCTCGGCTGCGAACGCAAGATAGACGCATACGAGAAGTTCAAGGTCGATTGTGGCTTCCGGGATGAAGACTGTGCCTATATTGCCGATGATGTTATTGATATTCCGATTCTTGAAAAAGCGGCACTTTCCATTACGCCGATTGACGGTATCGAGTATCTTCGCAACCGCGTTTCCTACATCTCGGCCTATGAGGGCGGGAAAGGATGCATCAGGGAGATGGTGGAACTGATTCTTCAGGAGCAGGGAAAATGGAAGTACAGCGAGTACTCCACCAGTGAGGGATAGGAATCCGGGAGCAGCAATACCCGGTTGTCAAGCTGTTACACGCAGTCAGGCTGTGGCTTATTCCTCGTCTGCAATCTCTGCACCTGCTTGCACTTCATGCTGTTCGAGCCAGTATATCGCCGGGCGATAACCAAGATCGGCAGCTTTTTTATAATCCGCGTACGCCTCTTTCTTTTTTCCCAGCGTTTCGTAAAGCCATGCCCGGTTGCCGTAAGCGGTCTCAAGCAGGGGATCGAGTTCAATGGCTTTGTTGTAATCGGCAAAAGCGGCATCGGCGTTTCCACTTTTTTCTTCGCAGATTCCCCGATTGTTATAGGCTTTGGCAAGGTGCCCGGTTTCGGATGGTATTCCTGTGAGGAGAGCGATAGCCTGAGAATACAGAGCGATGGAAGAATCGCAATCTTTTGTTTCGAATCCCCTGGTGAAAATGGTCTGAGCGCTGTCCACCAGCGCTGCTACAGGTTGCCTGAGGAAAATGAGCCAGTTCGAACCGTCGCTGCTCACTTTCAGTTCGCTGTTTGATTCGGACAGCAGGGCTTTGTTTTCCCCTGTTCCCAGATCGAAAAAAAGGTTCCCCGATTCATCTCTGCGGTGTGTACCTGTTGTCGTTGCCGAAGAGACGGTGCGGGAAACGGTTCCGTCTTTTTTGAACTCCAGACTAACATCTTCTCCGGGAAGTTTCCAGGTTCCCGCCAGAGGATCATGCTCCTTTGCACAAGAGGTGAAGAAGAGCATCAGGCTGAACGAGAGCAGCACCCTTGCGACATGGGTGTTACGGTGAGGCTGCGGGGAAGATGATTGTGATCGCATCTGTGGTGACGCTAAAAATTACGCTCGCTCCTTCTTGTTACTGCAATAATATCAAAAAAAGCCGGTTCTTCAATAGAGGGAAACCCGGAGCTGCGGGTTGTTAATGATCTCTGCTGTTTCTGCAAGGGAATACGAGCCGACAATATTCGTTCCATGGTTTGGTTCAATGTGAATATCTCCTTTATACTCACGATTGATCTGAAGAGCCTGTTCCAGAGCTTCTATCTTGCCCAGCAGACTGTATGCAGCGGATTGGGGGGTGGAGCAGGATACGGGAGGTTTGTCACTGCCATGCGAAAAATATCCTTCGGGAACGATAGATTCTTCAGGATAGCCGTGCCAGTGGGTCATGGATGCTCCCTTGCAGGCCAGTATTTCGGGAAATTGCCAGGAAGGTCTTATAGCTTGCAGGATGCTCGATATAAAGGTATTGCCCAGTGCGTGTGAAAGGATGGTAAGTGTGTCGAACGAAGGTTTTGGCACAGTGGTTTCCGGCAAACCACCGGGGGTCATGAGTGTTATGTTAGCATGGTCAAGGCATATGGCTACCAGATCTGCCTCGGGATTCAGGCTGGTTTTTTTGCACCCGGAACGGGTAGTGATGACTGTGACGGGGAGCGGTTCAACGAGATACCACTCATTGAGTACCTTAACCGGAGCATAGTGTTTGTTTTCCAGAAGCAGCAGCGGTACCTTTTTCAGCTCTTCCGTGCTCAAAGAGTGTCCGGAAGTTTTCAGACGCAAGGCAGGAGGTGCCGATACAGGTAACTGTCTTGCAAAAAAACCGTAGCTCATGCCGCTACGCTGGTCGAGGTAACGGGCGACAATTTTTCTGTATAGCGGGTTTCTGTACTTCAGGGCTTCCCGTGAAGTGTGGGTAAGGAGATGATGGTTTGAACTCCACATGCGGCTGCAGGCCACAAAGTCGTTTACAATTTCCTGCATTTCGGTCAATCCGGCTGTAAATGCGCCAGGTTTGTGATCGAGGTCGGATGATTTTGGAGGAACAACTTGAGCGGTCAGTTTTGGCACGAGGGTTTTCAGCACATCGGAGGGAAGCGGGCATGATCCTTCAAAACGTACAACACCTCCGTTCATCGTGCAGATAGTCCAGCTCTCTTCCGTTACGTAGATACTGAGGTGAACCATGTCCCAGGCAAGTTTTCCGACAATCCTATCAAGTTTTTCCTGGGGAGACGATGTTTCCGTCAGAGGAGGTGGTTCATCATGAATCCCGACTATGATATTGTTATACAGGGTGGACACACGGTTGATGGCAAGCGTTTCATCACTGAAAGTCCCGGGAGCAATGACGACTATACCTGGTTTGAATTTGCCGTCAGGACGACAGGCTGTCCGCTCGTCAACCACCCGGATACCGAGAACCTTGCAGGCATTGAGAAGTGAAGCGGTAAAACATTGAAGTCTTGGCGTATTGTTTTTTACAGGTACGAACGTTACTGTAAGCTTGGCACACATATCGGCAGTTGCAAGAGGGGTAGCGGGAGATATGCCGAGCAGATGGCCAAGCGAGGCGAGAGAGATGCTGTTACTCATGATGCTCCCGATGATAGAAAGAGGGGGTTAGGTCCCTGATTTATGCTCGCGGCCCCAGAGCAGTTTGCTTCTGAGAATCTCGCAATAGTTTCTATTTTCGTTGGCCACAAGGTTGATCATTTCTCCGGATTTCTTCACGGTGACCACTTCGCCGGGCATGAGCATCTTTCTTACATGACCATCGCAGTTGAGCGGAAATGCTCCGTCCGGAGCATCGACGGAAACTTCTATGGTTTTGTCGTCACTGATAACAAGAGGCCTGACAGTCAGCATATGCGGACAGATGGGCGTTATGACGAATACGTTGGATTTCGGGGCGATAACCGGTCCTCCCGCCGAAAGGGAGTAGGCCGTTGACCCTGTCGAGGTGGCGATGATGATGCCATCCGCACGATAAGAGCTGAGTTGCTCTCCGTCGAGCTTGATGATAAATGCCGGTATTCTCGGGTAGGCGCCTTTTTCCACTACAACGTCGTTAAGCGCGGTGAAGTGCTTTGCTTCGTTATCAATGGAAACATGTGCTTCGAGTTGAGTGCGGTCGTGAATGGTGTATGTTCCTGCAAGCACTTTTTCGATGGCACCGTACATCTCTTCCTTGCTGAACTCGGCGAGGAATCCGAGATGTCCGACATTGATGCCGATGACCGGTTTTGTTACCGAGTAGTGAGAGGTAAAGAGTAACGTCCCGTCGCCTCCGAGCGAGATAAAGACGTCGCACAGCTTGTTCAGCTTTTCGATTTCAGCCGAATTGCCAACACCGAGCTTTTCCGCCGATATTGCATCGACGACATAGTCGAGGTTTCTTTCATCCAGCCAGGCCATGAGTTGCCGGGCAAGCTCAATCGCCTCATCACGATTAATGTTGACAACAATGGAGAATTTCATGGACTGCTTTTGTTTATGAGTTTGCCGTACAGCATGTTTGCTTTCTCGAACTGCTGACCGACCATGTCCATGCGGCTGTTTCGGATATCATCCGCCAGTTGTTCCAGTTCCCTGCTGAAGCTCACGAGTTCAGAGGCGATGTTTTCCCGGTTTGTCGCCACAATATCCCGCCAGATATCCCAGGAGCTTCCTGCGAGCCGTGTCAGTGTTGAAAATCCCGGGCCGCTTTTATCGATGTCATCCTTGCAATAGTTGACAAGGGCTGTCGAAATCATCTGAGGCAGGTGGCTGATGGTGGCCACAACCCTGTCATGTTCTTCAGGGGTCATTACGGCAATCCGGCATTTGATGGACTGCAGAAGCTCCAGAAGGTTGTCTGTATCGGCCCGGGCAAAAGTTTTCTTGTCGGCGCATACTACAACTGTTTTTCCGGCGAGAAGCTCGTCGTGGCTTGCATGGTAGCCCTGCTGCTCCTTTCCGGCAATAGGGTGCATGCCGATAAAGTCGAGCCCCAATTCGGCGGCCCTTTGCGCAATGACTGCTTTCGTGCTTGAGACGTCACTGATGAGTGTGTGTTCAGGTACAAGCTTGCTGATTTCGTCCAGCAGGGCTATGTTTGCCTCGACCGGTGCGGAGAGAATGATGAGATCCGTATCACAGAGCTTTTTTTTATCAGGCTCGAAACGGTCGAGACCCAGTTGTTGTATATGCTTTATATCCTTTTCGCTGAAAGAGGGGTCGTAACCCTTGAACAGGATGCGCTGCTTTGCCGCAAGCGGAGATTTTTTAAGCGCCCTCAAAACAGATGCGCCTATCAACCCGAGCCCTATGATGGAGATGCTGCTGATACAGGTTCTATGCATACCTGCCGGTGTTAGCTTGTTTGAAGGGTACGACTCCCGGGTGAGTCGAGCGGAATGTTTTGATCGCAAAGCGGACAGTTATCCGGCTCGTAATTTTTTACTTCGAGCGTCAGCATTGAAAACTGCGTTTCCACCAGTTTTACCGTGCCGTTGCTCCGGTCTACCACGGAACCGACCCCGACAACTTCGGCACCGGCTTCTGTTATGATCTCGATAACCTCGGCAACAGAGCCGCCTGTCGTGATTACATCTTCGACAACCAGCACTTTTTCACCCGGAGAGACGGTGAAGCCTCTTCTCAAAACCATCTCGCCGTTTTTTCTTTCTGCAAAAATTGTTTTCACCCCAACTTGACGACCTACTTCGGTGCCGACGACTATGCCGCCTACAGCGGGTGAAATGACTGTGTCGATGTCCAGATCGCTGAAAGCGGATGTTATGTTCCTGCATATTTCCATGAGGTACTCAGGGTACTGAAGTACCTTGGCGCACTGAAAGTAGGTGTTGCTGTGCAGACCGGAGGTCAACTTGAAGTGTCCTTCGAGCAACGCTCCGGAAGATCTGAATATGTCAAGTATTGCTGGTGTGCTCATGGGTCAGTACTGAATATGGCTATGATCGACAATTCGCAAAGTACAAAATACACAAGCCTGTTCGAAATGCTAAACCCTAAATTGGGCGGCTGTTCGAGCATGAAATATCGTGTTTCACCCGTGGCCGGCTACTTTTTTCCGCTGTTTTCAAGATAGTTCTGCAAAAGCAGGCAGGCTGCCGCACAGTCCAGTCGTCCTTTTTGTTGTCTTTTTTTTCTGCTGAGGCCGGATTCGACAAGCAGCTTTGCAGCCTGTCTCGATGAGCCGTGTTCATCGATTGTTTCAACAGGGATGTCCGGGAAAGCTTTTGTGAGTTCACCGATAAAGTTATCCACCACTCCGGTCATACGGTTTTTTGTCCCGTCGCTGTTAAGGGGATAGCCGACGATAATTTTTTCTAAAGGATCGTTGAGCAGGAAAGACGCGAGAGTTTCGACGATCGTATCAGGCGGGAAAGTGCCGACAGGTTGAGCAAAACTCCCGAAGGGGTCGCTTTTGGCAAGGCCTACCCTTTTCGTGCCATAGTCGATTGCAAGTATTCGTTTTGCTCTTGTTTCTGTCACTGGAATGCCACTGTCGGTTCGTGAAACATGGGTTGATTCTTTACCGTAAAGGTATTAAAAAACCTGTTCTACCTGGAAGGAGAGTGTGTGAAAAAGAAGAAAAAGGGAGGCCCTTCAGTATTACTCTTTGAGGTATACGGGTTTGCAGTATGAGGTTTATTTTTCTATCTTCTTTCGCAAAAATCAGCAAAATTCAATTTTAGCTTTTACTGACATCCCGCCCTCAGGGATGCTACCACGAGAATAACCGGAGAAAACAGGCGATGGCAAAGGTTGCGATCATTGGAGCCGGGTTTGCAGGACATACTGCGGCAATGTACTTGGGAGATGCCATAGGCAGGGAGCATGAAATAACGGTCATACACAAGTTTGATTATTTCGGTTTTGTTCCTTCCTGGGTATGGCTGGGTATCGATGCAGTCAAACCGGATGAAACCATTTTCAAATTAAAGCCGATTTACGACAGGTTCAACGTGAATTTTGTACAGGGGAAGGTGACTTCGGTTCATCCGGAAGAAAATTACGTTGTCGTTGATCAGGCAAACGGAGGCGGCGAGGTGAGCGTCGAGTATGATTACCTCATTGTCGCTACCGGTGCCCACATGAACTATGCGGCTACTCCCGGACTCGGCCCTGATAAAAACACTGAATCCATCTGTCATTTCGATACAGCCGTCAAGGCTCGCAATGCTTATCTCGAGTCGGTCGAAAGGATGAAGCGAGGAGAAAAACAGCGCCTCGTTATCGGCACAGGCCACCCTCTGGCTGCCTGCCAGGGCGCGGCGTTCGAGTATATCACCAATATTCATACCGACTTGGCACAGCGTGGTCTCAGGGACAAGGCCGAGCTTGCCTACCTGACCAATGAACCGGCAATCGGTGATTTCGGTGTTGGAGGTATTAATGTTGTAAAGCGTGGCGGAAGAATCGCTCGTGGAGGAGACCTTATCGAGGATTTGATGGACGAGTTCGGGCTTGAAAAGTCCGTTCGCCGGGGCGTCAGGGAAGTTGATGAGAAAAAGATATACTGGGAAGATTTCGAAGGCAACTCCGGTGAGGATGAGTACGATTTTGCAATGCTGATTCCACAGTCACGAGGCGTAACCTTCCCGTTTTATGATAAAAACGGCGAAGACATTTCTGCAAAAGTCACCAATCCTGCCGGGTTTATTCTTGCCGATGGAATTTACGGGCTGAGTTATGATGAACTGGTAAGAACTCCGGACGCATGGCCGGCAACCTATCAGAATCCGCTCTATAAAAATATCTTCGCCGCAGGCATTGCTTTTGCTCCTCCGGGACCGATTTCCGTTCCTCACACCACGAAAAACGGGATGACCATCACTCCGGGTGCTCCGAGAACCGGCATGATTTCCGGTGTTATCGGGCGTATTGTGGCGCTGAACATTATCGATCTGGTTAAGGGCGGACGCATGACCCACCGTGAACGCATGTCGGAAATGCTTGCAGTCTGTATCGCGTCAAACGGTAAGTCGCTCTGGAACGGGCAGGCAACCGTGATGATCATCTATCCGGTTGTTCCTGATCATACCCGTTACGACAACAAGGAAGGAAGAGACCTTTTTGTTACCAAGGTTGAACGGGGACTGGCCGGCGCATGGCTGAAGCAAATGGTTGAAACAACTTTTATGCACAAGTTCAGAGGCCGTATCGGCTGGCAGTTGATTCCGGAGTAACCAAGAGGATTATTAAACCCGTTAAATGCGAGGCAAACCATGAGACCAACAAAGTTCGATAGGTTCCTGATGCAGAACAAAATCTACCAGTTCTGGCGGTTTGTTGTGCTGAACCTGAAGATTCTCAAGGCGGTTGATCACAGCAAAAGAGCCTGATCAAAGCATAAACGTATAGGCCGTTATACCTATGGAGCGCGTAAGGGCAAAACAGTCCCTATGCGCTTTTTTTATTGTCTGCAACAATTGTTAACTTGTTGTTTTTTATGGTGATATGTGTACATTGCCCTCTAAGGGAGGGCTCTGTTTAATTGCCGTGAGCGTCCCGATTGTATCGGGATTCGAGGAGTAAATCGCACGGTACATACTCGAGGCATCCTGACGACAGTTTGTTCTGTAAGTAAGCAAGGGTGTGCATTATGAAAAAAATGTTGGGCGTAGGTTTAAGCCTGGTTATTGTCTTTCTGTTTGCTGTTTCGCCTCTTTTTGCCGAGACGTTTCATCCTCCTGTTGATTCCCTCTTGCGTTCAACCGCAGACCACACGAAATTCGACGAGCTGAAAAAGGAGTTCAAAAGCGGCCCGGAAGTTACGGCAGCCTGCCTGCGCTGTCATACGGAAGCAGCCAAGCAGATTCACCGTACAAAGCACTGGACATGGGAAGTGCTTATGAAAGACGGGAAGATGCTCGGTAAGCAGCATGTTGTCAACAACTTCTGTATATCGGTCGAGAGTAATGAGCCCCGGTGTACCTCATGTCATATCGGTTACGGCTGGAAAGACCGGACATTCGATTTTACCAGTGAGAAACAGGTTGACTGTCTGGTTTGTCATGACGCTACAGGAACCTACAGGAAATTTCCTGCCGGAGCGGGCCATCCTCCATACAAGGACAAGGTTTTTGGCGGCAAAAAGCTGTTCAAAAAAGTCGATCTCTCCTACGTTGCGCAACATGTTGCCAGTCCGGATCGTCATAACTGCGGTATCTGTCACTTCGAAGGCGGGGGCGGTGATGCGGTAAAACATGGTGACCTCGACAACTCCCTGCTTGAGCCGACTGAAGCAACAGACGTGCACATGGCTTCCGGCAAGGATGAACTCAACATGACCTGCATCGACTGTCACAAGACGGAAGGTCATCATGTCCCCGGCAGTCGTTACGAGCCGACGGCACGCGACATGCATGGTTTTGATTATCCCCTTCCGGATGATTATCCGACAACGTGCGCTTCCTGTCACGGTATCCAACCCCATCAAGATTACAAGAAACTCAATGACCACATTGACAAGGTTGCCTGTGAAACCTGCCATATTCCGGCCATTGCAAAAGAGCGCCCCACCAAGGTCTGGTGGGACTGGTCACAAGCCGGAAAACATGATACGGCAGGAAGGCATATAACCCTGAAAGATTCCACGGGAATGCCGGTTTACCTGACAAAGAAAGGCCGGTTCGAATGGGCGAAGGATATCGCGCCGGAGTACAGATGGTTCAACGGGGAGATGAACTATGTAACGTTTCTGACCGAAATCGATGATTCCGGCGTTGTGGCGATCAATCATCCGGGCGGTGAGCCGCGTGACACCCTTTCACGAATCTGGCCTTTCAAGGTTCATCGCGGGAAGCAGCCTTACGATTCCGAACTCAAGCGTTTCGTCAAACCCAAGCTGTTCGGAGCGAAAGGAAGCGGGGCATACTGGTCTGATTTCGACTGGGACAGGGCCATTACCGAGGGGATGGAATATGCCGGACTCGAGTACAGCGGAAAGTACGATTTTGTCGAGACCGAAATGTACTGGCCGATTTCCCACATGGTTTCTCCCAAAGATAAGGCCCTAAGCTGTGTGGATTGTCATTCCAGGGGAGGACGGCTTGAAAAGCTGGGGGGCTTCTATCTGCCCGGCAGGGATGCCAACGGGTTTGTCGAGATTCTGGGTTTCCTGGTTATCGTTGCATCACTGGGAGGAGTAGGGGTTCACGGTTTCATGAGGTTTGTTTCCAATAAACGCAGAGCGCAGGATGGTGAACTATGAGAAAAGTGTATCTGTACGCAAGGTTTCAGCGGTTCTGGCACTGGATGCAGGCATTGATCATTTTTTCTTTGCTGGTGACCGGCCTCGAAGTCCACGGATTATTCCGGTTGATGGGGTATGAGACGGCGTTTCATGTGCACAACGCGCTGGCCTGGGGGCTGGTAACGTTTATCGTGCTTGCTTTTTTCTGGTACATCACCACGGGAGACTTTCGCCAGTACCTTACCGAAGGGAACATTCTTGAAAAAATTTTTATGCAGATCCACTACTACATGATCGGAATATTCAAGAACGAACCGCACCCGTTCAAGAAAAATGAAATATCCCGGTTGAATCCGCTGCAGCGCATTACCTACCTGATGCTGACCCTTGTAGGGCTGCCGCTCCAGATCATCTTCGGGTTTGCCTATTTCTACTTCAACGAGCTTGTCGCGCTCGGCATGAACCCCGACTGGATCGAACCCATAGCGGTTATTCATACGCTGCTCGCCTATCTGCTGATCGGCTTTGTCATCATGCACGTCTACATGACCACCACCGGCCACACCCTCACCTCCAATATCAAGGCCATGATCACAGGGTGGGAGGAGGTTGATGAGTGAGGAAGGAGAGCAAAGTCAAAAGTAAAAGGTAAAAAGTCAAAAAAGGGCCTGCGTTGTTTTGCAGGGGCAAATAATCATCGCCCGTTGCGTAGGGGTGAGCACTGACACCAGACTCTGAAGCCAACGCTTTTATACTCTTCATGTTCATGGATGTCTTGTGTTATATACGGCAATGCCGTATATTTGTTTTATGCATGTCGTCATCGAAACCCCGGCTTATCTTACCGATGTCAAAGCTCTCGGCTTAACAGACGATGAGCGGCGTTTCATCGTCGATTATGTTGCTCATACCCCTGGTGCCGCCAACCTTTCGCAAGCAGAAAGAAATGAATTGAAACAGATATTAGGAGCGTTGGCAGAAACGTATAGAGAAGGAGTTAAACGCAATGTCGAAAGCAGGAAGTAAGCTTATCAAATCAGCAAAGCAGGCACTTGACTACGCACGTGGTGAAACGAGTGAAGAATTTGTTGCCCATGTGCCTGAGGAGGTTGATGTCAGGTCGATCCGTGTTGCTCTGGGGCTGACACAGTCGGAATTCTCTCATCGCTTTGGCTTTGATGTCCGTACAGTTCAGGACTGGGAACAAAAACGCCGTATGCCTGATCGTTCTGCACGGATACTATTGCGGATTATTTCCAGAGACCCTGAAGCCGTACAAAGAGCATTATCGCACGAAAACTGATATCGTGAAGGGCAAGTGTCACCGCGCTTCTCACCTCCAGTATCAAGGTGATGATCACGGGGTGGGAAGAGGTTAATGAGTGAGGAGGGATGATGGAACGAGCTGCTTTTCGGGATGGTTATGAAGCGTTATATTAAAAAACTAAAAAAAGACAATCAGGGTCAGTGACATGAAACGAACGCTTGCGCAAAGTCATCCAAAACTCCGGACAGACGCAGGAATGAAGGAGACGCTTTTTCGGGAGGTCATCACTTCGTCGAGCATAGAGGGGATAAGGAATGTCCAGCCGGTTCTCGATAAATGCGTTTAAGGGTGAGATGTCACTCCAGCAAGGCACTCCGAAGAAGATCTGTCATAAGCGCAAGGTTTAGCTGATGAATAGCAGAAACATACTCTTCGAAACGCTTTTCGACGACAGTCCAGTCGAACCCGTTAGAATAGCCATCATGGTCGCGGCCAGTCTTGCAGTTCGGCCGTTTCCTTCTCTGTAAGGATGGATGAAAAGCAGTTCAAGATGAACGGTCGCTATCTTCTGTAAAACCTCTTCTATATTTCCGACGCAGGGGGTGTTAGGCTTGAGGATTGTTTCTTCGAACGTTTGCAGCGTTTGTTCTAAAAATTGTGCAGCAGGAAAGGTAAATCCATTTTTTGTGAGGTTGACTACTCGATGCGTTCCCGCCCAAAAATAGATCGAGCCGAAAAAGTGCTTGTGAATGGCGTCGATATCCGAAACCGTGAGTTGCTGATCTGAGGTGAAATTGCTCATGGTGAATTGAAACGCTTGAGCATATGCCTTGCATCACAGGCAGCAAAAATGAACGGTAGTGAGGGAAAGCTGTTTGCTGTCATAGTACATGCTTGTTAAGGCATAAAATAAATATTCAATCCGTGTAGATCGTTGTTGTGAAAGTGGCAACACCACCATTGGTAAACACCAGCTCTACTGATTGCACGGGATCATTTGCTACTAAGAATCCATTACAGGTGTAACCTAAAATACGGTTATCGGCCTGTGCAAAGGTGGCCATGCCATAGCCTACTCGCTTGTTAGCCAGACTTGCTACAGATATGGTGTATTCAATGCTAAAACCCGCATCTATTCCCCATCCGTTTCGTCCAGCGTAAAACCCTGAACTGTCCCATTCGCCGCCACTGGCATTCCCAGCCATAATGACGAAGCTGTTATACCCACTGCTTTGACCATTAATCCGGATGAGACATTTACAATAATCTTGTTGTCCTGTAGAGAGTTCTCCTGACGCCAGGAACATTAGGTTTTTTAATGTGTTTGAACTTTTTAGATCGATCTCACATACTGCATGATTGCTATCGGCAAAAGTTTTCTCTTGAAGCAGGTTCCAAGTCATGATTTTCTCCTTTTTTGTCAGTTGTTTTAAGAGAGCTTCGATAGTGCGCGAAACAACTTTCCCCCACTCAGAGTGTAAAATTATATAATATTGACGAATAAAAAAGGTCTATTTGGCGATAAATTTAAGTATTTTGGTTGTCACGCTAATTCTCAATATCGTATTTCCTTTTTCAATCTTACATCTTAACCGCTTGCATCAAAGCAGTCATGTGTATCAGGTAAGAACTCGACGAGTGAACATGTGAGGAAGATTTAACATTTCTTTATTCCTTGAAAACTGTATACTTAAGGAAGCTCAGGAAAGATTTGGTCGCTTGAAACGTGGCTACAGGGCCTTTAATTGTTTCTCCCTATGTCCCTTTCGCGCAGGAAATTCCTTATACGCTCGGTGCAGTGCATTGTTGCGTGCGGTGTGCTTCCCGGTGTGTCGGCATGTGACAGTCCAACCAGGGAGCAGGAGTCGAAAGGTCCCGGCTATGATGATCTGGTATCCCTGATCGGCCGTGAGCGTGCGGATATTCTCTGGTACGCTTCCTTGGCTCCCAGCGGCCATAACGTACAACCCTGGACGGTTACCGTCAAAAGTCCCGACAAATGGATCGTCGGTTCAGCCGAGGATCGCTGGTTGACGGAAGTTGATCCGAAAAACCGGGAAATGCTGCTCTCTATCGGGGCGTTTGTTGAGAATATGGTAACCGCAGCGAAAGCACATGGTTTTCGGGTGAAAATCCGTATGCTTGCAAGAAACCCGTTTGATCCCGAGCTTCTGTCCCTTGAACTGCAGAACTCTGAACGGGAAGAGTATCCTCTTCAGCGTCTTCTTGAACGCAGAACCTTACGTACAGGTTTCAAAAGTGAAGATATCGACCCTCAGGATTTTTCATTCGTTGTCGGAGGAGAGGGGGGGGTTTATTACTATCCGCCGCTATCAGCCCAAGGGGTATGGCTCAATGAGGCTACCGTTGCAGCAAATCGGCAGCAGGTGGAACGCCAGAATGTCCAGGAGGAGCTTGCCCGGTGGATACGATGGTCGGATGCCGATGCACGCAAGTACCGTGACGGTCTTACCCCGAGGTCAATGGATATTACAGGTATTGCAGGGTGGTATGTGAGAAATTTTTACGGTGCCGATGATGTACTGAGCAGGGATTTCCGCGATGCAACCGTTGAGAAGGTGAAAAAACAGGTTACCGAAAGCGGCGGCTGGATCGTGATTACCTCGGAAAATGATTCTCCTGCATCTCTGATTGAAACAGGACGCCGCTTCGAGCGGATGTTTCTCAGGGCGAAAGACCGCTCTATCGGTGTACACCCCATGTCACAGGTACTGGAAGAAAAGCCCTGGTCGGAAAATGTTGCCGAAGTGCTGATGCTGAATAAATCGCCGCAGTTTCTTCTCAGAGCCGGATATATGAGGGATTACCCTTCTCCCGTTAGCCTGAGAATACCCCTCGATGCTTTTACCAAGGTCGAGGAGACATGACGGTTGCCGAGCGGGGTGAGGTATATACTTACCAGGATAAAATAATCAGAATGCTATCGAAAACAATTGAACCATTGTGGTTTCATGTCGAGGTTTTTGTCCTGTTTTTTTACTGGTTGTGGCTTCTGTTAACGTATTGGAGGACAAGGATTAAAACCATGAAAAGAAATGAGTAAGAGGAGGAGTTTCAGTATGGATTTACATGGAACAGTTGATTTTCTCGGCAAGCTGAAGGCGAACAACAACCGGGAGTGGTTTCAGGCGAACAAACAGCTCTATGACGATGCCAGAGGGGAGTTTGAACAGTTTATCGCCATTTTGATTCCGGTTATCAGGGGCATTGATCCTGATGTCGATGTGATGAGCCCCAAAGAATGTCTGTTCAGGATATTTCGTGATGTGCGGTTTTCCAAAGACAAATCGCCCTACAAAACAAACTTTGGCGCGTTTATCGCGAGAGGCGGCAGAAAGAGTCCGCATGCCGGGTATTATATACACATCGAGCCTGGTGCGTCATTTGTCGGTGGAGGTGCGTATATGCCGGAATCGCAGTATCTCAAGGCAATCAGGACAGAGATTTTCGAAAACCCCGAGGAATACAAAACCATCATAACCAGTGATTATTTCAGGAAATACTTTGGCGGAATGTTCGGAGAAAAGCTGAAGACCGCTCCGAAAGGTTTTCCGAAAGAGTTTCCCGACATCGATCTCTTGAAAAACAAGCATTACGCCGTGACCCACAGGGTTGAGGATGGTTTCTGGTTTTCGGATACTCTTGTGGAGGATGTGGCAGAAATGTTTGGAGCGCTGTATGTCTTGAACAGGTTTCTCAATAACGCAATCAGCAATGCTGTAAGGAATTGATGTCGAGAGATGCTGGATGGTAGCGTGGGAGATTGACTATGCAAATAAAAGACGACATTATTCACTGGCTTCTGGAAGACGAGAATCCTCCAGTACGTTACCTGACTCTGACGAAGCTGCTGAAACAGCCGGAAACAACATCGGAAGCAGAACAAGCCAGGGCGCGTTTCATGGAGTATAGCGTAACCCAGGGAATCCTCAAGCATAGTCAGGAATTTTGGGAAAATGATGACCGGGCATACTGGAAATACACCGGCAAGTATTGGCAATTAATCTTTCTCGGTCAATTTTTTGCAGATGGCAAAGACCCGCGTATTGTTGGAGGAGTGCATGACATAATGAGCAAACGCAAGTGGGTGATGAAAAGCGGAGGCCAATGTTTGACTGCCAGCCTTCTCAATGCTTTCAGACGTCTTGGCTATGGCGATCATCCTGTAGTCATCGAGGAAACCGAGGCTTTGGCAAACCGGATTGTCACGGATCGTGGGGTAACCTGTACGGAGATGGATTACAGTTTACTGTCACGCTGTTACATGGCTGTGCCGAAAACTTTGCTCCTTTTTGCCGAAGTGCCTTCTCAAAAGCGGTCGGTAAATGTAAACCTGGCGATAGAACTTCTCGTGAAGAAGTTACTGGAAAACGAGGTTTATGTCTATGTACCCTCCGCACGAAAAGAGTGGAGGAAAGTTTTGGACAAGGCGCCAAAACGTGGTGACCTGCCGGAGGGAGAGACGGTTAAAAACTGGATCTTTACACAAAAGGATATATTTCTGGACTCGCATGGTTTGGGGGAAAGGATGGCGAAACAGGGGTGGGTCAACTTTGGTTTTCCGTTACATTATAATTCGGACATCCTGGAGGCAATGTATGCATTGGCTCTTCTTGAAACGCCAATGACACCACAACTGAAAAGACCGTTGGAAATCATCAGAGATAAAATGACACCGGACGGCAAGTGGCTGATGGAAAATTCTTTGAACGGAAAAATGTGGGCGGATGTAGAAGAGAAAGGAAAACCCAGTAAATGGATTACTTATTTTGCACTGTACGTGCAGAATCATTTTAAAATGGGGCAATCATGAACTGGAGCGAACTGTTAAGAAAAGAGATCGAGTCAACCTTTGCCGCTACGGAGGGGCTGCTGGATCTGGTTGACGAGGAGATGCTGCAATGGAAGCCCGCTACGGGAAGCAACTGGATGGCAACCGGTCAACTTCTCAAGCATGTCACCAATGCGTGCGGCGAAGGTATGCGTGGATTTGTCACCGGTGACTGGGGGCTGCCTGAAGGGGTTGATGTAAACAGCACGCCCCTCGAGGAAATGTTGCCGCCCGCTGAAAAAATGCCTGCTGTCGCAAGCGTTGCCGAAGCAAAAAAGCTTCTGGACGAGGACAAGCAGCTTGCGTTGTCCATGTTGTCGGCATGCAGTGAGGAGGAGCTTGCCACAAAACAGACAACTGCTCCCTGGGATCCGGCCGAGGTGCTGCTCGGCCACCGCCTTCTCGAGATGATCGATCATTTAAAGGTGCACAAGGCGCAACTGTTCTATTACCTGAAACTTCAGGACAAACCGGTTCATACCGGAAATCTCTGGGGAATGTGAATCCTGATCCGGGCGACTTGCCGCTCATACTGGATCTGTGGTGTCCCCTATGTTTTCCCGGCTTGTCGGGATTATCGGCAACCGCTCAGTTTGGTAGTTGAATAGAGGAGGAAAATCCTACAATCTTGATTCAAGGGGGAAGATATGGCGGAAGAAACAACTGGTAAACTGTGTGACATCTGGTGGCTTGTTCTGCTGCGGGGGATAGTGCTGAGCCTGTTCGGCCTGCTGCTTGTCGCCGCACCGGGTGCGACCCTGTCATCACTGGTGCTGTTTATAGGAATCTACTGGTTCATTCACGGTATTTTTTCTCTTATCAGCATCTTTACAGGGAGATCGTCCCTTCATTGGGGGTGGTTGTTACTGGATGGTATGATAGGTATCCTGGCAGGTGTTTTTGTGCTGAACCATCCCTTGTTTACAGCTTTTCTCATTCCAACCACACTGGTGATCATCCTTGCCGTTTTCGGTTTTGTTATGGGATTCATAAACCTGTTGCAGGGCGTAAAAGGGGACGGTGCCGGTGCGGTTATTCTTGGTGTAATCAATGTTTTTTTTGCAATATTTCTGCTTTCCCATCCTGCAATGGTAGCCATGTTTGCTTCGTTTCTGCCGATCACCATAGGCATATTGGGTATCGTCGGAGGTGTTTGGCTTATCATCAAGGCCTTGGGCATACGAGGCTCGGTCAGTGAATCGGCTTCAACATAGGTGGCAGGGACATGTTACAAGAGAAGCTTTTGGGCATCATTGGCCGGGTATGAATAAAAAGATGACATGGCAAAGTCTCCTTATACGAAATTTGACGATAGTAAACTGATCCTTCGGGACGAACTTGCAATTGACCGGACTGTTCTGGCAAATGAGCGAACGCTTCTTGCATACCTTCGCTCAGGGGTTGCTCTGGTCATTGCCGGTGTCTCCATCATGCATTTTTCGCGAGAGGGTTGGTTCTGGGCGGTCGGAATTGCATGTATTCCTGTCGGTATCATTGCCGGCATTGTCGGCGTGATAAAATATCGCAGAATGAGCAAAACCATTTCCATCGTTCGAAAGAAGCAACCTGAGGAAGGCAGGCAAAGCTTTGAAAAAGTCTGACGTCAGGGTTGAACAACAGCAGTTCCGTTTTGTTTAACGTTCCTCTGCGGCTCAGCCGGAACGTCTATGTTTACTGTTCTATTGCCAAACCTTTTTCCCTTTACTGTTGTTTGACTTGGTATGAAGTTGAAAAAAACGAAAAACCTCAGGAGGGAGAGAAAATGAATACCGTTGTTGTGCTGCTGCTATCAAGCTTCTTTCTGGTCGGCTGTTCCGTGCTGGGTGAACGAACAGCCGAGGAAGCGGCATATTCTTTATTGAAAAGCGACGGGGAGTATGAGGTCCGGCAGTATGAGTCTATGATACTTGCTGAAACAACGATAGATGGAGATTACCGGTCAACAAGCGGCAAGGCATTCAGCAAGTTGGCGGGTTTTATTTTCGGCGGTAACAAAGCGGAGTCCAGCATAGATATGACAACACCGGTTCTACAGGAACAGGGGGGCGAGGAGATTACCATGACCGCGCCGGTGATCCAGAGGAAAGCGGGGGAGAAATGGGTTACGGCATTTGTCATGCCCCGGAAATATACCATGGAAGCGATTCCAAAGCCCCTTGATAAGGATATAGTTCTGAGAGAAATTCCGCCTGCAACAGTTGCGACTATCCGCTATTCAGGTCTTCATTCCGAAAAAAACATCGCCAAGTATTCGGAAAAACTGAACGACTGGATCGTTGAGAACGGATACCGCCCGGCATCAAGACCGCGGGCAGCAACCTTTGACCCACCCTGGACGTTGCCTTTTCTCAGGCGCAATGAAGTGCATATTGATATAGAGTAAGCCACATCGAAAAACCCATCGATACTATCTTATCTTACCGAACTTGGATTATGGAGGTAATTCGACTGAAAAAAGGTCATGATCTGGCACTTGCAGGAGTGCCGGAAAAACTTCTGGTCAGTGCAGGGCAGCCGGCCCTTCTGAAAATCAGACCGGCCAGTTTCCGGGGAATAAGGCCGAAGTTGATGGTAAAGGTGGGGGATCATGTCAAGACTGGGTCCCCGGTGTTTTACAGCAAAGCCTCTCCCGATATGTTCGTGACCGCACCGGGATCGGGGCGAATAGTGCGTATTGTTTTAGGTGAGCGGCGTGTCATCAATGAAATTGTCATTGATCTCGACAAGACCGAATCATTTGAGAAGTTCGAGACGTTCAATGAACAATCGGTTGCTGCACTTGGTCCCGAAAGGATAAAGGAGCAACTGCTGCGTTCAGGCCTGTGGCCGGTTATCCGCCAGCGTCCGTTTTCTTCCGTGGCTGATCCTGAAAAAAAGCCGAAAGCTGTTTTTATATCCGCAATGCCTACCGCACCTTTTTCTCCCGACATGGATTACGTGCTGGATCAGGATGCTTCAGGGTTCCAGATAGGCTTGTCGATTCTGAAAAAAGTCACCGGTGCCGCTGTGCACCTTGTTGCTGGAAAAAAATCATCGAGCGCTGTTCTTGCCGGTGCGAAAGATGTTATTCATCACCGTTTCAGCGGGCCGCATCCGGCTGGAAATGTCGGTATTCATATTCATCATATTGCTCCGATCAGGAACCGCGACGATATTGTCTGGTATGTTTCCCTGCAGGATGTTTTGCGGATCGGCCGGTTGTTTCTCAAAGGGAAGCTGCCGGTTGAAAAAATCGTAACCGTCGGCGGTGAATCGGTTGAAAAACGGCACTACATAAAAATCCGGCAGGGCATGATGCTTAAGGATGTTCTGTGGGGCAACCATGTTGAGCAAAATGCCCGTCTGATTTCCGGTGATGTTCTTACCGGTTTGAAAAGCTCGCCCGAAGACCCGCTCGGATTTTATCACGAAACAGTATCGGTTATACCGGAAAACTCCGGGCGTGATTTCATCGGGTGGCTCAGACCCGGCCTGCGTAAATATTCCGTGACCAACCTGTTTTTGTCACGTCTTGTGAACAACAGGGGAGCGCATCTTGATACCCGCTTGAACGGCAGCCCCAGGGTTATTATTCCTTTCGGGAACATCGAATCCGTTCTTCCCATGAATATTCTGCCGACATTTCTTATAAAAATGATTCTTGCCAGGGATATCGACGAGATGGAAAAGCTGGGGATCTATGAGTGTGATCCGGAAGATTTTGCCCTGTGTGCATTTGCCGATGCATCGAAAATGGAGATTGCCGAGATCATTCGGGAGGGGCTGGAGTATGTTGAAAAGAACGGTTGAAACATGAGCAGTCTGAGAAAATTATTCGATCGTATCGAGCCTCGTTTCAGCGAGGGAGGCAAGTGGGAAAGGTGGGCTCCCCTGTATGAGATGGTCGATACCATATTTTACGTTCCCGGAACGGTTACCTCAGTTGCTCCACACGTCAGGGATGCTGTTGATATGAAGCGCTCGATGTTTACGGTGATTATCGCGCTCCTGCCTGCATTGATCTTCGGGATCTACAACACCGGTTACCAGGTTTCTCCTGATGCGGGTTTTGTGCAGAACATGTTGACGGGAGGGGTTGCAGTTGTACCGCTTATCCTCGTTTCGTATATCGTCGGGGGGCTGTGGGAGCTGCTTTTCGCGGTTGTTCGTCGCCATGAGATCAACGAGGGGTTTCTTGTTACAGGGCTGCTTCTGCCGATGACCCTGCCTCCGGACATGCCGCTCTGGATGGTCGCTATGGGCATATCGTTCGGTGTGGTTATCGGAAAAGAGGTGACAGGTGGGACCGGATACAACGTTTTCAATCCCGCGCTCGTTGCACGTGCTTTTATCTTTTTTGCCTACCCTGGAGAGATGACCGGTGATCATATCTGGTCTCTTGCCGATGATCTGACCGCGGCAACACCTCTGGCCGTCGCTGCGTCGGTTGAGGGTGCCGATGCAGCAACGCTGGTATCCGGTGCAGGTTACACTGCGAGCGACATGTTTTTCGGTCTGATTCCCGGCTCGGTCGGTAGTACCTCGACGCTTGCCGCTTTACTGGGTGCGTTTGTTCTCATTGTTTCCAGAATAGCCAACTGGCGTATCATTGCGGGCGGACTTGCCGGTCTGGTTGCTTCTGCATTGCTTGCAAACCTTGTTGCCCCCGCGTCACAGAACACGATGCTTTCTCTTTCTCCGTTCTATCACATTATCATGGGCGGTTTCGCTTTCGGCCTTGTCTTTATGGCCACGGACCCGGTCACCGGTGCCCAGACCAATACAGGCCGGTGGATCTACGGTATATTGATCGGAGTGCTTTGCGTGATGATCCGTGTGTTGAACCAGGCTTTTGTTGAGGGTATCATGCTTGCGATTCTGCTCGGGAACGCATTCGCGCCGATGATCGACTACTTTGTGCTGCGGCGGAACATTGCAAAAAGACAAAGGGCTTATGCGAAGCAGTAACAGCTATACATATTTTTTCGTGATAACCATGGCGATTGCTTCCGCACTGCTGCTCTCGGTAATGAAAATAAACCTTCAGGGGCTGCAGGAGTTCAATATGGCGCTGGATACCAAAAAGAATGTGCTGAAAACCGTAGGCGCTCTGGAAGCAGGGATGAGCGGTAACGAGGTCGAGGAACTCTATACGTCGAAATTCATAAAAAAGTCCGTTCCGAACGGGGAAGGAGGCAAGAGGGAGTATTATCTGTATGGCTCGCCGGAAAACCCTGAAGGCTATGTGCTTCCGGTATCGGGAAAAGGGGTGTGGTCGACAATCAACGGTTTTATTGCAATTGAGCCGGACAAGAGCACCATAAAGGGGATATCGTTTTATGATCATGGAGAAACACCGGGCCTGGGCGGTGAGATCGAAGAGGATTTTTTTGCGAACAGGTTTGTCGGCAAAAAAATCTTCAAAGACGGTAAACTGGTTTCCATAACTATTGCGAAAAACAAGCTGCTGGAACAAGACGAACATGCTGTTGACGGGATAAGCGGTGCCTCGTTGACCACCGGAGCGATCAACCGTTTTTTGCGCGATGATCTGGCGGATTATCTCCCGCTGCTGAGAGAACGTCACGAAGAGGAGTCATCATGGCGGTAAGGAAGACACTCGATACATTTGCCGGCCCCCTGAGCCGCAGCAACCCCATTACAACACAGGTGCTCGGGATATGTTCCGCCCTTGCGGTTACCGTTAAAATGGACACGGCACTGGTTATGTCCGGTGCCCTCGTTTTTGTACTGGTAGGCTCAAACGCCATTGTCGCTGCATTGCGGGACCTGATTCCCTCAAGGGTCAGGATAATCGTCATGCTGACAATTATCGCAACACTCGTGATTTTTATCGATCAGCTTCTCAAAGCCTACCTGTACGACATCAGCAAACAACTGAGTATTTTTGTCGGCCTGATTATCACAAACTGTATCGTCCTTGGCAGGGCAGAGGCCTTTGCTCTGAAAAACACCGTGCGGGAGTCGGCTCTCGACGGTCTGGGCAATGCTTTGGGGTACGGTCTTATACTGCTGCTTGTGTCGGCGGCAAGGGAGCTTTTCGGCAGCGGGTCGCTGCTCGGTTTTCAGGTGGTTCCGGCTTTTCTTTATGCAGAAAACGGAGGGTGGTACGTGAACAACGGCTTGATGCTTCTTGCACCGGGAGCGTTTATAATTCTCGGTCTGCTTATCTGGCTGCAGAGAACAGTAACAGGTTACACGGAGGAGTAGATGGACGCCTTATCGCATTATCTGAGTCTTGCTGTTGAAACGATCTTCATCAAGAACATCCTGCTCGCATATTTTCTCGGGATGTGTTCGTTTCTTGCCATATCCAAAAAGGTCGAAACCTCCATCGGTCTTGGTCTTGCCGTTGTTTTTGTCAATGGGATCACTGTTCCGGCAAACTGGATGATCAGCCACTACCTGCTCGAAAAGGGGGCGTTACAGTGGACCGGAATCGCAGGAATGGAGCAGGTGGACCTGAGCTTTCTGACATTTATCGTTTTTATCGCTACCATTGCCGCCATGGTGCAGCTTGTGGAAATGACCCTCGACAGGGTCAGTCCCACGCTCTACCAGTCTCTCGGTATCTTTCTGCCGTTGATAGCGGTAAACTGTGCGATTCTCGGTTCATCGCTGTTTATGGTTGAACGGGAATATGATCTGATGGAGGCAGCTGTGTTCGGTACAAGTGCCGGGGTCGGTTTTTTTCTTGCAATCGTAACGCTGGCGACCATGCGTTACAAGCTGAAATATTCCAATGTGCCGAAAGGTCTGCGGGGGTTGGGCATAGCAATGCTCTTGACCGGCCTGATTTCCATGGCGTATATGTCGTTCTCCGGTATCAATCTTTAGGAAACCTCTAACGGGATTAAGATTCTGCCCAATGCTTGTTGCTCTCTCGGCTGTTCTGGTTTTTGTCGCGGTGGTCACTCTGCTTGTCGCCCTGCTGAATGCCGCTGCAGGCAAGCTGTTGCCGCAGGGAAAAGTTGTGATCACCATCAATGACGATCAGGAGAACGCTCTGTCGGTCAGTGCCGGGCGCAGTTTGCTGTCCACCCTTTCAGATGAAAAGATTTTCATCCCTTCCGCGTGCGGAGGCGGAGGTACCTGCGGCATGTGTAAATGCCGGATTACCGAAGGCGGCGGGCAGGTATTGCCAACCGAACTGAACCACATTTCACGTTCAGAAGTCAAACAGGATGTCCGTCTTTCCTGTCAGGTGAAGGTCAGAGAGGAGATGAAAATATATGTTCCCGAAGAGATTTTCAGCATCCGCCAGTGGGAGTGCACCGTTCGTTCCAACCGCAGTGTTGCAACGTTTATCAAGGAGCTTGTGCTCGAACTTCCTGAAAAGGAGAAACTCGAATTCAAAGCCGGGGGGTATATCCAGATCGATATCCCGGAATACCGGAACATACGGTTTTCAGATTTCGATATCGGCAAGGAGTACCGGGATGACTGGGACAGGTTCAAGATGTGGCAGCTTGCAAGCCGCAACGATCAGGCAACCTTCAGGGCTTATTCCATGGCCAATCATCCTGCCGAGGGCAATATCATCATACTCAACGTTCGTATTGCAACACCTCCCCCGGGCCTGTGGCAGAACGCGCCCCCCGGTGTGGGTTCTTCATATATCTTCAATCTCAAGCCGGGCGACAAGGCGCGTGTTTCAGGGCCATACGGTGAGTTTTTCATCAGGGATTCCGACAGGGAAATGGTTTATATCGGCGGAGGTGCAGGAATGGCGCCTATGCGTTCACACATCTTCCACCTTTTCAGCACAGTAAAAACAGGCCGGAAGGTTTCTTTCTGGTACGGTGCGCGTTCCCGTAAGGAAATGTTTTACGATGAAGAGTTCAGGGCCATAGCCGAAGAGTTTCCCAACTTTACGTACCATGTGGCGCTTTCGGAACCGCTTCAGGGAGACAACTGGGACGGATTAACAGGTTTTATTCACACCGTCCTTTATGAGAACTACCTCAAGAATCATGAAGAGCCCGAGGAGATAGAATACTACATGTGCGGCCCACCGGTTATGATTTCGGCTGTTGACAAGATGCTCTACAGTCTGGGGGTTGAGAAGGAGATGATATCGTACGACGAGTTTTCATGAGGGTACCAGACACCACGCCCACAGCCGTGCCGGACCAGATGACCCAATAAAATACCCATTAACATCCAGAAAAAGGCTAATTCCTCCTTTCAAGAATTTCCGGCATGGATTATGAGACATTTCTCAATGACGAAACCCTCAAGAGAGCTTTCGTTCGAAGCCTGGAGGTCAACAAATCGGCGTTTTTTCGTAACACCTGCAAGCCCGCTGTCTGATCATAACTCCAGCCGCTCCGATCCTGAATGTAGCATCCTGTCTTGCTTGAGTGACTCCCGAGTTGGATCTTAGATCGTTGTAGCAGTGATAGTGTACTGTCCGCCAGTGTGGCTGCCCGAGCGT
>OFES01000024.1_pt1 | contig 87034 bp, 91 predicted proteins | sample 1521151 | NCBI WGS metagenome assembly OFES01 (sample SAMN04272335, study PRJEB24112) | coral metagenome | biome: Coral reef; feature: Shallow seawater; material: Coral tissue | host: Coral | place: China: South China Sea | collected 2014
TTTGATGGCATCTCCGGAAAAGGCGCTCTGTGACAAGCTGGTCTTTACCCGCAACGTAAGCATAAAGTCACCAAAAGGATTAGCGGTGTTGCTCTTTGATGATTTGCGCGTCGATGAAGAATCCCTGGCTCGTTTTGACATGAACGTGATCGATGACTGTATCTTAGCAGGTATCAAGACTGATATGTTGCAGGCATTGCTGAAACTTGTTGGCACACTGCAACGGGAGGTGTCATGACCGTTCTGAAGCAGATGCTCGAAAAATATGATATGACGATGGCTGATGGTGCCGTGAATGGGTTGCGTGAGGTCATGCAGGAGGTGGCGCTTGCTGGTTTGTATAGGGGAGGCTTTTTCGACAAAGCTGCATTTTACGGCGGCACCTGTCTGAGAATCTTTTACGGGCTGCCGAGGTTTTCCGAAGACTTGGATTTTTCTCTACTCGAATCAGATGCCGACTTTTCACTCGAACCCTATTTCAAAGCGGTCAGGGAAGAGTTTTCAGCATTGGGGCTTCAGGCAGAAATGTCGGCAAAAAAGAAAACGGTTCGCACCGGTATCGAGTCCGCTTTTTTAAAAAGTGATACACGCCTTTTCAGTTTTGCCGTTCATGCGGACAAAATCATCAAGATCAAGTTCGAGGTCGATACGGAACCTCCATTGGGATTTGCAACCGAGGAAAAACTCCTTCTCCAACCCTTTTCGTTCTATGTCAAATGCTTCAGCTTGCCGGATCTGTTTGCCGGGAAGATGCATGCACTGCTTTTCAGGAACTGGAAAAACCGGGTCAAAGGGCGGGACTGGTTCGACTTCGAATGGTATGTCAGGAAAAGTATTTCGATGAACCTTTCTCATTTTGGCATTCGTGCCAAGCAGAGCGGGAATCTGCAAGGGGAAAACCTCACAGAACCTGACTTTCGCCAGTTACTCCATCAGCGAATTGATGCGCTCGATGTTGTACCGGCCAGGAATGATGTCTCAAGGTTTGTAAAGGATGTCGAAGCCTTAAAGATATGGTCGCGTGACTATTTCCATGAACTGGCAAAACGCATGCACATTACTGTCGGATAAGGTACACAGTAGAGGCGAGAGGTTCAACTCATTGCCTGATAAGGTCTTTCATTATTCAATAGTAAATTTTCATTTCTTAACGCCTTCCTCTTTCTTCTTCTTCTGACTGGTGAAATAGGTAAGCGCGGTTACCATGAAAGCGATGGCTGCACCATAGTAGATGATCTCGGTTTCACCGTGCCATTTGATGACATGGCCGAGAAAAACCACACTCATGACCACGATAACGACCCCTATCAGCTTTTGTTTGAGATCGTCGAGTGTATGTATTTCCAGCCAGTCGGGTACTTCTATATTGTCATCGACGAACAGTTCGTAAAGACCTGTCGATATGATGTACATTACTGTGCCGATAAGAAATATATCGGCAATTTCGACAAAACTGAGCATCAGGGCTTTCGACCCCTTGCTCGATACATGTCCCGTTTGGATAGTCTCGATGATTTGTTGAACGGTGAGTATGCCGCCATAAATGAAAAGTGAAATTGCAGCAAAAAATGCGCCGATGACGCCGATCAAGACCATATAGCGCCCGTTCGAGAGGATGAACTTCATAAGAATCAATTCAAAGATCAAAAAATACAAGGCAATAGTTCTGAATACAGAAGCCTGAAATATATAAAACCAGTTTACAGTCTTCGGTCAACAGAAATGATGTTCTATTACCTCTTGACTGCCGCTGAAATTTAAGGAATACCCTTTTGAATTGAAATGCTCCGAAGGTTATCATCGTGGGGAAAGGGTAAAAAAAACGATATTTTATTTTTACCTCCTTCTCCAATCTTGCAATGGAGCAAACCATGGACACGCAAAGGAAAATAATCACCGACTTCATGCATCCTCCTCTTCTTCGCTGGACAAGCGTCAACGATGGTGTTATGGGTGGATTGTCCGATAGCCTGATGCAGCATTCCAGTGAGGGCAAAGGGGTGTTTTCCGGTCATCTCTCCCTTGACAACAATGGTGGATTCGCCTCGGTACGGGCACCGCTTCCGGAAAATGATTATACTGGTTATGACGGAATCGAACTGTCTGTCAACGGGGACGGCAAACGTTACAGTTTTCGTCTTCGAACGGATCTCCTGTTCGACGGCCTGGTATACCGCCAGGAATTCGATGCGCCGATGGACGGGTGGGTTGCTGTTCGGTTGCCTTTCATTGATTTCAAGCCCTCTTTCCGTGGTCGCATTGTTACGGATGCTCCGCCTCTCGATCAATCCCGTATTTTCCAGATCGGTTTTCTACTTTCCGAGAGGCAGGAGGGTGCGTTCAGGCTCGAAGTAGACAGAATCGAGGTTTTTCAGTCTTGAACAGGATCATAGGTATATTGGTGCATTGCGGACAGAATCAAGGAATTGGACGTCGAAGAAAACCAATTAGGAGAGAGAATTATGCCTTCAGGTGTCATTGTGGTCGAGAAGATAGCGAAGTACGATATTGCGTACTTCGCTGGCGGGAAGTTTGCAAACGGTTATCCGTACAGGGCGATAATCGGGCTGCGCAGGGATGACGGCAGCCTGATCGGCGGTGCGTATTTTCATCGTGAACATGGATCCATGCCTGATACGGATGAGCAGGTGGCAACCGGATATGTCTGGTGTAACTACCGATGGGAAGACTTTCCGCAGGTAGTGGATATTTTACGAAACGAGTGTCCTGTCTATGTGCGCTACGTTGCCGGAAGCTGGCACATGGGTTCGATCACGACGATGCCGGAACCTGTGGGTGAAGGTGAACCGAAATGTGGTGAATAGCGAATGGAAAGTGGTTGTAGGGGGAAACTTCAGTAGATCGTTTTCTTAACGAACGGGTTGCCTCTAGCGTAACGAAAAGCGAATTGGAACGGTCAACCATACAGCTATCGGTTCTCCATTTCGCATAGCGGGTTCGTAGGTTGAATTCATGACCGTCGCAATCGCTGAACTATCGAAAACGGTTTCTTCAGGTGGAGTACGTTTTAGAACGTGCGCTTTTCTGGGTTTCCCGTTTTTACCTATCATAACGATGACAAACACCTTTCCTTCGATATCTGCAATTCGGGCTTTTTCAGGGTATTCTGGTTTCTCCTGGTGAAGAAACCTCGGCATGATGTCAGCCTGAACCCATCTGATGGCATCCTTTCCGACAGTGGCATCCTTTTCGACGGTGGTAGGCTTCGGTAAGATGTTGTCTTCCTCTTCGTCCGATAGAATGCGTGCTTTGTCAATGACAAGAGTATTGGCATCACCACTTTTTGCTTTTCCCTCGATCGCAACAAACTGTCCTTTCGATAATCGAGCAAGTGACGCCATATCTTTTCTTGCGAAAAAACATCGGATGCCTTCAGGTTTTTTCTCTCCAATAGTCACGTACGCTTGGTCACTTGTATCTATGCCAAAATCCAGAACGACACCATGCACGATAATCACGCTGTTCCGGTATTTCATATCTACAGCAATAACGTTCAGGTCATACTCTTTATGGAGTTTAGCTGCAGATATAATATGAGTGGTCGGCTGGGGTTTAAAAAAGTTTTCAAGATTTTCCTCATCAATGGTGCAACCAGTGCTGAACGTCGCAAAGAGTAGCGTGAAGAAAAAGGAGCGGATGTAACCTGAACAGTGCTTTTGCATGATTTTGACTATGTTGTCTTGATGTCGATTACATTCAGCGGCATCATGAGAAAGAGGCAACAAATGTGGCATTATTCACTGTTACACTATCTTTTTTGCCGACTGAAAACCGCCCTGAATGCTTACCGGGCTTCCGGCCCCCACCTTCTGAATTCAAAAGTATTGCTCCCCAACAGATCAACAACTCAGCACCGCAACAGAAATCTTTTTCTGTTACAGTCGAACTTCTATCCCTCTTTCCCTCAGATATTCCTTCGCTTCTCTGATCGAGTATTGCCGGAAATGGAAGATTGAAGCGGCAAGGGCGGCGTCGGCATGTCCTTTGGAGAAGCCATCGTAAAGATGTTCGAGATTACCTGCACCGCCTGATGCAATGACAGGTATGTGAACCGTTGCCGATATCTCACGCAGAATTTCGTTATCGTAGCCTGACTTGGTGCCGTCACGGTCCATACTGGTCAGAAGGATCTCTCCAGCGCCGAGATCCTGTACCATATTGGCCCATTCGACAGCTTCATATTTTGTCAGCTCTTTGCCCGAATGGGTGTGGACGATATATTTGTCACCGATTTTTTTGACGTCGATTGCAACCACGACTGCTTGAGACCCGAACTTTTCGGCGATTCTCGTGATCAATTCCGGGTCATAAACTGCTGCGGTGTTGACCGAAACTTTGTCGGCACCATGCAGGAAAGCATCTCTGGCGCGTTCGACCGAATTGATGCCGCCGCCTACGGTGAGAGGGATGAATACCTCTTCCGAAACTTTTAAAACTTCCTCGAGTGTTGTTCTTCTCGATTCGATCGAGGCTGAAATATCGAGAAATACCAGTTCGTCCGCCAGTTCATCATTGTAAAATTTCGCTTGTTCGAGAATCGAACCGGCATCTCGCAGTCCTTCAAAGTTGATGCCTTTGACAACTCTTCCATCACGGACGTCGAGGCATGGGATAATACGCTTGGCTAACATCTATTGTTAAACAGGTTATGTTTGAAACGGGATTACACGGTTCTGTTTAAAGAAATTCAACGTAGGAATAAACCAATAAACTGGTAAACTACAAGATTTAGTAACGTAATGCCTCTTAAAATTCTCATTTTTCAAGCTACTATTATATATTAGCAGCCGTGAAACCGAGAATAACAAGGAGAATGAGAATATGAAATTTCCGGTATGTGATTTTGCGGATTCCGAAGACGGTTTTTACTCGCAGTGTGCCAGCTGTCCGATCGATGCATCAACAGCAGGGTGTGCCCTGACCGAGCTGGAAGATGGTACCTATGAATTTGTGGGTAATACACCTCATGGAGGGGTGAGGGCGGTGTTTCTTTTCAAGAATGATGCTGGAGACCAGGTTGCCAAGCAGGAGGCGGTCCATGTTGAAATCCATGAACTCGATGAGCACGGGCATCTTGTGACCATCCTCTATGGGATCGTTGATCCGGAAGGTATGATCTATCTGAAAAGGTCGGACACTGAAGAACAATAGCAGCAATTCAGTAACGTTTTTTCAATGCTACAGTAATGACAGAGAACGGAGAAATGTCTTCCGGAAGGGGGAGTATGCGTGATTTGACAATAATCGGCGGAGGGCCTACAGGTATTTTTGCGGCCTTTCAGTGCGGTATGAACAATATCTCGTGCAGGATTATCGAAAGCATGCCGCAGCTTGGCGGTCAGCTTACTGCGCTCTATCCTGAAAAATATATTTATGACGTCGCAGCATTTCCCAAGGTTCAGGCTGCAGAGCTTGTTGAAAGCCTCTGGAAACAGGCTGAACGGTATGGTCCGGAATTGATTCTCGGCGAAACAGTGTCCAGCTACAGGAAACTCGATGACGGTTCATTCGAAGTTGAAACACAAAGCGGAAGAGCATTCGCTTCCCGTTCTGTACTTGTTGCAGCTGGATTAGGGGCGTTTGCTCCGAGAAAGCTTCCCCAGCTTGGCGATATCAGTGAGCTCGAAGGGCATTCGGTGCTGTATTCGGTACAGCATATGCAGCAATTGGCGGGCAAAAGGGTGTTGATCGTGGGAGGTGGTGATTCCGCTCTCGATTGGGCGATGATGCTGCTTCCTGAAGCTGAGCATGTGAGCGTTGCACACCGTTCGCCAGAGTTCAGGGCTCATGGTAAAACGCAACAGGATATACTGGAAGCAGCTGAGAAGGGTTTGCTCGACGTCTATCTGAACACCGAAATAAAAGGTATCGAACATGAAGGGCCTGCGTTGCGAAACGTGCACCTGCGTTCGAAAAGTGGGAAGGAGACAACCTTCGAAGTAGATTATATGCTGGTGTTGATCGGTTATATTTCAAATCTCGGTCCTCTTGCAGAATGGAAACTCGATTTGAACGATAATGCGATTGTTGTCGATGGTCACATGAAAACAGATGTAGATGGTTTGTATGCTGCCGGAGATATCGCTTCTTATCCCGGAAAACTTAAAATTATTCAAACAGGGTTGAGTGATGCGACGATGGCAGTTCGTCACAGTCTTTCCTATATTCATCCCGGAAAAAAGATCAAGCATCAGTTCAGTAGCATTAAAATGGCTAAAGAAAAAAATAAATGACGCGAGAAATGCAACACGCTCAGCAAGAGCCTTCGCGTTTTCAGGCATGGATGATGGCCATACGTCCCAAGACACTTCCTGCCGGTGCTGTTCCCGTTGTAGTCGGCACTGCCCTTGCTGCAGCCGATGGAAAATTGTTGCCTGTCGCTGCCGTTATTGCATTGCTTTGTGCTTTGGGGATACAGGTTGCTACGAACTTTATCAATGAAATATACGACTTCAGGAAAGGAGCCGATACGGTAGAGAGGCTTGGACCGACACGTACTGTCGCTGCAGGATATATCTCGGAAAAAACCATGATTATCGTTTCGGCTGCGCTACTGCTAATGGTATTCCTTTTAGGGCTTTATTTGGTATACCTTTCAGGCTGGCCGATTTTGCTCATTGGCCTGCTTTCGATGTTTTTTGCATGGGCATATACAGGAGGGCCATACCCTATTGCCTATTCAGGGCTTGGAGACCTGTTCGTATTTATTTTTTTCGGGCTTGTCGCTGTCAGTGGTACCTACTATGTTCAGGCGGGTTCGCTTACCTTGCCGGTGCTGACGGCTGCGGTTGCACCTGGTATTTTTTCCGTCAACATCCTGCTTGTCAACAACATCCGTGATATCGATACAGATCGAAAAGTGGGAAAAATGACTCTTCCTGCAAGGATAGGCGGCGGAAACGCAAGATGGCTTTATCTTGGCTTGACAGTTGTCGCCTATTTTATTCCTGTCTGGATGTGGATGACCGGATACTCTTTCTGGGTAATGCTTTCCTGGTTTTCCATACCGCTTGCTGTCGGTCAGATCAGAACTCTTTTCCGCAGTGAAGGCAGGGTTCTCAACGAAGTGCTTGCGGGAACAGGGAGGGTAATGGTTTTGCATGGAACGTTATTTTCCTTGGGTATGCATATCCCGATATTTTCAGCTCTATAACGACACGATGCATTCAGAAAAGGTGAGAATCGCCCTTGTTCAGATGGCCTGTGAAGCCGATCCGGAAATGAATCTGAATAAGGCATGCCGTAAAATTGTGGAGTCGGCATCCGGAGGAGCGAAGATAGTCTGCTTACAGGAACTGTTTTCGACAGTCTATTTCTGCCAAGCCGAGGAGTATGCCCCATTCAGCTTTTCTGAAGCGATTCCCGGTCCTTCGACAGACAAGCTTCAGACAATAGCTGCCAAGCATGGCATTGTCATTATAGCCTCGTTGTTCGAGAAACGTGCACGAGGTCTTTTTCATAACACCGCGGCTGTTATCGATGCAGACGGCTCTTACCTGGGGAAGTATCGCAAAATGCATATCCCTGACGATCCAGGATTTTTTGAAAAATTTTACTTCACCCCTGGAGATCTTGGTTACAAGATATTCAAAACACGGTATGCAACGATCGGGGTATTGATATGCTGGGATCAATGGTTTCCGGAAGCTGCACGTCTGACCGCTCTTCAAGGGGCGGAAATTCTTTTTTACCCAACGGCCATCGGGTGGGCTTCGAGTGAAACGTCTATGGAAGTTCAGCGCTCACAATTACAGGCATGGAAAACGATACAACAGAGTCATGCAGTTGCAAACGGCGTTTATGTAGCTACGGTTAATAGAATTGGAACCGAAGGCGATCTCCATTTCTGGGGTAACAGTTTTGTTTCAGATCCGTTCGGTCAGATTACTGCTACTGCAGATGAAAGCAGTGAGCAAATCCTGTTCGAAGAGTGTGATCTTGGTAAAATTGCGTATTACCGTTCACACTGGCCTTTTTTGCGAGACAGAAGGGTTGAAACATACGGGGAAATACAACGGCGTTATATCGATTGAACAGGGTGCTGTTACTAAAGAAAGATCACGAAAATTTAAATGGATTTATGAGTGTCAATACCGGAGCATTACCTCAAATAAAGTCGTCTCCCGAATCAAAACCGATGATGAAGGAGTGGCTTTTTGTCATTGGTCTCGTGTATCTTCTGCTGGTTTGTGTCGCCCTTATCGGAAGCGGGTTCAAGGAAGCAGCAGGTGAAAACGCCAAAGGGCTTTTTGCTTTTGCCAGTAATCCGTTAAGCGGTCTTGTTATCGGTACAGTCGCTACAGCACTTATTCAGTCTTCGAGTACCGTTACCTCGATTATTGTCGGACTTGTTGCAGGGGGACTTCCTGTTTCGATAGCTATTCCAATGGTTATGGGGGCAAATATCGGGACGACTATTACCAATACGATTGTGAGTCTCGGGCATGTCCGGGAAGGGGAGGAGTTCAAGCGGGCTTATGCCGCTGCAACGATTCATGACTTTTTCAACCTGCTCTGTGTCGCTATTTTTCTTCCGCTTGAAATGCTTACCGGTTATCTTTCCAAGGCCGGTTTTTTTCTTGGCGGTTTGTTTGTCGGCAAGGAGTCGATGTCTATTAAAGGGTTCAATTTCATAAAGCCTATCGTAAAGCCTGCCGTTTCAATGGTTGAAGGTTCTCTTCAAGCTTTTTTGCCTCAGATTACAGCAGGGTTTATTATGATTATAATTGGGATTGTCCTTATTGTTGCCGTGATCACAGTGCTCAGCAGGTTACTGAAAATGCTTATGGTGGGAAAGGCAAAGGATATTCTTCGTAAGTCTGTCGGCAGAGGACCGGTTTCCGGTTTGTTTTCAGGTGCGCTTTTGACTGTACTTGTTCAATCATCTTCGACAACGACAAGTCTTGTCGTACCCCTTGCCGGAAACGGTGTGTTTTCTCTCAGGCAGATTTATCCGTTTACATTGGGCGCGAATATCGGTACCTGTATAACTGCTCTACTTGCTGCAACAGCCATAACAGGGGCCAATGCTGTTTTTGCCTTGCAGATCGCTTTTGTACATCTCTTGTACAATTTTTCCGGGGTACTGGTGATTTACGGGCTTCCTTTTTTACGATCATTGCCTGTTCGTGCTGCCGAAATGCTTGCAACTGCTACCGTTCGCAACAAACTGTATGCCTTGGCATATATTATCGGTGTTTTTTTTCTGATTCCCGGCGTTTTAATTGCAATTAGCGCCCGGTTCGGGTGGTGACAGGTTGGTTGTTTGTCAATAGAGCATAAAGGAAATGCGTATGCTGAACCAGATCAAAAGAAAGAAAGAGCTTGAAGCCAGGATTGCCGATCTCGAAACTTCTCTGAGTAATTTGAAGCAGCAGCTCAGGGAGGAGGTCTCTCAGGAGCATCAGGAAGGTATCGACCACCTGGAGGAGTATCTCGATGAGATCAATCACCGGTATACGAATCTGAGAGATTTTTTGCAGGTTGTCCGGCAGGAACTCAAAGAGCTTTTCGGGAGAAAAAAAGCAGCGGACAGGAAAAACAATGATATATGAGGTGCTTTCGAGAAAGTAATACACACCCCTGTAGATTCCGATTTGATTAACTGCGTTATGGACTACTGCCAAACATGAACATTTTCAGCATAATTATTCTTGGTACGTTGTTAGGTACCTTTTTCATAAAGCTGCTTGCGGATATTTTGAACATGAATGCGGCAGGGGCTGTTTTGCCTGAAGAGTTTCACGATGTCTACGATCAGGAAGCTTATGAAAAATCTCAGAATTACCTTCGTCACTCAACGGTTTTTTCTTTGGTGGCCGCCGCTTTTGAGCTTTCGGTACTCCTTGTATTCTGGTTCGCAGGGGGATTTAATTTTCTCGATATTCTGGTGAGGGAGCTTGGTTTTTCATCTCTTGTAACGGGTGTTTTCTACATAGGTATACTTCTTTTTCTTCAGGGATTGATTTCTCTTCCTTTCAGTATATACCAGACGTTCGTGCTCGAGGAGCAGTACGGTTTCAATAAAACCTCTCCTCTTACATTTGTTTCGGACAAGTTGAAAGGGGTGTTTCTCGGGTTGCTGCTAGGCACGCCGGTTCTTGCCGGATTGCTCTGGTTTTTTGAGAACAGCGGTTCACTTGCCTGGGTTTGGGCATGGGGAGCGGTCGCTTTCTTTGGTTTTGTGTTACAATATGTGGCCCCGACACTGATTATGCCGCTTTTCAACAAGTTTACCCCGCTTGAAGATGGTGAGCTCAAATCGGCTATCATGGAGTATGCCAAATCGGTTGATTTTCCTCTTTCCGGAATATTTGTCATTGACGGGTCGAAACGCTCTTCCAAGGCTAACGCTTTTTTTACCGGTTTCGGTAAACGGAAGCGTATAGCACTTTTCGATACACTTATCGAGAATCATGCCGTTACGGAGCTTGTTGCAGTGCTTGCGCATGAAATCGGGCATTACAAGAAAAAACATATCATTATTGCGATGTTTCTCAGCATCGTCAATATGGGAATCGTGTTTTTCCTGCTTTCGATTTTTCTCAACAACCGCGAGTTGTTCGATGCGTTTTATATGGAGAACCTTTCCGTCTATGCGAGCCTTCTGTTTTTCTCCTTGCTTTACAGTCCTGTAGAGTTTGTGCTTTCGGTCGCTCTGCAGTCTCTTTCGAGGCGTCATGAATTTCAGGCAGACCATTATGCCGTTGAGACCTACAAGGGAGCCTCGACTCTTGCCGAAGCGTTAAAGAAGCTGTCGAGAACAAACCTCTCGAACCTTACACCCCATCCTTTCTATGTGTTTCTGAACTATTCTCATCCTCCGGTGCTTCAACGGATAGAGCGCATTAGGCGGGGGCTGCCGACCGCAACTGTCTAACGAGGCAGTTTGAATCGTTAAAGAAAAGAGCGGTAACGGTAATTCAACGGTGCTTTTCATGTATGTCAACAGGTAAATACAGTCATTACTACATGCCCCCCGAATGGGGGCACCATGATGCAACGTGGCTCTCATGGCCACATAACAAAGCTTCCTGGCCGGGTAAATTCGAGCCGGTACCGGATGTTTTTGCTACAATTGCAGCAACACTCTGCCGTCATGAAACGGTAAATATCAACGTTCTCGATGATGCTATGGAGTATGAGGCACGTGAGCGGATACAATGTAGAATAAAGCATGGAGATGACATGAATCGAGTGCATTTTCATAGGATCCGAACGGATGATGCATGGTGCAGGGATCATGGGCCGAACTATGTGTATTGCCTGGAGAACGGTGTTTCTCGAAAAGTGATTCTTGATTGGGATTACAATGCCTGGGGCGGTAAGTATGAACCTTATGATAACGATAACTGTGTTCCTGAAAAGATTGCGGCAATTCAGGGCCATCCTCTTGTCAAACCCGGAATGGTGTTGGAGGGGGGGGCGATTGATGTGAACGGTGAAGGATTGCTGCTGACCACCGAAGCATGTTTGCTCAATCCTAACCGCAATCCTTTTATGGCAAAAAAAGATATCGAGAAGATGCTTGCTCGGTATCTCGGTATAGAGAAAGTTATCTGGCTGAAAGAGGGAATAGTGGGGGATGACACGGACGGTCATGTGGATGACTTTGCACGTTTTGTCGATGACAGAACCGTCGTTATTGCCGTTGAAGAGAACCCCGGAGATCAGAATTACGAAATACTTCAGGAAAATTATAGAATACTCCAACAGTATACAGATATCCGGCAGAGATTGTTACAGGTCGTGAAATTGCCAATGCCTGATCCTGTCTATTATGAAAATGAAAGACTTCCTGCAAGTTATGCCAACTTTTATATCGCTAACCGTCAAGTGCTTGTTCCTCAATACCGTTGCTCAAAAGACAGAGGCGCGCTTGATGTTCTGAAAAAATGCTTTCCCGCCAAAGAGGTTGTCGGAATTGATTGCACCGATCTTATCTGGGGTCTTGGGGCTATACATTGCATAACCCATGAAGAACCTGTATAGAAACGGTTTACCTGTTGAGCAGCCCTGTTACATTGATGCTCGGTTTTCTGAGTTGTTACTCTGTTGAGAAGACATAACAGCACGATAACTTATTGGTTACACAGTCCCAATGGAAGAGCCATGTTGCCCTGAATCGGCATCCGATCCCCCCCTGAAGTCATGCCGCACGTGATGCGGCATCCATGCAGATCAGCGAGGCAGGTGATGGATCCCCGGGTCTGCGCTCCGCTTGCTCGAGGATGACAAAAGGAGAGAGAAGTCATGGCGCACTCGATGCGTCATCGATGTGAGCCAGCGAGGTAGATGATGGATCCCCGGAAAAGGCTTCTTCCAATTACGTTACTTTTCCTGTTGCTCGAGTGTTCCAAATCGTTAAATGCGTCTCAAAATGATGGGTTTGATCTCATTTTGAGTCTCTTTTTGTGCGCTTTGTTTCGGGAAGGAAGTATATTCGTCATAAATGCGTCGTTTGTTTGGGGAATATTACGTTTTTTGTTTTGGCATACACTTTGCATGTAAGAAGTAGTGGCATGAATTTTACAACCTCACGCCCGTGAGGTTGAGCAGGCGGAATGGGGGACGCCTGCTCCAAGAAAGCGGTCAGTACGGCCGCTTTTTTTTATTCCGATTACCGATTTTTTGCAAGGCTTTTGACTACTTATAACGGTGTTGTCGAAATCTCGTGTGCAGCATGTGTATCGGGGAAGAAGTCTCATCGATCCCGAAATGATTGTAGAGAGTTTCGTCTCGATGCCCTCGTGAAATCTTTTATGCCGAGCAATGGTAACTTGGTCATGTCTCTGCCTGCCGTTGTACTCGTCAGAGATAGCTCGGGTCTACAACTCTTCCCATAAACAGTATCGTGCCGAAACGGTTTTCTCTGATGATAAACAAAAATGGATGATCTGCACGAAACACGGGAGCGGGTTCGGGCATTGCGGATGTGAGCTGCATAACGACGCCAGTTGCTGCGGCTGCTTCGGTTCCCTCTTCATTAACGTCTATAAATGCTTTATGAACAACAGCCCCGATGAAAAGTTTGTTTTTATCGGGAGTCATATTTGAAAAGTCGGCTTTCATTGGATCGAATGCATCCGTCATGCCTAGTTTGCGGAGTGTCTGATCGAGGCGGAAGGTGGAGGTGAGGGTGAACTTTGGGATGAAAACACTGACGGTTGTCTCTTCGAGTGAGTTTGAAAAAGTATTCAACAGTTCTGGTGTGATGGTGTCTTCGAGCACCGACAGTCCCTTTTTTTCGGCAGGAAGCAGTACAAGCATCGAAAGATCTCTGCCGGAGTAGGGTAACTCGAGAATCTGTAGAGAATCCGATGATGCGTACCTGAACTGCTGTTCCTGATGCATCATGGAAACGGTTACTGTTTTGTCTTGTTTGACGAAAAAACTTGACTCAGTTGTTGCCGATTTGTCAAAACTGTTTGTCCAGTCGCCCTTGAAGTAGATGGCGTTGACCAGTGTCAGTCTGGTGAGGCTGTTAAGAATACCGGGTTTCAAGAGTTCCTTGATTTTATCCCTGGTTTTCTTTTCCACCCAGGTGTTGATGGTTTCTCTGGCTGTTTCGGGGTCTTTGGTGTAGTCGACCGAGGTAACGGTTGAACGGTAGTCTCGTTTGAGATCATGCAGGAAAGAGTTTGAAAGTGCATATCCTTCCTGCGGCCATAATGAGTTTGCTGTTTCAAGCGTTACGGCATCTTTTGCGGTAATCGAGTCGATGTTTTTTTCAAATGCAGCCTGTGCGGAATGATATGCAGTGATGTTATCCGGTGCCTGGAGTAGTGAAGCAATCTGGCGTTCGGTTTCTCCAGCAGCACCTGCAAGAGTCATCGAGAGTGCTGCCGATATGCTGTAGGGTGAAAAGAAAAGGTTGCTGTCGGTTTTTTTTCCCAGTACACGGTAGAGGTTCAGAGAAAATGTCGTTTTATCGGTATTTTTTATTGCTGCCGACGTTTTGTTTTCCTCATTTTCGGTTTTAGCAGTTACGCTGCAAGCAAAAACCGGGATGAGAAGCAAAAGGAGCGCTGTTGTGCGTATAATATTGCTGATAGACATCTCTTTACGATTTAGAGTGCATCTCCTATATAAGACGCATCACTCCCGAAATATTGGGAAACCTTCTGGTTACTGTACTTCTGCGGGGGCGGCGTATGTTGTTTCCTGCATATTGAACAGATAGTAGTTGATGCTGTCGCTCAGTGCCTGAAGACTCGCATCGATGATGTTGGTTGAAACACCGACTGTTGACCATGTCGAGTGCCCGTCACTGGTTTCGATAAGTACTCTTACCTTGGCGCTTGTTCCTTTTTTTTCTTCAAGCACACGTACTTTGTAGTCAACCAGCTTTATGGTTCGTATGGCTGGATAAAAGCCACGCAGAACTTTCCGAAGCGCCTTGTCGAGTGCATTGACCGGGCCGTCTCCATCGGCGGCCGTCATCTCGATTTCATCGTTGACCTCGATTTTAAGGATGGCTTGGTCAACGGGTTCACGGTTTTTGGCTGACTCGATGTGTACTTTCGATTCGAGTACTTCAAAAAACGGTTTGAATTTCCCCAGCTCATGGTGTAGAAGCAGCTCAAAAGACGCTTCGGCAACATCGAACTGGAAGCCCTCATATTCGAGTTTTTTGATTCTCTGAACGATTTTCTTAAACAGCTCACCGCTTTCCGGCAGCTCTATACCTAATTCTTTTGCTTTATAACGGATATTACTCTGCCCTGCAAGTTCGGAGACAAGGACTCTCTGGCGGTTACCCACGGTTTTCGGGTCGATGTGTTCGTAGAGCGAACTTTCTTTGAGTACCGCGCTGACATGGATCCCCCCTTTATGGGCAAAGGCGGATTTACCGACAAAAGGTGCTCTGTTATCAGGAGGAAGATTCAGCAGCTCGTAGACGGAGTTGGAGAGCGAGGTAAGCTGATTGAGGTTCAGCTTATGATGAAAATGGCCGTCGAGCTTCAGGATGACATTCGGAATGATGCTGATAAGGTTTGCATTCCCGCATCGTTCACCGATACCGTTTATGGTGCCCTGTACGTGAGATGCACCGGCTCGTAATGCAGAAAGAGCATTTGCGACAGCAAGGTCGCTGTCGTTATGAGTGTGAATGCCGATTGGAATGTTGGTTACGGAAATAACCTCCTGAACGATTGTATATACTTCATGAGGCATTGTGCCGCCATTGGTATCGCAGAGTACAAGACGTTCTGCTCCGGCTTCTTCGGCCGTTTGCAGCATTGTCATCGCAAACTCGGAATTGTCCTTGTAGCCATCGAAGAAGTGCTCGGCATCGAACAGCACCTGCCGACCACGGTTTTTCAGAAAGTTGACCGATTTGAAAATCAGTTCGGCGTTTTCTTCGTCATTCAGCCCCAACCCGACTGCAGAGTGGGCTTTCCAGGTCTTCCCGAAAATGGTGATTACAGGCGTTTCAGATTTCAGGAGTCCCGTCAGATTAGGGTCCTTTTCGATGGTATCGGGTTTTCTCGCTGTAGAACCGAAAGCACAGAGCTTGGCGTTTTTTAACCGAATATGGAGTGCTCTGCGGAAAAATTCTTCATCCTTGGGATTGCTGCTTGGCCATCCACCCTCGATATAATCAACACCGAATTCATCGAGTTTTTCGGTTATGAGCAACTTGTCCTGGACGGAAAGGGTTATTTTTTCTCCCTGGGTTCCGTCCCTGAGTGTGGTATCATATAGTTCTATGGCGCTTCTGTTCTTCATATCAGTTTCTTTCCCTTGCAATGAGCGGTCAAATGCGAGGCGTGCCCGAATCAAGAGCTCATAAGATTTTCCTTTTTAGCGTAAGCAAAGATTCCGCCGGACATGACGATATTGTAAACGTCCCCGAGCGGTTTGAGCGTATAGGCCGTTTCCTGTGTCAGGTTTTCAATCGTGTTGTTATCAATATCAATCTTCAGTTCATCACCGGTCATAATGGTTTTGTTGAGAGCTTCGGCTGTTTCGTAAGGTATAACAAAGCCTCCGTCTACACAGTTGCGGTAAAAAATTCTCGCATATGATTCGGCAACGATGGCCTTCGCTCCGGCAACCTGAAGAGAAAACGGAGCGTGTTCACGCGATGATCCGCAACCGAAATTGGGACCTGCGATGATGATCGAGTATTCCGATTCGAATTTTCCGTTCTCAACAAAGGGACGGTTTCCCTCGGGAAGTCCCGCTTCGGCAATCGGTACCCCGGAGAGGGCATATTTTCCATAAAGCTTGACTTCTTCGGGATCTGATAGGCTGTAAACAAGGTGCTCGGCCGGGATGATCTGGTCGGTATCGATGTTTTTACCCAAAACATAGGCTTTTCCCTGTATGATGCTGTCCATAATGTTTGTGCTTTGATCTGTTTTCGGTCCGATTATCTGAGAAACTCTCTGGGGTCGGTTAATTTGCCTGTAATTGCCGATGCGGCGGCAGTCAGTGGAGATGCAAGGCAGACCCCGGCTTTTTTACTGCCCATTCGACCTGGGAAGTTTCTGTTTGTTGTCGAGACGACAAGATCGTTGTCTTCCGAGCGTCCGAATGTGTCGGATGGGCCTCCGAGGCAAGCTGCGCATGATGGCCGGGCGATGGTGCAGCCTGCGTCTTCAAGGATTTTCTTTATAGGCTGGCCTTCAACCAGTTCCGTCTCGAGGCTTTGGGCAACTTCCACGGTTGCCGGGACGATGTTTGTCGGTACCGAAACCGTTTTACCTTTCAGGATTCCTGCTGCCATGACAAAATCACTGAGCTTTCCACCTGTGCAGGAGCCGATATAGGATTTCGTGATCCTGGTATCCTGAACACTTCGAACGGTTGCTCGATTGTCAGGGCTATGCGGCATGGCCACTACAGGTTCGAGCTCTTCGACCCTGTAGCGATAGATGCTATGATAGTCGGCATCGGGGTCGCTCTTGAAAATTTCATACGGTTTTCCTGACCTTTCTTGTACATAGGCTTCGGTAACATTGTCCGCAGCAATGATGCCATTCATACCACCGGCTTCTATAGCCATGTTGGTCAGCGTCATGCGTTCTTCCATCGGCAGTGAGTATACCGCTGAACCATCGAATTCCATGGCTCGGTAAGTTGCTCCGTCAGTGCCGATATCGCCAAGGATCTGCAAGATGAGATCTTTTGCAGCGAGATAGTCCGGCATTTGGCCCTCGAAAATGAACTTCATGGATTCGGGGACTTTTTCCCAGATTTTTCCCGTACCGAGAATAAATGCGGCATCGGTATTGCCGATACCCGTGCCGAACATGCCGAACGCACCGGAGGTGCAGGTATGTGAGTCGGTCCCGAAAAGAACCGTACCTGGAAGGTTATAGCCTTCCTCGGCAAGGGCGACATGACAAACCCCTTTGTAGCGGTCGGTCCCGACGTCGTAATAGTTTGGAAGGTTCTGCTCTTTCGAAAATTTCCGTAAAAGGTCGATGTTGCGGTGAGCGTGCTCGTTTTCGGTGAAAATATAGTGGTCCGGAAGTACCACGATCTTTTCTGGATCCCATACTTTTGCGCCGGAACCGAATTTTTCCTTGAATATGTCGAAAGTCGGTGGGCCGCATACGTCGTGTGTCAGCAGAATGTCGACATTGAGCCATACATTCTCACCTGTTTCGACAAATTTTCGGTTGGCAGCCCTGGCAAGGATTTTCTGCGTTATCGTTTGTGCCATGATCGGTTAAATCCCGTTATCGATTGTATTGTTGTTCTCGTTTTCTGCTGCATCCTGTCTCAGACTGAGCGCCTGAAGGTATGCTTTTGCACTTGCTTCGATGATGTCTGTCGACACTCCGCGTCCGGTAAATAGGTGTTCGCCATCCTTGAGTCTTACCGTCGCTTCACCGAGAGCCTGACGGCCTGCAGTTGTTGAACGTACCGAATAGGAGTATAGCAACGAGCCAAGACTCAGTGCCCGTTCGATCGCCCTGAAGCATGCGTCGACGGGGCCGTCTCCGGTGGATGATTCTTCATACGTGTTACCTTTTACCCGTATTCTTACTGTTGCGGTAGGAATGGATGCCGTGCCGCTGTTGACATGGAGATAATCGAGTTCAAGAGGTTCGAGCGGTTTGTTCAGCTCGTCTCCCATGAGTACTCTCAGGTCATCATCGTAAATTTCTTTTTTCTTGTCGGCAACTGACAAAAATCGCTCATATACTTTTTCCAGTTCCTCGCCGGTGACTTTATATCCCAGTGAGCTCAAGCGTGCCTGCAAACCGTGTTTGCCTGAATGGCGTCCAAGCACGATGGTTGTCTGTGGAACGCCTACGGATTCAGGGGTCATCACTTCATAGGTTTGCCTGTTTTTCAGCATTCCGTCCTGGTGTATGCCGGATTCGTGGGCAAATGCGTTGTCGCCGACTATTGCCTTGTTCGGCTGGATGATAAGACCGGTGAACGAGGAAACCATGCGACTGGTATTGTAGATTTCTTCAGTCACGATGTCTGTATAATAGTCATGCAGGTCGTTTCGCACTTTCAATCCCATCACGATTTCTTCGAGGGAGGCGTTGCCTGCTCTTTCCCCGATGCCATTGATCGAGCACTCGGCCTGTCTCGCTCCATTTTCGATTGAACTGAGTGTGTTCGCCACGGCAAGACCAAGATCGTTGTGACAATGAACGCTGATAACTGCCTGGTCTATGTTTGCGACCCGTTGTTTCAGGTCTGCGATTTTTTTTCCGAACTCGGACGGCCAGGTATAGCCGGTAGTGTCTGGAATGTTGACTGTCGTAGCACCGGCTTCTATGACTGCCTCGACAATTTCAGCGAGATAGGCCGGGTCTGTTCTTCCTGCATCTTCGGCAGAAAATTCAATATCATCGGTAAATGTTTTAGCATACCTGACAGCGTCTACCGCCATCTTGAGAATGGATCGCTGTTTTTCCGCAAGAGTCTTACCGTACCGTTCGTGTCCGAACTTGCCCATGATGTGAATATCCGATGTGCTGATAAACGTATGAATCCTCGGATATCGTGCATTTCTCAGAGCATCGTAGGCGCTTTTGATATCGTTTTCCATGGCCCTGCAGAGTGCGGCCACGATTTTACCGGATTCATCGCCAACCTGGCGAACAGCCTCGAACTGAAGCGGAGAAGATGCGGGAAACCCCGCTTCAATGATATCTACATTGAGCTTTTCGAGCTGCCGTGCTATCTCGACCTTTTCCTGCAGGTTCAAAGATGCCCCTGGTGACTGTTCACCGTCACGCAGGGTGGTGTCAAATATCAGTACCTTTTCTTTCACATTTCATCGGATGATAGTTACGATACTTCTAGATTTGCCGTGATGGCATCGGTGATTTCTGTTGTCGATGCTATGTTGTCATCGGAGTTAGCGATATCGGCGGTACGCATTCCGGATTCAAGAGTTTTTTCAATCGCCTTGTATATGTCATCGGCAACGTGCTGCATTGAAAAACTGTGTTCGAACATCATGGCTACCGAAGCGATAGTCGCTATCGGATTTGCCTTGTTCTGCCCTGCGATGTCGGGTGCACTTCCGTGGATCGGTTCATAAAGAGCATGATTCTTACCGATACTTGCCGATGGAAGCATGCCAAGACTGCCGGTAATCATGCCGGAGATATCACTGAGTATATCACCGAAAAGGTTTTTTGTGACAATAACGTCGAACTGTTTGGGATCGCGGACAACCTGCATTGCAGCATTGTCTACATACATGTCGGTCAACTCGACATCAGGAAAATCCTTGTGCACTTCATGGACGATGTTTCTCCAGAATTGTGAGCATTCCAGCACGTTGGCTTTGTCAATACAGACAAGCCGCTTTTCCCGTTTCATGGCTGTTTCGAATGCAAGACGTGCAATGCGTTCGACCTCGTATTTTTCATACACCATGGTGTTCCAGCCTTTGGTGTCATCGTATCCTCTTGGCTGGCCGAAATAAATCCCTCCTGTCAGTTCTCTGATCACCATGAAGTCTGTGCCCGAAAGGATATCAGGCTTGAGTGACGATGCGTTGACAAGGGCATCGTATACTTTTGCCGGGCGGAAGTTCGCAAAAAGGCCCAGTTCCTTGCGGATTCTCAGGAGTGCGGCTTCCGGTTTTTTTTCATGCGGCAGGTTTTCCCATTTCGGGCCGCCGACAGCACCGAGCAGAACAGCATCGCATTTTCTACAGGCTTCGAGAGTTTCCTCGGTGAGCATCTCGTTGTGGACATCGTATGACGCTCCTCCGAAAAGGTGCTCCTCTATCGATACTTCCAGGTCATATTTCTCCTCCAGCGCATTGATGACCTGTACGGCACTGGCGACAACTTCCGGTCCGATTCCGTCGCCCGGTATGGTTACTATCTTGAACATTCTTTATCCATTATTTTTTTAGAAGCCAGCTCATCATTTCACGCAGTTTTGACCCGATCTTTTCGATAGGATGGTCTGTGTTGGAAGCGCGAAGCTTTTTCAGGTTTGGGTAACCGGAGTTGCATTCATCGATGAATTCTTTGGCAAACCTGCCATCCTGAACTTCTTCAAGGATTTTTTTCATCTCTGCCTTGACGGCTGAAGTGATGACTCTCGGGCCGCGTGTCATACCTCCGTATTCGGCAGTGTCACTGACAGAATAATTCATACGTGACAAACCACCTTCATAATACAGATCGACAATCAGTTTCAGTTCGTGCATACATTCGAAATAGGCGAGTTCTGCCGGGTAACCTCCCTCGACAAGTGTTTCAAACCCTGCTTTGATCAGTTCTGCGGATCCCCCGCAAAGCACGGCCTGTTCTCCGAACAGATCGGTTTCGGTCTCGTCCTTGAACGTTGTTTCGATGACGCCGGCCTTGGTTCCACCGAGGCCTTTGGCCCATGCAAGTGCCTGTTGTTTTGTATCGCCCGTATAATCCTGATAGACGGCTATGAGGCAGGGGACACCGTTGCCCTGGGTGAAGGTTCGGCGGACAAGATGGCCGGGGCTTTTCGGCGCGATCATCATGACGTTCACCGTTTCGGACGGTACGATCTGATTGTAATGGATATTGAATCCGTGTGCGAACGCCAAGGTATTGCCGGCTTCAAGGTTCGGAGCGATTTCCGTTTCATAAATGCTTTTCTGGTACTGGTCGGGGAGAAGAATCATAATGATATCCGCCCACTTTACGGCATCGGCTATCGGATTGACCTCCAGACCTGCTTCCCTGGCTTTTGCGCATGAGGAACTGTCCGGTCTCAAACCTACACAGACGTTGAGTCCGCTTTCTTTCAGGTTCAGGGCGTGAGCGTGGCCCTGGCTTCCGTAACCGAGTACGGCGATGTTTTTCTCCTGCAGGTATTTCAGATCGGCATCCTGCTCGTAGTAAACGTTCATATGATTGTTTTCTGTTTTATGTTGCTTGAAAAAAAATCAGCTCTCACCACGAGTCATGGCAACCGTGCCGGAGCGGGCAATTTCTTTTATGCCGAGTGGCCGGAACATGTCAATGGTTGTATTGATTTTGTCCGGTGAACCGACGACCTCAATAGTAATGGATTTTTGTTTTATATCCACGACTTTTGCCTTAAAAACATCGATCAACTCGAAAATCTCCTGTTGCGACTGTTTACCGAGTTTCAGTGTCATGAGAAGCAGCTCTCGCGATACGTGCGGCTTGTGTGTTACATCGACAACCTTCAGTGTGTCGATGAGCCGATTGAGCTGCTTGAGTATCTGGCTTATGATGTTGTCGTCTCCTCGGGTGACGATCGTCATTCGGGATATTTCACTGTCTTCTGTTTCTCCGATCGAAATGCTTTCAAGGTTGAATCCCCTTGCGCTGAACATGGCTGCAACTCTGTTAAGCGTACCGAATTTGTTTTCGACCAGAACGGATATGATATGTTTCATAGCTTCATTTATACCATTGTGTTAGGGTTCAGCCTGTCAAAAAGCATTTCCGAAATCGGAGCACCTGCCGGTACCATGGGAAAAACCATGTCTTTTTTAATAACCTTGAACTCTACCAGGACAGGGCCTTCGTTGTAATCAAGAGCTTCGCTGATGGCTCGCTTCGCTTCAGCCGGATTGGTTGCACTCATCGCCTTGACCCCGAATGCCTCGGCGACACGGACGAAATCAGGATTGCTCTGCTGCAAGTCGGTGAACGAGTACTTTTCCTGATGAAAGAGCTCCTGCCATTGCCGGACCATGCCAAGGAAGTTGTTGTTGATCAGGAAAAGTTTGACCGGCAGTTTGTAGTGTGCCGCCGTAACAAGTTCCTGGATGTTCATCGTGAAGCCGCCGTCCCCACAGAAAAGAACAACGGGTCTGTCGTGAACGCCGAATGCTGCGCCGATAGCCGCCGGCAAGCCATAGCCCATGGTGCCGAGACCTCCACTGGTTATAATCGAGCGGGGGTTGGCGAACTTGTAATACTGAGCTGTCCACATCTGGTGTTGTCCGACATCGGTGACCACAACAGCACTGCCCTCGGTCTGCCGGGAAACTTCATCGATAACGAACTCGGTTTTGAGCTTTTTATCATCGTTGACGTATGCGAGGGGGCACTGCTTCCGCCATTTTGCAATTTCTTCGAGCCACGGTTGACGGTTTTCCCTTGTTTTCGGCAGTGCTTTGAGAACGCCTTCAAGAAAGTGCTGGGAATCGCCGACAACAGGAAGGTCTACCTTGATATTTTTGTCGATGTTTGTCGGGTCGATATCGTTATGAATTTTATATGCATGAGTCGCAAATTTGTCAATCTTGCCGGTTACCCGGTCGTCAAACCTTGCGCCGACCGAGATGAGAAGATCACAGTTGTTGACGGCCTGGTTTGCCCAATACGTGCCATGCATACCCAGCATGCCCATGCTCAGGGGGTGGCTGCCTGGAAATGCGCCTAATCCCTGCAAAGTCATGGTGACCGGAATGTCTTGCTCGATCGCAAGAGTTCTGAGCGCTTCTGATCCTTCGGAAGCGATAACGCCGCCGCCGACATACAGTAAAGGCCGTTTTGCCTTGGCAATGATTTTCGCCGCTTTTTTTATCTGATTTTCATGGCCTTTGATCGTTGGCTTGAACCCACGAATGTCGATCTTTTCCGGCCAGTTGAAAATGCACTCGGAGCTTAAAACATCTTTTGGCAGATCGACAAGAACCGGGCCGGGCCTTCCTTGTGATGCCAAATAAAATGCTTTTCTGACAGTCGTTGCAAGGTCTTTGACATCCTTGACCAGAAAATTGTGTTTCGTGATAGGCCGGGTGATACCGACAATATCAGCTTCCTGAAAGGCGTCGTTACCGATAAGGTTGCTTACTACCTGGCCGGTAAAAACAACCATTGGAGATGAATCCATGTAGGCGTTGGATATTCCTGTAACTGTATTGGTGGCACCGGGGCCCGAGGTGACCAGAACGACTCCGGGTTTACCGGTTGCCCTGGCATAACCTTCAGCCATATGAGTCGCTCCCTGCTCATGGCGAACAAGAATGTGTTTGATATCCTGGACGTCGTAGAGCGTTTCGTATACTTTCAGAAGCGCTCCGCCGGGGTAGCCGAATATGTATTCAACATTTTCCCGGCGCAAGCATTCAAAAAATATTTCAGAGCCGTTCATTTTTTTGCCGGATGTATGCATGAGTCGTCATTGTTTAATTATTAAGTGTTAACAAACCGGATTTTGTAAAATCGCTCCCGTGCTTGCTGATGTCACCATCTGTGAATAACGAGCAAGGTATCCTTTGGAGATTTTCGGGATGAATGCCGGAATTTCTGCCAGTCTCTGCTCAATGGTTTCGTTGGAAAGATCCACCGATATCAGCTTGTTCGGCAGATCGATAGTTATCATATCTCCGTTCTGAATCGCTGCAATAGGACCTTTTTCTGCAGCTTCCGGTGAAACATGTCCGATACATGCTCCCCGGGATCCTCCGGAGAATCGGCCATCGGTAATCAGTGCAACGCTGTCCCCAAGGCCGCGACCCATGATCGCACTGGTCGGTGATAGCATTTCAGGCATTCCCGGACCTCCCTTCGGGCCTTCGTAACGGATAACTACAACATCACCCGCAACGACATCTCCATTCATAATTCCGGCAATAGCATCGTCTTGGCAATCATATACTTTTGCCGGTCCGGTGTGATGCATCATTGATTCGCTTACCGCACCGGTTTTGACAACGGCACCTTCCGGAGCAAGATTACCGTAAAGGATCGCCAACCCTCCGGAGTGAGAGTAGGGGGCATCTATCGAACGAATGACCGAAGCGTCGCGTATCACGGCTTTTTCGATGTTTTCTCCAAGTGTTTTTCCTGTAACTGTTGGTCTCGAAAGATCGAGTAAACCGTCGATTTTTGACAACTCCTTCAATATTGCTGAAATACCGCCAGCTCTATCGACATCTTCGATATGGACATCTTGGGTTGCCGGACTGACCTTGCAGATATATGGCGTTTTCGAAGAAAGAGTGTTGAGTTCCGAAAAGTCAAACGCCTCTTCAGCTTCATTGGCAATTGCCAGTGTGTGCAATATCGTGTTTGTACTGCCGCCCATCGCAAAATCGAGCGCGAAGGCATTGAGCAGCGTATTCCTGGAAAGAATGTCTCGTGGTTTGACATCGTTTTCAACCAGATCGATGATTCGCCTCGATGCTTCCCTGACCAGATCCTCTCGTCGAGGGTCCACTGCAAGCACCGTTCCGTTTCCGGGGAGTGCGAAGCCGAGTGCTTCACAGAGGCAGTTCATGGAATTTGCCGTAAACATTCCCGAACAGGAGCCGCAGGTCGGACAGGCGTTTTCTTCAATAACGTTCAGTTCTTCCTCGCTTATTGCACCTGTACTGCGACGACCGACAGCTTCGAATACCGAAATCAGGTCAACAGTTTCACCCGAAGGTGTACAGCCTTTTTTCATCGGGCCTCCAGAGACGAAAATGACCGGGATATTCATACGGACAGCGGCCATCATCATGCCTGGTGTTATCTTGTCGCAATTTGGTATACAGACAAGGCCGTCGAGACGGTGGGCTTGTGCAACGGTTTCTACGCTGTCGGCTATCAGTTCCCGGCTTGCCAGGGAGTAGCGCATGCCGATATGGCCCATGGCAATACCGTCACATACTCCGATGGTATTGAACTCGAAAGGAACACCGCCTGCTTTTTGAATCTCTTCTTTTGCGACTTTTCCAAGTTTTTGCAAATGCGCATGACCGGGAATAAGTTCGATAAACGAGTTGCAGATACCGATAAACGGTTTTTTGAAATCATCGTTCGAAGATACTGTTCCTGTTGCTTTCAACAGGCTTCTGTGGGGGGCTTTTTCGAAGCCTTTTTTTATTGTATCAGATCTCATAGAAGGTAATTTTAGTCATTGAAAACCCTCCCCTGGGAGCACCGTTCCCAAGGCCAATGAAGAATTTTTGTCAAGAAAGAAGATTGATTGGACCAGGGACCGGAGCGCCGTCAGGGCACAAGAATACCCACCTGTAGAATAATCACAGGCACAAGTTTTCCGATCCTGCAAATGAGGAAAGTGGCTGATTTGCCGAATTTGGCTGTAAGGCCTTTTGAGTTTTGTGAGCTATCGTTGGTCATAGATATAATAACTACAATGTAGAGCAAATGTAGTGTTTTCTTTTATATAAAGCAAGCGTGAAATGTGGTTTGTGGTCATTTGTGTGGTTGTTCGGGGAATTTTTCCTGTGTGAAGATCATTTGACAACATATGCTGTTTTTTTTACAGGAGATGTTTTTTATCGAAAAATCTTTTGCTCATACTCTCGTGTCATAACATAGATATGAAAAGGTAAAATTGTGCACGTTCGAATCCAATCATGCCAGATATTATCAAAACACTTTTTTTGGCTTCACTTTGATAGAGATGAACGCTAAAACGTTTCTTTTTTGTAATATACATCTCGTTCAGCCATTTTTTTGCTGTATTTTGCGTTAATTATACTTTCGTTGGTTCCGATAAGATTTTAACCCGAAATTCTTCAATATGCTACGTTTGCAAGTCCCCCTCCAGCAGGACCTCCCAATGTTTTTTCTGCTTCTGGGAGTCCTGACTCTTTTTTTGTTGCTTTTCGAGGTACTTGTCAGGAAATTTTCCGTCAGCGGCTTTGTGCTCAGGAAAGTGCTGCATTTCGGTTTAGGACTGATTTTGTTTTTCTTCCCTGTTTGCTTTTCGACAAATTTTTTCCCGGTGTTACTTGCGCTGATTTTTGTGGTTGTAAACGCTGCAAGTTTTTATGTTGGGTTCTTTCGTATTTTGCATGACAGAAACCGTCTGGAGCTGCAACAGGGTAATGAACAGGTGAGCTATGGTCCGATTGTGCTACCAGTTGCTTTTATTGTCCTGGCACTTTTTTTATGGGAAAATCATGTCTGGATTTTAAGGACTTCCATACTTGTCGCCGGGATTGCCGATTCGCTTGCCGCCATTGTCGGGGGAGCTCTTGGGAAAGTACATATTGAAAATCTTACAAAAAGCAGAAAAACCGTAGAAGGGTCATTGACTATGTTTACGGTTGCATTTCTCTTGTTGCTTGCCTGCCTCTTTGTTTTTCAGAGCGATTTCAAGGGAGGACTTGCGGCTGCGACGTGGTTTCAGCTTGTCGCTCTTGCGTTGTTTCTTGCAGTCGTTGCATCAGCCGTTGAGGCTCTTGTTTCCTATGGATTCGACAATCTTTTCATTCCAGTTACGATTTCCTATGTACTGTACATTGTCGATGTCAGCGACAAGGAGCTTCTCTTGCGCTTGTTTGCCGGGGGGGCTTTTGCATTCATGTTGGCTTATTTTTCCGTCAAGGTAAAATTCCTCGACAATAGCGGGGCTACAGCGACGTTTCTTCTCGGGACGACTATTTTTGGAATAGGTGGTGTTGCGTGGACGGTTCCGCTGCTTACATTCTACCTATTATCTTCACTGTTATCGAAACTTGGTCGAAAACGAAAAGCCAAATTCGATCTGGTTTTTGAAAAAGGTTCTCAACGTGATGCCGGGCAGGTTTATGCCAATGGCGGGATTGCTTGGATTATCATGATTATTTATTCCTTGACTAACGAACCGGCATATTTTTTTGCTTATCTTGGAACGCTGGCGGCTGTACAATCCGACACCTGGGCGACCGAGATCGGTACCATGTGGCCCAATCCAAAAGCGAGACTTATTACCACAATGCAATCTGTGCCCGTCGGTACTTCAGGTGGTGTATCTTTCCCGGGGACCTTCGGTGCATTCGCCGGTGCTCTCCTGATATGTGCAAGTGCAATTTTCATGCAGGTGAGCTGGCTTATTGATTTCGGAATATTTAAGTCGTTCATGTTGATCGGTTTATCGGGGTTACTTGCCAGTCTTGTCGACAGTTTTTTCGGTGCGACAATTCAGGCGCAGTATTATGATCCGGTCAGAGAAAAGGTTACTGAACGGGTGGAGAGTTACAGAAGCGATGGTACCGTTCTGAAGAACAAGCTGATCAAAGGACATCATTACGTTAACAATGATGTGGTTAATACGCTCTGCGCACTTTCAGGTTGTGCACTTGCGTTTTTCTTTTCCCTGAACATATGATGATTCCATGAATATTAAACTTACGTAACTCATGTTTTCTTCCAAGACAGGTTTTTTTTCGTTGTTGGCAGATGCAGGTCCCGTTGTTCTTTTCGTGCTTGCCATCCTTTTGGTGTTTTCAATTCTCTCCTGGTCCATTATTATCATGAAGGCCGGGAACATAAGTAAAGCAATTTCACAGTCGAAAAGTTTTCTCGATTACTTTTTTGATGTTTCCAACATAGACAAGGTGTTCGGAGAAGCTGAAAATTACAGAAACGGTTCATTGGCGAAGGTTTTCAGGGCAGGATATATTGAATACCGCGCACTGGGTGATCTCAAAAAAAACAGTCAGGTCGAGGAGCGCATATCAAGGGCGATAAGGCGTGAAGCAAATGAGGAAACAAAACTCCTGTCGAGATATGTGCCGTTTCTTGCAACTGTTGGCAATACTGCTCCGTTTATCGGTTTGTTCGGAACCGTTTGGGGGATCATGAACTCGTTTATGAGCATCGGGGTGACCCAGTCTGCTTCTCTCGCAACGGTTGCTCCGGGAATTGCCGAAGCGCTGGTTGCAACTGCAGCAGGACTTGCAGCTGCTATTCCTGCAGTGATAGCATATAATTATTTTACACAGCAAATTGGTTCTATAGAGAGGGATCTTGAAGATTTTTCCGGTGAATTCGTAAAGACATTTGTCAATGAACTCGGATAACGGTTCGAACAGGATGAAGGGACGGTCGAGCCGGCTGTTGAGTGAAATAAACGTCACTCCGTTTGTTGATGTCATGCTGGTGCTGTTGATCATCTTCATGGTTACAGCTCCTATGATGATTCATGGTGTCAAGGTAGAAGCACCAGAGACATCTCATCAAAAAATGGACGTAGAGCCGGAGGCATTAATTGTCAGTGTTGATGAGAATCGTCGGGTTTTTATCAATAAATACCAGCTTGCACCGGATGAATTGCAGGAAAGGCTCCCTGAGATTATCGATATAAATACGGCAGGAGAGGTTTATCTGAAAGCGGATAAATCTCTGCCTTATGGCTTTGTGATGTTTATCATGGCACAGATCAGGGATGCTGGAATTGAAAAGATAGGAATGGTTACCGAGCCTGGAAAAGGTCCGGTCAACGATGCAATAAATCCGGATGAGAATGAATAATCGTGACGAACGGAAAGCGAACAAGCACCGTTTTCTCACAGCCATTACCATATCTGTTTTCCTGCATGTTCTGCTTGTAGCCGGTAGTATTTACCTGCAATACCTTACAGGGATGAGGCGTCCGCAACTCAAAGCGATCGATGTGAGCCTTGTATCGTTGCCAGGACCCGGTTCATCTGACGAGGTTGATTTGTCAGGCGGACAGCTTTCTGTCCCCGAGCCTGAACCGGAACCAGAGTTCGAACCCGTTGTTGAAGAACCTCAGGTAGAACCTGATACTCAAAAAAAGCCTGAACCAGTAAAGGACGTTCCGAAAAAGGTTCCTGACAAGCCAAAAAAGGTTGAGCCAAAAAAGGTTAAGGAAAAGCCAAAGGAGCCTGAGAAAAAGGTTCGGCAAACAAAGACAAATGACTTCGAGCGCACGCTCGAGAAGCTCCGGCAGAAAGTTCAGCAAGGTCCACCTTCCAATCTTTACAAACGGTCCGGGCCGGGGCGCTTCTCCTCAGGTGATGGAGATTATGGGGTCCCCATGGGTCCATACGAGCGTTATCTTGTCAATGTTGTGACCATTATTCGGCAAAATTGGTCGTTCACTCCCCAGTTTATAAGGGAAAAGGGAGATATAAAGGCATATGTCGCTCTTACTATCAACCCGACTGGTGCTATCACTGATATCATGCTTGACAGGGGCTCGATCAGCAGCTATTTCAACGACACGGTGATCAAGGCAATCGAAACGTCATCTCCTCTGCCTCCAATACCGGAAAATGTGTCTTATGAACCAGTACGGTTAGGACTTGTTTTCACTCCGCAAGGAATAGAGTAGAAGTCGGCATAACAACTTTTTGGAATACTGCCGGTCGTTCTGTGCAAAGCCCTGATTATTTCCTTCGATGTCCTTGTGAAAAAGCTTTCGAGTTCATTATTTTTACAAAAGTAAAGGGGGTAATATGTCGAGTTGTTACTGTATAGATATACTGGATTTTGTTGCTTCAACGATCAGGAAAAATATTTTCATCGTTCGATTATGAAAACCCATCGTTTATTGTTCCGGGCTGTTTTAGCTCTTGCTTGGTGCCTGGTTTTTACTCTTTCCAATTCGCATGCCGAACCCGTAAAAGAATATATAAAGATCTCAAAAGCCGGTGCCGACAGGATTCCGTTGGTGCTCAAGTCGATCGATACAAAAAAAGATAAAAACAAACAGTATTCCACTGGAATCGATGCGGTTATTAAACGTGGGCTTGATTTTACCGGTCTTTTTGCACGTATACAATCTCCTCTCAATATCATAACCGGGGGAGATCTGTACCAGGTAGGTCAAAGGCAGATTAACTTTGCGGCACTGAGTTCCGTTGGAGCCGAAGTGTATGCTGGGGGGGTACTTGAAAGAAGTGGTGATGTTCTGAAGATGGATATGGAGGTCTACGATGCTTTGACGGGCAAGCTTCTTATGAGGAAACTTTACGAGGGCGATAAAGATGAGCTGAGACCGATTGCGCATAAATTTTGTGCAGACCTCGTGAAGCTGTTTACCGGTAAGCCGTCCATTTTTGGGAGCAAGATCGCTTTTGTTTCACAAAGCGGGCGGAAAAAAGAGGTTTATCTTGCTGACTTTGATGGTTACGGTGCAATCCCTGTCACCAGTAGCGGTGGTCTTGCTGTGACCCCTGCTTTGTCTCCTGACGGGCGTATGCTCGCTTATCTTACGTATACGCGCGGACGGCCTGATCTTCATATCAAAGATCTTACCACTCAAAAAATTGTTTCCGTCACCAAGAAAGGGATAAAAATCGATCCATCATGGCGGCACGGCTCTACTGAGCTTGCAACCACGTTTTCATTCGACGGAAACCAGGAGCTTTACCTGGTGCGGAACAATGGGACTATTGTCCGCCGTTTGACGAAGCACGGTTTGATCGATGTATCTCCCTCTTTTTCCCCTGATGGAAGCCGAATGGCCTTTGTTTCTTCTCGGCACGGCAATCCTCAAATCTTTATCAAGAACCTTAATTCAGGGGCACTAAGACGTCTTACATACGAGGGAAAATACAATACTCAGCCTGCGTGGTCGCCTGTTGGTGATAAAATTGCATTTACAACTATGCAAAAAAACGGGGAAATCAATATATTTATTATAAATGTAGACGGAACAGGGTTGAGACAGCTGACGTACGGGGCCAGACATAACGAAGCTCCGAGTTGGTCACCTGATGGAACCATGATCGTTTTCAGTTCGGACAGGAGTGGAAAGAACAAGCTCTATGTCATGAATGCGGATGGTCAAAACCAGAGAAGTCTCAAGCTTTCAGGTGAACAAATGCAACCCAGTTGGTCTTCATTTCGCTGAAAGCAGTTTCTACTAACCTAAAAAAAGGGATAACATGAAACCTATCAAAATCTTGTTGAAGGCTCTTCTTGTGCCGTCCATGCTGTTTGTTATCGGCTGTGGATGTTGTGAAGAAGTGGTGGCTCCACCACCCCCAGAGCCAGAGCCAGTTGTAATACCGGTACCTCCGCCGCCTCAGCCGGCAAGGGGATAACCGATTGCACGTTCCGTTGTTACCGCGGCATGTTCTGTTTCTGCATGCTGCGGTATGGCGGGTTCAGTCTTTGTTGTTGAAGAGAGGTGATCTCATGGCAGTATCACCGTCATGATAAGCAATTACCACAGAGCGGCGTTTTATTTTTGTTGTGCTTGACGTGTAAGCAAGAACCCAAAAGGGTGCAATATGAAGCCTTCCAAATGCTTGTTCAACGTTTTTCTCATTTCATCGATACTGTTTTTTGTTGGTTGTGGATCGTCGTGTCGAAACGCGGTCGTCAAAGCTCCGCCACTCCCATTACCTGTGTCTATGGTTGAACTTGGTGATGTTTTCTTTGCTTTTGACAGTACTGTACTTGAAATGACATCTCAGAGCCAGCTCGACGAAAATGTCGAGTGGATGATGGCAAATTCCAATGCAACCATTATCATTGAAGGCCATTGTGATGAGAGGGGGACTTACGAATACAACATTGCTCTTGGAGAAAAGAGAGCTGAAAATGTGAAAAATTACATGGTCGATGCTGGTGTGGATCCTTTACGCATGCAGGTTGTAAGCTACGGTGAAGAGCGCCCCTTTGATCCAGGTCATGACGAAGCTTCATGGGAGAAGAACAGAAGAGTGCATTTTGTCGTTCAATAACTGCCTTGCTTCATTATGAATGAGGGGCAAGCAGATGACTGTTTGCCTTTTTTTATCATTATTATCAGGAGAAGATCAAACTATGAAAAAGCTATTACTGTTATGTTGGATTGTCGCTGCAGTTTCTGTGACAGGGTGTGGTTCGAAATCGAGTGAATCTGCTCTCAGTTCAGATGTGGATACAACACAGTATAATCAAATTGACGCTGATGCAGCACTACTCGAAGAGGCGAGAAGAATGGTGAAAGATGTGTTTTTTGAATTTGATAGCGCTGAACTTGATCAGATGGCGATGAGTCAGTTGAAAAACAATGCTGCGTGGTTGGTGGATAATCAAAGCATATCAGTGATGATAGAAGGCCACTGTGATGAGCGTGGAACGTACGAGTATAACATGGCTCTCGGTGAAAGGCGTGCAGAAGTGACAAAAGGTTTTCTGGAAAGGGCCGGTGTCAATGGAGCAAGACTTGAAACCGTAAGTTACGGTGAGGAAAAACCATTTGATCCGGGTCATAATGAGGCTGCTTGGGCAAAGAACCGGCGTGCGCATTTTATGGTTAAATAGTATTTTTTTCATAGTAAGCACAAATGCCTATAGAAAAAAGCGGGTATTTATGCTTATGAACAAGCTGTGAATGACGATGAAACATACCAGTAGAATAGTTGCCCTGGGCATTGTTGGTGTTATGGCTGCGGGGTGTGCTTCCAAGACTGACCTTTATATGTTGCAGGATGATGTCAAGGAACTGAAAACGCAATCTCAACAGTCTGGCGGTCAGAATGCACAGGTGTATTCCGAGGTTGAGCAACTTCGTGAACAGGTTGCCAGGTTGCAAGGTACCATTGAAGAACTGCGTTTCAAATTAGGGGAACCCGAACAGCCCGGGGTAACCAGTGGTGATCTTTCTCTTCTTTCTTCGGATACTACAGCTTCTTCACAGTCTCTCGAAAAAGTCACGCTTCCTGCTGATCCGGAAGGGACCTCCTCTGTTGCCGATCCCGGTGTTTCCGACACCGAAGCTTCTTCAGCTTCTGCTGTGGATGATCAAGGATTATACGATACGGGAGTACGATATTTTGAGAGCTATAATTATTCTTCGGCGAGAAAAGAACTTGGATTGCTTTTGGATAATTATCCTTCATCACCGCTTGCTGATGATGCCCAGTACTATATTGCCGAGACTTATTATAATGAGAAGTGGTTTGAAAAAGCTATTCTCGAGTATCAGCTTGTTATCGAAAAGTATCCGGAAGGAGATAAGCGCCCTTCGGCTTACTTCAAGCAGGGGCTTGCGTTTGAAAATATTGGTGATTCCACCAATGCGAAGGTAAGATACAAGGAGTTGGTGCAGCTGTATCCAAACTCGAATGAAGCAAAAATTGTAGACCGTAAGTTACAGTAGAGTAAAAAAAGAAAGAAAAAAAACCCGGGTGTCTTACCCGGGTTTTTTTTCTACCATTCTACCGTTCTTATTTGAAAAACTGGTCGAGTGTATACGTTTCCTTATCTATTTCTACACAAAGCTGGTCACGGAGGTTGTCGTAAAAAACCGGTATATCCCGCATTGTCCATTTAATGCCGCGCTTGTCGAAATCAATGACATATCGGTTTTCATTGTCCAGCACTTTTTGAGGTAGGTCGATTGCTATGTCCGGCTGTGTTGTGAGAACAAACAACTGAATTTTACCCTCTTTCAACTGTTCGATAATTTCTTTTGTGGGAGATAGTTTTCTTCTCCCCGAAGCTGGAGATATTACCAGTTCAAGCTTGCCGTTGGGATCTCTTTTCGTAGAGGTTATGAAATATTTGGCAACTTTATGTAGGGCATTGCCGGACCAGACAGCTGATTGCATCGTAAAAGTGTTTAAATTGTCGAAAATTAAAACACACCAGCGTGGAAAATATATATCGCTTAAGTTAGTAAAACAGTGGCAAATAAAAAAGGGATTCACATGGAATCCCTTTTTCTGTAAAGTATGGAAGAGCCTGTCTTATTTGTCCTTATCGTTGCCATCGATTACCTCATATTCTGCATCGACTTCGCCATCGCCGTTATCTTTTTTTGTTTTGTCATTTCCTTCGGCTTCTGTGGTATCTGGCCCGGGTGAGGGAGGTGTTTCACCAGGTTGAGACTGATACATCGTAGAGGCAACGTCGCTCCAGACTTTATTCAGTTCGTCCATTGCCGGTTTCATCGAATCGACACTGCCGGACTTATGAGCTTCCTTCAGCTTTTCAAGTGCAGATTCCAGTTCTGCTTTTTTGTCTGAAGGAACTTTGTCGTCCAGTTCCTGCAGTTGTTTTTCGGTACTGAAGATGAGGGAGTCCGCACTATTTTTCAAGTCGATTTCCTCTTTACGCTTTTCATCTTCCGCAGCGTGTTGTTTGGCATCATCTTTCATTTTTTCGATTTCGGACTCACTGAGTTTGCCGCTGGCTTCGATACGAATGCTCTGTTCTTTGCCTGTGGCTTTGTCCTTGGCTGAAACGTTAAGGATGCCGTTAGAATCGATGTCAAACGCTACTTCAATCTGAGGGACCCCGCGTGGTGCAGGAGGAATGTCTCCGAGATGGAAGCGCCCAAGGGTTTTATTATCCGTTGCCATTGGTCGTTCTCCCTGAAGAACATGTACCTCGACTGAAGTTTGGCTGTCCGCCGCTGTTGAGAAAATTTCCTGCTTTTTCGTTGGAATTGTCGTATTGGCATCGATCAGCTTGGTCATAACTCCTCCAAGAGTTTCGATCCCGAGAGAAAGAGGTGTTACATCCAGAAGCAGTACATCGCTTACATCTCCACTTAGAACGCCGCCCTGAATTGCAGCACCGACAGCTACAACTTCATCAGGATTGACACTTTTGTTTGGTTCCTTATTGAAAAGATCTTTAACTATCTCTTGAACTTTCGGGATTCTTGTGGAACCACCGACAAGGACAATTTCGTCGATCTCGCTGGTATTTACCTTCGAGTTTTTGATTGCCCTTTTACAGGGTTCGATCAAGCTATCGAACAGATCGGAGCACATTGCCTCGAACTTTGCACGTGTCAGATTGACTACAAGGTGTTTGGGGCCTTCCTGGGTTGCCGTGATGAAAGGAAGATTGATTTCCGTATCGGTGCGTGATGAAAGCTCCACCTTCGCTTTTTCTGAAGCTTCTTTCAACCGCTGTAGCGCCATCATATCTTTTCTGAGGTCGATACCTTCCTGCTTTTTGAATTCTTCTGCAAGATAATCGATGATTTTCTGATCAAAATCGTCTCCTCCAAGATGAGTGTCACCGTCGGTTGCCTTTACTTCGAAGACACCGTCTCCAAGCTCGAGAATTGAAATGTCAAATGTTCCTCCCCCCAAGTCAAATACCGCGACTTTTTCATTTTCTTTGGTTTTGTCGAGTCCGTATGAAAGGGATGCCGCTGTAGGTTCATTGATAATGCGTTTGACATCGAGTCCGGCAATTTTGCCTGCGTCTTTCGTCGCCTGCCGCTGTGCATCATTGAAATATGCAGGTACGGTAATGACTGCTTCTGTCACTTTTTCGCCTAAAAAATCTTCAGCGGTCTGTTTCATTTTCTGCAAGATCATTGCTGAGATTTCCTGAGGAGAATAGGTTTTGTCGCCGATTTCGACTCTCGCTTCTCCGTTTGTATTGACTACCTTGTAAGGAGCAATTTTCTTTTCATTCGGCACCTCATCAAATTTTCTTCCCATAAAACGTTTGATGGAGAAGATTGTATTCTGCGCATTGGTAATAGCTTGCCTTTTTGCGGCATGCCCGACAAGGCGTTCTCCGTTTTTCGTAAATGCTACCATTGACGGAGTTGTCCTGTAGCCTTCGGAGTTTTCTATGACCGTTGGCTGTGTTCCCTGCATTACCGCGACACAGGAGTTTGTTGTGCCAAGGTCGATTCCGATAATTTTGCCCATAATTGTATCCTTTTTTTTGCTGTTCCTTCAAGATGTCTCCTTACATTAGCAAGGAGGCATGACAGTAATTCATTGAGATTACTTGATCGTTATTTCTTTGTTTCTTCTGATTTGCTGTGCTTTTGGAAGAGTGACATGCAGGAGACCTTCTTCAAAAGATGCTTCTATCGTATCCTGGTCTATCAGCTCTCCGAGATTGAAGCTACGTGAAAAGCTGCCGTAGGTTCTCTCTGTTCGATGATAGTTTTTTCCCTGCTCTTCAGTTTTCTGGTTTCTTTCGCCTTTGATGGTCAGTACATCTTCTTCAACACCCAGGGTAACGTCTTCCTTTTTTACACCAGGCATTTCTGCTTCTATATGAAATGCTTTTTCATCTTCCGAGATGTCTACCTTGAAGGCTGGAGTTGCAGGTAACTGGTTTCCTTCCCAAATGTCGTCAAACAATTTAAGCGGGTCTTTGGATAGCTTCACTAACATGATGTGCTCCTTTATCTATTCGTTCATTATGATTGCTTAGCAGTGTCCCTATGTGGTACACAATTCTATTACTATGTTATGCAAATCATGTGCCAAACTGTATTTTACCCGCCTTTGTCAGTTAAAAGCTGGATTTTTGTCAGAACATGTGAAAAAAAGACGATGTGTCTGTCATTATTGCTGATGCAATGTGTGACAAAAATGATGTTTGGTGACAATATGTGAATATGTGCCGAGATGAAGATCACTACAGCATCACCATGGTGATGAAACGCGGTGAGACTCAGGGAATGGGAAATAGTTGTGTTGAGCGATTGGAGGGCTCTGCGGAGATGGGGAAGGAAAAAGACTCTCAACATTGAATGGAGGGGTACTGTGGGGGTGAGTAGGTTCGCTCCTTCAATGTGCTTGAAGAGAGATATGAATGGTTTTTAAGCTGCAACCGGAAAATCAACTTTCAACTTTCTGAAGCCAGCTCAGCCTGTCCTGGAGATTTTCAACAACACTTTTGGATATCAGATAACAGGCAAAGATAATACTGTCGTCAGCAATGCTGTAATAGCATTTCAATCCTTCTTTTCTTCGGTTGACAATGCCATTGTCATGCATGAGTGCCAGATGTTTTGAAACATTGGCCTGGCTTGCATTGATCTGGTTGACAATTTCCTGCACTGTTCTTTCTCTTTCGCAAAGCGTCCGGAGTATCCTGAGGCGCATCGGTTCAGAAAGCAGTTTAAAACGATTGGCAACTGCTGTCAACATCTCTTCTGGCATTTTGAGGTTCCACTTTTTTACCTCTTCTTCGTCAATAATAATATTTTGGCCCATCGCTTAAGAGTTAATTCAGTGTTCAAAAACACTGTATTGAAAAAGGGGAATTGATGCTTGTGGTGGTTATATAGTTATTTATTCATACAAATCAAACACAAAAAAAAATTATTTCCGGAAAGAAATGATTGCCCTCGCAGTTACAAAGAGTCTGAGTTTTCCCCGGTTGATCAGAGTGGTGTGTCGCTAAGTTTCAGAATGGAGTTGACCAGGGATTGAGGTGCCTTGAATCTAATTATTTTTTCCCTGATAATGTTTTTTGTTTTTTGAGCTTCTTTGAATTCACGGAAGCAGGTGGGACACGTCTGAATGTGTTTTTCAAAACCCTCCTGTTCTTTAAGCGTCAGCTCTCCATCAACAGCCGCGCTCATAAGATTCTGGGCTTGTGTGCAATTCATTGTACTGATTAATTCATGTGTTATGTGAGTATTACGGAGTTTCCCCGTTTTCGGTATTATACCCGTGTTTTTTTGCAAAATCATTGAGCTTCGTGCGCAAAAGCTTTCTGCCTCTGTATAGTCTTGATCTTACCGTTCCGATCGGGCTTTCAACCATATTTGCGATTTCTTCATACGTGAAACCTTCAATATCACATAATTGTATGACTTCTTTAAATTCTTCCGGTAATGAATTCAATGCTTGGTATACTTCATCATGCATCAGGGACCTGAAATATCCGGCATTCAGATCTTCATTGTCGTTTTGGGCATCCTTTATCGAATGATAAAAATCCTTTATGAGGTCATAGTCAACTTTGCCTGGTTCACGAGCGTTTTTTCTGAATTTGTTGATATAATTGTTTTTAAGGATTTTAAACAGCCATGCTTTGCAGTTTGTTCCCTTCTCAAATGAATCGAAAAATTTATATGCTTTGAGATAGGTTTCCTGAACCAGATCATTGGCATCATCCGGATTCATCGTTAGATGTAACGCATAATTATACAAGGCGTTAATATGCTCGACGGCTTCTTCCTGAAACTCCTGCTGTTTAATTTTTTCCTTTTCAGAAAGTGTTTTTTTTGGTTCAGGAGCGTTTTTTTTATTTGGGGAACTCGTCATATTCTGAATTCGATAAAAGTTCTTTGATCGGTTCGTTATCATTATATACTGTTACGTAAAAAGTAAAACGCTTGTAATATAGTATTATAAGAATCTATTTTAATGAAGCTTAAGGTATAAAACAACAGGGTTATCGCGCAATGGCTTATTCTGCAGATGTAATTGTCATCGGTTCTGGTATTGGAGGGCTTACGGCAGCTGCTCTTCTCCAGGAAAGAGGTTTTTCTACACTTACTTTTGAAAAAAATAGTTATCCTGGCGGCAGCTGCGCCGCTTTTAAGCATAGAGGATTCACATTCGACGCTGGTGCTTCGGTTTTTTATGGTTTTGGAGAAGATAAAAACAGCGGTACGTTGAACATGCACACCCGCATTTTCAGAAAACTGGGGATTGATGTACCTGTAATTCCCGATCCTGTCCAGATTCATTTCCACATGCCTGACGGATTTGACGTTCCGGTTTATTATGACAAAGAGAAATTTCAAGGAGCACTCATTGCGCGTTTTCCTCATGAGAAGGAAGGTATTGTGGAGTTTTATAAAGAACTCGAATCAGTATACAGTATTCTCAGTGCCCTCCCACCTGGTTCGCTTGAAGATCCTGTCCATATACTCAATGTTGGGAGCAAGCATCTGGGGAAAACATTTGCTCTGGCATTGAAGACTTTTCAGTCGATGGGAAAGAGTGCGAGAAAGTTCATCAAGGATGAAGAGCTGCTGAAATTTATTGATATGGAGGCATATTCCTGGGCTGTACAGGATTCGGTTTCAACGCCTCTTGTCAATGCAGGAATTTGCCTTGCAGATCGCCATCACGGCGGCATCAATTACCCTGTAGGAGGTTCTGGCGTTATTCCTGCTGCACTGTGTGATGGTATAAAAAAGTTCGGAGGTGCTGTTGCGTTCGGTTGTGATGTTGAAGAAATTTTACTGGAAAATGGCAGGGCTACCGGGGTAAGGTTGAGTAACGGAGAAGTATATACCGCAAAAGCGATTATATCAAACGCCACTGTATGGGATACGTTCAACAGCCTTGTAAAAGATGCTCGCTACAATGTTTCCGAAACCAAGTTTCTTCGTGCTCCAAGCTGGTTTCAGCTGTATCTCGGAGTCGATGCCGGCGTTATACCTGAAAGGTTTCATATGCATCACATTCTCGTCGATGATTGGGCTCGCTACAATGAGCCGGGTGGCACCATTTATTTTTCTGCGCCATCGGTTCTCGACCCGACACTGGCTCCCCAGGGAAAGCATGTTGTGCATGCTTTTGTTACGGATGAAGTTGATCGTTGGAAAGGCTATCGTCGGGGCGAAGAAGAGTATAAACAAGCCAAAGAGAGATATGGTGCATCGGTGATCAGGAGAACTGAGAAAATTCTTCCGGGTTTATCCGATGCTGTAGAGGTGAAAATATTTGCTACACCATTCACTCACGAGCGATATCTGAACCGCTACAAGGGTTCTTATGGTCCTTTACTGTATCCCGGTCAAAATGTTCTGCTCAAACCTCAGAATCGAACTGTGGTAAAGAATCTCTATGCGGCAGGAGACAGTACGTTTCCAGGACAAGGGGTTATCGCGGTTACCTATTCTGGAGTTTCCTGTGCATCCTATATCGCCAGAAAACTGGGGAACCCTCTTGCATATCTATAACGTGTTGTTTTGTTCGAGTGGGGGGCATTGCATTATCCGGTTGCAAGCAGCATGTCGATTTCACGATAGGGGAGGTCGGTGATTTGAGCGAGGGATTTCTGCGTTACATACCCTTTGAAGGTATAGGTTCCTTTACGAAGGCTATGGCTGTTCCAGAGGATTTCAGTGACGGTTTCATGAGCGGTGAGTTTCATCAGGAAAGGTAACAAGGTATTGGTAAGGGCGAAAGATGCGGTTCTCGCGACAGCTGAAGGAATGTTCGGTACACAGTAGTGGGTGACCCCGTGCTTGACAAATATAGGGTTCGTATGGGTTGTATGCCTGCTCGTTGCAAAACAGGCTCCCTGGTCAATTGAAACATCGATGATAACTGAGCCCGGCCGCATTGTTTTTATGATGTTTTCATTGACAACGTGTTTGATGACTTTTTGCTTTGGACTGAGCGCTCCAATCATGACGTCGGATATTCTTGCAAGCTCCGAGATATAGTGTTCATTGGATATGGCTGTAACGATGTGGCGGTTGAAAAATGCTTCGAAGCGTCGGAGTCGATTGATCTCCTTGTCGATGACTGTAACTTGAGCACCAAGCCCCAGCGCATCCTGTGCTGCGAATAGGCCTACTGTTCCTGCGCCGATAATAGTAATATGAGCCGGAGGAACGCCTGCTATGCCACCAAGAAGTATTCCTCTTCCTCCGTAACCTGTTTCGAGGTATTTCGCTGCAGTCTGGATTGCCAGAGAGCCGGCTATTTCACTCAAGGTTCTCACGATTGGTAGTTCACCATCCCTTGTTTCAATAAACTCGAATCCGAGGGCCGTAATGTTTTTTTCTAGAAATGAATTGATGAGTGATGTATCGACAGTTCCCAGATGAAGCGCAGAAATGAGCATCTGGTTGGGCTTGAAGAGAGCGGTTTCTTGGGGTTGGGGAGGTGAAACCTTCACGATAACATTTGCATTTTCATAAAGTGTTTCTTGTGAATCTGTTATATACCCACCTGCTTCAGCGTATTCTTCATCACCGAAATTACTTGCCAAGCCGGCATTTTTTTCTATCAGTACTTGTACTCCGTTTTCATTGAGGATCTTGACTCCTGCCGGAGAAAGTGAAACCCTGCGCTCATCATTTGCCCTTTCTTTAGGAATTCCCAGAGCGATGCTCATTTTTTTATCGGGCTTGATGAGCCATCGTTCCAGAGTTTTTATTCCCAGATCGAAGTCGATGCCTTCAAATTCTCCGCTGTACCCCATTATTTCTCAGAGATAGAGTTAAGGTTTCGTATTTGGTTGAGCCAGGCCCCTGTCGAGGGCCTGTTTTTTCAGAGGTCGAGAGAGGCTTTTTTCAACCGGGTAATGTGCCATGTGACATCTATTTCTTTCGGGCAGGCCTCGACACAGTTGTATACCGTATAACATTGCCATATACCATGATCCGATGCTACTTTTCTGAGTCTTTCCTGTTTGGCCTGATCTCGGGAGTCGAAAATAAACCTGTAGGCTTTCAGAAGTGCGGCCGGCCCGAGATAATCTTCATTCGCCCAGGAGGTTGGACAGGCTTGGGTACAGGCTCCGCAAAGAATACACCTGGTTGATTCTTCAATTATTTCATGTTCTTTCGGGCTTTGCAGGCGTTCTCTGTCAGGTGGTGGTTCATCATTAATCAGGTAAGGCATGACAGCCTGATATTTTTTCCAGAAAGTGTCCGTGTTGACAATGAGATCTTTTTCGACAACTGCTCCAGGGAGGGGTTCAACTGTAATTCTACGACTTTTAAGGTCTTTAACCAGTGTAGAACATGCAAGCCTGTTTTCTCCATTGATCAGCATGGCATCACTTCCGCATACACCATGGCCACAAGACTTTCTCAATGCGAGTGTACTGTCCTGCTCGGACTTGATTTTCAGTAATATGTCCAGAACCCTTTCGTATGGTTCGGCAGAGACGGTAAACTCCTGGTAGGCTGGCGGTGAACTACTTTCAGGGTCGTAGCGGAGGATGATAACTGAATACTCCGCTACGTTTTTTGAAGCACTGTTGTTGACCGTGGCTGAGTCTACATTTTGCCTTGAGACGTTATTTTTTTGAAACACCGGCTGTTATCTGAACTTTTTCAAGTTTCGGTTCTTCACAGGTAGTACAACTCGCTCCTGGCAGATGAAGTGCTCCCGATGAAATATTACAAAGTGAATTTGATGCCAGGTCATACGAACTTTTTGCTGTATTCCATAGGAAATCAGTGGGCCCCTGCATGAATGGGAAAGTATTGATGAAACTGTCCACGGTAAAGAGAGAGGCATGACCGATACCTTTGACAATGTTTTGCAGTGACTTGCCGGGGTCCATTTTGCCTTCTTGTATACGCCCAGCGAGATTGCCTATCCCTGAAGGAAGCTTGTTGACCAGATTGTATCCTAGATCCTGAACAAAGCCTACCAATTCGGGGCCGTTGAGGCCGAGAGCTATCCTGCGTAGTTGTTCTGCCCGTGAAATGACCCGAACGGTTCCTTCTTTGACGATCCTTGTCTGACAGGCAAGGCGACCACCTTTTTCTAACAGCTTGTCGGATATACAGTCCTGCTCTATTTTGCCCGGTGAAGAGAGGCAATCGGCTCCTTCATGAACATAAACAAAACAGGTTTGACAGATGCCATTGCCGCCACACAAATAACCTATATGAGCTTTCTCTTGCTGTGCGATGTCAAGAAGGCGATCACCGACTTCTGCTTGACATGGTTTATCGTTTATGTAGACTTGCATGATGGTCTGGTATTTGGAGTGATAGAAAGGTAGTGAATAGTCAAAACCATGAAATAAATATAATCAAAAACATACAACCTGCATGAATTCTGTCGTAAAGACATAGTGGTCGATTTGGAATACTTCAAGCCCGTTGGATACCAAACCACGGGCTTGAAAGGACTTGTGCTTAGTTGACCGAAACCGGAGGTGTTGTTTTAAGCGTGGAGAGTGTTTTACGTCTCTCGGACTCTTTCGGTAATCGGCAACCGCATGTGTTTTCAATTCGGTTCACATTGTTTGGGAAACGATTTTTTTCTTCACCGAGCGAAGCCGTTTCAAGTGTTTTTTCATCGTTCAAGCCTGTCAGTATGAGCCCAATTGCATCTGAAACAGCACCTAAAACATCTTTGAAGAGTTGGATGAGGTCAAGTTTTCCTTCAGAGAATCGTTTCGCCTGCATTGATACCGTATCACCTAACTTGATAAATGATTCTCTCCCCATTTTTGCGGGGTAATTATAGAGTAACTGTCCCGGATCGTTCTCGAAGAGTGTCTTTACTTCTTCGACAGTGGTACGCAGTTTTACCGTTCCCGGCTTTTCAATGGTCGTCAGACAAGCTACCCGGTGACCTTCTTTCACGAGTGTATCGGATAGGAGAGCCTTTTCTCTCTCGCTGAGAGGCGAAAGCAGTTCCATTCCTTCGAGAACCTTGACATAACATGTTTGACAGAGTCCGTTTCCACCACAAAAGTAACCTATGTGTGCGTGGTTTTTTCTTGCAACATCTATAAGACGTTCTCCCTGCTTGGTTTCATGTTTTTTGTTATTGATGTATATGTTATGCGTATTCATGATCATATTCTTTATTATTTATATGCTATTTCTATTATATACCACTAACCCGTTCTTTCATTTTAAAAGTTGCTAAAATGAGACTTGTTTTGTCTGTTTTTTGCGGGTATGTATGGTTAGGAATGCGCAGAAGCTTAGTTTCTGCTGATTTTTTTGAGTAGCGAGCAATACTGTTCCATAATACTGGTGGGTTGCTGGTCGCAACCCTTCGGGTGATGGAGGAGGAGTTTCATTTTTTTCCCTTGCTGAAAGCGAGGTGTATAAACCTGCAGCCACTCGGATTGAAGGGAGGTTATCAAATGCTGGAAAAAGGTTTGATTATAAAACTCAGCCTGGTTTTCACCGGGCAGGAAGATGGAAAATGTTTGGGGTTTGATGTCGATCTTCTCCAGGCCAATGGATGAACAAAGGTTCTTGAGCTTCGCAAGACCGACCAGGTTTTCTACATCTTGTGGAATGGGCCCGAATCTGTCTCGCAATTCGTTCCGTATAGCGTTGATTTCTTCGTCCGTTGAGCTTTTGGAGATTTTTTCGTAAAAAGAAAAGCGTTCCTGAGTTGCCGATATATAATAATCCGGTATGAGAGCATCAAAATAAAAAACCATATCCGTGTTGCCTGCAATCTGAGCTGGCGATGACTCATCTCCAGCAAAAAGCTGACTGAACTCACCGGTTTTCAGTTCCATAACCGCCTCTTCAAGCAGCTTCTGGTAAAGGTCGAAACCAAGCTCGTGAATCGCTCCGGATTGTTCGGCACCGAGAAGATTTCCTGCTCCTCTGATATCAAGGTCACGTAATGCGATGTTGAAACCGGACCCAAGCTCCGTAAAGCTTTCGATAACGGCCAATCGCTGCATGGCTTCTTTTTTGAGGGTGTTGACCGGGGGGATGATGAGATGGCTGTAAGCTTTTCGCTCGCTTCTTCCAACACGACCTCTGAGTTGATAGAGATCGGAAAGACCGAACATGTCGGCACGGTTGATGATAATCGTGTTTGCGTTGGAAATATCAAGGCCCGAGCCGATAATCGAGGTGGAAATGAGTACGTCAATGTCTTGGCTGATGAATTGCATCATCACGTTTTCAAGTTCGGCGGTTGGCATTTGACCATGTGCGATACCGGTTTTTGCTTCCGGGACGAGTGTTTGTAGTGTATTCTGAATCTGGTCTAGTCCAGAGATGCGATTGTGCAGAAAAAAAACCTGACCTCGTCGGTTTATTTCGCGTTGTATGGCTGAACGGATGGTGTCGGGATCGAATTGTGTGATGACTGTTTCAACAGGCTGGCGGTTGCGCGGAGGTGTCGATACGATCGAAAGATCCCTGGCTCCGAGCATGGAGAACTGCAGCGTTCTGGGTATCGGAGTCGCCGACATGGTAAGCGTATCAACGCCGGGAAAGGATTGTCGCAACTTTTCTTTAACGGCAACTCCGAAATGCTGCTCTTCGTCAATGATCAACAGACCGAGATCTTGAAAAACAATGTCTTTTGAGACCAGTCTGTGAGTGCCGATGACAATATCGACAAGGCCTCGTGAAATTTTTTCTATAAGCTCTTTTTGTTCTTTTCGACTGACAAACCTGCTGAGTACGGTGATATTGACCGGAAAATTCTCAAATCTTCGTTTGAAGGTTTCTGCATGTTGGTGTGCAAGTATTGTTGTAGGAGTGAGGATGGCTACCTGCTTTTTTGATTCGACTGCTTTGAATGCGGCTCGCATTGCGATTTCAGTTTTTCCGAAACCGGCATCTCCGCAGATGAGGCGATCCATCGGTGAGGCGGATTGCATGTCCTTCTTTACTTCCTCGATTGTTTTTAACTGATCGATGGTTTCATCGAAAATGAACGATGCTTCGAACTCTCTTTGAAATATGGAATCCTGTCCGAATGCAAAGCCCGGTGTCATTTTTCTCTTGGCATAGAGCTTTATTAGCTTGGAGGCGATGTCCTTGAGACGTTTTTTTACCTTCTCTTTTTTCGCTTTCCATTTTGAGCTGCCGAGTTTTGACAATGTAGGCAGGGATCCTTCGGATGCGGTATATTTCGAGAGTAGACGGATGTTCTGGATGTTGACGTAGAGCTCATCACCACCTTGATATTCTATCAGTACACTTTCCTGTTCCGAGTTGCTGACTTCAATGGTTTCAAGCGCTTTGAAAATGCCGACTCCGTAATCTTCATGAACGATATAATCTCCGACCTTCAGTTTCTGGAGGTCTTTAAGGGAAATCCCTTTAAACGCTCTTTTTTTATGAGTTTTGTGGGTATGGAGCTTACCGAAAATGTCTGATTCGGTATAGACGTCATAACCGCTGAAAACAAATCCTGAATGCAGATTCAAGGTTACCCAGTTGACTTCAATCGGTTTTTCCCTATCCGTGTTCCGAATTTCATCGGAGACGAATTCCGCAAGCTCCTCGATTTCCTTTTTTGATTTGCTGACGAAAACGGTGCGTTGTTTTACAGATTTTTCCTGGCTCAGTTCTCTTGCAAACAATTTGAAATTTGCATTCAGCTTGATTTGTGCTTCCGAACGAAAGTCGAGTGTCTGTTTCTCAAGACGGTTGATATAGACGTGAAGAAAATTCTCTAACTTTTTCGCAAGATCGGCACTATCTTCATATGCATGAAGTGAGGAGATATCATCGATGATGATCAATGTTGCTGGGGGTAGATAGTCGAAAATGCTCCAACAAAGATCCTCACCGCTACTGTTTTTATCGGAAAAAAAATTGCCTGTCAGAACGATGGAATCAAGCTGGTCGCCCGAAAGCTGACTGTTGGTATCAAATAAACGCAGGGACGTGACAGTGTCCCCAAAGAACTCGATTCGAACAGGCTTTCTTGATCCAAACGGAAATATATCGACGATTGAGCCGCGAGTAGAGAATTCTCCCTCGTCTTCTACGAACTCTTTTTTGACGTAGCTGTTTTCAACGAGAAAATCGGTTAACCGTTTGTATCCGAAATCAGTATTGATTGAAAGAGAGACAAGTCTTGTTTCCGAACCGGCAGGGTTTTGAAGTTGAGTGCGCAGGTCATCAAAAGTAGCAAGCAGAACGACATTTTGGTTTTCGCACAGTGCACCGATTGCCGGTGACAGTTCGTCGGAAACCGTGAAAACCTTTTCTGAATCAAGCAGTTCACCAAGATCATTGTCAAAAATATCGAATGAGGTCTGAGAGCTGATGATGAGCGTCGGGACGTTTATATCCTCGAACACCTGTACGGCAAGCAGGGAGGAGAGCGAACCTTGAATGCCTGAAATGCTTATTGCAGGAAAACCATGCTTTTTTTCATCGTGCAACTGAAGTTTTTGCTTGAGAGCACCAAAGGTCGGATGAGCCTTCAGGGCGTTCAGGAGGTATGATGCTTTTCTTCTCGTTACCGATGCACCTGGTCCTTTTTTTCGATTCCCCCTGTCGGGTATAGTTTCATAAGAGTCTTGCATAACCTATTTTACATTCCTGAACTGAGCAGATTACAATACGAACTGCGTATTTAGTTAATTCATGGTTTATTCCTGAAACCGAGCCTACGGACCGCTTAATTATGCAAAATATACTGGAAGTTAAAAACCTCAAGACGTACTATTCGACCGATAGCGGAACGGCAAGGGCGGTTGATGGTGTCAGTTTTTCACTTCGGCGCAATCGAACACTCGGTATAGTCGGTGAGTCGGGTTGTGGAAAGTCTGTAACCGCACTTTCCATCATGCGTCTGGTACCCGTACCTCCTGGTTTTTTTGCCGGTGGGGAGGTTTTCTGGAAAGGTAGAGATCTCCTGAAGCTTTCAGAAGAAGAGATGAGAAAGCTCAGAGGTAATGAGATTGCGATGATTTTTCAAGAACCGATGAGCTCTCTCAATCCGGTTTTTACCTGTGGAAACCAGATTGTTGAGCAGATTCTTCTCCATCAGGACCTCACAGGGAAAGAAGCAAAGGCGTTGTCGGTTGAAATGCTTCGTCATGTTGGTATTCCAAATCCTGCTGAACGTTTCGACGCATATCCTCATGAACTGTCAGGGGGGATGCGTCAGCGCGTCATGATTGCCATGGCGTTGTCATGCAATCCAGCGTTGCTCATTGCTGATGAGCCGACAACGGCACTCGATGTTACCGTTCAAGCCCAGATTCTTGAACTGATCGGTAAACTCCAGGCTGATACCGGAATGAGTGTCATCCTCATTACGCATGACTTCGGAGTGATAGCAGAGCTGTGTGAAGATGTTCTGGTAATGTATGCCTCGAAAGTTGTTGAAGAAGGAAGGGTTTCTCAGATTTTCTCCGATCCTTTACACCCCTATACCAAAGGCCTACTGAAATCGATTCCAAGGATCGGCTCGAAACAACAGCGTCTCAACGTTATCGAAGGAAATGTTCCCAGTGCAACGCGTCTTCCTGATGGATGCAGATTTGCCAATCGTTGTCCACTGGCAGATGAGCATTGTCGAAAAGTTGAACCTCGGCTTGAGGAATATGAACCAGGTCATAAGGCCGCCTGCTGGAAAATTCATGCCTGATCGCGTTGCATTGGTTACATTTTACACTTTCGTAACGTTCTATGGTGATATTGGCGGGTTGTAATTGATGGGCTTTTCTGAAATGCCAGGCATAATACCTATATTTCCCCCTGAATTGCATGTATCAGGCTTTTCCTAACTGTCCACTTATGATGCTATGCCCGAGCCATTGATTCTTGTTGTGGAGGATGACCGTAACCTGGCAAAACTTTTAAAGTACAATCTTGAAAAAGCCAGTTACAAATGTTTTCTGGCTGAATCGGGGGAAGATGCTCTTGGGCTGCTTGCGGAAAGAGATGTCGATCTTGTTTTACTTGACATTATGCTACCAGGTATCGATGGTTTCGAAGTTTGCAGGAGGATACGCCAACACCAGCTTTTCAGAGATCTTCCCATTGTGATGCTGACTGCAAAAGGAGAGGAGATCGACAAAGTGCTGGGTTTCGAACTTGGTATCGATGACTATGTTGTCAAACCTTTCAGCCCCCGTGAGTTGAACCTCAGAATTCGTGCTATTCTCAAACGTGACAGAAGAGGAAAACGGGATACAAGAGAGGTTATGAAATGCGAGGGCCTCGAAGTCGATATTGCCAAACACAGTGTCAAACTCAATGGCAGAGAGATTACCCTGACACTTATGGAGTTCAAGCTGCTTGCTGTACTTTTAAAAAGGAGAGGGCAGGCTCAGTCACGCGAAACGCTGCTCAGTGATGTGTGGGATGTGGATAAAACCATAAACACCCGCACCATAGATACCCATATTACCAGGTTAAGAGAAAAACTCGGTACTACCGGTAAACTTATCAAAACCGTAAGAGGGCTTGGTTACAAGCTCGAAGACAGCAGAGAGTGCGGTGAAAAAAACTAGCGTTTCTTTTCGGCTTGGGCTGGTTTTCGGGTTGGTTATTTTTTTTACAGTTGCAATCAGCTACTTCTATCTTGGCGGCCAGCTTCGGTCGCTTTTCTATGATGATATAAAAAAACAGTTATACAAGGAGCTACAGCTTAACCGTCAGCTTCTCGAAAGCAGGCCGGCACAGTGGGATGATATTACTGTGTCGGATCGATGGGCTGATGATGTCGGTGCTGCTCTGGAGCTTCGAGTAACGCTTATTTCAATGAATGGTGCGGTAATAGGAGATTCCTACATTGCTCCTGAACGGCTACCTTCTGTTGAAAACCATATGCAGCGGCCTGAAGTACAACAGGCACTCGTTGGTGGCTATGGTGAAAATACCCGATTCAGTGAGACCGTAAAAGAAGACATGCTGTATATCGCGATACTGCTCGGTTCTCAAAAGCCTTTTGCCGTCCTGCGTTTTGCAAAGCCCTTGAGTCAGATCAAACGGCTTGAGACAGAGATTCGCAGAGGTGTTGAAGGTGCCTTGTTCTGGTCGCTGTTTTTGTCCCTGATTTTCGGTGCTCTGACGGCCGTGTTTCTTGCAAGTCCACTAAGGCGCATTGCGTTGGCGGCTGATAAGCTTGTTCACGGTGACTATTCCTCCAAACTCCAGGTGAAGCGCGATGATGAAATTGGACAGCTTGCCAGAGCTTTAAACTATATCTCGGATGAGATGAAGCATATGAATCAGCAAGAGGAATGGTTCAAGGCGGTGTTTTCGAGCATTCGAGAGGCGATTATCGTTACCGATTCCAATGGCGTTGTCATGCTTGGAAACCCCGCGGCCTGCAGGTTTTTCAATCTGGATTGCGGACAGATGATAAGGGCGGGGGGTGCCGGACGTAAGGTAACCGATGCTCGATTGCTTGATTTATTCGAACGAATAAAAGTATCTGATTCACCGATTGCCAAAGAAGAGATTACCGTTATGACCGATCGTGGGGAAAGGGTTTTACAGGTCAGCGCCATGCCGGTGATCAAGGACAGTGTATCTCAGGGAACGGTTTTTGTCCTCAACGACATTACCAGATTGCGTAACCTGGAACGTGTTCGAAGAGATTTTGTTTCAAGTGTCTCTCATGAGCTTCGTACACCGTTGACAAGTATTACTGGGTACACTGAAACACTTCTCGAAGGAGCTATACACGATCCCGAAAACGCCAAACATTTCTTACAGATAATTCACCAGGAAAGCGAGCAATTGACAGCACTTATCAACGATGTGCTCGATCTTTCGAAAATAGAGTCAGGCCGAATCAACTATACGTTCAGGCCGGTCAATCTAAGTGATCTTGTTGAAAAAACTCTGAACCTTTTCAGCAGGGCTATTGAAAAGAAAGGTATAGCTTTGCATTTGCATATTCCCGAAGATCTTCCTTATGTTAACGCCGATAGTGACTATCTTGAACTTGTGGTTAGAAATCTTGTCGATAATGCCATAAAGTATGTTCCCGAAGAAAATGGACAAATCTGGATAAAAGCGTTTGTCGCTGATGATATGGTTCGAGTTGATGTCAAGGATAATGGTATCGGAATACCTCAGAAAGATCTCGGAAGAATATTCGAAAGGTTTTACCGTGTTGACAAGGCAAGATCGAGGGCTATCGGAGGGACTGGCCTTGGATTGTCTATCGTAAAACATATCATCCTTGCCCACAAAGGAAAGGTCGAGGTTCGTTCCCGGCTGAACCTCGGTTCGTTGTTCAGTTTTACCGTTCCGATTGTTCGTGACAACCACAAAACAAAATCTCATACATGATAGAATCAGCACTTTCCTATTTACAGACACATGGACTGACTGAGGTAGAGGCAAAGATAGGGCTTACAGCCTTGATGGTTTTGGTCGGTCTGGTACTCATCGTTATCGTAGAAGTGCTGACAAAAAGAATCCTCTTGAATGCCATTAATGCATTTGCTTCAAAGACAAGAACCAAATATGACGATCTGCTAGTGAAGTACAAGGTTTTTAACTGGTTGGCCCATCTGATTCCTCCCCTTTTGCTTTATAATCTTGCCGTTCCGGTGTTGCAGTTCTACCCTAAAAGCATTGATGTCGTTCAGTCACTCGCCCTGGTCTATCTGACTGTCATTTTTGTTTTTGTTATTCTCAGTGCGCTCGATGCTTTACTGGAATATTACAATCAAAGTTCCGTTACCCGGAAGCTGCCCCTGAAGAGTTTTATTCAGGTGATCAAGACTATTGTCGTGTCGGTTGGAGCCGTGATTGTTATTTCGAATCTGATCGGTCAATCTCCTGTCGTTCTTTTCAGTGGGCTTGGTGCTTTTACTGCCGTTATCATACTGATTTTCAAGGATTCGATTCTCGGCTTTGTGGCTGGTATTCAGCTGACCACAAACAACCTCGTAAAAGTTGGTGACTGGATAGAGATGCCTAAATACGGAGTCGATGGTGATGTTGTCGATATTTCACTTGTAACGGTATCCGTGCAGAATTGGGATAAAACCATCAGTACGATTCCTGCCTATGCGCTGATCTCCGAAGGATTCAAGAACTGGAGAGGGATGAGTGAATCGGGGGGGCGCAGGATCACACGGTCCATTATCATTGATATGAAAAGTGTACGCTTTTGCGATGATAGTATGCTGAAAAAATTCAGCGAAGTTCAGCTTTTACAGTCGTATTTGAGGGAAAAAAAGCTTGAAGTCTCTCAATTCAATCAACGCCACGGGGTTGATACGTCATCACCGGTTAACGGGCGAAGACTCACGAATCTAGGAACGTTCAGGGCTTATCTCGTTGCTTATCTTCGAAATCATCCCAAGATAAATCCCGATATGACTTTTCTTATTCGTCATCTACAGCCAACCGAAAACGGTATTCCTGTTCAGATCTACGTTTTCAGCAATGATCAGGTTTGGGCTAATTACGAAGCGATACAGGCTGATATTATGGACCATGTTCTGGCGGTTCTTCCGTTTTTCGAACTCAGGGTTTTTCAGGTTCCTTCAGGCTCCGATATTGCCGATGCAGGGAAGGCTATACAGCAGGTTCTTACAGAAAGCATAACAAAGCAATCGGCACATATCGAGCAGAAAGGAAGACTGTAGAGGCTTCTATATCAAAGAAATTACTCTCGTGTTCCGGCTTTGTGAAAGAGCCTGCTGTGAGGGCGGGCCCGGTTTTACGGGGAACCGCCGGTATGTGAGTCATCACGAAGGTATCAGTAGTTGATGACGCGGGGTAGCTCTTTGGCTTGGCTGACCCAATCAGAAACCTGTTTTTCTGTGGGTATTTTCCTGACAAGATTTTTCGATTCATTGACCTCGACCATCTTTATATGAAGGTTCGCTGCGTTACGCTGTGCAAGTTCAGGTACAGTATCGACACCGGCTTCCTCGAGGAGATCTGAATATTCCGATCCGATTCCTTTCACTCTCGACAGATCAGCACGGTTTACCCATTGCAGAATCTTATGTTCATCGATACCTGTTTTTTCAGCGAGAGCTTTTCTTCCTTTTCGATCACAACCTTGCTTTAACAGTTCCGACTGGGTTGGAACTCCGGCGTTTTCGAGTTTTGAACCGAAAGCATGTCCGATTCCCTCAACATCTGTGATTTTTGCCATGCAAAGCCTCCTTTTCGTTTGAATTTATGGTGCGGGCGGTAATATTGCTGTATGGTTGGTTGTTGTAACTTAACAATTATGAAGAAAAAAAACGTTGCGTTATTTGGTTTTAGAGTACAAACGATTACGGCATGATCGAAAAATGAACGCTTATGTCATACAGGCGGCTGGTATTCGTGGTTTCTTGCATCTTCAATTATTTTCTGATGAAGTGGGATGTTAATTTGCGGTATACCTTCATGGGGGTAAAAATCAGCTTCGTACAGTTCATGGTTAATCCGCAAGAGCCCTTCGGCAACAATCACTTTATATGCGATAACAAGGAGTGATCCGTACATTTTTGATTCACGGTGATATGCGCCGATCAACCGGTCTATTTTCCCCAACAACGAGGTCTCTTCGAGCAACTCTCTCAGGCAGCCTTCCTGAGGTGTTTCACCGGATTCAAGAAAGCCGCCAGGTAAAGACCATTCGTTATATGCCGGTTCATGGGCTCTTCTGACTACCAGTAATTCACCGGACAAATTTTCAGTATAAGCAACTGTAACCGGCAGAGGGTTTTCGTAGTGTATCCAGGAGCAGGATGGGCAAATTTTTCTTTTCCTGTACTCGATTTCTGCAGTTTGTAATGGGCTTCCACAAACGGGGCAATAATTATAGGTATGCATAATATCTGCGTTGAAAAATGTTCTTCATAGGAGCAAAAATGAAACAACCTGAACAGTGGACAATTTTGTGATTTTTGTGGTGTCTGTAAGTTGCTTCAAGCAAAGAAACTTTTTGTTGGCACAATTAATTCATATCAGTCAGTAATATCTTGATAATCAATAAAGTTCATTTTTATGGCACTGCTTGAACCGGGTATGGAAGCTCCGCTTTTCGAGGCAACAGATCAGTATGGAAAAACAGTCAGGCTTGAAGATTATATCGGTAAGAAGGTGGTTCTTTACTTTTACCCGAAAGACGATACCCCGGGGTGTACCAAAGAAGCTTGTGCATTTCGAGACAATTTCCCTAAATTTAAAGAGATAGGGGTTGAAGTTCTCGGAGTCAGCATAGATAGTGAAAAGCGCCATAAAAAGTTTGCCGAGAAGTATGAACTGCCTTTTAGGCTGGTAGCGGATGAGGATAAGAAAATCGTCCAGGATTACGGCGTTTGGGGACTGAAAAAATTTATGGGTCGGGAATATCTGGGAACGAACAGGGTTACCTACCTCATTGGAGAGAGCGGGCGCATAGAACATGTCTGGCCGAAGGTAAAGCCGATAGAGCATGCAAATGAGTTGATAGATTATATTGAAAATAGCGGGTAAATCATGGTTAATGAGTTTGAGCAACTTAGAGTGGGGGACCTTGTTATGGCTTCGGCAGTTATGCTTGAGTCAAATTTCAAGCGTACTGTGCTGTTGATGTGTGAACATAATGATCAGGGGTCTTTAGGCTTTATTCTCAACCGTCCTATGGAGATTAAAGTAAGTGACGCTATCACCGGTTTTGACGATGTTGATGTTCCGCTTCATATGGGTGGACCTGTACAGGTTGATACTGTTCATTATCTTCATAGCAGAGGTGATGTAATTGACGGTTCACATGAAGTTTTTCCAGGAGTTTTCTGGGGTGGGGAACAGGAGCAGCTAAGTTACCTGATGACATCAGGTGTCGTTTCACCAATCGAGGTTCGTTTTTACCTTGGATATGCAGGGTGGGCTTCCGGTCAGCTCGAAACCGAGTTCGAAGAAGGTTCGTGGTATACAACGGCTGCTAAAAAAGATGTTGTCTTCAGTGGCGAGTATGAACGTATGTGGGCAAGAACAGTGCGTTCAAAGGGGGGAGACTATCATTATGCCGCTAATTCACCGGAGCTGCCTGGTATGAACTGATGGCTTTGTTTCATTAGCCATGATATCGTTTCGAGACGCATTTTTTTACGGAATTACCTTATACATGTATTGTTTATCGCCATATATGTCGGCTGTCAGGGCTGCAGAAAGATATCACGTCCTGTGGCTAGCAGATCCATATGAATAAAAGAAAAAGTAAAACCGTTTTACCATCCCCCGATTCCCTCTCTCAGAGATCTTTTTCCCTGTTTCATAAAGCCGATGCACTTCATAAATCTGGTAAGCTGATTGAAGCAGAAATTCTCTATAAAAAAATATTACGGTCCCAACCCGATGAACTCAATTCTCTGCAACGATTAGCAACGGTTTTAGCCCAGAGAGAGCGGTATGAAGAGGCTGCCGGATTATTCGAACACGCACTTTCTCTCGATTCTGAGAATGCCTCCATGCTCAACAACTACGGTAATGTTTTATTTGCTATACGGCAGTATGAAAAAGCGTTTTCATGCTTTGAAAGAGCGATTGTTATCAAGCCTGATTATGCAGAAGCATACTACAATCAGGCCAATGCGTTCAAAAAGGTGAGAAGGTATGATGAGGCTCTGAACTGCTATGACAAGGCAATAACCTGCAGGCCGGACTATGTTGACGCATATTTCAATTCAGGTGTACTGTTGCTTTTTCAAAAAAGATATGATGACGCTCGTCTCCGCTTTGAAACGGTGATTGCTTGCAGGCAGGATCAAAGAGCATATTACCATCTTGGTATTGCCTTATATGAGTTGAAACTCTATGATGATGCGCTTGTCAGTCTTGAAAGAGCAGCTGCCATCAAACCTGATTTTTCGGAGGCACTTGTTTTTCAGGGAAGCGTATTGATGGTATTACAGCGATACGATACAGCCCTTATCAAGTTCAACGAGGCAATTGAAATCAATCCGCATTATGTAGAAGCATACACCAATTCTGGAAATGCTCTTTTTGAGCTGTGCCGTAATGAAGAGGCACTTCGGCGTTATGATGAAGCGATTTCGCTTAAAGCCGGTTACGCTGAAGCATATTGGAACAAGTCTCTCGTTCTTTTGTTGCTTGGTGATTTTAAAAAAGGATGGCCGTTATATGAGTGGCGATGGAAAAAGGAACCACTGAGTGAAAAGAGACGTGATTACAAGCAGCCGCTTTGGCTACAGCAACAGCCGCTCACCGGTAAAACACTTTATCTTTACTATGAACAGGGTTTCGGAGACTCGATCCAGATGCTCAGATATATACCAGCACTTGAAAAAACAGGTGCCACGATAGTCCTTGAAATCCAGCCGGTTCTCCGTTCTCTTACTTCAACAATTGAAGGTATAGATGTTCTTGTCACGCAACCCTATACCGGACATTTCGACTATCATCTTCCCCTTATGTCTCTGCCTCTTGCTACGGGGACAACGGTAGAAACCGTACTGCAAACGTCTCCCTATCTTTTTGTTGAAAAAACATTCAGGCAGAAATGGGCTGAAAGGCTCGGGGAAAAACAAGGAAAGCATAAGCGTATCGGTATTGTCTGGTCAGGTTCGACTATACACAGACAGGATTACAAGAGAAGTATACCGTTTCATAGTATCGAGCCACTACTCGAAAGCGATGCTGAATGTTACTCATTACAAAAAGAGTATCGTGGAGGTGATCGGGAGAAGCTGGAACGTTCGGGCAGGATTACTGATTTTTCGACAGACCTGCTTGATTTTGCCGATACTGCCGGTTTAATCGAGCAGCTGGATCTGATTATCAGTGTCGATACAGCTGTTGCTCATCTTGCCGGGGCATTGGGTAAGGATGTATGGCTGCTGTTACCGGAAGTGCCCGATTACCGCTGGCTCAACAAAGGAAACGGCAGCCCATGGTATCCGACCATGAGGCTGTTTCGACAGGCGTCAAGCGGGGACTGGAAAAGTGTTATCAAAAAAGTAAAAGAGGTGTTATGCAGTGAGCTGTCTGTTCACAGCGTCTCGAGGGTATTCATTGGAAACGTTACCACACCAGCATTGACGAAAAATGTTCTTTTGAAAAAAGCTCGAGAGCTTTACAGACACGGCAAGCTTGAACAAGCGGTAGCTTTTTGCAGTCGATTACTCTCAAAAGAGCCGAAGCATATCGAGGCGCTGTTGCTGTTGGCTGCATTGCGTGTCAATGAAAAACGGTATGAAAAAGCGGCGGAATTGTTCAAAAAAGCACTCGAGATCAAACCGGATAATCCTTCGGCTTTGAACAATTATGGTAATGTCCTCAACAGCCTGAGACATCATGAAAAAGCTCTTTGCTGCTTTGACAGAGCCATTACGCTCGACCCTGAGTATGCGGAAGCATACTACAACCGCAGCAAGACGTTATTTGAATTGCAACAGTATGAAAAAGCATTGCCAGGCTTCGAGAAAGCACTTGCGATCAAGCCTGATTTTGTACAAGCGCATGTCTTTAAAGGAGACGTTTTAAGGAAAGTATCGCTGTACGAAGAGGCTCTCTTGCATTACGAAAAAGCTATTGCGCTCAACCCCGAGTACGCTCTTGTCTATAACAACCTTGGAAATGCCTTGCAGGAACTACAGCGATATGAAGAGGCTTTATCATGTTTTGACAAGGCGATTGCTCTTCAGCCGGATTATGTCAATGCATACAACAATCGGGGCATTGTTCTTTACAAGCTACAGCGATATAAGGAAGCTCTCCATGATTATGACAAGGCGATCTCACTGAAGTCCAACTTTGCACCGGCTCATACCAACCGTGGAGCTTTTTTGTCGGAAATGCGGCAATATGAAGAGGCGCTTCAAAGTTACGATAAGGCGATTGCGCTGGATCCGGGTTATGCAGAAGCATATTGGAATAAAGCCATCGCACTACTTTTGCTGGGTGACTACCGTGATGGATGGCCTTTATATGAGTGGCGGTGGAAAAAGAGGCCTCTTGACTCGGCAAAGCGAACATATCGTCAACCACTCTGGTTGCGGCAACAACCACTCTCTGGAAAAACACTCTATCTTTATCATGAACAGGGATTCGGTGACTCCATTCAAATGCTGAGATATATACCTGAACTTAAAAAAAGCGGAGCTACAATTGTGCTTGAAGTTCAGTCGCCTCTGCGAACTCTCTCGGTATCTCTAACGGGTGTCGATACCCTTGTTTCAAGCTCATATAACGGTACGTTTGACTATCATCTGCCACTCATGTCACTGCCGTTGGCAATGCGGACAACGGTAGAGACCATACCGGATACTTTCCCCTACCTTTTTGTTGAAGAACCGATCAGGACAAAGTGGGCGCAAAAGCTCGGTCGAAATGCAGGGAAACGGGTCGGGATTGTCTGGTCCGGTTCTGCCCGACATGTACATGATGACAGGAGGAGTATTCCCTTTCATAGTATCGAGCCACTACTCGAAAGTGATGTGGAATTTTACTCACTGCAGAAAGAGTATCGTGAGGGTGATCGGGAAAAGCTCGAACGTTCTGGTAAAATTGCTGATTTTTCGGCGGAACTGCATGACTTTACCGAGACTGCGGGTTTAATCGAGCAGCTTGATCTTGTTATCAGTGTTGATACAGCAGTGGCACATCTTGCAGGGGCAATGGGAAAGGAAGTGTGGTTGCTGTTGGCAGATGTACCGGATTTCCGCTGGATGACCGAACGTAGTGACAGTCCGTGGTACCCAACAGCAAGGCTGTTTCGTCAAACAGTGGCAGGAGAATGGCAAAAAGTTGTTCAGTGCGTCGGAAAAGCGCTAGAAGATATGGTTCCTCGCTCTGAGTTCAACTCTGAGCAGATCGAAAGATGTTCGGAAAAACCTGCATTATCAAGGCAGAAGGTGGGAAGCACACTACAGAGTGGGTTCGCACTGTACAAACAGGGACGGCTGGATGATGCTGAACGTCTTTACAGGGAGATACTGACATCGGATGCTGATAATGTCAATGCTTTGCACCTTCTGGCGACATTACTGGCCCAAAAGATGCAGTTTGTCGAGTCGGTCGAGCTTTTGAGGAAAGCGGCAGGTATCGCACCTGATAATCCATTGATATTCAATAATTATGGAAATGCATTGAGTGCATTGAAAAAACATGAAGAGGCTCTTTTGCATTATGAGAAGGCAATTGCGATTAAGCCAGATTATGCGGAAGCATATGGTAACCGAGCAAACGTTCTCAAAGAACTGCAGCGATATGAGGAGGCGTTGCAGAACTATGAAAAAGCGTTATTCATAAAGCCAAATTATCCAGCAGCATGTTATGGATTAGGTAACACGTATATGGAACTGAAGCGGTACGAGGAGGCTCTTCACTGTTTCGAATCCGCTATTGAACTCGATCCTCATTATGTTGACGCTCATTGTAACCGGGGTAACATGCTCAAGGAGATGCAGAGGCATGAGGATGCGCTTGCCAGTTTTAAGAAAGCTTTAGCATTAAAACCGGATGCTGCGGAACTGCATTATAATATAGCCAATACCTGTTTCGAGGTAGGGGAATATGAAGAGGCGCTGCATAGCTATAACAAGGCAATAGCCTTGAAAAACGGCTATCATAAAGCTTACTGGAACAAATCATTTTTATTGCTGTTGCTCGGTGACTACAAGGAAGGGTGGTTGTTGTATGAATGGCGCTGGAAAAATGAGCCTCAGCGTAGAAAGAAAAGAGATTACCAAAAACCACTCTGTTTACAGCAGCAGGATCTGGAGGGAAAGACGCTTTATTTATACTATGAACAAGGGTTCGGCGACTCCATCCAGATGTTGAGATACATACCTTGTCTTAAAGAAGCAGGAGCAACCATTGTATTGGAGGTCCAGTCACCACTTCACAAGCTTGCAATGACGGTGAAGGGTATCGACAAGATTGTGACAGAGCCTTATACAGGGCATTTTGATTTCCATCTGCCGTTGATGTCGCTACCGCTTGCCATGAAAACAACACTTGAAACCATTCCTGGCAACTGTCCTTATCTTTTCACAGGGAAAGATGTCCGGCAAAAATGGATCGAAAAGCTTGGGGAGAAAAAAGGAATGCGGGTCGGGGTGGTTTGGGCTGGGACAGCCCGGCACAAGAACGATCATAAAAGAAGCATAGCATTCAATGAAATCGCTTTACTTCTGGAGAATGACGCTGTTTTTTATTCCTTACAGAAAGAGTATCGGGATGGTGAGCTGGAAATGCTGCAAAAGTCAGGTGGGATTGTTGATTGTTCGGCAGAGTTGCATGATTTTTCAGAAACAGCGGGATTGATCGAGCAGCTCGACCTGGTGATCAGCGTTGATACGTCAGTAGCGCATCTTGCCGGAGCGTTAGGTAAGGATGTATGGTTGCTGTTGCCTACAGTGCCGGATTTCCGCTGGTTGACTGAGCGGGAGGACAGCCCCTGGTATCCAACCATAACACTTTTTCGTCAAGCATCAGGGAGTGATTGGAAGCCGGTAATCAAGTGCGTGAATAAAACGCTGAAGGAAAAAGTGGCTTGTCGAGTGCAATAAGGTAAAATGAGTGCACGACCCTTGTTCGTCTTCAATTTCCGAAAACAATCAGAATAATGACTATCAACAAGTATGAAACTATTCCCCACATGACAACGGTGGTAGCTTTCAGCTTTTTCTTGAGCATGGAACTTAATACTGTTTGTTTCCGGTTGTTCTTCTCTGATTAAAGTTATATATATGCCTTATACTACACAAGATGATGTTTGTGCTTTGTTCTTTGTTATCGGGGATGACAGGCTTTTGACAGGATAGGTGTACGATCCGGTTGCACTCCGAGTTTCAGCATGGATGGACTCGTTAAAGAAGTCTATGTAACAATTAGATGCAGACGATTATTCGTATGCAATGGCTGCCTGATTAGCAAAAGTTAATTCAATCAGCCATCATTCGATAAGGGAGGCGCTTACTCTGAGCTTATCGAATGGCATAACCCGCGCTTGAGCCATAGCTCGCGCAAGTAAGCTTCATCTGTTTTTTTTCCGGAAAAACAGGTGAACACTCCTCCGGAATAGTGTTTCGAACTTTGTCGATGGAGTCGTGAAACATGAATACTAAAACATCGAAGATGAGTGTGGTGGCTGTTTCAAGCAATGTTCTGGACGCGGGTTCGACTCCCGCCATCTCCACTATTTCCCTTTCCGATATCATCCAAGAAAGTCTCAAAACCCCTGTAAAATCAGGGGTTTTTGCTTTTCTGTCGTCTGTTATAGTCTCTCTAAGTGTTTTATAATCCAGACTTTTTCGGTACCATTGAGGGTACTTTAGTGCCAAAAAGCATCTTTTAACTGGATATCGGTACCTATACGGGTACCTATATCGGTACCAATGCTATATCATGCCGAAACAAGTCATTCCTTTAACAGCAGTTAAGGTGAAAACGGTCAAACCAACAGAGAAGGAGCAAAACCTTTTCGATGGTGGGGGCCTCTATTTACATGTGCGATCAATCAAGTACGGAAGAGATGGTAAACTGCTTCCGGGTTCAAAGTTGTGGAGGTTGAAATATCGATACGGGGGCAAGGCCCGCAAGTTGTCGCTTGGCTCATATCCGGCAGTGAGTCTTGAAGAGGCAAGGCAAAAGAGGCAGGAGGTCAAAGAGCTTATTGCGAAAGGGATTGATCCGCAGGAGATGCGTCGTCAGGCGAAAGCGGAAAAGGTTGTTGATCCGCAGGGGGAGATGTTCGGTAAAATTGCAATGGATTGGTACAGGATCGCAGAGACCGGATGGAGTAAGAACCATGCTCGGACGGTGTTATCACGGATCGAGCGAGATGTATTGCCTGCTTTGGGACATAAGCTGATAGCTGAGATTACAACTCGTGATGTGCTCGATACCTTAAGGCGTGTAGAGGATCGCCAAGCGTATGAGACCGCACATCGTATCAGGACAATCATTGGGCAGATATTTTCGTTTGCTCTTATATCCGGGGTTGATAGGGTTTTGAATAATCCGGCATCCGGGCTGAGTAAGGCGCTCAGGAAGCCCGAGACGAAACATATGGCCGCAATACTTGATCCTGATAAGCTTGGCCAGTTACTTCGAGACATTGATGCATATGCAGGAGTTTATATTACTAAGTGTGCTTTACGGTTGACTCCGATGCTTTTTGTGCGTCCTGGTGAGTTACGTACTGCCGAGTGGCAAAACGTTGATCTGGACGGTGCAAGGTGGCGTATTCCAGCGGCACGTATGAAACTGAAGCGAGATCATGTCGTGCCTCTGGCACGGCAGGCTGTAGAGATTCTTCGTGATCTACATATGTATACAGGTGACGGTAAATATGTGTTCCCCGGCAGGACGGCTTCGAGGGTCATGAGTGGCAACACGGTGAATAGCGCATTGCGGACAATGGGGTGGAGTGGTGAGACGGTTACTGCTCATGGGTTTCGTGCAACGGCCCGGACACTGCTGCATGAAAAACTCGGATTCAACCCTGATGCGATAGAGGCACAGCTTGCCCATGACGTTCCGGATCGCCTCGGTTCAGCTTATAACCGTACCAAGCATCTCGATGAGCGCATCCGCATGATGCAGGAGTGGGCTGATTTCTTGGATGGGTTGAAATCTTCGAAGTGACGAATTGGTGAGGTTTTATGCCCTCATATTTCCTTTCTAACTGCGAAATCACGTATCTTTCCCGTAATACGGCGCACATCCTTTCCAAATTCAAAGCGGTAATCTGGCTATGGCGAATCCTGAGCATTTGGAGATCCTCAAGCAGGGGGTTGGGGTCTGGAATAAATGGATGGATAAGAATATGGAAGAAGGTCCGATTGTTAAGCCAGATTTTCGTAAAGCAGATTTTTGCGAGGTCAATCTGGATAGAGTGAATTTTCGAAGAGCTGATCTCCGTGGCGCTAATTTATTTAAAACCCATTTCATTGGTGCTAATCTGAGTAAGGCAGATCTCCGAGGAGCAAATCTTCGAGAAGCAAATCTGAGTCAAGCAGATCTTTGTGAAACTCATCTCAGTGAATTCTATCCTGATGAATACGATAGTGGAGGGGGCAATGTAAGAAGAGTAACGCTTTTTGAAGGAGTATTCTGCGATGCAAATCTTTATGGGACCAACTTCGATAATGCATTTTGTTTTTCAACAATATTTACGAGCGTTGATCTCAGTGAAGCCAAAAATCTTGATACTGTTAATCATAATGGCCCATCCAACATTTGCATCGATACCCTCTACAAATCAAAAGGAAATATTCCTGAAGCTTTTCTGCGCGGCTGTGGCGTTCCTGACCAGACGATCGAATATTCAAGGTCATTGACTGCCTCTCCTATAGAGTACTACTCCTGTTTTATCAGCTATAGCAGCAAGGATGAGGAATTTGCAAAGCGAGTACATAACGATTTACAAGCTGCAGGTGTGAGGTGCTGGTTTGCTCCTCACGACATTCAAGGCGGGAAGAAAATCCATCATCAGATAGACGAAGCTATTCGGATCTATGATAAGTTGTTACTGATCCTTTCTCCCAACAGCATGAACAGCAACTGGGTTGGTAGTGAGATCATCAGAGCCCAAAAAAAGGAGGATCGTCAAAGCTCACAGATGCTGTTTCCGGTAAGCATAGTGCCTTATGACAAGATCAAGGGATGGGAGTTTTTTGATTCAGATTCCGGGAGGGATCTGGCACGGGAAATCAGGGAGTATCACATACCTGATTTTTCGCTGTGGAAGAAGGATCACGATGCGTATTCGAATTCATTCGATCGACTGCTGCAGGATTTGAAGTCGGGGTAGATTATTACTATGCTATGTAAAGGGACGACAAAATCGGGACGACAATGCCGTAATAAGGCTACCGCAAATGGCTATTGTCATCTTCATGGAGGCCTGCCGTCAAAAAAAGCAATGCGGAAAGAAGTTGAGGAAGCTTTCGCTGAAATGACTTCTGAACGGCGTACTGAGGTGGATGGTATAAAAATTGGGTGTATGTTGATAATTATTCTTCTCGCCTTTGTTCTTGCATTGATTACTGGTGATATTGGTGGCTTTTTAAAATGGATGTCTATGTGAGGTGATTTAGAGTACAAGCCCAGACATACCAAGGCCTTTCGGTGTAAGGACGGTTGTTAGAAGGGTGAACAGTTGTATTCTCGGTTGAACGCCAAGGGGTTGTGTTTTTGCTTAATAGAGCGCCGGAGTTCTGTGTCCCAGTGTGTTTGTTATCTTAAAAAAGGTAGTTATAGCTTATTTTTTCGGGAAAATGATAGAATAACACTTGTGATTTACCTGTGTGCAGATAGAATAATTTTTGGATATGTATTAAAATGGATAAGGTGAAGCCATTTTTAAAATGGGCAGGCGGAAAGCGTTGGTTTGTTCAGCGTCATTCAGAGTTATTACCAAAAAAGTTTAATCGTTACATTGAGCCATTTCTAGGTAGTGGAGCCACTTATTTTCATCTAGCTCCTAAGGACGCTATTTTAGGAGATATGAATTCAGATCTGATTAATGTTTATTCATGCATCCAGAAAAATTGGCGGCTTGTGTATCGATACCTTACAAAGCATCACAATAACCATTGTCCTGATTATTACTATCAGATGCGCAAAAAGCAATTAAGAAGTCCCTACAGTAAGGCTGCTCAGTTTATTTACCTGAATCGTACCTGTTGGAACGGTCTGTATAGGGTTAACCTTCAAGGAGTATTCAATGTGCCAATTGGTACAAAATCATCTGTTGTTTTTGGTGATGATCGATTTGATTTAGTTGCGGACTTGTTGAAAAATGCTGTTTTAAATAACTGTGATTTTGAGGAATTAATAGATCAAGCAGAAGAAGGAGATTTTGTTTTTGCAGATCCACCGTATACAGTTCGACACAATAATAATGCATTTATAAAGTACAATGAATCACTTTTTTCATGGAAAGATCAAGAGCGACTTTCTATGTCCTTGTGTCGAGCTAAAAATAGGGGTGCTTTGATAGTAAGTACCAATGCATACCACGATTGTGTATGCGGTTTATATGAAAATGATTTTAGGACATTGTCATTATCAAGGAATAGTCCTATTTCCTCAAAAAAAGAATCGAGAAGTAAGTATGAAGAGTTAATTATTATTTCTTAAATACATGAACGATATAGAAATGCATAATTATGATAGGTTTCCCTTTATTTCGAGTCCCTATTTTTAGTGATTTTAAAGAGGTGTCTTCAGAAATACATCTAGAATCACTAAAAGAACTTTTGGTTACATTTATAGTGTCAACCTTGCCGATTTGGTCGGCTGTTTTGATTATAATATTAAACGATCCAAGTATTGGGTTTCCCGAGGCTTTTTATAAAGAGTTAAGCAATGGTGAGCTTATACTGTATGCATCGACAATGTTGGGTCCTGTGATTTATATTGCATTGAAGGAACGAGGGGGAAAGATGTTTCCAGGAAGAATCACCCATATGATGAGCGTTATTATAATAGTAATATTGTCAACTATTGTTTTTGTTACACAGAGAGTTGATTATGTTGTGAATAAAGATTTTGTTTTTAACTTGTCTGTCGTTGCTTATTTTTTTTCTTTTTTTTTCTATATAGCTCAACAGTTTTAGGTAAATATCTTGATGGTTTGCGCCCTTCTGAAAAAATGAGGGATGATGAGGTTGGTTTTAAAGATGCTTATGAGATGCATAGAAAGGGGAAATAAAATGTCAGAGAATAATATAGTATTTCCATGTATAAAGGTTGAACAACCTTTGGGCGAATTTTTTATTGCAAGCATCCCTTATGATGTGTTATGTGAAATTACATGGGTAGATGTTAGGAGAATAGAGGGCGAGAGAGGTTTTGAGACATATTTGGGTATCCAGCGGCCATTGAAAAAAAACAGAGTTAAAGATTTGTCAGAATATGTTAATACACCAGATTCATGTTTTCCTACCGCTGTTATTTTGGCTATACCACCTCAATGTGTTAGTTATGATCAGAAAGAAAGTATTATGAGGTTGTTTGAAGGTGAAGATGATGAAGGGAATATAATTGATATTCGAAAGATAGCTAAAGTTATAGATGGACAGCATAGGATTGAAGGATTACGAAGATTTAAGGGAAATATTTTCGAGATTAATGTGAGTATTTTTGTGGATATGGATATAGCCGATCAGGCATATCTATTCTCTACCGTTAATTTAGCGCAAACAAAAGTAAATAAAAGCTTGGTTTATGATCTTTTTGCTTTAGCAAAGAACAGGAGTCCACAAAAAACTTGTCATAATATAGCTGTGGCATTAGACGATACCACTGGGAGTCCATTTTATGAAAGAATAAAGAGGTTGGGTGTTTCAACTGAGGGTAGGTTTAATGAGACAGTAACTCAGGCAACAGTTGTTCAGGCGATAATGAAATATATATCCGATAATCCTCAAAGGGATAGGAGCGATTATTTACGAAGAAGCAAGCCTAAAATAGTAAGTGGAAAAGATAATGATAGGTTTATATTCAGAAACATGTTTATAGATGAAAAGGATAATGAGATAACCGATATAATATGGAATTTTTTTGAGGCAGTAAAGCAAAGATGGCCGAAGGCATGGGATTATTCTGGACGAGGTTTAATGTTAAATAAAACAAATGGTTTTAAAGCATTGATGCGATTTCTGAAGCCAGTGTATTTACATTATACAAAGCCAGGCGGTGTGCCTAAGAAGGATGAGTTCTTTGAGATGTTTGAGCGCATAGATATGGGAGATAAAGAATTTAATGTTGAGACATTCAAACCAGGATCAAGTGGAGAATCAGCGCTTTATAAAACATTGATGGAAAAAAGCGAAATAGTGGAGTTTAATACTAGTCAAGAAAGACTGTTTGATGAGTGATGATAATAAAAGAAGCATTGTAACAATTAAATTGAAAATAACTACGTTGTTCTCCTCACCACCCCCTGCGTCCGAAACCCATCCCCATCGCCACGCCGAGAGGTTCGTAGTGCCCGCATAACAGGCATCCTGCAAAGCGGTTACGCTTCAATATGCGGAAAATTGCGTATATTTTGGGGTGTTTCAGCAATGTAAAATCCGCTAATCATGTTTGGTGCAATAAAAATACTCGCTGGGGACTTTAGGGCTGGCATGGGCAGTACTTATGCATTGGGTAAGCTGTATCTTCGAAAAAACGGATCGTTTTTCCGGGAAAAAGTGCCTGTGGAAAATATAGCGTCACTTGAGATTGCTGATCCTAACGTAGGGTCAGATAAAGATAACGCACTCGCAGGCGGCGTACTGGGAGGTGTGATGTTTGGAGGCGCCGGACTTGTCGCAGGATCTGTCATAGGTAGCAACAGCAAAGAAGTTGCTGCCGTGTGCATTCTGAGGGACGGTCGGAAATTTCTGGGAATGATGGGCACTGCTGACTACAATAAGCTGAAGCAAAAAGTGATGTCAAGAACCTATTTCCAGGATGATTCTAAGGGCAGTCGCATTGCCACAAACTCTGAACATGAATTTTGTGTTGGTGGCAAAAGTAGTGCAAAAAAAGTTGAACGATACCAGCAATTCAAGTGAGTTATCAAGCTAATGCTCTATTATCCCGTCTTTCGTATCACCCACACGACAACTCCTTGAGGATCGAAGCGCATGGATTTGGTTATCTCGATTGGTTTTTAGTGGTTGTTGGGCATGAAATAAGTCAAGATTGACCAAATCAGCTTTCATCCTCTGTATTTTCTTCAGAACCCACAAGCTTTATTTCAGATGCTAATTCTATGCGATTTATTATGCTTTCCAGGCTTATTTGTTTCCTGAAAAAGCTTAGTGCTCTTGTCTGATTGATTACGAAGTCTGCATGCTCCCGATCATCCTCACTAACTTTTTCATTTGCTCTCATTACATCGTATTTTTTTATCATTTCGGATTTATCCATACCATCTCTTAAAGGCAATTTGGAAATAATTAAAAAGGCTTCGATTGATGCAATGATTGGTTTTCTTTGTTTTGAATTGATCTTATTTTGTAATTGGTTGATTATTTCTATCTCATTGTTTAGAGGGTTTATATAGTTGTTATAGAGTTCAATATCTTTTTCTTTAGGTACTAGCAGGGCCGTTAAAAGAATGCTGTTTATGTATTCATATTCTTTTGTCGCTCTAATTGCTAAATTTATTTTTGAGTATATTTGTTCGATTTCTCTTAAGGTTAAGCTGTAGGCGATTGAAAGTTGGTAAAAGGTGTATTGCATATTTAATAGTTCATCCTCAAAGCCGGGTAACTTTTTGGGATGTTTAGTAATGAATGTGTCGATCGATAATGATTTTTGCAGAAATATTATGTATTGATCTATTTGTGGCTCTTTAAGGGTGTACTCAAAATCAATAAATCTTCTGAGGTATCCATCAGCGTCCATGCCTTCACCGTAGACTGAACGAACAGAGTGGGACAACTGCTCTCTGTCAAGCGCAAGTATGAATATCAGTCCATCAATGTCGAAAAGGTGTTTAATTCTTTCAAGCAGGTTTATTGCGTAGTCTGGTCGGCATCGGTCAAGCTCATCGACAAAAATGACGATGGGGCGATTATTTTCATCTTTAAACGTCTCATACAATGAGTTTTTGAATTCATCGATAGCATTTTTCTGATTCGTGTAAGATTTTAATGCATCTTCAGCTAAGGAGCCAAGAAGCTCTGCCGCACCTGTTTTAACAAATTCATCGGCATTAATCATACCAGAAGTGAGAAGTTTTAATAGAGCGGGTAGGCTTAGTTTGATTATTTTTTTGCTCAGTTTTTTAGCTTTTTCCCATCGTTCCCGTTTCTCCCCTTCCTCGCCAATAAATTCACCCAGCTGGTCATTCATTTCTCCGAGGAATGCTATTAGTGGATCGGAAGAGAAGTCGGTTGCCCAAGCATTAAATTTAAGTGTAGGTATTTCATTACTTCTTAAGTAAGCCGACCACATATCAACAAAAGTGGTTTTTCCTGTTCCCCATCGTGAGTTTACGGCAAATACAGCAGGTGAATTTAAATTCAGAATCAGTGGGGTTAAAATCTCTATTTCCTTCTCCCGTTCGAGGAGATCGTTTGCAAAAGGATTTTTGGGGTCAACTTGAACAGGCTGTATTTTATACGTGCTCATAGGAAGGGATTTGTTGGAAGTTATAAGCAGAAGGCGTTGACTAAGCTTACACCGCCTTCCTAATCACCCACGACACCACACCATCTATATCGAGCTTATTGTGTTCGGTGATTTCGATGGGTTTCGGGTGGAGGTTGTTGGGCATGAGGATGACTTTTCCGCCTTCCTTCTTTATCCGTTGTATCGATGGTTCGTCGTTTATTGACGTGATGGCGATGTTGTTGTGTTGTGGCTCCAGGGTGCAGTCCACTATCAGGATGTCGCCTTCTTCTATCTTGAATTCTTTCATACCATCACCCGTGACTTTGATGGCGTAGGAGTTTAACGGATGCGGGATCATGTGGCGGGGAAGGTCGAACAATTCCCCGACCGGGGCTCCTGAGTCAATGCATAATCCGTCCGCTATGATGCACTCTTGCAGCGGCACGCTTGAATCTTCAGACGGACATTCTTCTGGTGATTCTGTCCCTACGGCGGCAGGATAATTTTCCCTCTCTGCCTTTACCGCTTCCGATACCAATTCCTGTACTACCCGCCCGAGTTTCTCATAGTGAGATTCTTCTTTTGTCTTTGCTTTTACATCACTGACGAACATTTCACCAATTCCAGTGAGATACCAGTCAGATGAAATGCCTAAATCCAACAATTTAGGAGACAAGTTTATTGCTCTTCGTTTTCCGGCAACGTATTCTCTTAATTGGGTTGATGTGACGCTAAGCTCTTTTGAAATTGTCTTATAGTCATTGCCTAATGCGTTGACGATTGTTTCCAGGTTTTTAGATATTTCAGTATCTGGTAAAATTCTTTTCACTTTAGTCGCCTAATTTGTTGGTTAAAGCAACAATAATGTTTATAATGAATTGAGGAACCTTACAAGAATAATACAAACAACCATCATGCCAACCAAAGCAGATATAGACCACAGAAAGCAGTATCGCGGTGTGGTGAAAGCGGTTCAGGAGAAAATCCTTGAAAAGGAAGGGCTTGATCTTTCGTGGCAGGCCGTGAAGCAGCGTATCAAACGGAGACATCGCGGCACGATGCCCTACTACAAGGAGGCGCTTAAGGAAATGAAGCAGGCGCAGCAGGAGGCTGAAGAGCAAGCGGAACTGGTCGAAGAGGAGATCAGGGGAATTATTGAGGTGTAATCACGTGCAAGCGGAGGAGAAGTTGAGCAAGGTTGTCAGGCAAGGGCATTCCTGCTAACCTCGCCTTGTTTTCTGACTTCGGTCGTCTGTTTACGATTGCCGGTTTTTAAGGTATGGTAACCAAAAACAAAGGAATAGCTATGAGCGAAAGAAATACAACAACTTCGGGCGGGATCGGGTTTACCGGCCTGCTGACTATCCTTTTTATTGGACTGAAGTTGACCAATGTAATCTCTTGGTCATGGTGGTGGGTGCTGTCACCAATATGGATTGCCGCACTGTTAGCCGCCATTCTTTTCATCATATATCTCTTGTTAACTCTGAAGGGAGGATAAAGCTATGCTTACTCGTTTAGCAATTATGACAGTGCCGCCAGTGGCTGAAGACGCTGCTGCCGGTCTGGTGCTCTACCGGGGAGCTGAGCAAGGTTACCAAGATTCTTGATGTGGTTTCATAACGCAAACAGGAGGCTGATTAATGAACACAAGCAACACAGAAACGAAACAACTTCGGTTCTATCGACTCAGGGATATTGTCGGCGATAGGAAAAAAGGCATTTCCGGCATTATCCCGGTATCACGCTCGGCCTGGTACGCCGGTATCAAGGACGGGAGATATCCGAAACCGGTCAAGCTGTCGGAACAGACATCGGCCTGGCGATCGACGGATATCGATGCTTTGGTTGAGAAGTTGAGTAAGGGGAATCACGATGAGGAGGATTTACCATGACGATCATTCTTCAGCAAGGGGATGTTTTGCATGCCTTGATCACAGCGGAAGGCAACATTATCAAGCGTGAGGATATGCGTGAGTACAGGCTTTCGGACGGGCGGGTCGCTCTGGATTGCGGTGAGTGTAACGAGCGGTCGGTCGCGTCCAGGTTCGTCGTTGATGCAGATGGTATTATCAGCGAGTGGAGGACGTGATGATGTGTTCGAGAGCTTTGATCGCGGTTGCCGCTATTTCGGTTATGGGCATGGGGTGCGGTGTTGAGTTCCTGTACGCCTTTGCGTTCGGGGTGCTCATAACCGGTGGGCTGAGCGTCATGGCTGTCATCGGGCGCGTGAAGACGTTTCCGCGTGATTATCGGTAGGTGTGTGGGAGAGCTAACAATAAAATGGATGGTGACTATGGGTGACAAGAGCAAAATAGAGTGGACGGATGCGACGTGGAACCCTGTTATTGGATGTTCCATGGTCAGCGGTGGGTGTCTGAATTGTTATGCTCAAAGGGATGCTTCAGGAAGGCTGAAAAACCACCCTGATTATTCGAAGGTGATTCACCGAAAATTGTGGAACGGCAAGTTTGTTTTTAGGCATAATGTTCTCGATCAACCGCTCAGGTGGCAAAAGCCTCGGACGATTTTTGTGTGTTCGATGGGTGATCTCTTTCACGAGAGTGTACCGGACGAGTGGATCGATGATGTGATGGCTGTTACCGCGATGGCCCCTCAGCATAGGTTTATGGTGTTGACAAAGAGGCCGGAAAGGATGATGAAGTATTTTTCTGTCGGCGCGATGTGTGTTCGTATAGGCATTCGACAATCTATCGAAAAACTTGGTGGTGAAGATATAGGTGCAAGATGGAAAAACGAAGCTCTTCCAAACCTTGCTCTTGGCGTGTCGATCGAGGACCAAAAAACAGCAGACGAACGAATTCCGATACTTTTGCAAACTCCGGCGGCATACCGGTTTGTGAGTTACGAACCTGCCCTTAACGGTGTGAATCTCCAAACTATCGTTCTAATAAAGAAAGAACACGGCCCCGATGTTTCCATAAATGCTCTTTATGGTTGGCACGGTGGTGCTGATTCTGATCGGACAATGATTGATCTGGTCATCATGGGGGGCGAGTCCGGCCCGAACGCTCGACCGATGCACCCCGATTGGGCGCGGTCGGTCCGGGATCAGTGCTATCGAACGGGGATACCGTTTCATTTCAAGCAGTGGGGAGAGTGGCACCCGGAACCCCTTGGTTTTTCAGAACAGCGCCAGGCAGAGCTAAAACATCTTTGTTGGGTTACGCCTGACGGCAGGTTTAGTGATGTCGGTATAGGAAGAAAGGAAGATGATTCGCTCTTGATGTTTCGCGTCGGCAAGAAACGAGCTGGCCGTTTACTGGATGGTAAGGAGCATAATGGCCAAATTAGGTGGCGATGATAGAATGAATCCAGACCGCTACTACTACCGTCGTCAGGCTCGGATTGTCTACAAACAGCCGGTGGGAAAGCCTTATTCCGAAGCTGCTCTGACGATCTGGACGAGCAGCTGCGAGATGGCGGAACGGTTGGTTGTGGAACTGGAGCGGTTACGGAGGGAAAATCTGACGCTGTTTAAACGGCTTGGCAAACGCGATATAACAGAGGAGGGAGCATGCCTTTGACTTGCGGTTGCAGGGATTATGAGGATTATGACGAGGTGTTTTACGGGCCTGACGAATATTCAGTTATGCCTCAAAGGAGAAGGAGAGCCCGGTGTGCTTCTTGCAAAAGTCTTATCAACGAAGGTGATACGGTTACGGTGTTTTCGCGTTCCCGCAGGCCACGTAACGATGTCGAGTCACGGATTTACGGTGACGATCTGTCGTATGACATTTACGCCGTCCCGCTCGCTTCTCTGTATCTCTGTGAATCGTGTTCAGACTTGTTTTTCTCGCTTGATGCGCTGGGTTTCTGTGTCGGCCCGTATGAGGATTTGCGGGAAACGGTGAAGCAGTATCACCGGGAATACGGGCCGGGTAAGGTTGCGCTAAGACAGTAAGGCGGATGTCTATTTCTCAAGGAAACTGGATTCCGATGTCTGATGCTCTGGCTTCTGAACTGCCTCGAGGAAGAGCGTTCAGCAAGATCGAGGCTATGTACAGCCTGCAGCTTGACTATGACAGGGGAAGCAGGGTTACCATAGCAGGTATGGCGGCACGATGGGGCTGGAGCAGAAACAAGGTGACACGGTTTCTCGACGAGGTCGGAGTGGTGATTTTGTATCCGGAAACGACCTCAAAAAAGCAGAATCAAAAAGGACAGATCGCGATACAGATACGGGACAGATGCAGGGCAGATAATGAGCAGATTAAGATTATAGATAATAAGGGTTTGGCGGACAAGAAAAGCAGAAAAAGAGCAGATACGGGACAGATAAAGGACAGATCGCGAAACACTACTAACCAAACTACAAACCCAAACCCAAAGAAAGAGAGGGGAGAGAGTGCTCAACATGGGAGTAAGAGGGGAGCGCAGGAGGTGCCGAAGCCACTGACGCTCAAGAATCCGGGATTTTCGGATCATTTCATGGCGGAAGTGTGGACGCACTACCTGAAAGTGAAGGCAGGAAAACCCTACAAAAACCGCGAGTCCCAGGAGGTGGCTCTCCGCCAGCTCTACAAATGGGCGGGAGGAGACGAGCAGGAGGCAGTAGAGGCTCTTGCTTACGCAGTGGCGAGCAGCTATCAGGGATTCCAGTGGTATTTCAGTGACAAGCAAAAGGGAGGAAAGCGTAATGCAGCAGACACCAAGCACAACGGCAACCCGCATGCAAAGGCGAACGCAGCAGCAATCCAGGCACTGCAGCGAAGCGATTTTGCAGAAAGCCCGGCGGGTGCTGGTAGCCGGTCAGGCTGATGACGAAGAGCAGAAGCAGAAGGCTGCCGAGTGGGCATTGCAGCTCGCGAGCCCTGAGCTGATCGTCGAGATGGTCAAGAAGATGCAGGGTCTCAAAGGCCGGTTCTACTCGGAAGTGGCAGAGCGTTTGTACGGTCAGGATCTCGAACCGGAGCAGATGGCGCATGTGGAGCGATCGATCTGTGAGATGCTTCATCGAAGAAGGATCACGGTTGCCGGACTCGCAGAGTGGTACCGGCTCGCGATCGAGACGCTGTTCGAAGGAGACCGGTTCACGCCGTTGCCGGATTATGCAGACTGTGTCAAACTCGCAGAGCTGGCACAGGATTCGACGAGAAGGCTCAGGGAAGCAGCTCAGGAGATTGTTAAGCCTGCGGTTCTGCCTCATGAGATACGGCGGTTGGCCTCCCTCACAACGGTGAAAACGCTCCCGGAACTGTTCGAAGAACTCAAAAAGAAGCTCGAATGAAGAAGGCGGATATTATGGCAATGAACGATGACGAGCTGAGGACGTTTGCGATAGACCAGCAGCGTAAGATTGAAAGGCTCTACAAAACGCAGGTAAAGCTCAAGCGCAACATAGAAGCCAAGCAGGCGGTCATTGTGCACCTGCAGAACAACAGTACGCGCCACATTGTCGAGGCAGTCCAGCGACTTATTCCACTAAAACCGAGTGGACAATGAGGCGCTATCAACATGATGTGTCGCGGGTCCTTCCCGGAGCGTTGGACCGTGATTGGTTTCGTGAGCTCGGGATTTTTTTAGCCTGACGGGGTTGGATGAGGGGTTCGTTTTCGCGTAAATTTTTTCGTAAATGATTATGGTGAATGAATTTAAAGAACAGGAAAAACTTTTTGGACCGGACAGGGATTACTCGAAAAGGCGGGTTTCGACGGGGGAATTATCCGTCTTGATGGGGATCACTCCGCGCCGGATTCAGCAGCTGGCTAATGAGGTTCCAGCTTTTGGGAAGGCGAGTGTCGGGCATGGGATTTGGGTATGCTCGAAAGCGATCACAGCCTATATCGATTACAGAATACAGGAGAACGAAAACAGGGAGCGGAAAGGAGAATCATCAAAGGCGCGGTTGGAGCGGGCGAAGGCTGACATGGCTGAGTTGGAGCTGCAAGAACTCCAGGGAAAATTAGTGCGTATCGATACTGTGCATTCTGTATACGAGGAGGTTCTGATGAATGTGAAGGCGCAAATTCTGACACTTCCGCGTCGGATAGCTATGATGAAACTACCGAACGGTGTGCGAGAGAGAGAGGTGTTATTGGTTGGGGAAACTGAAAAATCATTACAGAAATTATCTGAATATGGAAATGTTCGGCACGATGACACCAGGAATGGTAAGGAAACGCGCGAAATCACTTTATCGTCTCCTTGCACCACCACCAAATGAGACAATATCTGAATGGACGGACTTATTTCGGTGGACGAACAACGGGAAGTATTATGTGGACACGGCAGCATATCAGCGCGGCATTATGGATGCCGTAAGCAATCCGCTTGTGGAGGAAGTGGATATAATGTCATCGGCTCAGATTGGTAAAACTGAGATCATCCTGAATATAATCGGCAGACACGCCCATCGCGATCCTTGCTCTATAATGTGGCTACTACCGTCGCTGATGATGTCAAAGCAGATTACAAAATCGAGGCTGGAACCGATGTTTGAAGTCACACCGGTATTAAACGGAATCCTTGCTGATAAGCGTGTCCGGGACGGCGGGAACAGTCTTGACTTTAAAAAATTGCCGGGGGGCAATTATCTGATTATGGCGGGAGCAAATTCACCAGCATCACTGTCGTCCTGGCCGATCCGCATTCTGCTCGGTGACGAAATCGACCGGTGGGGAAAGCTGATCAAGAACGAGGGCGATATCCTGATGTTGGCAAGAAAGAGAACCACAAGCTTTGCGAGTAATAAGAAGATTGTTCTTGTCAGTACACCGACAGAAAAAGGGGAGAGCAGGATTTATCCGGCGTTCACGGAGACAAATCAGCAATATTTCCATGTTCCATGCCCGCATTGTGGAGGCATGCAGGTGCTGAAATTCGGGAATCTTAAATTTGAGTATGATCGCGAGGCGATCAAGGGCTTGACGCAAGGCGCAGAAGAAGCCGAGGAGTTCGAGTGGAAGCGAAAAGCGATAGCCGAACACATCCACGCCTGGTTTGTCTGCGAACACTGTGGGTCTGTGATCGAGCATGAGGACAAGCACGATATGGTGCTTTCAGGGGAGTGGCGGGCGAAGTTTCCGAAGATCGTCAAACGGCAGGGCTTTCATATCTGGCAGGCATACAGTCCTTTCGTTACCTGGGCAGAGACAGCCGCCGAGTTTCTCTATGCGACAGGGTATCCGGACCGGATGCGGGTGTTCACTAATACGGTGCTCGGTGAACTCTTCGAAGAGAAAGGTCAGAGGCTGGATGATGCACCATTGATGGAAAGGCGGGAGCAATATCCGGCAAAGCTGCCGGAGAAAATCGAGATGGTGACGGTAGGCGTCGACGTGCAGGGTGACCGGCTTGAATGCGAGATCATCGGCTGGGCGGCTGACGGGGAGAACTGGAGCCTTGATTATCGAATTTTGTGGGGGAATACCCAGTTGCTTGAGACCTATGAACAGCTTGAGTATGTCTGGGAATTGGAGTGGGAACGCCAGGACGGGGCGCTGCTTACCGTCGATGCACTCGGCATCGATGTGGGTTACAATCCTTCGGAGAAGGGCAACACGGAGGATGTAGATTCCAACGTGATTTACGATTGGGTTGAGTCCATCTCGAAGCTGCACAGGGTTTTTGCTGTCAAGGGTAGTTCGACTCGTGTTGAAGGTGTCGTTAAATGGACGCGCGCAGGGAAACGGCGGTTGAAACTGTGGCGTGTGGACGGCGAGCAGATAAAAGATGTTGTATTGAAACGGTTGAGGATCGATCCCGGTCTTCCGGGAAGCGCTCATTTTCCGTTACAGTACGATAAACACTATTTCATGATGCTGACGGCGGAGGAAAAGAAGCTCAAGGCCGGGCGACGTGTCTGGACGAAGATCCGGGAAAGGAATGAGGCGGTGGACACCAGGCAGTATGCCTACGCATCGTTGCTGATCCTGAAGCCAAAATGGGGGCACATCAAACGGCGCATGGTTGAGCGGGAAGTGAAAGAGGAACCAAGCGAAGATGGTGGAGTCACAGAGAAAAGGCAACGGCTCAGGGTCAAGAAACGGTTAAAAATGAGGCGCAGGTAATGCAAATTTCTGTTCGAAGCAACATAAAGGAGGTTACTCGTAACCTGAGCAGGTTGGAGAAGAAGTATATCCCGAACGCGACGCGAAACGCGATCAATGAAACGTTGTTCGATTTGCGGAAGGAGTTGCCGAAGGAAATGCGACGCGTGTTCGATGAACCGGTTGCGTTTACCCTGCAGCCTTCGGCGTGGCTCGTGAACAAGGCAGGCAAGTCGGATCTGCGCGGGGAGATTCTATTGAAACGTGCTCAGACGATGTATCTCCGATTTCAGGTACATGGCGGGACACAGCTGCCGCGTGGGAAGGCGATACCGATACCTTTGCCTAAGCAAAGGGTAAGGCATGGAGGGCTGAAGCGAAACTGGAAATCGATACTTGACAAAAAGAATTATTTCTCCCGGTAAACCGAAGGGGATGCCTAATGCCAGACCGGGCATTTATAAAAGGGATAAAGTGACAAAAAAGAATCCGGGAGGAAAAGGGTTACAGCTGCAGGTGGAATGGGAGAAAAGGACAGAGTATAAAGAGAGGTTCGATTTTTATGGTTTCTCGCAGCGGTATGTTCGACTGTATTTTGCAAAGAATTTCAGGGAGAAATTGCGCTGGTATGTCCAGAACAGAAAATGACAACTCTTTCACGCAGCTTATGCTTAGGTATGCGGTGTGCTGGTTGCCAGCGCAACAATTATAGTCAGCCGGAAAAATAAACATACCATATGGCCCAGGGAATAGAAAACACCTCGATGATAGAACCTATAACCCATAACCTTACCCCAGTCTTGTTGAGATATTTTGGTGCTTCCCACACGGGCGCATAAAACCAAATGCTTTGGCCGGGATGGCGGAACCAAATCCAGCTTATTGATGACAGGACTATTCCGAGAAGCATCAAAAAGAAAGAAGGGTGCATTAAACTTTCCATATGCGTCTATCATTAAATGTTGTCTGTACTACAGTTTTTATTTCTCATCGCAAGCAATATACCTCATAAACACTTTCTGTTAAACCTGTCATTGTGCTTAAAGTATATTGTCTAGTAGGTTATGCTGTTTTCAATGCCCGAATTGATTTTTATGTCTGTTTTATTGTGCTGTCCACCATCTCAAAGCCTCTGAAATAGAGAGTTGAGAAAATATCCGTTCCATATGGAACGACTTTCTTTTCTCCTTATTGCCCACTTTTCCGCCGTTTCGGAATTTGCTGAAAAGCAAAAACTGGAATGGCGGCACTTCTTACACATACACCATCAACACTGACCGCGGGCGATTCTGTCGAGTGGACGATCAGTTTACCGGATTACCCGGCTCCCACATGGACGTTGACATATTACCTGGTCAAGAACGGTAAACAGATCGTCATCACCGGCAGTCAGTACAGCTCGTCCGATGAGCATCATCTCATCGTCAGCGCCTCGACGACGGCAGAATGGGAACCAGGCACCTACAGCTACCAGGCAAAGGTATCCAACGGGATCGATCGAAAGGACGCAGGATCGGGTACGGTGCTGATCGAGGCGGATTTCGCGCAGAAAAGTTCTGGTTATGATGATCGGAGTACCGCTCGCGTAGCACTGGAAGCGGTCGAGGCCATTATGAAGAACGGACTCTTTACTCCACACAAGCAGTATCAGATAGCTGGCCGGGCAATGGAGTTCCGGGATTTTGAAGAGCTGCTTACCGCTCGTGACCGGTTCCGGGCCGAAGTGCGGACAGAGGAACGCAGGAAGGCGGGTAAACTGGCGTTCGGGGCCGTGAAAGTGAGGTTCATATGAGCGAGTTACTCCAGAACGGCAGGATCGCCGAGCTGCTCGCAGCTGGCGGGAAACAGCGGCAAGGAGCGTCACAGCAGTCACGGCATTCCTTGTACGGCCCGGCGGCGAAACGGCAGTTTTTGGCTGCGGCGCAGAGCCGTTTGTCGATGGACTGGCCGTCGGTAACGCTGTCGAGCGATGAGGTGGTCGCGAGGAACCTCCGCGCTTTACGCGGCCGGTCTCGCTGGCTCGCCTCGAACAACGGATACTACCTCCGTTACATCAATCTGAACGTGCAGAACATCGTCGGGCCTCGCGGCGTGAAGCTCGATGCGAAAGTGAAGATTTCGGATACGCTCTTCGACAAACGGACGAATACCGAGATCGAAAACGGCTGGAAGCGGTGGGGGAGGAAAGGCGTACCGATGCGGCGGTCGCAATGGACGAAAACCGATATGGAACGGGTTATTGTGTTTAGCGTTGTCCGTGACGGCGAGGTGTTCATCCGCAAATGGTTCGGCACGGGCGACTTCGGGTTCCAGCTGGAGCTGATCGATCCGATGCGGGTTTCGACAGAGATGAGCAAGAAACTGTCCGGAAGATCGGAGATCATCAACGGCATCGAGTACGAGGACGGACAGGTTGCCGCGTACTGGATCAGTGAACGCGGGATGCAGAGCGATTATTCGGGAGGCCGGGCTGAGCGGGTTCCAGCGCGGTTCATCGAGCATCTCTACTTCCCTGTAGAAGCCGAGCAGAAACGCGGTTTTCCATGGATGGCAGCCGGTATGCAGCGGGTGCACATGCTTGAGCGGTATGAAAACGCCGAGGTTACACAGGCGCGGATCGCCGCTGAAAAGGGCGGGTTCTTTACAAAGAATCCCGCAGCTGAGGGAGATTACGTCGACGGGACTGGAGGAGCTAAAAACAGCAATGACGATTCGGGTGAAGTCGAGTACATGGATTCGGAGACAGCCAGCTTCGCGACGCTTCCTGAAGGATGGGATTTCAAGCAGTTCGACCCGACGCACCCTACGACGGCGTTCGATCCGTTTTCGACGAAACTGCTTCGAGGCATCGCTTCTGCTGGCAACATCAACTACACCAGCCTCGCCAATGACCTCAGTGACGTGAACTACAGTTCCGCCCGGATCGGGATCCTCGAAGTGCGTGACAACTGGCAGGAAAAGCAGCAGTGGCTCGTCGGCTGGTTCCATGAGGTGATTTTACCGGACTGGCTGCGTATGGGCATCACGTCGGGACAGCTGCGCCTCGACGTGTCGCGGTTCTGTGAGTACCTCAACGCGGTGAGCTGGGTGGCGCGGTCCTGGGCGTGGGTCGATCCGCAGAAAGAGGCGGTCGGCAACCGGGAAACGGTCGGACTGCGCGCAAAGAGCTTGTCCGAGGTTGCTGCTGAGCGGGGCGTCGAATTCGAAGAGGTGATCGATTCGCTCAAGAAGGAACGGGAGTACGCCGAGAACGCGGGTATCGATATGAGCGCCATCTTCGGCGACGGAAAGTCTGGAAGTGGTAACAGTGACCGCAGCGCTCTTTTGAGTTTGCTGCGAAGAATAGAGGTGCTTGAATCTGCAATTGAAGAACGTGAATCGAAACATAAACTCAACGGCCATGCCAAAGAGTATCAGTACTGATAATTACGAACAGGTCCATGTGAAAACCGGCATTCACTACCGGCAGGCCGAGGTGACGGTTAGAGTAGCCGGCGAGGACGGCGCAAAAGTGTACGAATTTGATTTCTCGTCCGAAGCTCCGGTCGAAGGTCGCTGGATGTGGGTGGAAGAGCAGGAGCGTTATGTCCAGGGCACAGAGGTGCTTCTGCACGGGAAAGATAACGTTGATTTGTCGTTCATCGGCTCCGGCAGGGCTCCGTTCCTCAAGGATCATAACTGGGGCCTGCAGGCAGGTGTGATCGAAGCGGTTGCGCTCGATGATGAACGGCGCGTACTGAAAGTGACGGGCCTGAAGTTCAGCCGGTCAAGGGATGGACAGGATCTGCAGGCCGATATCGACGACGGGATCCGCAAGAACGTCAGCGTCGGCTACGTCATCGAGGAGGTGATCGAGGCCGAACCGCCGAAACGGGACTCCCCGGGCGTTTATCACGTTACCAAATGGCGTCCCTATGAGGTATCGAGCGTGAGTATCCCGGCGGATGAAGGCGTCGGGTTCCGCCAGCGGTCAGAGAACGCGGAGTTCGACACCGTAGTCTATCGCAGTAAACAGTTTTTCAATCATAACGAGAAGGAGGAACGGGAGATGGAACCCGAAAAAAACAACAGAGCTGGTGAACGCGGGGAACAGACTCCCGCACCAGCGCAGACTGTCGAAGTCAAGATGGAAAGCGACCACACGAGGATCAGCCTCGTGGCCGACCTGAACAGTGATATTTTCACCGGTGGACGGCGTATCGCCTCGGACGCTATTGCCGACAATTTGTCGTTTGACGAGTTCAAGGAACGGTATTTGCCGGAGCTGAAGAAAGCGCAGGACGAAGCCGAAAAGCGAGCGATCGAGGACGCTACAGTCGATCTCTCTATCGGCTTGTCGGAGAAGGAGATCAACAGGTTCCGGTTCATGAACCTCGTCAACCTGCTCGCAAACCCGAACAGCAGGGATGCCAGAGAGAAGGCCGCTTATGAACTGGAAGTTTCAGACGCTGCGGCTGCGAGATCGAACAAGGCTCCGCAGGGGGTTTTGGTGCCTGTCGACGTCCTGCGCGGTGCGTTCAATCCTTTCAGGAACCGGCGTGAGCTGACCGTGGCCGGCGATGGCGGCGTGTTCAAGCAGACCAGTGTGCTTGCCGGCAGCTTCATCGATTATCTCGACGCGCAGAGCCGGGTTATTCAGGCCGGTGCTACGGTGCTCCGGGATCTGAGCGGTAGCGTCTCGATTCCCCGCCGTGATGAAGAGATGATCGGCGGCTGGGTCGGTGAATCGGGCGATACTCCGGAAAAAACTCCGAGCTACGATTCGGTAACGCTTTCCGACAAGACCTATGGGATGCACGTCAAGATCAGCCGGCAGATGCGGCTGCAGGCTTCGGGCGACGTCGAGATGCTCGTTCGCCGTGACATGGCTCGCGGTATGGCTATCGGTATCGATCGAGGTGCTCTTTCCGGCACGGGATCGAGCAATGAACCGACGGGCGTTATCAATCAGACCGGCGTCAATTCAGTGACGCTCGCTCATGCTCACGCTCCGTCTTACGAAAACGTCATCGATATGGAAACAGCGATCTCAGAGGACAACGCCCTCGTTGACGGCGCGGACTTCTCATGGATCCTGCATCCGACGCTCGTCGGCGTCTGCAAGAAGACCAGCATTGAGAGCGGCGACGCCTCGAAGATCATCGCACCGGGTGAAAGCGGCCTGATCGGCTACCTGCGCTACCCTTCGACGAACGCGGTCTATAACTCGGTGAAACGAATGATTCTCGGCAACTGGGCGGATTTGTTGATCGGGTTCTGGTCGGGGTTGGACGTGATTGCCGATCCGTACAGTTCGGCGCAGGACGGTACGCTGAGGATCGTCATCCTGCAGGATTGCGATGTCGCGCTGCGCCATCCGGAGAGCTTCTGTGTTTCGAAGAATCCGATGACGTAACGGATGAGGTTTGCTGAAATGCTGACGACAGAGAACGGCGGAGCCTTGCTCGGCAGGGTTCCGGACATAAAACAGTATACAATGAAGATCAAGATTCTCAAGGACTGCGTTGTTGCAGGCGTATGTGTGGATGCCGGAACCACGGTGACCGTGAAGATTCGTGATGCGAAACTCCTGATCGGCATGAAGAAAGCCGAGGCCGTTGCAGAAGGCGGGATTTCCAAGGCCAAGGGAAAGAGGCTTGTTGCCGAAGATCCCGAGGGCAGACTGAAATCCAAAATCTCGAACCGGTGATGGCGTTTCTGGAAAACTCACATCTGTTTTTCGACACGATACACGGGTTTGCCGTGACGGCTGCGTTCAAGGGGGCTGACATCAGTGTGATTTTCGATAACGGGTATTTCGCCGTTCCGGGTGAGGAGGTCGATGTCTCGTCTTCGCAGCCGGCCGTTTTCTGCCGGACGGAAGACGTTTCGACGGTGGTTCAGGGTGACACTCTTTCGATATACGATGGGGGAACCGCCCGCGACTATACTGTTACGGAGGTCAGGCCGGACGGGACGGGGATGACCGTTCTTGCATTGGAGAAACTTCCTAAAGTATGGACATGATATGATGGCGCACGTAAGAACGCAGATACGCGACCGGCTGGCCAAACGTGACGGTACGGGCATTCTCTTCGGCCTTCCGACTATTGGCGACAGGGTCTACCGTTCGAGGGTTCATCCGGTGACCGCCGGTTCCATGCCGGGGATCTGCGTGTATTGCGGCAGGGAGCGGTCGGTCGGCGGTACGCTGCAGGCGACCGAGAAGGCGGTGGACATCGTCATCGATGCGTATGTCGCCGGGGTTGAGTACGACGATACTGCCGACCGGATCCAGGTTGAGGTCGAGGACGCGCTGTATCGTGATTTCGAGCATCATCGGTTCTTCGGCGGTTTGGTGACGAATCTCGCCTATGCGACGGCCGAGAGCAAGTATTTCGGCAATGCGGCGGTGAGTCACGGAATCCTGAGAATGGTTTACGAAGCAACTTATAAAACGGAGGACGGCGATGCCGAAACAGCACTCTGACAAGTACGTGGTGATCACGCATCCGATGTACGGTGAACAAAAAACCCTTGACTGGGTGGCGGAATCGCTGCTCCGGAAGGGATGGAAACTAAAGGATGAACAGAAGAAAACTGAAACTGCTAAACCGGAGAAGGTAAACAATGGCAACATCAACCAATACCGCTGAGGTCTATGTCGGGTCGAACGAGATTGCCGGAGTCGTCGATGCAGCCCTCATTCCGCCGCAACGTCAAACGATCGTTTCGCATCCGCTCGGTGCGGAACCCCAGGCGATAGACCTGGGTACGGCCGAGGAGCTGTGGCGGCTCGAGATCGACGTCGAGATCGACAAGACCGACACCAATGGCCAGCTGGCTCTCAACACCGCGTATGAAAACGCTTCCACCGTCACGGCTGGGTATTACCCTGAAGGGCATACCACAGGCAATGAGAGCCAGACGGGCACGGCGTATGTGACTCAGGCGCCCACATCGGGAGGCCAGGGCCGTAACCAGGTGAACGAGGGGAAATACATTCTTGAATTTACAACCAGGCCGACCGAAGGGGTCGTTGCCTAAATGAGAAAACCATGGCTTTTATCGATGAATTGAAAGAGAAGGCGTCGCTTGTTCCCCTCAAATCCCATTATGTGGCCGGGTTCGGGCGCCGGGTCTATTTCAAACCGACGACGCCGCATGAGACTGCAGTCGTCAAGAAAATGACTCACGACGATGATCCTGCCGTGTTTTTCATGGTGAACCTTGTCGTGCTGAAGGCGCTGGACGAGAACGGAAAGCGCCTGTTCAAGAACGCGGACGCCGAGGCGCTCCGGAAGCTTCCTTTCCAGCCGGACCTCACGGAGCTCGCGTCGAAAATGCAGGAACGTATTTCCGTTGAGGATGCGGAGGGAAACTCAGATCCGAACCAGAATTGAGGAACTGGTTCGGTCTTGCCCGTGAGCTCGGCATGCCGGTGGCCCGTGCGATGCGGGAGGTAAGCTTCGACGAGTTCGCTCACTGGATTGCGCTGTACAGGATAGAAGCTGAAGAACGGGAAGAACAGAAACGAAATCATGGCCGTTACCGCTGAAGACATAAAAATGAGGATTGTCGCCGAGAATGCTGCCGACAAGGCGGTCAAGCAGTTTGTGACTTCCATTAAGAACGTCGATAAAAACGTCGGCATACTGGGCGGCAGCTTGAAAGCTCTCGGGGGTATCGCTGTGGGGGCTTTCGCGGTTCAGGGTATCCGTAAATTCAATGATTTTGTTACCGACTCCATCAAGCTTGCACAGACACAGCAGGACGCTGAAAAGAAGGTTGCCGACGTCATTCGCGCGACCGGGGGTGCGGCGGGGTATGCAGCCGAGGAGATCAAGGCGATGGCTTCTTCGCTACAGAACCAGACAGTGTATGGCGATGAAGCCATACTTGAGATGCAGTCGATCCTTTTGACGTTCAAGAACGTTTCTGACGATGTTTTCAGCGGGGCGTCCATGGCCGTTCTTGATATGGCGACTGTTATGCAGACCGACCTTAAAAGCGCAGCGATCCAGCTCGGTAAAGCGCTCAACGACCCTGTTCTTGGTGCATCGGCGATGAGCAGGGCAGGTATCCAGTTTACCGAGGCCCAGAAGAAGATGATGAAGAAGATGGTTGCAACAAACCGGATTGCCGAAGCGCAGAAAATGATCCTTGATGAAATTGCCGGACAGATGGGAGGCTCAGCGGCAGGAGCCGCCGATACCTATTCAGGCAAAATCGACCAGCTGTCTAATCGATATGGCGACATGAAGGAGCAGATCGGGTTTGCCGTCATGGAGTCCGGCGCGTTCGACCGTGTGCTCGATACGCTTAATCCTGCCGTCGATGAGCTTACCAAGTATATCGTCGACCACAAGGATGATATTGGTGATTTCGCGGAACATCTTGCAAAGATGGGCAGCGATGTTGTCAAGAATGCTCCGGGCTATATCAATGCAATTGCCAAATCTGCTGAGGGGGTTTACGACCAGGTTAAGCCGTTGATTGATTTCGCCCTGGAAAACCCGGACATCATCGAGTACGGGATTATCGGAGCGCTGGTGTTCGGTAAGAAGGGTGCTGCTATAGGAGGTTTCATTGCGTCTTTGGATACGTTTGTCGATTCCGATAAGGGTGATAGGATGAAGGAGAACTGGGCAAGAAAACAGCAGGGGCTGAAACCCATGACAGACGACGAGTGGGATCGAGAAATTAATTGGCTGGAGTATAGGGAAAGCGAATCGAAATTCAAATCGCCGTTTAGAGGTGATAGTGCGATTAAAGAGATGATGGGGCTTTCCTCGAAACAGATTATGACACGCTTCAGAACAACTTTTGAAGAAGCCGCAGAAGCATCTGCAAAAGCAGCGGAGGAGCAGAAAGAACTCGCGTTCACAGCGGCCATTACTGCCGGTAAGGTGTCTGGGCTGGGATCTGCTGCGGGTGATGCGGAGCGGAAGCAGCGGGAGGCTGCAAAAGCGCTGGAAGATGCCGAGCAGTGGTACAGGCGGGAGTATGAGGCTGTCAAGGGGTTGGCTGATGCTGAAGACGCACATGCCGAGAAAATTAAGCACTTGACAACTTATTTCGAAAATGGTCGCATTGGCCTCGATGAGTTCAATAAAAAGGTTGCTGATGCGAACGACGAGTTGGCAAAAATTACAGTTGATGCAGGACAGCAGCCTGTTCCCGGGTCTGTAAGTGAGGCACGTGAGTATCATGTGCTTGGAAGTACGTTTATTGGTACGGATGCGGAACGGGATTCTGTTGAGGAAGGGCTGTATAAGGCTGATAAGCAGATCGATGCGCTTTACACCATAGCCGACTCGCTCGATGTGATGGGCTATGATCTGCAAGGTGCGGGTAACTTCGCAACAGCTATCGAGCAGTTAACCCTTGCAGACAAGCTCGGGGAGATCCCCGGGGCTGATCCGACAAACGCGCGAGTAAGGGCAATCGGCAATCTGCTGATGGGGGTTGGCGAGAATATTGGGGGAGATGTTGGTGATGCGCTCGCGAGTACCGCCGGTATGGCGTTAGCCGGGTTTGAGATAGGTGGGCCGGTCGGGGCTGCGATCGGTGGCGTGGTCGGGCTTGTCGGTTCGATTATCGGCGGCGGCAGTGACGAAACTGCTGCTCGTGACGAAGCGCGCAGGGGTGCGTATGATGCCCTGCTCGACAACGCTCTTTCGGGAGGTGATTTTTCCTACAACCTTCTCAAGGAGGCGGGATGGGAGTACCACGATGTGGCGGATTATCGCGTACCTTACCCGCTTGCCGGAAAAAGTGCCGACAGCCGTTTGCTTGAAGACCGTGCCGAACAGGGTTCGGCTGATCTTGTCCGTTATGCAAATGCGATGGATGAGGTGAGCCTTGCTATAGATTCGGTAATGTTTACCACCTTTGCTTCCGACATCGAACAACTTGGCATCAAGTATGAGTATTTGTCGAGGGAGCTCGATGGTCATACGAGTGTGCTCGAAGCGGAGCGCACACAGCTGACGGCTTCAGTGCTGGGAATCACTGCTGATTCTATGATGACGATGTTCGATGCCGCTATCGAGACAGCCGAGGATGCTGACCATGCAGGGCGCATGATCGCCGAAGCGCTCGAGCTGCAAATAGTTGATAGCTTCAAGAAAATGGCCATCAGCCAGGCGATTAATGAGGCCGTCATGCCGATGCTTCAGCCTGTTTTGAATGAGCTGGTTGCTGGTGCGTTGTCGGGCGGGTTGTCCGCTGGAGAAATGGCTGATCTGGTTTTACAGGCACAGGATGTAGCGGCTTCGGTCGCTCCGGCGGTGAGCGCGCTGTACAGTGCGTTCGATGAGGCGGGAGTCATCAATTACACCTATAGCTCGAAGCCGATCGAGGGACGTGCGACAGGCGGTCCGGTGATTGCTAACCGGCCGTATTTCGTGGGCGAGCGCGGCATTCCGGAACTGTTCGTGCCGGATTCGAACGGGCAGATCATTCCCGGCAACGAGCTGGGCGGCAGCAGGCCAATTCAGGTGATCGTGCAGGTGGGGAATCATGAGTTCGAGTCGATTATTCAGAATCTCGCGGACAGGGTGTTCGTCCGCGCCGAACGGCGGAAAGGCATGGTAAACGCCCAGCCGCTTTTCGGGTAATACTTGAATACAGGGATATGGGTTCAAAATCAAACTATGCGGAAAACGCGACACTGAACAATCTGCTCAGCGGAACAGTTTACGTGGGGCTCACAACCGCAGCAA